>CAJDUZ010000033.1_pt1 | contig 18442 bp, 15 predicted proteins | sample 7391221 | NCBI WGS metagenome assembly CAJDUZ01 (sample SAMEA7055692, study PRJEB34461) | soil metagenome | biome: terrestrial ecosystem; feature: Peninsula; material: soil | place: Antarctica | collected 2016
TCGCGGCCGGTGTCGTCGTCGCGATCGAACTGGGCACCGGCACCTTCTATCTGCTGATGGTGGCGTTCGGCCTGGTGGCCGCGGCGCTCGCCGCGCATTTCGGGTTGACCGCGCCGCAGCAAGTCGTCACCGCCGCGCTGGTCGGCGGTGGCGCGACCGCCGCGCTGCACTGGCGTCGCGCGCGCCGGCCGCGCGCCGCGGTGGCCAGGCGCAACCGCGACGTCAACCTCGACATCGGCGAGCGCGTGCACGTGGCGGCGTGGTCGCCCGAACGCACCGCGCGCGTGCAGCACCGCGGCTCGAGCTGGTCGGCACGGCTCGAGCCCGGCGTGCCGGCGGCACCCGGCGAGCACGTCGTCGTCGCCGTCGAAGGCAACTGGCTGGTGCTGGCGCCGTTCGGCGGCAGCACCGCCTCCCACGAACACCACTGAAGAAAGCCCTGCCCCATGGAAGTCGCAATCGTGCTGGCGGTGATCGCCGTCATCTTCATCTCCCAGACCGTCAAGATCGTGCCGCAGCAGCATGCCTGGGTCGTCGAGCGCCTCGGCAAATACGACCGCACCTTGACGCCGGGGCTGAAGTTCGTCGTGCCCTTCATCGAGCGCGTCGCCTACCGGCACTCGCTGAAGGAAGTGCCGCTCGAGGTGCCAAGCCAGGTCTGCATCACGCGCGACAACACCCAGTTGCAGGTCGACGGCATCATCTACTACCAGGTGACCGACCCGATGCGCGCGAGCTATGGCTCGAGCAACTACGTCTACGCGATCACGCAGCTCGCGCAGACCCTGCTGCGCTCGGTGATCGGCAAGATGGAGCTCGACAAGACCTTCGAGGAACGCGACCAGATCAACGCCGCGGTCGTCAGCGCGCTCGACGAGGCCGGCCAGAACTGGGGCGTCAAGGTGCTGCGCTACGAGATCAAGGATCTGACGCCGCCGGCCGAGATCCTGCGCGCGATGCAGGCGCAGATCACCGCAGAGCGCGAGAAGCGCGCGCTGATCGCCGCCTCCGAAGGCCGCAAGCAGGAGCAGATCAACATTGCCACCGGCGAGCGCGAGGCCTTCATCGCGCGCTCCGAAGGCCAGCGCCAGGCCGAGATCAACAAGGCCCAGGGCGACGCCGCGGCGATCGTCGCGGTGGCCGAAGCCACCGCCGACGCGCTGCGCAAGGTCGGCGCGGCGATCCGCGAGCCGGGCGGCGAAGAAGCGGTGCAGCTGAAGGTCGCGCAGCAGGCGGTCGATGCCTTCGCGCAGCTCGCGCAGAAGAACAACGCGATGATCGTGCCGGGCAACATGAGCGAGGTCGCGACGTTGATCGGCACCGCGATGACCTTGATGAAAAGCAAGCCTCTGGGCGCTGGCTGAAAGCGCCTGCCGGGCGAGCCTGTACGCTAAGATTGCCGGTTGCCGGAGAGGTGGATGAGCGGTTTAAGTCGCACGCCTGGAAAGCGTGTGGGGGCTAATAACCCCCCGCGGGTTCGAATCCCGCCCTCTCCGCCAGAGATCTAAAAAGCGGGCCTTTGAGGCCCGTCTTGATTTCTACACCCGCTCGGAGCTGCGTTCGGCAACTCCAACGAAGGCAACCGGTGTCACGCCGCTGTCATGCCGGCCGGCTGGCGTACGCCCGTCGAGAACCGTCCGTGGCCGAGCGATCCGCGAGCGTCACGCGTGAAGTTGCGACTCGGCACGCAACGTATCGCGCGATGGGGTCTCGCGGAATCGAGGGTGGGCTTTCCAGATCAGGAGAAACCCAGACATGTCGCGGTGCGGTGGACGAGTCTCAGAGCCTTCGATGTGCCGTTGCCCTCCCCCTTCTCGAAGTCGCACTCGATCTGGCCCATCTGGTTGGTTACATGAGCGAAGCAGACGATGGCGCGTCCTTGTGCTTCGGCAAAGGCGTAGAGGGCCGCGGCTTCCATTTCGACAGCGAGTATGCGCCGTCGCCGCATGCTCTCTATGGCGGCTTCCGTCTCCCGGAACGGTGCATCGGTAGTCCAGGTCGAGCCCGTCAGAACATCGATGCCAATGTCCTCGAACGCTCGATCCAGTTGCATGAGGAGGTCGGCGGGGGCGTGACTCCAGTCTGACGGCGGCAAATAGTGATAGCTCGTTCCTTCGTCGCGCAAAGCCCGATCGACAAGGATGAAATAAGGCGGCTCGCCGGATGGAGCGATCTGTCCGGCTGAAGTCATGCTGATCAGCAACTCGCAGCCCGAAGCGAAAAGCTCCTCGGCGACCAGGACGGCGAACGACGCTCCGACCGCGCAACCCACGACACCCATTGTCAGCCCGGCCTCCTCGAAGACGTAAAGCTCGGTGTGGTAGCACACCCAGCCGTCATGGCGACGAGCACGCTCGTCCGTCTTCAGCTGCCGGAGGATGTCCCCATCCGGGTCGAGCAGGCAAACTGCCGGGACCGGCGCAACGGTCGTACCCTTCTGGCGGCGGGCGGCCCGCAAGAGACTCTCGGGCGTGAAAGCCGAGGCCGAGCTGTAGTGTTTGTCCGCCAGGATCGGCGGCTGCTCTTCTCTATTCGTCAACTGAATGGTCCTTCATGGGCAGCGTTGCGCCCGCGCGGAGCGGCAGCGCCATGAATTCGACAGCGCGAACGAGACGTGGAGGCAGTGCTTCGACCGACGCGCGTTGGGTGACCGCTGCGTGTCCGCGCAGGCAGCGCATCATATCGAAGCGAGATACCAATGCCAGCCGATCAGGTGCACGACCCGGCGTTGCCAGGGCGCGACTTTGCCACCTTCCGCAGGCCTGCCAGCAACAGGCCGCCGGCCAGCAAGGCCCAGGTCGAAGGCTCGGGAATCGGCGAGACGAGGTCCTGGCCAATGACGCCGGACGCGGTAACGCTGCCGCCGCGATGCGCGCCCGAGAAGTCGAAGGTGGCGTTCGATCCACTGGCATTGAAGTGGTCGTACTGATCCATCCAGTAGTCAATCTGCAGCCCGCTCAGCACGCCGCCCTGAATGGTGACCGACACCGGTCGAGGACCTGCGAAATTGCCGATGCCGTCGCCGTTGGTCGTGAACTCGACGAATTGCGCATTGACAGTGAGGTACGGCAGTGTGGCGGCCGTGAAGTTGCCGTCACCCGACGCATCGACTCGCGCGGTGATCGTGCCCCACCACGGGGCGGTGACAGGGAGCTGACAGTTCGCAGCGCTGGTGCAGCCTGATGAATCGAAATACTGCGTGTACGTGCCCAGCAAGTCGGCGCTGTAGACCGTCATCGCGTGAGCTCCGCATGCCCACAGCAGTGCCAACAGTGGAAGAAGAGTCTTCATGTCGATTTCCTTTGCATCCCTGAACAAGAAAACCGTACTCCTGTGGAAGCCCGCAGTGGACCCTTCATTCGGGGGGTGGGCGGTTTTCCATAGTCGTCGAACCACGACGTGCGCCGCACGCGGGACACGGCACGAGTCCGACGCATCCGGAGGGGCATCCGCTCGGCCTTTGCTCGTGACATCCGCCTCGACGGTCCTCAACCGCGCTGGATCATCCACGCGCCTCCTCGGCAATCCAAGTGTCGATCGCGCCGTAGAGTTCCAGCAGCGCTGGCGCTCCCCCGCCCGCCCTCTCGAGAAGGCCGCGACAGTCGTCTGCCAGTTCGCGCATCTCGCCCGATGCGGCACGAGCGTGACGACCGAAGACCGCATCGCCGAGCGCCGAGGCGAAGAATCGGCGCCAGTAATGCACCGCGTAGGCCTCGGGCATCCAATTGAACAAGACGCTGAGGGGTAACGGTGTCACCGGCAGTCCGAGCCGTCGCACGGCGGCAAAGCCCTCGCGCACGCCGTGTGTCATCAATTGCAGATCGGCATGGCTTTCCGACAGCTGCCGGCAATTGCCACCGGCCCGGTAGATCGCGCCGCTGACCGCCGTGACGAACAACGCGTGCGTTTTCAGCCATGCGTCCATGTTGCGCGAGATCGATGTCGGGAACCCTGCCACGCGCAGTGTGTGCGCCAACGCGCGGACACGCGCGGACCGCTGCCCGCTCCACTCCGCCAGCGTCGTCGACTGTTGCGGGACGAGTGCGTAGCGGACGACAGAGCCGTCGCGCGCGCCACCGGCGCCGGGGAAGCCGAGCAGCACCCGCGCCTGCCCCAGTGCGTCGACGAGGCGGCTCGATCCCATCGGGTTGTTGAGCATGAAGAGCATCGTCGGGACGCGCCGATTCGCTGCCAGCATGGGAACGATGGCGTCGATCTGGTCGCGTCTGACGCTGATCAGTGCGAGGTCGTATGCGGCGTCGGCATCGAGCTGCTCCACGGTGTCGACGCGGGTGCTCGAGCGATTCGCCGAGCCAATCTCCTGCAGCACGAGCCCTTCACGCCGGATGTCCGCGAGCCGTGTGCGGCGGGCGAGCACGGTGACGCGGTGGCCGGCCTGCTGCAGCCGTGCCGCATAGAGCGTTCCAATGACGCCGGCGCCGTAGACGAGGACGTTCACGCGGCCCCTGCTGCCGACATCGCGCCGCGCCTCAAGCGGCAGTGGCCCGCCGCGGCAAATGCCGCGTCTCGCCGATCGCCAGCACGAAGAACTGGTCTTCGGTCAGCCCGTGTCCCGCGCGGCTCGCCGCCAGCACCTTCGGCGGCTCGTCGAGCGCCTCGTCGCTCAGCTGGAAGGTGCCCCAGTGCACGCCGAGCGAGCGCTTGGCGCCGAGATCGCGGTGGATCTTCAGCGCCTCCTCGACATCGATGTGCTGCGGCGCCATGAACCAGCGCGGCTCGTAGGAGCCGATCGGCAGCAGGGCGAGATCGAAGCCACCGCCCTGCTCCGGCGCCTGGCGCGACGCGAAGCGGGTGCGGATTTCAGCGAAGTCGCGCGAGTAGCCGGTGTCGCCTGCGTAGAAGAAATGGCAATCGGGCGCGAACGCCGCAAAGCCGCCCCACAAGGTCTGCATGCGGTCGCGCAGACCACGGCCCGACCAGTGCTGCGCCGGCACCAGCACGATCTCGACATCGCCGAGGGCGTGATGCTCCCACCAGTCGAGTTCGACCGCGTTGCCCACGCCGTGTTGCGCGAGCCACTCCCGCAACCCGAGCGGCACGACGAAGAGCGGCGCGCCGCCGGGCTGCGCCGCGAGCGCTTGCACCGAGGCGCGATCGAGATGATCGTAGTGGTTGTGGGAGACCAGCACCACATCGATATGCGGCAACGCGCCGAGCGCGATGCCGGGCGGTTGGTGGCGCCTCGGCCCGGCGAAGCCGAGCGGCGAGGCGCGCAGCGAGAAGATCGGATCGGTGAGCCAGTTGAGGCCGCCGAACTGCGCCAGCACGGTGGAGTGCCCAATCCAGGTCGCGGCCGGCTGCATAGCCTCTCGGGCCGCGTTCGCGTGCACGAAAGCGAGGTCGGCTGCCACCTGCGGGGTCGGTGCCGTGGGCGGCGGCGGCAAGCCCTTGCGGCTCGAGTCCCAGCGCCAGCGCAGCACCTCGGCAAGCGAGCGGGTGGCGAAGTCGATGTGGTTGTTGCGAAAGCCCTCCGGACCGCGCGGCGCGCGGCTGCCGCGGTCCGCCGACGCCGTGCCGACAACGCCCGGTGCCGCGGTGTCCGAGCTGGGGGTGCGTCGCATGGCCGTCGGTGCGCGACAGTCAGAGGCAGCGCTGCGCGTCGTCGTCGAGCGCGCGCTCGGCATCGGCACGGGCGAGCGCCATCCAGACGCCGAGCGGCAGCCGTATCGGCCGCTTCGGCGCCGGGCGCGCAACCTCGAGTGCGCCCTCGTGCGCGAACAGCACGCCGTGCTCGGGCGGGATTTCGGTGGCGTTGCCGATGCCGGCCTTCAGGACGTACCAGCACTGGCTCGAGAGCGCCAGGTAGGCGGCGCGCTTGGCTTCGTGGCGCAGGTCGCTCAGCAGGTCGGCACGGCGCACCTTGACCTCGTGGACGATCGGCTCGACGTACGCCTCCACCGTGGTGTGGCGGATCGAGTAGACATCGGGCATCGCCATCGGCCAGAGCCTCGCGTCCGCACCGTGCGGCGGCGCACGCAGGCTCAAACCCCGCCAGACGATGCGGCCGGCGCGCTGCATCTGGAGCGCAACGCGTTCGACCAAGGCCTCGTGCGCGTTGCGGACGGCACGGTTTCGTTGCAAGGTCGTGTCGAGCAATGCCACACCGGTGTCGGTGACACGCAGGGTCTCGCGGCCGGCGGCGTCGATGCGCCGCTCGATGAGGCCGGCGGACAGCAGTTCCACCTCGATCAGGTCCTGGCAGGGCCACCCGGCCGAGCGCCAGAGGGTGCGCAGGCGACGACAGTGGCTGCGGCCGATCGCAGACGCCACACCGCTCGAGGATGCAACGGTCGAGGATGCGACGGGGGCCGGTGCAACTGCGGCGGCGGCCGCGTCAGTGCCGAACGACTCGCCTGTCGTGATCGCCGTCGGGGCCTGCTGCAGGGTCGGATTGCGGGACATCGTGCGAGCGGATCAGGCCGCCACGTCTGCGGTCGCCTCGCGCTGCCGCAGCGCCGGGTCGAGTGCGAGAGCGCGCGTCGCCCGTTGCGTCTGACTGGCGTCGAGCGGTGCCAGCAGATCGACCTGGCCGTTGACGCTGGTGGCGATCGGAACGCCGCCGCGATAGAGCACGCGCGCACCCGGCACGCGTGCGATGCGCGGCCCCGGAAGCACGCTGCCCAGCAGGTTCGCCGGATCGGCCGCGGCAAGGCAGACCAGCGCATCATCGGCGGGCTGACGGCGCACCGTGCGCAACAGCCCGATCGCTTCCGGCAGGGCGTACTGTTCACCCGAGAGGCCGGCGATGAAGCGGCCGCCGCGGATCTCGCCGCGCGCTTCCAGGCGCTGATAGACACGCGCCAGCACGCGCCATGGCGGCAGCCACGCCGCCTCGCGCTCGAGCAGCCGCCAGCAGACCACGCCCCAGCGTTGCAGCAGAACGCGTGCCACGTGCTCGACGGCCTCGGCAGGCGGTGGCGTGGCGGGCGGTGCCGCAGCAGCGGGCGCCTGCCGCGTCAGGTTCCAGCGGCCGGCATCGGCAATGCTGGTGAGGCCGGCGCGGCGCCGCCGCCGTTGCTGCGCCGAGGCGCGCTTGGCGGCCGGCACCAGCAAGGCGCGCAGCCCGGCATAGCTGTCGCAATGCACGCGGCCGCGCGTCACGAGTTCGGCCAGCGCATCTTCGAGCTCGACGCCGAGCAGGTGCGCGCCGGCGGCGATGTCGTCGAAGAACGACGCGCCGTGCGCGGCGAGCCAGGCGGCGACCCGCTCGGCGCGCGCGCCCAAGCCGGCGTCTTCGCCGAGAGCCGGCGCGATCGCGCTCCAGAGCGCCGCGTTGCGACGCGGCAGCAGCAGGATCGGTGTCGAGCGCAACGACAGGCTCGCCCCGCGACCCGCGTTGGCCGGCGGGCGCAGGCGCGTCCAGACCGTACGGCCGGCGCTGCAGAGATCGTCGAGCCAGGCACCGGCATAGTCGCCCAGGCGCGCCGGCAGCAGCTCGGCCTCCCAGACCGCCGCCGGTGCCTCGTAGCCTTCGAGCAGGGCCAGCACCGCCGGCAATGCTTCGGGCCCACTCAGCCGGGTTGCGGCACTCACGTGCTGCCACTCGAACAGGAAGCGCTGGTAATCGCGCGGCTCGACCGGCTCGATCTCGCGCCGCAAGCGCTTCAAGGTGTAGCGATGGATGCGCGCCAGCAGATGGCGTTCGCACCATTCGTCGACCGCGGCGTCTGGCGTCAATCGGCCCTGCAGCACGTACCCCTCGGCCTGCAGCTCGAGCAGCGCGGCGGCGATCTCGGCATGCGCGAGCTGGAGCGGTTCGGCCAAGGCCGCAAGCGGCGTCGGGCCGAGCGCCGAGAGGCGCGAGCGCAGCAGCTCGCGCAGCGCTTCCTCGCGGCTCCCCGGAGCCTGTGCGCAGTCGGCCGGCGCACTGATCGCCGGCTGCATCGCCGTCTCGGGATAGAGCCCCACAAATTGCGCCAGCCGTTCTGCCGCTAGCCACCAGCCGCTGTCCGGGTCTGCTTCGGAACTCGACGCGGGAGGCGACGCGGGAGGCGACGCGGGAGGCGGCGCGCCCCGTCGATCGGCCCGATGGGATGCTGCCGAATCGAGGTGCCACAGCGCGATGGCGCGATCCGCTCGCTCGACGACCGGCATCAGCCGCGTCGCCCGACCGTCGCAGGCGAGCGTCGCGAGCCACTGCTGCCACTGCGGTTCGCGTGCGGCTTCGGCTGCCGTGACGAGCCCGAGGCCGCACAGTGCTTCATGCATCTCGTCGAGGTTGCGCGGCTGCGGCCACGCCTCTTGGCGCACCAGGGCGATCGCCTCGGCGTCGAGCTGGCCGAGCTCGTCGGCGCGGGTCGGCTCGTCGTAGCGGCGGCTTTGCACGGCCTGAGTGCGGCGCTCCTCGAGCGGCGCATCGTCGAGGTAGGCGTAGGGCCGCGCATTCAGCGCCTCGGCGGCGAGCGGCGACGGCGCCGGGAGGTCGCGCGCGACGACTTCGATCTCGCCCGACTCGATGCGGCGCAGCAGCCGCAGCCAGCCGTCGGCATCCATCGCATCGTGCAGGCAGTCGTCCATCGTCTGCGCGACCAGGGGATGGTCAGGCACTTCGCGCGCACCCGCGAGGTTCTCGGCGCAGGCAAGCTGATCCGGGAAGACCGCCGCGAGCAGGTCTTCGGACTTCATGCGCTGCAATTGCGGCGCCACCTTGCGGCCGCCGAGAAAGCGCGGCAGCGCCAACGCAGTGGTGGCATTCCAGCGCCAGCGCACGCCGAAGAGCGGCGCATCGAGCAGTGCCTGCACCAGGACGTCGAGCGCCGTCGCGCTGTGCAGGTAGCGCGCGACGTCGCCCAGCGGGAAGCTGTGACTGGTGGAGAGCGACAGCACGATCGCATCCTCGGTCGCGGCGGCCTGCAACTCGAAATTGAACTTGCGGCAAAAGCGCTTGCGCAGCGCCAGCCCCCAGGCCCGGTTCACGCGGCTGCCGTACGGCGAGTGGATCACGAGCTGCATGCCGCCGCTCGCATCGAAGAAGCGCTCGAGCACGATGCGCTCTTGCGTCGGCAGCAGACCCAGCGCATTGATGCTGCGGCCGAGGTAGTCGACGATCTGGCGCGCGGCTTCGGCGCCGAGGCCGACGCTGTCGGTGAGCCATCGAGTGGCGCACTGCGCGCCGGTTTCGTCGGAAGTGACGGCGCCCGTGCCGCGCGCTCCGGTCTCGGCCACCCGGCCGCCGAGGCGCTCTTGCACCACCTCGCGCAGCCGCGCCACCCCGTACGAGAGCTCGTCGCTGCGCCCGGGCGCCTCGCCGAGCCAGAACGGGATCGTCGGCGGCGCGCCGTGTGCGTCCTCGACCCGCACGCGACCCGGCTCGATGCGCAGGATGCGGTAGCTCGCGTTACCGAGCTGGAAGATGTCGCCCGCCAGGCTTTCGACCGCGAAATCCTCGTTGACGGTGCCGACCGTGTCGGACTGCGGTTCGAGCACGACGGTGTAGTCGCCGGTCTCGGGGATCGTGCCGCCCGAGGTCAAGGCGGTGAGGCGTGCCCCCTTGCGCCCGCGCAGCCGGCGGTGCACGGCGTCGCGGTGCAGGTAGGCGCCGCGCGGGCCATGGCGCGTCGTGTAGCCGTCGGCCAGCATGCGCAGCACTGCCGCGAAGTCGGCGCGCGCAAGCCGTCGATACGGCCAGGCCCGGCAGATGAGCGCGTAGAGCGCGTCCTCGTCCCACTCGCGGCACGCGGCCTCGGCCGCGATCTGCTGCGCCAGAACGTCGAGCGGCGCCATCGGAATCTGCAGGGCGTCGAGTTCGCCGCGGCGCACGCAATCGAAGAGCGCCCCGCACTCGACCAGTTCATCGAGCGATTGCGGAAAGAGCCGCGCCTTCGGCACGCCGCCCACCGCATGCCCGGAGCGGCCGGCGCGTTGCAGCCAGGTCGCGATCGAACGCGGCGAGCCGAGCTGGCAGACGAGGTCGACCTCGCCGATGTCCAGGCCTAATTCGAGCGATGCGGTGGCCACCAACACCTTCAGCTCGCCGCCTTTGAGCCGCCGCTCGGCTTCGAGCCGTGCCTCCTTCGCGAGGCTGCCGTGGTGTGCGGCGACGGCGTCGATGCCGAGACGCTCGGCCAGGTGACGCGCCGCGCGCTCGGCCATGCGCCGGGTGTTGACGAAGACGAGGGTCGTGCGGTGCGCCAGCGCGAGCTCCGCGACACGTGCATAGACCTGCTGCCATTGGTCATTCGACATCACCGCGCCAAGCGCGGTCGGTGGCACCTCCAGCGCCAGATCACGGCGCCGGTCGTAGCCGATGTCGACAATCTCGCAGTCGGCGACGCCGTCGCGTGTCGCCGCGGCGCCGACCAGGAAGCGCGCGACCTCGGCGATCGGCTTTTGCGTCGCCGACAGGCCGATGCGGGTCAGCGGCGCGGCGCAGATCGATTGCAGTCGCTCGAGCGAGAGCGCAAGGTGGCTGCCGCGCTTGGTTGCCGCCAGCGCGTGGATCTCGTCGACGATCACGGTGCGCACGCTGGCGAGCATCGCGCGGCCGGACTCCGAGCCGAGTAGCACATAGAGCGACTCCGGCGTCGTCGCAAGGATGTGTGGCGGCCGGCGCAGGCTTTGCTGGCGCTCTTTCGGCGAGGTGTCGCCGGTGCGCACCGCGCTGCGGATTTCGACGTCCGCCAGGCCGAGCGCCGCGAGTTCGGCGCGGATGCCGACCAGCGGCGCCTCGAGATTGAGCCGGATGTCGTTCGAGAGCGCCTTCAGCGGCGAGATGTAGACGACCGCCGTCGCATCGGCGAGACCTGCGGGCTCCAGCCCCTGGCGCACCAGCAGGTCGAGCGCGGCGAGAAAGGCCGTCAGGGTCTTGCCGGAGCCGGTCGGCGCCGCAACCAAGGTGCTGCGGCCGGCCGCGAGCGCTGGCCATGCAGCGGCCTGCGCCGGCGTCGGTGCCGCGAAGGTGCGCTCGAACCAGCGGGTGACCGCCGGATGAAAGGCTTGCAGGGTCAATGGAGGCTTGGCCACGGTCGAGGGACTGCGGCGCATGGCTTCAGTTCGGGCCGGCACGACGTCAATCAAGACGCCGCGATACGGCACGTGCGTTTCTCCGGACTTTAGGGGAAGCGGGCAGCGCCGCTCAGGGCTGGTCCGGTGCGGTGCCGCGCAGGCGTAAAAAAAGGGCGCCTGGCGGCGCCCTTCGAGTGTCGGGAGAAGCGCGCTCAGCGCACCACGGCAATCTGCTCGCGTGCGCTGCCCTTGAAGGTGTAGAGCGTCAGCGCGCCGTTCTTGATGTCGCCCTTCTGGTCGAAGGCGATATGCCCGGTGACGCCGTTGTAGTCGCTCTGCGCCAGCGCCGGCAGGTACTTCGCCGGATCGGCCGACCCCGCCTTGACCATCGCCGCGACCATCACGTTGGTTGCGTCATAGACATAGGGCGCGTAGAGCTTGACGTCGGTGCCGAACTTCTTCTGGTAGTCAGCCCTGAATTTCTCCATGCTGACCTTTTCCTTGCCTTCGACGCCGCCAGCTTCGGCGCAGACGACCTGGCCGTCGCCCATCGTGCCGGCCGCGAGCTTGGGCAGTTCGCTGGTGCAGATGCCGTCACCGCCCATCATCTTGGCGTTGATGCCGAGCTGCTTCATCTGGCGCAGCATCGGGCCGGCCACCGCATCCATGCCGCCGTAGAAGACGATGTCGGGCTTCTTGGCCTTGATCGCGGTCAGGATCGCCGTGAAGTCGGTCGCCTTGTCGTTGGTGAACTGGTTGTCGACGATGGTGCCGCCATTGGCCTTGACGCCCTTGGCGAACTCCTCGGCGACGCCCTGGCCGTAGGCGGTGCGGTCGTCGATGACGGCAATCGACTTGCCGTGCAGGTCCTTCACCGCATAGCGCCCGAGCGTGCCGCCCAGGTGCACGTCGTCGGCGACGACCCGGAACGCCGTCTTGAAGCCCTGGCGCGTGTATTTCGGATTCGTGGCCGACGGCGAGATCTGCGGGATGCCGGCGTCGCTGTAGACCTTGGAGGCCGGAATCGTCGTGCCCGAATTCAGGTGCCCGATGACGCCGTTGACCTTGGCATCGGCGAGCTTGTTGGCGACGGCCGTGCCCTGCTTCGGATCGGCGGCGTCGTCCTCGGCCAGCAGCTCGAACTTCGCCTTCTTGCCGCCGATCATGACGCCCTTGGCGTTGAGTTCGTCGATCGCCATGCGCGCGCCGTTCTCGTTGTCCTTGCCGAGGTGGGCGATGCCGCCGCTGGTCGGTCCGACATGGCCGATCTTGACGACCATATCTTCGGCCGAAGCCGTGCCGGCATACATCATCGTCGCGGCTGCGGCGACGATCATGGTGACTTTGAACTGCATGCAAACCTCCGGGAGGGAATAGTGGGAACGGGTTGGAATCTTCAGAGAGCGCGCCACCATAACCGAAAAAAAATCGGCATTCCACGGGGATTCCACGGGGCCGGCGAAGTGTTGCGCGTGTGGCTCATGAAGAGCCGGTGGCGGCTTGCCGCGACCGCCGGTGGCACTTTGGAAGGCTGCTGCCGGGGCAACGCTTCAGGTGGAGCGGCGCGCCAGTTCCTGCGCTACGGCCCGCGTGACGAGCTCGCGCAAGGCGGCGGACAGTTCATTGCGCATGTCGCGCACCAGTGCATCGGCGGTGCGCGTCAGCAGCGGCGTCAGCGCTTCGCGCAGCCGCACCTCGAGCATCAACTCGACCTGGCGTTGCACGTCGGCCAGCACACGCTGCTCGACCTCCGCGGCATCGAACACGGCCGTGGGGCGGCCGGTGGCTCGCGCCGCCGGATCAGCCGCGCCGGGCCGGGACGGCCCCTGAAGCGACGCGTTGGCTTCGGCCGGCGGTGAATCGGCCGCCGGCTGCGAGGCTTCGGGCGGTAGCCAGTCGACGACCTCGGTCAAGGTCGGGACACTGTGGGGCGGCCGATCGGTGCTCACTGCGTCACCGCGTGGCTCTCGAGCGCGTAGCCGCGGTCGGCGTAATGCTTCCAGCGCGCACGCCCGGCCTGTCGGTCGGCCGCATCGGTGGAGACGATCTCGATCAGCCGTGCGTAGCTCTCGAAGCCGACCGGTGCTTCGTTGCCGAGGTTGAGCAGCACCTCATGGTGCGGCGCTGCAGCCGCGTCTTCCAGCAGGCAGATTGGCGTGATCAGCAGCCGCTCGGGCAGTTCCTGATCGGCGTGCAGCCGCACGTGCGGCACGAACTCGGTCGCCTCGAACGCCCAGAGCTCCCGATCGAACGCCGCCAGCGCTGCCGCCGGTGCGGTAACCGCGACGCGCGCGCCGGTGCGCGCGGCCTTGCGCAGCAGCCGGCAGGCGTAGGCGCTGCGGTTGGGAACGTTGAAGTGGAAGTCGATCTTTGTCAATGGAGCCCCTCGTCCGACGTGACCGTCGGCCGATCCCCCGAGGGGATGCGGGCCGGCTTGGGGGCGGCCCGGCGCTCGGCCCGGAGCCCCTCGTCCGACGTGACCGTCGGCCGATCCCGCAAGGGGATGCGGGCCGGCTTGGGAGCGGCCCGGCGCCCAGCCCGAAGTCGCGCCTCGCAGGTCATCGGGCGCGCGCCAGCACGAAGTGTGTCAGCAGCGGCACCGGACGGCCGGTTGCGCCCTTCGCCTGGCCCGATTTCCACGCGGTGCCGGCGATGTCGAGGTGCGCCCACGGGTACTTGGCGGTGAAGCGGCGCAGGAACATCGCCGCGGTGATCGCACCGCCGGCGCGGCCGCCGCCGATGTTGGCGATGTCGGCGAAGTTGCTCTTGAGCGACTCGTCGTACTCCTCGTCGAGCGGCATGCGCCAGCATGGATCGAGCGCCGCGCGGCTGGCGGCGAGCAGTTCGTCGGCGATCGCATCATCGGCGGTGAAGAGGCCCGAGTGATGGTGGCCGAGTGCCACGACACAGGCCCCGGTCAGGGTGGCGACATCGACGACGACCGCGGGCTTCAGGCGCTCGGCGTAGCTCAGCGCGTCGCACAGGATCAGCCGGCCCTCGGCGTCGGTATTGAGAATCTCGATGGTCTGGCCCGAGAGGCTGGCGACGACATCGCCGGGCTTCATCGCCTTGCCGCCGGGCATGTTCTCGCACGTCGGCACGATGCCGACGACGTTGACCTTGGGCTTGAGTTCGGCGATGGCGCGCAAGGTGCCGAGCACGCTGGCCGCGCCACCCATGTCGAACTTCATCTCGTCCATCTCGCCCGCCGGCTTGATCGAGATGCCGCCGGTGTCGAAGGTGATGCCCTTGCCGACGAGCACCACCGGAGCCTGCGACTTCGGCGCGCCGTCGTAGCGCGCGACGATGAAGCGCAGCGGTTCGGCCGAGCCCTTGGCAACGGCGAGAAAGGCGCCCATGCCGAGCTTCTCGACGGCCTTCTGATCGAGCACGTCGACATTCAGGCCGTAAGTCTTGCCGAGCTTTTGCGCCTCGGCCGCCAGGGCGCTCGGCGTGCAGTGGTTGGCCGGGCGGTTCGCGCATTCGCGCGCGAGCTGGACGCCCGCTGCAATCGCATTCCCGCGCGCCAGGCCCTGCTGCACGGGTTTGGCGTCGGCCTTGTCGCTGAGCAAGGTCACGGTCTTCAGGGGTGCGGCGGCCGCCGCGCTCGGCTTGGTCTCGCGATAGACGTAAGAGGCGGCCTCGATCGCGGTGACGGCCGCCTCGGCGTGTTCGGCGCTCAAGCTGCCGACGCCCGCCAGACCGATCGCTGCGGTCTTCGCGCCGCTGCTGCGGACCGGGCCGATCGCCTGCGCGACCGCGGCCTTGAAGGCCTTGGGCGTGGTCCCGTCGGCGACGACGAAGACCACGCGCGCCGCGCTCACGCCAGCGGGCCGGTGCAGATAAAGAAGCTTGTCCTTCTTCAGCGGCAGGTCGCCTTTTTGCACCGCATCCTTCAGGATCGTGGCCAGCACCGGGTCGAGCGCCGCGTCGACCGCGTCGCCGGTGACGACCAGCACGAGGGCGTCGAATTTCAGCGCCGCGAGGGCTCCGGGTACCGCGATCTGATGACGAAAGTCCATAATTGCCCGCCTCCTCGAACCGCCGACGATGTTATTCGATTCCACCTTGCGCCGAGAGCTGGCGCGCAACTTCGGCGCGACCCTGGTGGTGATCCTGACGATCGTGCTGACGATCATGCTGATCCGCACGCTGGGGCAGGCGGCGATCGGCCAGGTGGCACCGCAGGACGTCGTGCTGCTGCTCGGCTACATCGCGCTCGGGCACCTGCCGACGATGCTCGCGCTGTCGCTGTTCGTCGCGGTGGTCGCGACGCTCGGGCGTCTCTATCGCGACAGCGAAATGACGATCTGGTTTGCCAGCGGCGTCGGTCTCATGCGCTTCGTGCGGCCGGTGCTGCGCATGAGCGCGCCGGTGTTGCTGATCGTCGCGCTGCTCGCGCTGTTCGTCTGGCCATGGCAGAACCAGCGCGGCGTCGAACTCAAGGAGCGCTACGAACGCCGCTCCGACCTCTCGCGAGTGGCGCCCGGTCAGTTTCAGAGCTCGCGCGACGGCAGCCGCGTCTTCTTCATCGAGCGCGATTCGGCCGATGCGCGCACCGGGCGCAATGTCTTCATCCTGACGACCTTGCCGGATTCAGAAGCGGTGACCTCGGCACGCAGCGGCCACATCGACGTGACCGACGACGGCCAGGTGCTGGTGCTCGAGCGCGGCCAGCGCAACGAGCAGAACATGCTGACCGGCGAGAAGACGCTCGCGCGCTTCGAGACCTACAGCGTCCGTGTCGGTGAACGCGCGCTGGCGAGCGCCGAGGAGCTGCCGCCCAAGGCGATGCGCACGATCGATCTGCTGCGCCAACCGACGCCGGTCAATCAGGGCGAACTGGTCTGGCGCCTCGGGCTGCTGTTCGGCGCCGCCAACATGGTGCTGCTGGGCATCAGTCTCTCGACGACGAACCCGCGGCGCGCCAGCAACTGGAACCTGCTGTTCGCACTGCTGACCTTCGTCGTCTACTACAACGTCATCAACCTGACGCAATCGTGGGTCAGTGGCGGCAAGCTCGGCATGGGCGAGGCGCTCGTCGGCGCCCATGGGGGCGCCTTCCTGCTGGCGCTGGCCTTGCTGTGGTGGCGCGAGCATTCCAACAGCCGGCTGTCATTGGCCTGGGCGCCGCGCAGCGCCTCGGGCGGCTAGCGTGCGTACCGTTCGACGCCTGCTCTATGTCGACATCGTCTCGGCGGTGGCGTTCGTCGCATTGGCCTTTTTGTCGCTGTTCTTCTTCATCGACTATGTCGATGAACTCGGCGACATCGGGCCGCGCTACAGCGCGCTGCAAGCGGCGCTCTATTCACTGCTGCTGCTGCCCGGTCATCTCTACGAACTGGTGCCGATCGCGGTGCTGATCGGCGCGATCTATGCGTTGGCACGCCTGGCGGAGTCGTCGCAGTACACCATCTTGCGCACCGCCGGGCTGGGCCCCGGCCGTGCCCTCATGCTGCTGGCGAGCCTCGGGCTGATGTTTGCCGTCTTCACCTATCTGGTGGGCGACTACGCCGCGCCGGTCAGCGAACGCGCGGCGAGCCAGCTGCGTGCCCAGGCGCGCGGCGCCATCAGCCTCGGCCGCTCGGGCGCCTGGCTGAGGGACCACGCGAAAACCCCGGCCGGCGAGCGCAGCTACTCGATCAACATCGGCTCGGCCGAGGGCGGGCGCGAACTGCACGACCTGCGCATCTACGCCTTCGACGCCGACGACCGCCTGGTGCGCCGCATCGGCGCGGTCGGCGCGACGGTCAACAACGACGGCACCTGGACCTTGAAAGACGCCACCGAGACGCTATGGCAGAGCCCGAGCGGCGAGCCCGAGGCGGTGGTGACGCACCATGCGCAGCTCACCTGGCCGAGCACCCTGTCGGCCGCGGTCGTCGCGGCCGCGGTGCTGCCGACCAGCACCATGTCGACGGTCGATCTCTATCGCTACATCGGCCACCTGGCGCACAACGAGCAGGCCGCGCAAAGCCAGGAGATCCTGTTCTGGAAGCGTGCGCTCTATCCGTTCGCCTGCCTGGTGATGGTGGCGCTGGCACTGCCGTTCGCCTATCTGCAGCCGCGTGGCGGAGGCATCAGCCTGAAGGTCTTCGGCGGCATCATGCTCGGCATCAGTTTCGTGCTGCTCAACAACGTCGCGGGCCATGTCGGGCTGCTCGGCAACTGGACGCCTTGGATCGTCGCGGCGGCGCCGAGCGTGCTGTACCTGCTTCTGTCGCTTGCGGCCTTCAGTTGGTTGGTTCGCTATCGCTGACGCGAGGCTGTTCACGACCGGGCGGCGAGGCACTCTGCCGGAAACACGGCCAGATGGAATAATTCCGTCCGTTGAAAGAGCGCCGAGGAATATGAATCTGCACCAATTCCGTTTCGTCCAGGAGGCTGTGCGGCGCGATCTGAACCTGACCGAGACGGCGAAGGCCTTGTTCACGTCACAGCCGGGTGTCTCCAAGGCGATCCTCGAACTCGAGGGCGAACTGGGCGTCGACATCTTCTCGCGCCACGGCAAGCGCTTGCGCCGCATCACCGAGCCCGGTGCGCAAGTGTTGCAGGCGATCGAGATCATCATGCGCGAGGTCGGCAACCTGAAGCGCATCGGCGAGGAATACTCCAAGCAGGATGCCGGCACCCTGTCGATCGCGACGACGCACGGCCAGGCCCGCTACTTTCTCCCCGGCCCGATCGCCGCGATGCGCAAGCGCTACCCCAAGGTCAACATCAGCCTGCACCAGGGCGCGCCGGCCGACGTTGCAAAGATGGTGCTCGGAGAAGTGGCCGACGTCGGCCTGGCCACCGAGTCGCTGAACGACTTCGGCGAGCTGATCACCTTGCCCTGCTACGAATGGCAGCATGTCCTGGTGATGCCGGCCGGCCACGCGCTGGCCGAGCGCGAGCACATCGCGCTCGAGGACCTGGCGGCCGTGCCGCTGATCTCCTACCACCCCTCCTATACCGGGCGGCGCCGCATCGACCAGGCGTTCGCGGCGCGCCAGTTGCGGCCCGAGATCGTGCTCGAGGCCATCGACGCGGACGTCATCAAGACCTACGTCAAGCTGGGCCTGGGGGTGGGCATCGTCGCCGAGATCGCGATGCGCGACGAGCCGGCCACGGGCGAACTGGTGGCGCGGCCGCTCGGTCATTTGTTCGGCCAGAACACCGCGCGCGTCGCCTTCAAGCGCGGCGCGTATCTGCGCGGCTTCGTCTACGCGTTTGCCGAGATGGCGTCGGACCGGCTGAGCCGCGCCTTGATCACGCGCGCGATGAACGGCAGCGCCGATGACTATGAGCTTTGAGGAGGCCGCGATGCCCCGTACCCCACCCATCTCCAGCCGCCTGCCGCAGGTCGGCACGACGATCTTCACCGTGATGTCGGCGCTGGCGCAGCAGCACGGCGCCGTCAACCTCGGCCAGGGCTTTCCGGATTTCGATTGCGACCCGGCGCTGATCGATGCGGTCGACGTGGCGATGCGTGCCG
>CAJDUZ010000121.1_pt1 | contig 18124 bp, 18 predicted proteins | sample 7391221 | NCBI WGS metagenome assembly CAJDUZ01 (sample SAMEA7055692, study PRJEB34461) | soil metagenome | biome: terrestrial ecosystem; feature: Peninsula; material: soil | place: Antarctica | collected 2016
CGCTCGCGGACGCAAGCAATACCGCTACCACGCCGACTGGCGCACGGCACGCGACGCCGACAAGTTCGCGCAGATGCTCGCGTTCGGCCACGCGTTGCCGAAGATCCGCAAGCGCGTGCAGGCCGATCTGGCCGAGCCGATCGCGGCCCACCCGACCCGGCAAGCGTTGCTGGCCGCGTTGGTGCGGCTGCTCGATGCGACGCAATTGCGCGTCGGCAACGAGGAGTACATGCGCGACAACGGCTCGTACGGATTGACGACCTTGCGTACGCGTCACGTCGCCGTCCGTGGCAGCCGTCTCAGGTTGCGATTTCGCGGCAAGAGCGGCGTGGTGCACGAGGTCGCACTCGAGGATCCGCGAGTGGCCCGGGTCGTGCGCGGCTGCCAGCAACTGCCCGGGCAGGAGCTGTTCCAGTACGAGGACGAGAGCGGCGAGACCCACTGCGTCGATTCGGGCGACGTCAACGCCTATATCCGCGAGGCCTCCGGCGGCGGCGATTTCAGCGCCAAGGACTTTCGCACCTGGCATGGCAGCGTTCACGCACTGGCGCTCTGGTCTGCCGAGCGCAAGCGCGGTACCCGCCGCAGTGCCAGGGAGGTGCTGACCGAGGTGGCGCGGCGGCTCGGCAACACCGTCGCGGTGTGTCGCAAGTCTTACGTGCATCCACGCGTACTCGAGTTGCTCGCCGCGTCCGACGCAAACGAAGCGGGCGAACTGCCGGCCGTGCCGCCCCGCGCCGGAATGAGGGCGGACGAGCGACGTTTCCTGGCGCTGCTGGCAGCAGCGGAGTCGCCGCTCGCCGCTTCCGGCTGAGCCCATGCTAGACTTCTTCGACCAATCGGTCGGAAGTGTTTTTCGTTCGATCTGGCGTTGCCTCGAAAGATCATGCCGATGGAAGAACCTCTGGTGCTCGTCGCACAGTCCGGTGCGGTCCGGACCTTGACGCTGAACCGCCCGAAAGCGCTCAACAGCTTCACCGAAGCGATGCACGCCGACTTCGCGGCGGCGCTCGAGGCGGCGGCCGCCGACCGCGAGACGCGCTGCCTGGTGCTGACCGGTGCCGGGCGCGGCTTTTGTGCCGGCCAGGACCTGGCCGACCCGGCTGTCGCACCCAACCCCGACCCGAACGGCCCGTCGACCGACATCGGTGCGCTGATCGAGCGCATCTACAAGCCGCTCGCCTTGCGGCTGCGCCGCATGCCGGTGCCGGTGCTCGCCGCGGTCAATGGCGTGGCGGCTGGCGCCGGTGCCAACATCGCGCTCGGTTGCGATGTCGTCATCGCCGCCCGCTCGGCCAGTTTCATCCAGGCCTTCGCGAAGATCGGCCTGGTGCCGGACGCCGGCGGAACCTGGATGCTGCCGCGCCTGGTCGGCCGCGCGCAGGCGCTGGGGCTGGCCCTGCTCGGCGACAAGCTCGGCGCCGAGGAGGCACAGCGCATCGGTCTGATCTGGAAATGCGTCGACGACGCCGTCTTCGAAGCCGAGGTGGCGGCCACTGCCGGCCGGCTGGCGGCGATGCCGACGCGCGCTCTGGTTGCAACGCGGGAGGCCATCGATGCCGCCCAACATCTGGACTATGCCGCTGCACTGAGCCTCGAGGGCGAGTGGCAGCGCACCCTGGGCTCAGCCGCCGACTATCTCGAAGGCGTCGCCGCCTTCATGACCAAACGTGCGCCGGTGTTTAGCGATCGCTGAGAGACGCATGAGCCGGCTGGATCAAGACACCACGGTGGCCGTGATCGGCGCCGGCAGCATGGGGGCCGGCATCGCGCAGCTCGCCGCGCAATCGGGCCACGCGGTGCGGCTCTTCGACACGCAGCCCGGCGCCGCAAGCCGTGCCGTGCACCGCATCGAGGCGGATCTCGCCGCGGCCGTGGCGCGCGGCCGCATCGACGAGGCGCAGCGCGTGGCGACCGGCAGTCGCCTCACGCCCGTCGGAAGTCTCGAGGCGCTGGCCGGCTGCGGCCTCGCGGTCGAGGCGATCGTCGAGCGGCTCGATGCCAAGCGCGCACTGTTCGCGCAGCTCGAGCCGCTGCTGGGCGAGGGCGCGGTGCTCGCAACCAATACCTCGTCGATCTCGATCACCGCAGTGGCGCAGGGATTGGCACGGCCCGAGCGCGTGATCGGCTGGCACTTCTTCAACCCGGCAACCCGGATGAAGCTGGTCGAGATCATCTGCGGCGTCGAAACCGATGCGGCCCTGGTCGAGCCGCTGGCGGCGCTCAGCCGCGCCTGGGGCAAGACGCCGGTGGTCGCGCCGAACGCACCGGGCTTCATCGTCAACCGCATTGCGCGGCCGTACTACGCCGAGGCCCTGCGGTTGCTGGGCGAGCGCATCGCCGGGCCCGAGGCCATCGACCACCTGTTGCGCGAGGCCGGAGTCTTCGCAATGGGCCCGTTCGAACTGATCGACCTGATCGGCGCCGATGTCAACCTGGCCGTGACGGAGTCGGTCTTTGCCGCCACCGCCTGGGACTCGCGCTACGCGCCCGACATCATCCAGCAGGAACTGGTGCGCGCCGGGCGCCACGGCCGCAAGACGGGCGCGGGCTTTTATTCCTACGCAGCGGGTGTGCGGGCACCGGTCGCGCCGCTTGTCGCACCGGCCGCGCCAGCTGTCGACATGCGGGTGGCCACGACGGCCGGTACGCTGCAGCCGCTCGTCGAGCGGCTGAGACAGGCCGGTGTCGCGCTCGAGACCGATGCAGGGCTTGCGCCCGGGACCATCGCATTCGGCGCCACCCATGCCGCGCTCACCGACGGCCGCACGCTCGCCGAACGCGCCGTGCATGAGGGCCGGCCGATGCTGCTGCTCGATCTGGCGCACGACTATGCGACGACGCCGGTGGTCGGTGCCACCGGCTCCGATGCGGACCTGGCGCTGCTCGCCGCATCGCTGCGGCCGACGGGAATCGGCGTCATCGCGCTGGCCGACGTCGCCGGGCTCGTCGTCATGCGTGTCGCGGCGTGCATCGTCAACCAGGCCTGCGAGCTGATGACGTGGAGCGGTACCGCAGCGGCCGACATCGACATCTCAATGCGTTTGGGCATGGGCTATCGCAGCGGGCCGCTCGCCTGGGGCGATGCGATCGGCGCAGCGCGGCTGGCGGAGGTGCTGGCGAACCTGCAGGCGCACTACGGCGACCCGCGCTACCGGCGCTCGCCGCGGCTCAGCGCCGCGTGCCATGGCGGAGGGCCGCTGCATGGCTGAGGGCCCTATGTCCCGCCCGGGCGCCGAGGCGGTTGCCGAGCACATGTACCAGCGCGACGGCGCCTCGCGCGGCCTGGGCATGCGTCTCGTCGAGGTCGCCGAGGGCAGCGCCGTGCTCGAGATGGCGGTGCGCGAGGACATGCTCAACGGCTTTGCGATCTGCCACGGCGGCTACATCACGCTGCTGGCCGATTCGGCCTTTGCCTACGCCTGCAATTCGGGCAACGAATTGACGGTGGCCTCGGGCCTGACGATCGACTTTCTGGCGCCGGCGCATCGCGGCGACCTGCTGACCGCGCGCGCCTTCGAAGTCTCGCATGCCGGGCGCACCGGGGTCTACGACATCGCCGTGACGAACCAGCGCGGCGAGCGCGTTGCGCTGATGCGTGGTCGCTCCTACCGCATGAAGGGCCGGCCGGTGATGACCGGACCGGACGACACCCAGCCCGAGGAAGCACGATGACCGTCAAGACCTCTTTGCCCGGCGACCTCGAACCGATCGAGCGCGCCAGCCAGGACGAACTGCAGGCGCTGCAACTGCAGCGGCTCAAATGGAGCCTGCAGCACGCCTACGACAACGTGCCGCACTATCACGCGGCATTCGAGGCGCACGGCGTGACGCCCGAAGATCTGCAGACGCTCGCCGACCTGGCCCGATTCCCGTTCACGACCAAGGCCGACCTGCGCGACCAGTACCCCTACGGCATGTTCGCGGTGCCGCGCGACCGCATCGCGCGCATCCACGCCTCGTCGGGCACGACCGGCAAGCCGACGGTGGTCGGCTACACGATGAAGGACATCGACACCTGGTCGGATCTGGTCGCGCGCTCGATCCGCGCGGCCGGCGGCCGGCCCGGCGACACCGTGCACGTTGCCTACGGCTACGGTCTCTTCACCGGTGGCCTGGGCGCGCACTACGGCGCCGAGCGTGCCGGCTGCACGGTGATCCCGGTCTCGGGCGGCCAGACCGAGAAGCAGGTGCACCTGATCGATGACCTGAAGCCGGACATCATCATGGTGACGCCTTCTTATATGCAGGTGCTGATCGAGGAGTTCGTGCGCCAGGGGCTGGACCCGCGCGCTTCGAGCCTGAAGGTCGGCATCTTCGGTGCCGAGCCGTGGACCGAGGCGATGCGCCGCGAGATCGAGATCAACGGCGGGCTCGATGCCGTGGACATCTACGGGCTCTCGGAAGTCATGGGGCCGGGCGTTGCCAGCGAATGCATCGAGACCAAGGATGGCCCGGTGATCTGGGAAGACCATTTCTTTCCCGAGATCATCGATCCTGCGACCGGTGCGGTGCTGCCGGACGGCGAGGAGGGCGAACTGGTCTTCACGACCTTGACCAAGGAAGCGCTGCCGCTGGTGCGCTACCGCACCCGCGACCTGACCCGCCTCCTGCCGCCGACCGCGCGCAGCATGCGACGCATGAGCAGAATCGTGGGTCGCAGCGACGACATGCTGATCATCCGTGGCGTCAACGTCTTCCCGACGCAGATCGAGGAGATCGTGCTGGCGCACGGCAAGCTGTCGGGGCAATACCAGATCGTCGTGACGCGCGAAGGCAGTCTCGACAGCGTCGAGGTGCGCTGCGAGCTGCTGCCCGCAACCGCCGGGAGCAACCCGGACGAGATTTCGCAGTGGATGCGGGGGCGCATCAAGTCGATGGTCGGCATCAGCTGCAGCGTCGATGTCGGCGCCCCCGACACGCTCGAGCGCACCCTGGTCGGCAAGGCGCGCCGCGTCGTCGACAAGCGCCCGCACTGAACTGAAGGAGAGCCGCGATGTACACGCAGGCAATGGATACTGCCCCCAGAGACGAGCGCAAGGCCGCGCGCACGCTTGAGGACGCCGAGCTCGAGCAGCGCTTCGACGCGCGCATCGATGCCGGCGACTTCATCGAGGCCAAGGACTGGATGCCCGAGCACTACCGCAAGACCTTGGTGCGGCAGATCAGCCAGCATGCGCACTCGGAGATCGTCGGCATGCTGCCCGAAGGCAACTGGATCTCGCGCGCGCCGACCTTGAAGAGGAAGGCGATCCTGCTTGCGAAGGTGCAGGACGAAGCCGGCCACGGCCTTTATCTCTACGCCGCGGCCGAGACGCTCGGCACGTCGCGCGATCAGATGCTGGACGCCCTGCACACCGGCCGCGCCAAGTACAGCTCGATCTTCAACTATCCGACGTTGACCTGGGCCGATGTCGGCGTCATCGGGTGGCTGGTCGACGGCGCGGCGATCATGAACCAGGTGCCGCTCACGCGCTGCTCGTTTGCGCCCTATGCGCGCGCGATGGTGCGCATCTGCCGCGAGGAAAGCTTCCACCAGCGCCAGGGCTTCGAGGCGCTCCTGACGATGATGACGCACGGCAGCGCGGCGCAGCGCGCGATGGTGCAGGACGCGGTCGATCGTTGGTGGTGGCCCAGCCTGATGATGTTCGGCCCGCCCGATGCCGAATCGCCGAACTCCGAGCAATCGATGCGCTGGGGCATCAAGCGCATCAGCAACGACGAGCTGCGGCAAAAGTTCGTCGACGCGACCGTGGAGCAGGCCAAGGTCCTCGGCGTGACGATGCCCGATCCGGAGCTGCGCTGGAACGAGGAGCTCCAGCACCACGATTTTGGCGCGATCGACTGGAGCGAGTTCTGGCGCGTGGTCGGCGGTGACGGGCCCTGCAACCGCGAGCGCCTGGCCGCACGCGTGGCAGCCTGGGAAGGGGGTGCCTGGGTGCGCGAGGCGGCAACCGCCTATGCGCGCAAGCTCGAGCCGGTGGCACGGGCGGCGTGATGTCCGTCACTCAGTCAAGCAGCGAGAACGCTATGAGCACCCGAGAAGAATGGCCGCTGTGGGAAGTGTTCGTGCGCAGCAAGGCCGGCCTCGACCACAAGCACTGTGGCAGCCTGCACGCCACCGACGCGAAGATGGCGATCCAGATGGCGCGCGACGTCTACACGCGGCGCCAGGAGGGCACCAGCATCTGGGTGGTGCGCTCCGAGCAGATCGTCGCGTCCGATCCGGCCGAGAAGGCCGCCTACTTCGACCCGATGGCCGACAAGGTCTACCGGCACCCGACCTTCTACGAGCTGCCCGCCGAGCTCGACCACATGTGAGCACGATGCAGGCCTCGATTACCGTCACCAGCGAGCCCGAAGTGCAGTACCTGCTGCGCGTCGGCGACAGCTGCCTGATCCTGGCGCAGCGGTTGGCCGAATGGTGTGGCCATGCGCCGGTGCTCGAAGAAGACATCGCGCTCTCGAACATCTCGCTCGACCTGATCGGCCAGGCGCGCGCGGTGCTGACCCTGGCCGGCCAGACCGCGGGCCGATTCGGCGGCGCCGTGCACGACGAAGACCAGCTGGCATTCCTGCGCGACGAGCGCGACTTCCGCAACCCGACCTTGGTCGAATTGCCGCGCGGCGATTTTGCTGCAACCGTGCTGCGCAACTTTGTCATGGCGACGTTCCTGAAGCTGTTGTGGCAGCGGCTGCTGGAATCGAGCGACGCCGAGCTCGCGGCCATCGCCGGCAAGGCGGTCAAGGAAGCGCGCTATCACCAGCAGCATGCCGGCGACTGGGTCCTGCGGCTGGGCGGCGGCACCGATGAATCCATGCGCCGGCTGCAGGCGGCGCTCGACAATCTCTGGCCCTACATTCCCGAGATCTTCGAAGCCGATGCTGTCGACGCGGCCGCCGCCGCGAGCGGGCTCGGGCCGCGCTGGGCCGAACTCGAAGCCGGCTGGCTCGCCGAGGTCGAGCCGGTGCTCGGCGAGGCCGGTGTCACGCCACCGCCCGCGCGCGCATTTCGCAGCACCGGCAAGCACGGCGTGCACAGCGAACACATGGGCTTCATCCTGGCCGAGATGCAGCATCTGCAGCGCAGCTTTCCGGCGGGTGTGTGGTGAACGCAGGGCCACTGCCCGGACGCGGCCAAAGCGGCGAGCCGGTTGAGGCGGCCGCAGAGGCGCGGATCGCGCAAGCCTGGCGCGCGCTCGGGCAGGTGGCCGACCCGGAGATTCCGGTGATCTCGATCTGCGACCTCGGCATCGTGCGCGATGTCGCCATCGACGCTGACGGCCTCGAAGTCGTGCTGACCCCGACCTATTCGGGCTGTCCCGCGACCGAGGCGATCGAGGCCGATGTGCGCGCGGCGCTGCAGCGGGCCGGCTTGGGGCCGGTGGCGGTGCGGCTGCAGCGTGCGCCGGCCTGGACCACCGAGTGGATCAGCGTCGAAGGCCGACGCAAGCTCCTCGATTACGGCATCGCACCGCCCGGCCCGGTCGACGCATCGCAGGGTGTTCCGATGCGCTTCGTGCCACGGCGCGCCGCCGCTTCGCTCGACTGCCCGCGCTGCGGCAGCGCCGACACCGAACGCCTCTCGGCCTTCGGCTCGACGGCCTGCAAGGCGCTTTATCGCTGCCGCGCCTGTGGCGAGCCGTTCGAACACTTCAAGCCGATCTGAGGACATGACGCTCCCACGCTTACTTCGTTCGCTGCCCCCCGAGGGGGCGCTCAGTGCCCTTGGGGCGGCCCGGCGGGCACTGACGACGCCATGAGCCTGCACATCCACCCCCTGCGCGTCAAGAGCGTGCGGCCCGACACCGACGAAGCGGTGATCGTCTCGTTCGACGTGCCGGCCGCGCTCGAGGAGCAGTTCCGCTTCACGCAGGGCCAGCACCTGACCTTGCTGCAGACCTTGGAAGGCAGCGACGAACGGCGCTCGTACTCGATCTGCGCCGGCGTCGACGACGGCGAGTTGCGGGTCGGCGTGCGCAAGGTGCCGGGCGGGCGCTTCTCGACCTGGATCAACGAGGCGCTGCAGGCCGGCGACACCTTGCGCGTGATGGCACCCGAAGGCCGTTTCTTCGTGCCGCTCGACGCGACGCAGGCGCGCCGCTACCTGGGCATTGCCGGGGGCAGCGGCATCACGCCGATCCTCTCGATCATGAAGACGGTGCTGGCGCGCGAGCCGCAGTCGACCTTCACGCTGATCTACGGCAACCGGCGCCAGAAGTCGGCGATGTTCATGGAAGAACTCGACGACCTGAAGAACCGCTACATGACGCGTTTGAGCCTGCACCTCGTCTTCTCGCGCGAGACGATGGACATACCGCTCAACAGCGGCCGGCTCGACCGCGCGAAGATCGGCCAGTTTCTCGGCACGGTGGTCGATGCGCGCACGCTCGACCATGCCTTTGTCTGCGGCCCGCACGGCGTCGATGACGAGGCCGAGGCCGCACTGCTGGCCGCCGGACTCGCACCCGAACGCATTCATTTCGAGCGTTTCGGCGTCGTCGATGCCGCGCAATCGGCACGGCCGCTGCCACGCGCCGGTGATGCGGCGCAAGCGCGGGTCACGATCGTGCGCGACGGCCTCAGCCGCGAGGTCGAGTTCGGCGCAGCGCACGCCAACATCCTCGAGGCCGCAGGCGACGCCGGGCTCGAGGTGCCGTTCTCGTGCCGCTCGGGCGTCTGCTGCACCTGCCGGGCCAAGCTGCTCGAAGGCGAGGTACGGATGGAGCGTAATTTCGCGCTCGAGCCGCACGAGGTCGCGGCCGGTTACGTCCTGACGTGTCAGTCGCGCCCGCTGACCGAGCGCGTCGTGCTGTCGTTCGATGAACGCTGAGGCTCTCGACCCAATCGAGCCGGTCGTCGCGGAGACTCTGCCGACGACGCGATCGGGCGAGCCGCGTTAGCCGATGCCACGCGGCCGCTCCCCAGGTTACGACACTCAACGCGAGCAGATTCTGGCGCGTGCCGCGGAGCTGTTCGCGCAGCATGGCTATCCCGGCACGTCGATGAACCAGGTGGCAGCCGCCTGCGGCGTCTCCAAGGCCGCGCTCTATCACTACGTGCGCGACAAGTACCAGTTGCTGGTCGAGATTGCCGAAGGCCACGTCGAGCGACTGCAATCACTGGTGGTCACGGTCGACGCCGACCGGCTGGCGCCCGAAGCGCGGCTGCGCAGCCTGATCGCACACTTCATGGCCCGACGACAGGCGCCGCGTGCTCGACCGCGAGCGCGAGGTCGTCGATGCGTTCGCGCAAGCGGTGGCGGCCGTACGCCCGGACCTGGGCGCAGCGCGGCTGCAAAAGCCGCTGGCGATGCTGCTCTTTGGCATGATGAACTGGATGTTCACCTGGCTCAGGCCCGGCGGTGCCCTGAGCCACGCCGAGATGATGCCGATCGTCGCCGAACTGTTCTTCGGCGGCCTCGCGGCCGTGGAGCCGCCGACAAGGCGCGCCCGCCCGGGCACCGCGGCGACCGCCGACAATGCCGCCACCGCCGCCGTCGCAGCCTGCCGTCCGCGCTGACCGAGCGCCCTTGCTTTCCCGTTCGTTTCCCGTTCCTTGTCCCCAACCGGAGTCCACATGAAATTCAAGTACACCCTGGTCTTTGCCGCGGCGCTGGCCGCCGCCTCCCTGGCGCAGGCCGACATCAAGGTCGGCGTCACCTTGTCGGCGACCGGCCCGGCGGCGTCGCTGGGGATCCCGGAGAAGAACACGATCGCGCTGATGCCCAAGACGATCGGTGGCGAGAAGGTCAACTACATCGTGCTCGACGATGCCTCGGATACGACGCAGGCGGTCAGCAACACCAGGAAGCTCATCACCGAGGAAAAGGTCGACGTGATCCTCGGCTCCACCGTGTCGCCGAACTCGCTGGCGATGATCGACGTCGTCGCCGAGGCGAAGACGCCGATGATCTCGATGGCGGCATCGGCAAAGATCGTCGAGCCGGTCGACGCGAAGCGTCGCTGGGTCTTCAAGACGCCGCAGAACGACATCATGATGTCGCTGGCGATTGTCGGCAGCATGGCCGATTCGGGTGTCAAGACGGTCGGCTTCATCGGCTTTGCCGACGCCTATGGCGAAGGCTGGTACGAGGAATTCAACAAGGCCGCGGCGCTGAAGGGGCTGAAGATCGTCGCCAGCGAGCGCTACGCGCGCACCGACACCTCGGTCACGGGCCAGGCACTGAAGATCGTCGCCGCCAAGCCCGACGCGGTGCTGATTGCCGGCTCCGGCACGCCGGCGGCGCTGCCGCAGCGCGCCTTGCGCGAGCGCGGCTACAACGGCAAGTACTATCAGACGCACGGCGTCGCCAACAACGACTTCCTGCGCGTCGGCGGCAAGGACGTCGAGGGCACCTTGCTGCCGTCGGGCCCGGTGCTGGTCGCCACGCAGTTGCCGGCCGACCATCCGATGCGCAAGTCCTCGCTCGACTACGTGCACAAGTACGAGGCGGCCCATGGCAAGGGCAGCGTCTCGACCTTCGGTGCGCACGCCTGGGATGCCGGCCTCGTGATGCAGGCCGCTGCCACGCAGGCGTTGAAGAAGGCCAAGCCGGGCACGCCTGAGTTCCGCTCGGCCCTGCGCGACGCGCTCGAGCAGGTGCAGGAGTTGCACGGCGCACACGGCGTCTTCAACATGTCGCCGACCGACCACCTCGGCCTGGACCAGCGCGCCGCCGTGATGGTGAAGATCGAGAACGGCGCCTGGAAGTACCAGCCCTGATTGCCATGGCGCCCGCGGGCGCCTGAACCTGAATGCGGGGTGGGTTCGCCCACCCCGCCACTGAAGAGATCGAGATGACTGCTTCCACCCTGCAAAGCTACGGCGCCGGGCGCTGGCTCGGAGCCGAGCCGGCGGCCGCGCTGCTGAGCGCTATCGACGGTCGAACCGTCCATCACACGCACGCCGAGCGGCTCGATTTCGCGGAAATGCTGCACCACGCGCGCAGCGTCGGATTGCCGGCACTGCTCGCACTCGATTTCCAGCAGCGCGCAGCGCGGCTCAAGGCGCTGGCGGCGTTCCTCAACGAGCGCAAGGAATCGCTCTACGCCATCTCCCACCACACGGGTGCGACGCGCAGTGACGGCTGGATCGACATCGAGGGCGGCACCGGAACGCTCTACAGCTACGCGTCGATCGGCAGCGCCGAGCTGCCGTCGGGCAACCTCGTCCACGAAGGCCCGGTGGTCCAGCTCGGCAAGAAGGGACAGTTCGTCGGCACCCACGTGCTGGTGCCGCGCGGCGGCGTTGCCGTGCACATCAACGCCTTCAATTTCCCGGTGTGGGGGCTGCTCGAGAAGTTCGCGCCGAGCTTTCTGGCCGGAATGCCGTGCATCGCCAAGCCGGCCGCGGCAACCAGCTACCTGACCGAAGCCGCGGTGCGTCTGATGCTCGAATCGGGCTTGCTGCCCGAAGGCAGCCTGCAGCTCGTGATCGGTGGCACCGGTGACCTGCTCGATCGCCTCGAGAGCCAGGACGTCGTCACCTTCACCGGCTCGGCCGATACCGCTGCCAGACTGCGCGGCAACGCCAACATCATCAAGCAGTCGATCCCGTTCAACGCCGAGGCCGATTCGCTCAACTGCGCGATCCTCGGCCCCGATGTCGGCCCCGACGACGAGGAGTTCGAACTCTTCGTCAAGGAAGTGGCGCGCGAAATCACCACCAAGGCCGGCCAGAAGTGCACGGCGATCCGCCGCGCCATCGTGCCGCGCCGGCACCTCGATGCGGTGGCCGCGAAGCTGCGCGAACGCCTCGCCAAGGTGCGCGTCGGCGACCCGGCCATCGATGGCGTGCGCATGGGCGCGCTCGCCTCGCAGGCACAGCAACGCGACGTTGCCGAGCGGCTCGAATGGCTCGCTGCCGGCAACGAAATCGTCTTCGGCGCCGGCGACGGCTTCGCGCCGGTCGGCGAGGGTGTCGAGCGCGGCGCCTTCTTTGCGCCGACCTTGCTGCTGTGCCGCAACGCGCTTGCCAACGACGCCGTGCACGACGTCGAGGCCTTCGGCCCGGTCAGCACCTTGATGCCCTACGACGACCTCGACGAGGCCCTGGCGATCGCCGCGCGCGGCCGGGGCAGCCTGGTCGGCACGCTGGTCACGCACGACCCGGCCGTTGCGGCCCGGGCGATTCCGGTGGCAGCGGCCTGGCACGGCCGGCTCTTGCTGCTCGACCGCGAAGCGGCTGTCGAATCGACCGGCCACGGATCACCGCTGCCGCAGTTGAAGCACGGCGGCCCGGGGCGTGCCGGCGGCGGCGAGGAACTCGGTGGCATCCGCGCGGTGCACCATTACCTGCAGCGCAGCGCGCTGCAGGGGTCGCCCACGATGCTGATGGCGGTGACCGGCGAATACATCCGCGGCGCGAAGACCATCGAGACGCCGATCCATCCGTTCCGGCGCCACTTCGAGGAATTGCAGATCGGCGAGTCGCTGCTGACTCACCGCCGCACCGTGAGCGAGGCTGACATCGTCGCCTTCGGCGGCATCTCAGGCGATTATTTCTACATGCACTTCGACGCGATCGCGGCGGCCGACTCGGCCTTCGGCCAGCGCATCGCGCATGGCTACTTCGTGCTGTCGGCGGCGGCGGGGCTGTTCGTCTCGCCGGCTCCCGGGCCGGTGCTGGCGAACTACGGCCTGGACACCTTGCGTTTCGTCAAGCCGGTGGCGATCGGCGACACGATCCGCGCGCGCCTCACCTGCAAGCGCAAGACCGACCGCCACAAGAAGGACACGAGTGGTGTCGGCCAGGGCGTCGTCGCCTGGGACGTAGCGGTGACGAACCAGCGCGACGAGCTGGTCGCGAGCTACGACATCCTGACGCTCGTGGCCAAGCGCGGCTGAGCCCGCACGCACGGGGGCCGCGCGAAGCCGGAGCCGTCCTTCCGCGGACCGTCTGCCGTACCCGGCAGACGAGGGCCGATGAATGCCGGCCCGAAGGGAAAACCCCTTCGGGTGCGCCAACGCCCACTTCTAGAATCGGCGGCGATGGGGATCAGGAGACGCTGAATGGCCGCAACTCGACGCGCGGGCGCGCCCAAGCCTCGGGGCGGCCCGGCCGGCGGTCCGCGCCTCCTCAAGAAATACCCGAACCGGCGCCTCTACGACACTCAGGTCAGCAGCTACATCACGCTGGCCGACGTCAAGGCGATGGTGTTGGAGGGAGAGGACTTCGCGGTGCGCGACGCCAAGAGCGGCGAAGACCTGACGCGCAGCATCCTGCTGCAGATCATCCTCGAGGAAGAGACCGGCGGCGTGCCGCTGTTCTCGACCGCCATGCTCTCGCAGATCATCCGCTTCTACGGCCACGCGATGCAGGGCGTGATGGGCTCCTATCTCGAGAAGAACCTGCAGACCTTCACCGATATCCAGGCGCGGCTCGCCGAGCAGTCCAAGGGTCTCTACGACCCGGCGGCGCAAAACCCCGAACTCTGGGCGCAGTTCCTCAGCGGCCAGGCGCCGGTGGTGCAGGGCCTGATGGGCAACTACCTCGAGCAGTCGCGCAACATGTTCGTGCAGATGCAGGAGCAGATGGCCAAGGCCGGCGCGTTATTCCCTGTCGTGCCGGGGCTCGCGCCACCGAAGGCGCCGAAGACGCCGAAGGAATAGAGTTCAATCGAGTTCGGCGAAAATCGGGGCATGACCCTCGAACCGCTTGACCCACCGGACACTCCGCCCGCACCGAAGATCGGCTTCGTCTCGCTCGGCTGTCCGAAGGCGCTGACCGATTCCGAGTTGATCCTGACGCGCCTGAGCGCCGAAGGCTATGCCACCGCCAAGACCTTCGCCGGCGCCGACCTCGTCATCGTCAACACTTGCGGCTTCATCGACGATGCCGTCAAGGAGAGCCTCGACACGATCGGCGAGGCCCTGGCCGAGAACGGCAAGGTCATCGTCACCGGCTGCCTGGGTGCGAAGACCGGCGAGGGCGGCGGCAACCTCGTGCGGCAGATGCACCCGAGCGTACTCGCGGTCACCGGTCCCCAGGCCACCGACGAAGTGATGAATGCGGTGCACCAGCACCTGCCGAAACCGCACGATCCCTTTGTCGATCTGCTGCCGCCCACCGGCGTCAAGTTGACGCCCAGACACTACGCCTACCTGAAGATCAGCGAAGGCTGCAACCATCGCTGCACGTTTTGCATCATTCCGAGCCTGCGGGGTGATCTGGTGTCACGGCCGATCGGCGACGTGCTCGGCGAGGCGCAGCGGCTGTTCGAGTCGGGTGTCAAGGAGCTGCTCGTGGTCAGCCAGGACACCAGCGCCTACGGCGTGGACGTCAGGTACCGCACCGGCTTCTGGGACGGCCGCCCGGTCAAGACGCGCCTGACCGAGTTGTGTGAGCGCTTCGCCGAACTCGCCGCGCCGCACAACGCGTGGGTACGGCTGCACTACGTCTATCCCTATCCGCATGTCGACGAGATCGTGCCGCTGATGGCGTCGGGACGCATCCTGCCGTACCTCGACGTGCCGCTGCAGCACGCACACCCCGACGTCTTGAAGCGCATGAAGCGGCCGGCCAGCGGCGAGAAGAATCTCGAGCGGCTGCAGCGCTGGCGAGAACTCTGCCCCGAGATCGCCGTGCGCAGCACCTTCATCGCCGGCTTTCCGGGCGAGACCGAGGCCGAGTTCGAATATCTGCTCGACTTCATGCGCGAGGCGCGCATCGACCGGGCCGGCTGCTTCGCCTATTCGCCGGTGGCCGGTGCGGCAGCCAACCAGCTGCCCGGGATGTTGCCCGCCGAACTGCGCGAGGAGCGCCGTGCGCGCTTCATGGCGGTGGCTGAAGCCGTCTCGGCGGAGAAGCTGCAACAGCGCGTTGGCGCGACGATGCAGGTGCTGGTGGATGCTGCGCCGGCGCTCGGCCGCAAGGGCGGCGCCGGCCGCAGCTATGCGGATGCGCCGGAGATCGACGGCCGCGTCATCTTGCTTGCGCCGCAAAAGGCCTCGAAGACGTTGAAGGTCGGCGAGTTCACGCGCGCCCGCATCGTCGCCACCGAAGGCCACGATCTGGTCGGCCTGCCGATCTGAACCTCACCGGGCAAGCCGCCATGACCGAACCCAAGTCGTCGAAGACCTCGCTGATCCATCACGGCTACCGGCCACCCGCGGGCTTCGAGGCGCCGCAACCGCCGGTGCACAAGGCATCCACCGTAATCTTTGCCGACACCGCGGCGTTGCGGGCGCGACGCTGGCAGGACAAGACCGGCTACACCTACGGCCTGCACGGCACGCCGACGACCTTCACGCTCGAAGAACGCATCGCATCCCTGGAAGGCGGATTGCAGACCTTGCTGCTGCCCAGCGGCCTCGCGGCGATTACCCTGGTCGATGCCGCCTTGCTCGCGGCCGGCGACGAGGTGCTGATCCCCGACAACGCCTATGGCCCCGGCAAGGAACTGGCACGCCACGAGCTCGCCCACTGGGGCATCACGCATCGCTTCTACGACCCTTTGCTGCCCGATCGGCTGGCCGGGATGGCGACGCCGGCGACCAAGCTCGTCTGGCTCGAGGCGCCCGGCTCGATCACGATGGAGTTCCCTGATCTGCCGGCCTTGCTGCGTGCGGCGCGCGCGCAGGGGTTGCTGACCGCACTCGACAACACCTGGGGCGCAGGCATCGCGTTCAACGCCTTCGATCTGGACCCATCGGCGCCCGAGCCGCTCGGCATCGACATCTCGATGCACGCGCTGACCAAGTACCCTTCGGGCGGCGGCGACGTGCTGATGGGTGCGGTGACGACGCGCGACGAGGCGCTGCATCTGCGGCTCAAGGCGACCCACATGCGCATGGGCTGGGGCATCGGCGCCAACGACGCCGAAGCGGTGCTGCGTTCATTGCCGTCGATCGCCTTGCGCTACGCGGCCCAGGACGCCAGCGCGCGCGCGCTGGCGCAATGGTGGGCGGGGCGAAGCGAAGTGAGCCATGTCCTGCATCCGGCTTTGCCGAACGCGCCGGGCCACGTCCACTGGGCCCGGCTTTGCAGCCAGGCGGCCGGGCTCTTCTCGGTCGTCTTCGATGCCCGCTATACCGCTCGCCAGGTCGACGCCTTCGTCGACGCGCTCGAGCTCTTTCGTATCGGCTACTCGTGGGGCGGACCGGTGAGCCTCGTCGTGCCCTACGACATTGCCGCCGCGCGCGGGCAGTCGCCCTGGCCGGGCACCATCGTGCGTTTCTCGCTCGGATTGGAAGACGTTGCCGACCTCATCGGCGACTGCGAGCGAGCGCTGCTTGCCATGAGTCGCTGAGTCCCTGAGTCGCAGCACGCTTCGACTTCGCAGGCGCGAGCTGGATCGGACCGCCGCGGCACTTCGCTTCGCGCATGCGGTGCCTCAAGCCTTCGGCTTGGATGAGACCTTGTGTCTCATCAGGCGGCCCTTTTCACGTTCCCAGTCGCGTTTTTTCTCGGTGTTGCGCTTGTCGTGCTCGGCCTTGCCCTTGGCCAGCGCAATCTCCGCCTTGACGTTCGCTCCCTTGTAGTGCAGGTTCAGCGGCACCAGGGTGTAGCCTTTTTGCTCGACCTTGCCCATCAGGCGGCGGATCTCCTGCTTGTGCATCAGCAGCTTCTTGGTGCGGTCGGCCTCGGGGTTGACGTGCGTGGAGGCATTGCGCAGGGCGTTGATGCGGCAGCCGATCAGGAACAGCTCGCCGTCGCGGATCACGACATAGCCGTCGCTCAGTTGCACCTGGCCGGCACGCACCGCCTTGATCTCCCAGCCCTGCAGGACGATCCCGGCCTCGTGGCGTTCCTCGATGTGGTAGTCGAAATGGGCACGGCGGTTTTCGGCGATCGGCATCGGTGTCCTGTTGGCGGGCAGGGCGCCCATACACTCGGCATTGTATGAAGCACGTCAAGAAGTCGGTGCTGCTCTGGTACTCGCCGCATCAGATGTACGCGCTCGTGACCGATGTCGAGTCGTACCCGCAGTTCCTGCCGTGGTGCGCGCGCGCCGAGGTGCTGCAGCGCAACGCCGACGGTCTGACGGCAAGGCTGCACCTTTCGTTTGCCGGCATCCGCCAGGCCTTCACGACGCGCAACGTGCACACGCCGGACGAACAGGTGCACATCAGCCTCGTCGACGGCCCGTTCTCATTGCTCGAGGGCACCTGGCGCTTCACGCCGGTGGCACTGCCAGACGAGGCCAGCCCGTCGTCGAGCCGCATCGAGCTCGACCTGCGCTACACATTCGCTGCCGGCGCGCTCGAGGCGGTGATCAGCCCGGTGTTCGACCGAATTGCCAACACCTTCGTCGATTCGTTCGTGAAGCGCGCTGAGCAGGTCTATGGAAGCTGATGGAGCGTCGACCGTGATGCCGTCGATCGGGGTGAGCGTGGTCTACAGCCCGCACGCCGGCGCGATCGACGAAACGGCGCTCGAGTTGCCGGCCGGCGCGACCGTGATCGATGCCTTGCTTGCCAGTGGCATCCTCGAGCGCCATCCGCAAATCGACCGGGTGCACCCGGCAGTCGGCGTCTGGAGCAGGACGGTGCCGCTCGAGCAGCCACTGCGGCCGCACGACCGCGTCGAGGTCTACCGGCCGCTCGCAGTCGATCCGAAAGAGGCGCGGCGCCGCCGCCAGCGCGAACAGCGCGCCGTGCGCGCTACGAGCAGTTCGCGCTGATCGCGTCGCGCGCGTGCTTGACTTCGGCGGCGCGCGTCTTGTCGTCGAGGATCTCGCGCTCGCCCTTTTCGTTGGTGCGCGCGATGCGCACGCCGCTGTCGAGGGTGCGCATCTGGGCGCGTGCGCGAGTGCAGTTCTCGGCGCGGGCCGCGGCGAGCCGCACTTCGTCGGCCTTGGCCCTGGCGGCCTGCTGCTGCTCGGTCTGGCGCCGCTTGGCGTCGAGTTCGGGCTCACCCGCCTGCGGCGCCGCAGCGCCCGATGCGGGGCTCGGGGTGGCGGCCGCGACGACCGCCGAGGCCGGCGTCGCGGCGGCTGGCGGGGCGGCACGATGGACGACGTTCGGGCGCGCCAGGATGTCTTTCTCGGCAACGCTTGCCGGCGGAGGCAGGTCGCTGTATTGCGTCTGGCCCGCGGCATTGCGCCATTTCCATTGCGCGGCGGCCGGCAGCGACAACACCAGGCCGCACGCCACGACGAGAACGGCAACGCCCCAGCGGC
>CAJDUZ010000041.1_pt1 | contig 18114 bp, 18 predicted proteins | sample 7391221 | NCBI WGS metagenome assembly CAJDUZ01 (sample SAMEA7055692, study PRJEB34461) | soil metagenome | biome: terrestrial ecosystem; feature: Peninsula; material: soil | place: Antarctica | collected 2016
TCGTCCGGCGGATTGCCTGGAGGCGCCTCAGCCATCGGCCGCATCCTGCCATATCAGCCGCGCATCGAAGCTGTGGGCGGCAAAAAGCGTCAGCACGACGACGCCGGTGAACGCGAGCAGGCCGAGTTCGGGTTGAACACTGGCCAGCACGCCGAAGCGCACGCTCGCCGCCAGCAGCACGACGACGTAGATGTCGAGCATCGACCAATCGCCGACGATGACGACCAGGCGATAAAGCCGCGCCCGCTCGAGACGGCGCCACCCCGGACGACGCTCGACGCTCCAGGCGAGCAGCCCCAGCGCGCCGATCTTGAGGACCGGTACGGCAATGCTGGCAATGAAGACGATCGCCGCGAGCAGCCACGAGCCGCTGATCCAGAGTTCGGCGATACCGCCGAGCAAGGTGTGCGACGTGCTGCGCAGCGCCGATGTCGTGCTCATGATCGGCAGCACGTTGGCCGGCACGTACAACAGCGCAGCGGTCAGGACACAGGCCCAGGTGCGCTGCACGCTCATCGGCTTGCGCCAGTGCAATTCGTCCCCGCAGCGCGGGCATTCGAGCACGACACGTTCGGCCTGGCCGGGTGAGACATCGATCGACGACACCAGGCCGCAACTTTCACAGCCGAGCAGCAGCGCCATGCTGTCGCGAGGCCGGTGAGCCTCCGAGCTTGGCACCACGGTGCGCTCGGCGTTAGGGACGGCCGCGCTCATCGCACGTGCCACCACAAATGCCGCAGCCCGGCCGATTCGATGGCGGCGAACAGCCAGGCGAGCGCAGCCAGGGCGAAGAGCGCCGGCCCCGGCTGCGCCTGCGCCAGAGCTGCCAGACGCACCAGCGACAGCAGTGCCGCCACCGTCATCACCTCGACCATGTTCCAGCGTCCGACCCAGCGCAGCACGCGCACGCAGCGGCTGAAGCCGGGCGCCACGCGTCCGGCCGCCAGAGGCAGCAGCACGTAGAGGCGCAACGCGATGAAGAGCGCCGGCGCCAGCAGCGCGGTGACGCCGACGGTAACGGCGACCAGCGGGCGTCCCTCGCTCCACGCCATGAGCACCGCGGCCGGCAAGGTCGCGGAGACGACGCTGCCGCCGAGGCGGACCGAGATGACATTGGTCGCGACAGCGATGATGAAGACGAACAGCGCCGCCAAGCTGAGGGCCAGCACGGTCTGCATGCCAAGCCGGTGGCCGCGGCCGAGCACCGCACCGCAGCGCTGGCACTTGGCGGTGCTGCCGGGTGCAAGCGCCGCCCACCGGTGCGGCTTGCCGCACCGCTCGCAGACCACCAGCGCGCCGTCCGCACGTGCCATCCGCCGTCCCGGTTATCGCCGACCGCGTGACGTAGGCGAGCTCCTACGCCACGTCGCAAGGCATTCCGGCTCCGCTTCGCGTGCTCTCCCACGAGTCGGGACGAGCCGCTTGGCTACCCTTGCGGCACGACCCTGGGTGGCAGCTTCGGCGACCACCGGGCGGTCCGCTTGGCCGCATCGCGAGCTGCAGCCAAGACTCCATCCACTCAGAGGAAACTGCATGAACTTGATCATCTGGCTCATTATCGGCGGCATCATCGGCTGGATCGCCAGCCTCATCATGAAAACCAACGAAGGCATCATTTTGAATGTCGTCGTCGGCATCGTCGGCGCGCTGCTCGCCGGCTGGTTCATCTCACCGATGCTCGGCATCGGCACCATCAACCAGAGCGACTTCAGCTTGCCGTCGCTGGTGGTGTCGCTGGTCGGTGCCATCGTCCTGCTGGCCATCGTCAACCTGATACGCCGAGGCCGGGCCCGCTAGCCCGCACTCCCGCAAAAAAAGCCGGCACGCGCCGGCTTTTTTTTGCCGCCGTGCCTCAGCTCTTGCCGAAGCGCGCCTTGGCATCGGCCAGGCATGACGACTTCGCGTCACCCGAGAGCGCGTCGCATTTCTCCTTGGCGACGTCGTATTGCGCGTTCATCTTGTCGGACGCTGCGCTGTGGCGTTCCGCGCGAATCTTCTTGTCAGCCTTGGCATCGGCCACGGCCTTGGTGTGGTCGGCCTTGGCCTGCTTTTCGCAGACGTCCTTGGCGTTGCCGGATTGCGCGTCGCACTTCTCCTTGGCGACGTCGTAGGCGGCATCGGCCTTGGTGACTGCGAGCTTGGTCGCGTCTTTCGACTTGCCCGAATGCTTGTAGTCGAGGTCGGCGCGCGCGACCTTCTCGTGCGCCTTGGCCTCTTCGATGCAGACCTCCTTGGCGTGGTCGCTCTTCTGGTCGCAGGCGGTCTTGGCGTTCTTGTAGTCGGCCTTGATCTGGGCCTTTTGCGCGTCGTAATCGGTCTTGCTCGTCTGCGCGGCATAGGCCCCGGCGGAGCCGATGAGCGCAACGGCGACGAAGGAAGTCTTCAGGGCAGCGCTGATGTGAGTGAGATTCATGGCAGGGTCCTTTCGAGTCGTTATCGGGAGTGGCCGGTCCGGCCCGCGCGCCCCAATTGGCGCTGCTGCCACTCTCGCCGAGCACCGGGCACCGCTCCAGCGGACAGCGGCGTCAGCCGGCGTAAGGTGGTTCCTATCTCGAACGGCGCTGGCGCCGTTGGCGGCTGTGGGCAGCGTCCGACACGGCGTGCTGGATTGCCGCGTCGCTGGAACAGCGGCGAGCAGCGTGGCCTCAATGCCCCTGCGGCGCGATGGGCGGCTTGGACGCCTGAGCCATCGCACGCTTGACGCGTTCGACGACCGCCCGACATTGCGTTGCCTCCTCATGCGCGGTGGCCTTGGCGCCGGTGTCGAGGAACGGGATCACCGCGGCCAGGGGGTTCAGTAGCGCGAGCGCCGCCGCAGCGCCGACCTGCGCTCCGATCTTGCTCGCCTCGAGCGAGATCTTCGGCTGCGCAAAGGTGCCGCTGACATGGATCGGCGAGCGCAACGTGAAGGGGCTGAAATCCTTCGGCGACACGTAGATGATCAGCTCCATCGTCTCGGTGCCGAGAGAGATGCCCCCGGTGATCCAGATCGTCGAGGCCGATGTGTCGAGGACGAAGACGCGCGCACGGGCCAGCCCGTGCTCGACGTTCAGGTCGGCCACGTTGCAGGCGACCGGCAGCGCCTTGTCGCCGGTGATGACGAGCCCGAGCGCGTCGGCGATGTCGATGCCGGCGAGCTCGACCGCGAAATGCGAGACCTGGCCATCGCGAATGTGCAGCCGCATGCTGCCGTCCAGGCTGCCGAGGATCTGCGCGGTCGACCGGCCCTTGCCGGTCACCTTGATCTGCGTGTCGAGCCGCCCCGACAGGTAGGGTGGCTCGCCCTTGCCACGGTGCTGCTCGAGCCAGCTTTGCAGCCGCACGTCGAGCAGCCGAAGGTCGGCGGTCCAGACCGCCTCGGGCTGCCGGCCGTCGAGCTGCAGGTTGCCGGCGAGCCGGCCTTCGGCGGCACGGGCATCGAGATCGGAGACCGTCAGCACGCCGCCAGTGAGTTGCAGGTGCGCGCGCAGCGGCCGCAAGGGCTCGAGCAAGGAAGTGCCGAGATCGAAGCTGTCGACGTCGATGAGAACGTTGGCGTTCATCTTGCGCAGCGACGGCAGGTCGAACTTGCGCTCGGGCAGCACCTTGGCACCCGGCTGGCGTGGCGCCTCGCGGCGCTCGTTGCGCGCCGGCGGTGCACCGATCGCCGGGCCCAGATCCGCGAGCGCCAGCTTCGGGCCCTGCAGACGCCCGGACAGCAGCGGCACCTGACCGCTCGTGTCGTAGGTGAAGGCGCCACGGACACGGCTGGTACCGATTACCGCCTCGTCGAATTGCGCCTTCCAGACCTTGCCGTCCTTGGCGATGCTGCCGCGAGTCTCGAACGGCGGCGTCGATGGCAAGGTGACGCCGACCGGGTCGCCGATGGCCGCCAGCGACGGCCCGGCCAGGCTGATGTGGCCGCGCACCGACTGCAGGTGCAGCGGATCGGCGGTCGCGCCGCTGAAGCTGACATGCGAGTGCCCGACCGTCGCGGTGAGCCGGACCGGCTGCTCCTTCAGCGCACTGCCCTGCGCCAGCAGCGACATCAGCCCGCTCGTGTGCAGGTCGACCTGCAGCGGCAGATTGCGGAAATGGCCGCTCGCCTGCAGCTGCAAGCCCGGCGCGCCGGCGACGAGGCCGCCAGCCCTGGCGGCGGTCGCAGCCGAAGCATTCCGCATCGCCCTGGATGCGACGTTCGATGTGGCGTTCGACGCGACCTTCGATGCTGCCTTGGGCGGAGCCTCGAAAGCCATGCTCGATGCTGCATTCGATGCGCCCGCCCGAGCCGCACTCGCCTGCACGGCCAACTGCACCGCCGCGCTCGACGCCAACTGCGACGCGGCGCGTGCCGCCACCGACGCGGCACTTGCGGCAGCGCTGGCACTCAAGGGCGGCGCCGAGGCCGCAGCGGACGTCGTGGCGGGGCTTTCGACCGGCTCTTTCCACGCCGGCTCCAGCGAGCCCTCATTTAACGCGAAGTGCGCCTCGATGTCGGCCGGCTCGATTGCATCGCGCAGAATCAAGCGGCCATCATCGACGCGCAGCACGCCGAACGAAGGCCAATGCGGTTCACTCGCGGGCGTCTTCGCCTCCGGCTTGCCGAACTGCCACGAAGCGCGACCATCGGCGAGCCGTTGGACCTTCAGATCGAGCCGCTGCGCGGAAAGCTCGCGCACATGCAGCGCGCCGCCGCGGCGCGCGCGCCAGAGGTCGCCATAGCCGAGCGCGAACCGGGCGCCGTCGGCGCGCACCATGTACGGGTCCTGGCTCCAGTCGGGCGCGCCGATCGCGATCGCGCCGGCGCTGACTTGCACGCCGCCCAGCAGGTGGATGCGTATCGCACGTTCGCCTTCCGGCCCGGCCGAGAACACCACCGACCGGTCGAGCGAGCGCGACATCGCACGCTGCATGGGGCCGGCCAGGAACGGCCAGCCGAGCGCCTCGCAGATCGCAATTGCAAAGATCAGCAGCAGCACGAGGCCGCCGGCCACCAGCGGCCAGCGGCGCCTGCGTGCCCACTCTGCATTCACGCCGCTACCGTGCCGCGACCCGGAAAAGCCGTCTCGCCCATGCTGCCCTGCATCGACTCCTCCCTCCGTGCGCTCCTGCGGCACACGCGGTTCGAGTCTCGACGCGGTACCGTGAACCGGCTATCGGTGGCAACCGGCAGCCGGCGTCGGTTGGCTCCTACAGTTGCGCGCCGCCGAGTGCATTCACTGTCGCGCCAGCACCTCGGGGTTGAGCGCCGTCGGCGGCGAGCGGCGCTCGGGGCCGAGTACGGCGATCAGGTTGTCTGCGGCCAGGTTGGCCATCGCCAGCCGGGTCGGCGTCGTCGCGCTGCCGATGTGCGGCGTCAGCACGATGTTGGGCACTTCGAGCAGCCCTGGATGAACCCTCGGCTCGCCTTCGAAGACATCAAGCCCGGCAGCTGCGAGCCGGCCTTCGCGCAGGGCCACCGCCAGCGCCGCGTCGTCGACGATGCCGCCGCGCGCGATGTTGACGAGGGTTGCGGTCGGCTTCATCAGCGCCAGCTCGGCGGCACCGATCACATGATGCGAGGCCGCGCTGTACGGCACGACGAGGACGACATGGTCGCTTTCGCGCAGCAGCTCGTCCTTCGAGACATAGCGCGCGCCGAGTTGCTGCTCGATGGCGGCGTCGAGGCGCGAGCGGTTGTGATAAAGCACCTTCATGCCGAAGCCCAAGGCGCCGCGTCGCGCGATCGCCTGGCCGATGCGTCCCATGCCGAGCACGCCGAGCGTTGCGCCGTGAATATCGCTGCCGGCAAACATGTCGACGCTCCACTTCGTCCATTCGCCACGCCGCAGGAAGCGTTCGCTCTCGCTGACTCGACGCGCCGCGGCCATCAGCAAGGCAAAGCCCAGATCGGCGGTGGTTTCGGTGAGCACATCGGGCGCGTTGCTCGCCAGCACGCCATGCGCGGTGCAGGCCGGCACGTCGATGTTGTTGTAGCCCACAGCCATGCTGCAGACCGCGCGCAGATCGGGGCAGGCGTCGAGCAACACCGTGTCGATCTTCTCGCTGCCGGTGACGAAGAGGCCGGCCTTGCCCTGCAGACGCCGGATCAGCTCGGCCTGCGGCCAGACCTCGTCGCTGTCGTTGGTCTCGACGTTGAAATGATCGGCGAGCCGCGCGACGACGCTGTCGAAGATGCGGCGCGAGATCAGGACGGACGGCTTGTTCATGATGCGACCTTTAGCGAAACCAGACGAACGTGATCAGCACGAAGAGCGGGATCAGCACACACCCCGACCATGCCATAAAGCCGAAGAAGCTGGGCATGCGCACGCCTCGGTCTTCGGCGATGGCCTTGATCATGAAGTTGGGGGCGTTGCCGATGTAGGTATTGGCCCCCATGAAGACCGACCCGGCCGATATGGCCGCCAAGGTCGGCGCCAAGGTGGTCATCAATTCCCCGGCGTCGCCGCCTGCCAGGTTGAAGAAGACAAGGTAGGTCGGTGCATTGTCGAGGAACGAGCTGAGCACCCCGCTGAACCAGAAATAGGCCCACGGCAGCGGCTCGCCGGCCTCGCCGGTGACGGCGCGCGCGACCGCGGCAAAGGCGCCGGCTTCGCCGGCCTTGAGCATCGCCAGCACCGGCGCCATCGTCAGGAAGATGCCGGCAAAAAGCTTGGCCACCTCCTGCATCGGCGCCCACGAGAAGTCGTTGGCGGCGCGCACGCCGCGCGGCGTGATCGCCAGGGAGACGAGCGTCACGACGATCAGCAAGCCGTCGCGCACGATCTGCGGCAGGCCGACCGGCGTGCCGAAGACCTCGAATTCGATGCCCGGCTTCCAGGTGCCGCTCAACAGCACCAGGCCCATCACCGCCAGCAGCGGCAGCAGGTTGACGCCGCCCTCGATGCCGGGCCGTGGTGTGTCCGGCGTCGGGTCGGCGCGGGTGATGCCTTCGCGCCGGTAATGCCAGCTGTCGATGACATAGAAGATCAGCATCAACGTGCCGACCAGGAACAGCGTCTCGGGCAGCAGATGGCCGACGGTCCAGAAGAAGGTCACGCCCTTCAGGAAGCCGAGAAACAGCGGCGGGTCGCCGAGCGGGGTCAACGAGCCGGCGGCGTTCGAGACGATGAAGATGAAGAAGACGACGACGTGCACGGCCGACTTGCGGTTGTCGTTGGCCCGCAGCAGCGGCCGGATCATCAGCACCGAGGCACCGGTCGTGCCCATGAAACTGGCCAGCACCGCGCCGATCGCCATCAGGCCGACGTTGAGCGCCGGGCTGCCATGCAGGTTGCCGCGGATGTAGATGCCGCCGGCGGCGGTGAAGAGCGCCGTCAGCAAGATGATGAACGGCAGGTACTCCGAGAGCAGGGTGTGCACGAAACTCTCGAGCACCGCCTCACCACCGAAGCCGAGGCCATAGGGCACGAGGAAGGCCAGCGCCCAGGCCGCGCTGATCTTGCCGTAGTGCTGATGCCACAGCTTGGGCGTCAGCAGCGGCAGGATCGCGATCGACAGCAGCATGCCCGCAAACGGCACGCCCCAGGCGAGGCTGAACTGGGCCGCGTCGACCGTCATTCGAGAAAGCGCGCGAAACGGCTGGCCGGCTCGCGTTCGGTGACCAGGCTGTTCTCGATCGCGTTCGGGTCGGCGTAGCCGAGCGACATGCCGCAGACCAACTGTTCGTTGGCCGGCGCTTCCAGGAATTCCATGATGATGCGATGAAACTGCGTGAATGCGGCCTGCGGGCAGGTGTCGAGGCCGTGCGCGCGAGCCGCGATCATGACATTTTGCAGGAACATGCCGTAGTCCAGCCAACTGCCCTGCTGCATCACGCGATCGATCGTGAACAGGAGCCCCACCGGCGCGCCGAAGAAGCCGTAGTTGCGCGCGTGCTGCGCATGCATGCCGGCCTTGTCGCCGCGCGTGATGCCGAGCAGGCCATAGAGATCCCAGCCGACCTTGCGCCGGCGCTCGACGAACGGTGACTGCCAGCGCACCGGGTAGTAGGCGTATTCCTCGACGTGCGCGCTGCGCTGTACCGGATCGTCATAGGCAGCGGTGAGGCGGCGCCCGAGCTCGACCTTGGCTGCACCGCTGATCACATAGACCTGCCAGGGCTGGGTGTTGGTGCCCGACGGCGCGCGCGCGGCAACGTCGAGGATGCGCATGACGGTCGCCCGCTGCACCGGCGTGTCGAGGAAGGCGCGCACCGAGCGGCGCGAGCTGATCGCCGCCTCGACACAGGCCCGCGCGCCCACGTCCGCCTTCACCGCAGTGCCTGCACTGCGTGCAGCAGCGCCGGCGCCAGCGGCACCGGGCGGCGCGTGGCGCGGTCGACATAGACATGGACGAAATGACCGCGCGCTGCGCACAGCGCGTCACCCGCCGCATAGAGGCCGAGTTCGTAACGCACGCTCGAGCCGCCGATGTGCGCGACGCGCAGACCCACGTCCACCGCCTGCGGGAAGCTGAGCGGCACAAAATAATTGCACTGCGTCTCGACGACGAGCCCGATCACCGCGCTGCCGGCGACGTCGAGCGCGCCGGCTTCGATGAGGTAGCGGTTGACGGCCGTGTCGAACCACGTGTAGTAGACGGCATTGTTGACGTGGCCGTAGGCGTCGTTGTCGAGCCAGCGCGTCGTAAGGCCGGAATAGTGGCGGTAGGAGTCTCGATCTTCCGGCGCGGGACGAGGCGGAGCGGGCATCATGGGGGCGCATTGTTCCATGCACCCGGATGCCCCGGACCCAGACACTTGTTGCACCGCAGCAAAAATGTCTTGCATTCTTCGTGGACACCCATATAATGATTTCATGCTGCAGTGCAACAAAGGCGCTGGAACAGCAAGACTCACAACCTGACGGAGATGACACCATGATGACTGCGGAACAACTGTTGAATACCCAGAGAGCCAACATCGAAACCCTGTTCGGCCTGACCGGCAAGGCGTTCGAAGGCGTCGAGAAGCTCGTCGAGCTGAACCTGCAGACCGCGCGCACCACGCTTGGCGAGTGGGCCGACACCACGCGGGCCGCGCTGTCGGTGAAGGACGGTCAAGAACTGCTCGCGCTGCAGGCCGGCTTGCTGCAACCGAGCGCCGAGAAGGCCGCCGCGTACAGCCGCCATGTCTATGAAATCGCCGCGAGCACCGGCGCCGAGGTCGGCAAGGTCGCCGAAGCGACCACCGCCGAAACGCAAGCGCGCTTCATGGCCGCTGTCGACAACGCCATCAAGAACGCGCCGGCCGGCAGCGAAAACGCTGTCGCGCTGCTGAAGTCGGCCGTGAGCGCCGCCGGTAACGCCTTTGAAGGCGTGCAGAAGGCGGCCAAGCAGGCTGCCGAAGTCGCAGAAGCGAATCTGCAGCAGCTTTCGGCCAACGCGACGCAGGCCACGCAAGCGGCCACCGCATCGCGCAGCAAGCGCGCCGCCGCCTGAATCGTCGGCTGAAGCTCGGGGCGACGGCAATGCCCTCGCCCCTGCTTCCGAAGGGCCCGGCTTCGTCCGGGCTTTTTTCTGGAACGCCCGGCTTGGACCGGGCTTTTTTACGAAATTCGGGGGCATGCACAATGGCAGCCAAGCGAGCGTCGCCGCCCGAACGGGCGACCGCTCGGGAAATCCTTGCTGCGCATCAAGTGCGCCATGATCGCTGCGCTGCCCCACTGGAGCCTGCGCCTTAAAATCGTTGTGTTGCTACCGTCCCGTGTCGTATCCATGACCCACGTCGTTACCGAAGCGTGCATTCAATGCAAGTACACCGATTGCGTCGATGTATGCCCGGTCGATTGCTTCCGCGAGGGTCCCAACATGCTGGTGATCGACCCCGATGAATGCATCGACTGTGCCGTCTGCATTCCCGAGTGTCCCGTCAACGCCATCGTTCCCGAAGAGGACGTGCCGGGCGACCAGCAGCACATGACCCTGCTGAACGCCGAGCTCGCCAAGAAGTGGCCAAGCATCACCAAGCGCAAGGCCCCTTTGCCAGACGCCGAGGAATGGGCCGATCGCACCGGCAAGCTAGACAAGCTGATCCGCTGACCGAGACCGGCCTGCGCGAGCACCGGTTGCCGTCCTCGATCCGGCACGCTTCTGAGTTACGATATCTGCGGTTGCACGCCGTTTGGCGTGCGGCATTCGCTGGGGGTGTTGGGTGGTCGAGGCAGGTCTTCGAACACTCGACTGAGACAGTCCCTTTGAACCTGATTGAGGTAATCCTCGCGCAGGGAAGCTGGTCCGGCCGTGGTCACGCCGTCTCATCGTGAAGACCGCAGCGGCTGGACCTCGTCCACCTGCCCGAGCTTGCACCGGAGCAAGCCTATGGCACTCACCCATGAATCGGTCCCTGCCAACGAGGCCCTGACCCCGCTGCCCGAGGCGAGCCGCGTGTTCGGCTGGCACGATCACGCATCGCTGTGGTTCAGCCTCGGCGTCGGATTGCTGGTGATGCAGATCGGCGCCTATCTGGCGCCGGCGATGGGTACGCGCGACGCGCTGCTCGCGATCGTGCTGGGTTCGCTGATCGGCGCAGGCCTCCTTGCCTGGGTTGCGCGGCTCGGCTGCGAGACCGGCCTGGCGAGCGCCGGCCTGATGCACGGCGTCTACGGCAGCGCCTTCGCGCGCCTGCCGGTGCTGCTCAACATCGTGCAGTTGATCGGCTGGACCACCTTCGAGCTCGTGATCATGCGCGAAGGCACGCAGGCGATCGGCCGGCATGCGTTCGGGCTGGATCTGCACGGCACGTTCGGCACCGTCATCACGACCCTGGTCTGGGGCGCGGTGCTGCTGGCGCTGCTGGCCGGCTCGATGGTGAAGCTGGTGCGCCGCTTCGTCAGCCGCTTCGGCCTGCCGCTGGTGGTGCTGTCGCTCGTCTGGCTGACCTGGCAATTCGCGATGCGGCTGGAGGCCACCGGCTTCCATGCGTTCTGGTCGCGCAGCGGCGACGGCAGCATGGGCCTCTTCGGTGCGCTCGACCTGGTGATCGCGATGCCGGTATCGTGGCTGCCGCTGGTGGCCGACTACGCGCGCCACGGCCGGCGCCGCGGTGGCCAGGCGCTCGGCAGCGCCTTCACCGGCACCTGGCTCGGCTACGCGCTCGCCAACATCTGGTGCTATGCGCTCGGCATGCTGATCGTCAGCACCGTCGAGCCGGGCGCCGAGATGCTCGGTGCGCTGCTCGTGGCGCAGGGCGGCCTCGTCGCACTCGGTCTGATCCTCATCGACGAGCTCGACAACACCTACGGCGACGTCTATTCGGCCGCGGTCTCGGCGCACAGCCTGCTGCCGCGTTGGAGCGTGCGGCGCTGGGGTCTGTTGCTCGCGCCCTTGTGCATCGCCCTTGCACTGGTGCTGCCGATGCACACGCTCGAGCCGTTCCTGCTGCTGCTGAGCTCGGTGTTCGTGCCGCTCTACGGCGTGATCCTCGGGCGGCTCGGCACCGGCGGCGCCGACGCGATGCGCATGGGGCGGCGCGTCGACCTCGCGGCGGCCATCATCTGGCTGACCGGCATTGCGCTCTACCACGCCTGCAGCGCCTGGGCGCCGCAGATCGGGGCCACCTTGCCGACCTTGGCCGCGACCTTCGTGCTGGCGTGGATCAGCCGCGCGCCGCTGCCAGCCGATGCATCGGCTCCGGCGCATAGCCGTGGTTGAGCGGCCCGTGACCGTGGCCGATCTGCACTAAAGCGCCGGCCTCGATGGCGCCGAGCACATAGGCCCGTGCCCGCATCACGGCTTCGGGCAGCAGATGTCCGAGTGCGAGCTGCGCGGCGATCGCCGACGAAAGGGTGCAACCGGTACCGTGCAGGTTGCGGCTTGAGATGCGCGGCGAGGCGAGCCGGCGGCGGCTGCCATCGGCCTGCAGCAGCACGTCGACGACCTCGTCGCCGGCCAGATGGCCGCCCTTCAACAGCACCGCCTGCGCGCCCAGCGCCAGCAGCTCGTCGGCGGCCGCGTCGAGCTCGGCGATGCCGCCGATCGCGTGGCCGATCAGGAGCGCCGCCTCGTCGAGATTCGGCGTCACCACGCAGGCGCGCGGGAAGAGCTCGCGCACCAGGCTTTGCACCGTCTCCTCGGCAATCAAGCGGTCGCCGCTGGTGGCGACCATCACCGGGTCGAGCACGACGTTCGGCAGCCGGTAATGGTCGATTGCCCAGGCGACGACCTCGACGATCTCGGGCGCGTGCAGCATGCCGAGCTTGACCGCGTCGACGCCGATGTCCTCGACCACCGCCTGGATTTGCGCCTTGAGAAACGCCGCCGGCACCGCATGGATGCCGCTGACGCCGAGCGTGTTCTGCGCGGTGAGCGCGGTGAGCGCCGTCATGCCGTAGCAGCCGAGCGCGGCAAACGTCTTCAGATCGGCCTGGATGCCGGCACCGCCGCCGCTGTCGGAGCCGGCGATCGAGAGCACGCGTGCGTAGCGGGCCTCAGCCATGGGATCGCTCCTGTTGTCGTTCGCCCCTTTTCGCGGCGACCGCGTCGATGCGTTCGATGAACGCGGCGGCCGCGGCCTGAGGGTCTTCGGCACTGCACAGCGCACTGACCACGGCGACCCCATCGGCGCCGGCGACGAGCACCGCGCGGGCATTGGCCGCCGTCATGCCGCCGATCGCCACCAGCGGCAGCGGGGTCATGCCGCGCACAGCGCGCAGGCCCTCGAGCCCCCACGCCGCAGCGGTGTCGGTCTTCGTCGGCGTGGCAAACACCGGGCTCACGCCGAGGTAGTCGACCGGCAAGGCGGCGCTGCGCGCCACATCCTCCGGTGTCTCCACCGACCAGCCGATGAAGACCGCCTCCGGCAGCAGTCGCCGCGCCGTCTCGACCGGCATGTCGTGCTGGCCGAGGTGCACGCCGTCGGCCTCGCAGGCGAGCGCGACGTCGATACGGTCGTTGATGACGAGTGGCACGTGAAGCGGCGCCAGCAGCGCCTTCAGCGCCACCGCGCGGGCGACGAACTCGCGCGTCTCGAGCGCTTTCTCGCGCAGCTGAACGCAGCCGGCGCCGCCGCGCACCGCCGCGGCAACGACGTCGAGCAGTTCGCGCCCGCGACACAGCGCGGCGTCGGTGACGAGATAGAGGCGCAACGCACGCGCCAGCTCGCCACTCGAGCGGCGCATCACCATCTCGCGGTCTCGAGCCGCAGCCGTTGCTCGAAGCTCGGCCGGTCGAGCATCTGCAAGGCGTCGAGCAGACGCATCTGCATGCTGCCGACGCCGAGTTCGCGCGTTTGCTCGGCAGCGATTTCGCCGGCCACGCCGAGCAAGGCCATCGCGGCGGTCGTCGCACGCCAGGCATCGGGCTGCACCGCGCAAAAGGCGCCGACCAGCGCCGTGGCCGAGCAGCCGACGCCGGTGATGCGCGTCATCCACGCATCGCCATTGCGCAGCCGCGCCCAGCGCCGCGTCGCGTCGAGGACGTGGTCGGTGGCGCCGCTGACGCAGACGACCGCATCGCCGCGACCGCTGCGCGCGAGCAACGCCTGCGCGGCGCCGAGGGCATCGCCGGCGGCCGCGCTGCTGTCGACGCCGCGCGTCGTCACTGCGTCGCCCGCCACGCTCATGATCTCGGAGGCATTGCCGCGGATCACGCGCGGCCAATGCTCGGCCAGCAGCGCTTCGATCGTGCGGTTGCGATATGGCGTGGCCCCGGCGCCGACCGGATCGAGCACGACCGGCAGGCCGCGCCGCGCCGCCGCCTGCTGCGCCAGGCGCATGCTTTCGACCCAGTACGGATCCAGCGTGCCAATGTTGAGCACCAGCGCCTGCGCGATGCCGACCATGTCGGCGACTTCCTCATGCGCGTGCGCCATCACCGGCGAGGCGCCGGCGGCCAGCAGCACGTTCGCGTTGAACTGGATCACCACCAGATTGGTGATGGAATGAACCAGCGGAGACGTGGCGCGCACGGTGGCGACGTCGTCCCAGAGTTCGATGGCAGTGAGAGCAGCGGCCATGGCCATCTCCTTTTGGAAAACGGGCCGGCTCGCGCAAGAAGGTGGACGCTTCCCTACGCTGGTACGACCCAGATCAGGTTCGAAGAGTGTTTCTCAGTCGGCGATTCGGGCGCCGACACCTCTAGCGGCTCTCATTATCGTCGCGCCGACGGCTTGGGCGAAAATCGAGGGTTCATGCCAGCACCCGCCCTCCTCCTGCACGACCCACGCGCGGTGCACGCGCAGAAAACGTCGAGCGCGCTGCGCGTCACGCACGTCCATCGCTTTCTGAAGGGCCCGCACACGCTGCCCGCTGTGCGGCACCGCGGGAGCACACACTGAAGGCCGGCCTGCGCGCCGCCATCGGGCCGTCGCCTCAACTGGCGCTGGCCGCGACCTTGACGGTGCAGATGCTCGCAAGCCTGGTGCTGACGGCCCCGTCGGTGCTCGCGCCAGCCATCGCCCCCAGCCTCGGCTTTGCACCCGATCGCGTCGGCGTCTTCGTGGGTCTTGCCTACCTCGCGGCGATGCTCTCGGGCCTCTGGGGCGGCAAGGGTGTGGCCCGCATCGGCGCGATACGGCTGAGCCAGGTTGCATTGCTGGCTTGCGCGGCCGGCAGCGTCATCGCGGTCTTCGGCAAACCGGGGGTGCTGCTCGCCGCCGCGATCACCGTCGGGGTCGGCTACGGCATCGTCAATCCGGCATCGACCGCGCTGCTCGGCCAGCATGCACCGTTGGCGCGCCGCGGTCTCTATTTCTCGATCAAGCAGACCGGTGTTCCACTCGGCGTTGCCCTGGCCGGCCTGACCATGCCGTGGGGCCTGCACGCGCTCGGCTGGCGGCCCTCCGTATTGATCGTCGCCGCCTGCTGCCTGCTGCTCGCGGTCGTGCTGATACCCACCGTGGCTCGGCTTGGTCCGCTGCGCAGCAACGCGAGCGAAATCGATCGCACCGACAGTCGACATGCGCCCGATATCGCGGCGGTAGCGGCGGGCGCGGCGGGCATTGCACGTGTGACCGCCGACACCAACGATGCATGCAGCACCCCGGCGGCCGTCAATGGGTCTCGTCCGGCCGCCAGCAGCGGCGCCACCGCGCTGCTTTCGGTGCTGCGCGACCCGGTGCTGCGCCGCCTGAGCCTGACCTCGCTGACCTTCGCCTGCACGCAGCTCGCCTTCATCACCTTCCTGGTCTCGCTGCTGAACCTGCAACTCGGCCGCTCGCTCGCCTGGGCCGCGGCAACCCTCGCCGGCGTGCAGATCGCGAGCACCGTTTTTCGTGTCGCCTTCGGCTATTTGGCCGATCGCTGGATCGCACCGGCACGGCTGCTGGGCCTGCTGGGCGTGGCGATGGCCGCGGCCTGCATCGGCCTCGGGCTGCTCGGCCGCAACACCAGCACCACGGTCGTCATCGTGGTTGCCGTCTTCTGCGCCGCGACCTCGATGGGCTGGAACGGCGTGTTCTTCGCCGAGCTGACGCGCAGCGCCGCACACCGCGGCGACCTGGCATCCGTCGCCGGGGCCTCGCAGTTCTTCACCTTCGCCGGCAGCATGTCGGGCCCGGTGCTGTTCGCCGAGATCATCCGCTACAGCGGTTCCTACAGCCTGGGCTATTTGCTGCTGGCCGCCTTGCCCGCATCGGCCGGCGTCTGGATGCTGTTGTCGCAGCGGCGCGAACGTCCGGCGTGACGCAAGCACTGGGCGATGCTCCTTCGGAAGGCTGCCTGTCGGAACGCTCCTACCGGGCGTTGCCTGCGGTCCGAGGCACCGACAGGCTGCACGCCGCTCGCGCGAGGCATTCCCCGCTCCTAAGCTCGAAGCGTCCTGACGCCGGCTGCGGCACGGAGGAACATGATGCCGAGACCCGAGCACTTGCCGCATGCGGACGCTGGCACCCTGGAACATCGATGAACGTCAAACGCCTGCTTGCCGACGGGTGGTCGCTGGCGAAGAAGACCGTATCGTCGTGGATCGACGACGACGCCTCCAGCATGGGCGCCGCACTTTCGTACTACACGGTCTTCTCGCTGGCGCCGATCCTGTTGATCGTGATCTCGGTTGCGGGCCTGATCTTCGGCGAGAAGGCGGCGCATGGCGCGCTGTTCGGCGAACTCGGCCAGCTGATGGGTGACGACGCCGCCAAGGCCGCGGAAAGCCTGCTGGCGAGTGCCGACAAGCCCGGGCACGGCCTGCTCGGCACGGCCGTCGGCGTGATCGTCATGCTGGTCGGCGCAACCACTGTCTTCGCCCAATTGCAGAACTCGCTCGACCGCATCTGGCGCGCGCCCACGCGCGAGGGCAGCGGGCTGTGGAACCTGCTGCGCACGCGCTTTCTCTCGTTCGGGATGATCCTCGGCATCGCCTTCCTGCTGATGGTCTCGCTGGTGGTCAGCGCCGTCATCTCGGCAATCGGCGAGTGGTGGGGACCGGCATTCGGCGGCGTCGAGACCTTGTCGCACGGCGTCAACTTCGTCTTCGGCTTCGCCGTCACCACCTTGATGTTCGCGGCGATCTACAAGGTGATGCCGCGCGTCCGGGTGCGCTGGCGCGACGTGTGGATCGGCGCGGCGGTCACGTCGCTGCTGTTCGGCTTGGGCCGCTACCTGATCGGGCTCTATCTCGGCAAGAGCGCGGTCGCCTCAGGCTACGGCGCCGCCGGCTCGATCATCATCATCTTCCTGGCGCAGATCTTCCTGATGGGGGCCGAGTTCACGGCGGTCTACGCGCGCACGTCGGGCTCGATGAGGCTGGCGGCGGGCAGCGCGAGCGAGGTGACGTCGGCCGGACAGCCCGCCGCCGCGAGCGATCGGCCGGCTTCGGCAAACGCCAGAGCGGCCGACGTCGGCACGGCAAATCCACGAACTGCGGCCGCGCGGCCTGGACTGCCGCTGCGCCCGCCCGAGGCGATGCGTTCGGATCGGCGCGGCTCCTGGGCGACATTGGCGACGAGCGTCGCCGTCTGGGCGGCGCTGCGTTATCTCGTGCCGCGGCTGGCCCGCAGGCTCTGAGCCGGCTGCGTGGGCCGCTGCACGGAACGGCTGCGTCAGCCGGCTGCGTGAGGCGGCTGCGAGCTCACCCCACGGTGACGGCGCTGGCGCCCAGGTTCAGCACGCTGCGCACCAGGCTGTAGGGCGCCAGCATCGAGGTCTTCGGGTTCTCGGGCAGGGTCTTGCCGAGAATCGAGACGTCGATCTCGCCGAACGCGCCGCTCGCGCGGATGCGATGCCGGTTGCCGGTGGCGGCCGGGTCGACGGTCAGTTCGACACGGGTGCGCTCGAAGCCGACGCCGGCCAGGGCCACCGCGGCGGCGACGTTGGCGTTTTGCGGGAAGCGCAGCGCGGCCTCGCGCGCGTTGCCGGTGTAGAAAACGACGGGCTGAGTCAGCCGATCGAGATCGACCATGTCCTCGGCGGCGGTGCCCTTCCAGGCGCGCGGCGCCTTGTTCGAGATGTAGCTGACGGCATCGAGCCCGGCCAGGCGCGCGGCGCCCAGCACGTCGAGGCCGCCGAGCGCACCCGACGGTATCCGGATATGCGCTCCGGTTTGCGCTGCGGCCTGGCGCAGCGCCGCTTCGAGCGCCGGATCGGCCAGCGCGCCGACCGAGGCCACCAGCAGATCGACGCCGCCGCGCAGCACCGCCGCGCCGCTGGCCTTCAGCGCGGCGTGGCCGGCGCACTCGATCACCAGTTCAAGCGGCTCGGCGGTGAGTTCATCGACACTCGAGACGACGCGGACGGACTCGGCGATCCGCGCACGGACCGCGCTCTGCTGTGCCGGCTGCTCGAGGATTGCCGCGACGCGCACGAGCGGCGCATGCTGCGCCAGCAGCCGCATCAGTGTCTGGCCGATCGCGCCGTGGCCGATGATGCCGATGTCCATGCTGCGTGCCGCCGGTTGCCCGGTCAGCCTCCGAGGTAGGTGTGGAGCAATTCGGGATCGGCCAGCAGCTTGTCCGAGCCGTCCTCGGCCTTGATGTTGCCGGTCTCGAAGACATAGGCACGCGTCGCGACGCCGAGCGCGTTGTAGACGTTCTGCTCGACCAGGAGCACCGTGACGCCGTGGCGGTTGATGTCGCGCAGCACCTCGAAGACTTCATGTGCAACCAACGGCGAGAGCCCCAGGCTCGGCTCGTCGAGCATCAGCAGCTCGGGCTCCGACATCAGCGCGCGCGCGATCGCCAGCATCTGCTGCTCGCCGCCCGAGAGGGTGCCGGCCAGTTGC
>CAJDUZ010000036.1_pt1 | contig 18086 bp, 16 predicted proteins | sample 7391221 | NCBI WGS metagenome assembly CAJDUZ01 (sample SAMEA7055692, study PRJEB34461) | soil metagenome | biome: terrestrial ecosystem; feature: Peninsula; material: soil | place: Antarctica | collected 2016
ATCGAATTTAGGGTGCACCCGCAGCCCGGGGACCCCGCCTTCGGCGTGCGCGCTGCACGAAATCGCGAACGGTTCCATCCTGGTGCCGCCCGGCCGCCCGAAGGCGCTGACGCGCCCCCGTGGGACAGCGAGCGAGGTGAGCGTGAGGCTTGTCATTTCAGTCCTTTCAGCGCGCGCTCGGCGTCGGGCCGCGCGGCGCAGTCGTCGATGTACTGGCGGATGATCTCTGCAAACGCGGTATGCGGCTCGAGACCCAGGCGCCGGGCGCGCCCGGCGCTCGCGGCGCGCGGCCAGCTGGCGACGATGCTCGCGATGCGCTCGTCGCGCTCAAAGCGCACACGCTCGCGCACGGCGCGGCCCGCCACCTGCTCGAGCGCCTCGAGCATCGCGGCAACGGTGATGTTGAGTGCGGGCAGGTTCAAGGCCGTGCGGCCGCCGTAGGCCTCGCGGCTGGCTTCGAAGACGGCGATCAGTCCGTCTATCGTGCGCGCGGGCGACGACACCGGGTGCGAGACCTCGGGTCCCACCGGGCAGATCGCCTCGACGCCGGCCAGCGGCTCGCGGATGATGCCCGAGAAGAACGACGACGCGGCGCCGTTCGGCCGGCCGGGGCGCACCGTCACGGTCATCAGCCGCGCCGAGCGGCCGTCGATGTAGCCCTTGCGCGTGTAGTCGGCCACGAGCTGCTCGCAAACGAGCTTTTGCGTGCCGTAGGAGGTCTGCGGTGTCGGCAAGGTGTCGTCGCCGACCACCGCCGGCAGCGGTACCGCCGGATCGGGTCCGAACACCGCGACCGAGCTCGAGAAGACCAGCCGGGCCGGCGTGCCCCCGGCCTGCGCCCGGGTGCGCAAGGCGTCGAGCAGCGCGCGCGTGCTGTCGAGGTTGGAGCGCAGCCCGAGCTCGAAGTCGGCTTCGCATTCGCCGGAGACCGCCGAGGCCAGGTGAAAGACGCCGTCGAAGGCCTCGTCGCGCAAGGCCTCGCATTGCGCGAGCAGACTGCCGGTGCGCGCTCGCACGCGCCCATCGGCCAGCAGCTCGGCCGGAGGTGCGGCCAGATCCGCCAGCACCAGCTGTTCGATAGCCCGGCCGGCGAGCGTGTCGCGCGCGAGCACGGTGCGCGCCAGGCGCGCACCAAGGAAGCCGGCACCGCCGGTGATGAGGAGCTTCATGGCGTGGCGACCCTTTGCGTGGACGGTGCGACCTCCCGGCGTCGCGCGCCCGAGATGACGCCGCCGGTGACGAGGCGTTGCGTGCCCCGGGCGAGATGTTCGATGGCCCGGCGCCTGGCCTTTGCGGCGTCGCGCGCCGCGATGGCGTCGACGATGGCGCGGTGCTCTGTGCGCACCGCCTGCATGAAGTCCGTGCGCCGCGCTTCGTTGCCGCGCGTGACGCGCATGCCTTCACGCAGGTACTGCTCGAGAAAGCCGAGCAGCGCCGGGAACTGCGGATTGCCGGTGCACTGCCCGATCGCGCGGTGGAAGGCCAGATCTTCGGCCACTCCGTCGCCGCCTGCCGCGGCCGCGCGGTCGATTGCCTTGAGAGCACGCCGCAGCATCGCGATCTGCGTGCGGCTCGCCCGTTGCGCCGCCAGCGCCGCGATCTCACCCTCCAGCACGCGTCGCACCTCGACGACGTGGACGAGCGCCTCGACCGAATCGAGCACGCTCGGGTCGAACGCCAGCGGCTGGTTCAGCGGCAGCGGCGCGACGTAGACCCCCGAACCCTGACGTGAATCGAGCAGTTCGCGCGAGCGCAACTGGTGCACCGCCTCGCGCACGACGGTGCGCGAGACGCCATGCGTCAGCGCCAGTTGCTGCTCGGTGGGCAGCCGGTCGCCCGGGCGCAGCGCGCCCGAGGCGATCTGACTGGCCAGCAGCAGCGCCAGCCGGTCGGACAGTCGCTCGCGTGTCAGACGCTGGAGGCTGGCCTGCGCTTGGGGGGGCGGCTTTTGCATGGTGATCGGGTCATCATACGAATCGTCGATACGCGCCATCTACCGGTTTGCCCTATGGTGCGCGGCGGCTGGAATCCTGATACTGCAGCGAGATTCTGTGCTGGCGCGCCGCGCCGGCCGCGAACGGAGACCCGTGCAGCATGGCCAGCGTCACGATTCAGTCGGTGAGAAAGCAGTTCGGCAACACCCCGATCCTGCACGGCGTGGACATCGACATCGACGACGGCTCCTTCACGGTGCTGGTCGGCCCCTCGGGCTGCGGCAAGTCGACCTTGCTGCGCATGATCGCGGGCCTCGAGGCGGTCAGCGGCGGCGAGATCCGCATCGGCGAGCGCCGCGTCAACGACGTGCTGCCCAAGGAACGCGACATCGCGATGGTGTTCCAGAATTACGCGCTCTATCCGCACATGACGGTCGGCCAGAACATGGCCTTCTCGCTGATGCTTGCCAAGGAAGACAAGGCGGCGATCGCGCAGAAGGTCAACCGCGCCGCCGAGATCCTCGACCTCTCCGCCTTGCTCGACCGCTACCCGCGCCAGCTCTCGGGCGGCCAGCGCCAGCGCGTCGCCATGGGGCGCGCCATCGTGCGCGCGCCCAAGGTGTTCCTGTTCGACGAGCCGCTCTCCAACCTCGACGCCAAGCTGCGCGTGGCGATGCGCAGCGAGATCAAGGAACTGCACCAGAGGCTGCGCACCACCTCGATCTACGTCACGCACGACCAGATCGAGGCGATGACGATGGGCGACAAGATCGTCGTGATGCGCGATGGCCGCATCGAGCAGACCGGCAGCCCGCTCGAGCTCTACGACACCCCGGCCAACCTCTTCGTCGCCGGCTTCATCGGCTCGCCGGCGATGAACTTCCTGCCCGGTAAGCTGCGCCGCAATGGCGGTGCGCCGACGGTCGAACTCAGCGGCGGCACGCAGATCGAGGCGCCCACCGGCTGTGGCGGCCACGATGGCCAGGCGGTCATCGTCGGCACGCGCCCGGAGCACCTCACGCTGGCCGCCAGCGGCATTCCGTCGAAGGTCGTCGTTGTCGAGCCCACCGGCGCCGAGACCCTGGTGGCGTGTCGCCATGAAGGCGCCGAACTCGCCGCGGTGTTCCGCGAGCGTCACGACTTCGCTCCAGGCAGCACGATTCACCTGCTGCCCGATCCACAGCGCGCGCATCTGTTCGATGCCGGCACCGGCCAGCGTCTCGCGACCTGACACCGATTCCAGAGTCCTTCCCCGCAACCCTTTTCCCACAGCCAAGGAGACTTTGATGAACGAGTTCAATCGCCGGCGCTTCCTGGAGAGTTCGGCCGGCGTCGCCGCCGTCGCGACCCTGGGTACCGGTACCGCCATCTGGTCGCCGCTGGCGCATGCCCAGGACCTGACCTACAAGCCCGAGAAGGGCGCCAAGCTGCGCGTGCTGCGCTGGAGCCGCTTCGTGCAGGGCGACATCGATGCCTACATGGCCAACGTCAAGAAGTTCACCGAGAAGACCGGCATCGAGGTGCGCGTCGACAACGAGGGCTGGGAAGACGTGCGGCCGAAGGCCGCGGTCGCGGCCAATACCGGCGCCGGCCCCGACATCATCCTCTCGACCAACGACGACGCCAATCTCTACCCCGAGAAGCTGCTCGACGTGACCGACCTGTGCGAGTACCTCGGCAAGAAGTACGGCGGCTGGTATCCGGCCTGCGACGCCTTCCTGCGGCCCGACGGCAAGCATTGGATCGGCGTGCCGCTCGGCTCGGCCGGCGCCATGATGGTCTATCGCGGCAGCGTGGTGAAGTCCGCCGGCTTCGACACGTTCCCGAAAGACACCGATGGCTTCCTGAAGATGTTCCAGGGGGTCAAGGAAAAAGGCATGCCGGGCGGCATGGCGCTCGGCAATGCCACTGGTGACAGCATGTGGACCAACTGGCTGGTCTGGGCCTTCGGTGGCAAGCTGGTTGACAAGGACAACAAGGTCGTCATCGACAGCCCCGAGACGATCAAGGCGCTCGAGTACGGCAAGGAGCTCTACGCAACCTTCATCCCCGGCACCTTGTCGTGGCTCGACCCGAACAACAACAAGGCCTTCCTCGACGGCCAGATCAGCGTCACCAACAACGGCATCTCGATCTACTACGCGGCGAAGAATTCGCCCGATCCGAAGTTGAAGGAGATGGCGCAGGACATCCAGCACGCCTCGTTCCCCATCGGCCCTGTCGGCGTGCCGACCGAGTCGCATCTGTTTTTCAACCAGATGATCATGAAGTACACCAAGTACCCGCAGGCGGCCAAGGAGTTCCTGAAGTTCATGATGGAAAAAGACCAGTTCGAACCGTGGCTCACCGCCGCGGGCGGCTACATTGCGCCGCCGCTCGACGCCTACGCGAAGATTCCGCTCTGGACCGCCGATCCGAAGAACACGCCGTACCGTGACGCGGTGAAAAACCTCCGTCCGGCCGGCTATGCAGGCAAGCTCGGCTATGCGTCGGCCGGCGCTGCGGCCGACTTCATTGTCGCCAACATGGTCGCCGAAGCCGCGAGCGGCGCAAAGACGCCGAAGGAAGCGGCGGAGCGGGCCCAGAAACGCGCCGAGCGCTACTACAGGGTCTAGAAGCTCGGGGGGCACCGCGAACGGGCGCCCCCGACCCACGGCTACCCAGGCCGGCTGCCGCCGCCGGCCGGTGGGTGCTCCCGGTGACCACCGCTCGCCGTCGCCCACCTTCCACCCCTCCGCCCGGATCCGCCAAGCATGTCGTCAGGTCCACGCCCGATCTCGATGCTCGAGAAGTTGCAGAACAACCGCAACGCGCTCGGGCTGCTGTTCATGCTGCCGGCAGCGGTGCTGCTGATACTGTTCCTGACGTACCCGCTCGGGCTGGGCATCTGGCTCGGCTTCACCGACGCCAAGGTCGGACGCCCCGGCGAATGGATCGGACTCGAGAACTACGAGTTCCTCTGGGGCGATGCGGTGACGCGCCTGGTACTGTTCAACACGCTTTTCTACACCACCGTCGCGAGCGTGCTCAAGTTCCTGCTCGGTCTGTGGCTGGCGCTTCTGCTGAACCGCAACCTGCGCTTCAAGACCTTCTTTCGGGCGGTGATCCTCTTGCCCTACATCGTGCCGACGGCGCTTTCGGCGATCGCCTTCTGGTGGATCTACGACTCGCAGTTCTCGATCATCAGCTGGGCGCTGGTGAAGATGGGCGTGATCGACCAGTACATCGACTTCCTCGGCTCGCCCTGGAACGCGCGCTTCTCGGTCATCGCCGCCAACGTCTGGCGCGGCGTGCCGTTCGTCGCGATCACCCTGCTGGCTGGCCTGCAGACGATCTCGCCGAGCTATTACGAGGCATCGGCGATCGACGGCGCCACGTCCTGGCAGCAGTTTCGCCACGTAACCTTGCCGCTCCTGACGCCGATCATCGCGGTGGTGATGACGTTCTCGGTGCTGTTCACCTTCACCGACTTCCAGCTCATCTACGTCATCACGCGCGGCGGCCCGCTCAACGCAACGCACCTGATGGCGACCCTGGCCTACCAGCGCGCGATCAACGGCGGCGCGCTCGGCGAGGGCGCGGCGATCGCCATCACGATGGTGCCGTTCCTGCTGGCGTGCATTATGTTCAGCTTCTTCGGGCTGCAGCGCCGCAAGTGGCAACAAGGAGGAGTCGACAAATGAGCCGCGCGCTGAGCCGGACCGCCGAGTTGGACGCCGGCGGCATGGGTTTCCTCGAATCGGTGCCGCGACGCGTCGTCACGGTCTATCTGCCGCTCGTCGTCTTCCTGATCGTGCTGCTGTTCCCGTTCTACTGGATGGCGATCACCTCGGTGAAGCCCGATTCCGAGCTGCTCTCGCGCGACGGCAATCCGTTCTGGGTCGTCGGCCCGACCCTGACGCACTTCCATCACCTGCTGTTCGAGACCTCGTTTCCTTCGTGGATGTGGAACACCGTGCTGATCTCGGTGGTGGCCACCGCCTTTTCGCTGTTTGCCGCGGTGCTCGCGGCCTACGCGATCGAGCGGCTGCGCTTTAACGGCGCGAAGCATGTGGGCCTGGCGATCTTCCTCGCCTACCTCGTGCCGCCGACCATCCTCTTCATCCCGCTGGCCAACGTGGTCTTCAAGCTTGGCCTCTTCGATACCCGCATGGGGCTGATCCTCACGTACCCGACCTTCCTGATCCCGTTCGCGACCTGGCTGCTGATGGGCTACTTCCGGTCGATTCCGTTCGAGCTCGAGGAGTGCGCGCTGATCGACGGCGCCAGCCGCTGGCAGATCCTCACCAAGATCGTGCTGCCGCTGGCGGTGCCGGGGCTGATCTCGGCCGGCATCTTCGCATTCACCTTGTCGTGGAACGAATTCGTCTACGCGCTCACCTTCATCTCGTCATCGGAGATCAAGACCTTGCCGATCGGCGTCGTCACCGAACTGGTGCAGGGCGACGTCTACCAGTGGGGGCCGCTGATGGCCGGGGCCTTGCTCGGCTCGCTGCCGGTGGCCTTCGTCTATTCGTTCTTCGTCGAATACTATGTCTCGGGATTGACCGGATCGGTCAAGGAATGACGCCGGCCGGCGCGTGGACGGTTCGTTGACCGCCATTGGAGCCGATGCTCGCGCAAGACCCCTTTTAGACTGAACCAGGAGCCGCAGGCAATGGATGCAAAACCGAAGAAGAAGCCCGAAGAACTGCGCAGCCAGCAGTGGTTCGGCCGCCAGGACCGCGACGGCTTTGCCTATCGCAGCTGGGTCAAGGGCAAGGGCGTGCCGCACGATCAGTTCGATGGCCGCCCAGTGATCGGCATCTGCAACACCTTCAGCGAACTCACGCCCTGCAATTCGCACTTCCGCACCTTGGCCGAACAGGTCAAGATCGGTGTCTACGAGGCCGGCGGCTTTCCGCTCGAGTTTCCGGTGATGTCGCTCGGCGAGACCCTGCTGCGGCCGACCGCGATGCTCTACCGCAACCTCGCCAGCATGGACGTCGAGGAATCGATCCGCGGCAACCCGATCGATGGCGTCGTCCTGCTGATGGGCTGCGACAAGACGACGCCCTCCCTGGTGATGGGTGCGGCGAGCGTCGACCTGCCGACCATCGGCGTCTCCGGCGGCCCGATGCTCAACGGCAAGTGGCGCGGCAAGGAACTCGGCTCGGGCACCGGTGTCTGGAGCATGAGTGAGCAGGTGCGCGCCGGCACTCTGAAGCTCGCGGATTTCTTCGAGGCCGAAAGCTGCATGCACCGCAGCCACGGTCACTGCATGACGATGGGCACTGCCAGCACGATGGCTTGCATGGTCGAGGCGCTGGGCCTGGGCTTGCCCGGCAACGCCGCCTATCCGGCGGTCGACGGCCGGCGCAACGTCATCGCACGCAACGCCGGGCGGCGCATCGTCGACATGGTGCACGAGGATCTGAAGCTCTCGCAGATCCTCAAGCGCGAGGCGTTCGAGAACGCGATCAAGACGCTGGCGGCGATCGGTGGCTCGACCAATGCCGTGATCCATTTGATCGCGATCGCCGGGCGGCTCGGCGTGCCGCTCGTGATCGACGACTTCGAGCGGCTGGCGAGCGAGCTGCCGTGCCTCGTCAACCTGCAACCCTCGGGTGAGCACCTGATGGAAGACTTCTGCTATGCCGGCGGGCTGCCGGTGGTGCTGAAGGAAATTTCCGGGCACCTGCACCTCGATGCGATCACGGCCAACGGCCGCACGATCGGCGAGAACATCGCCGATGCGCAGAACTGGAACCCCGAGGTGATCCGGCCGCTCGCGGCGCCATTCAAGGAGAAGGCCGGCATCGCGATCTTGCGCGGCAATCTGGCGCCGCGCGGCGCGGTCATCAAGCCGAGCGCCGCGACGCCGGCGTTGATGGTCCACACCGGCCGCGCCGTGGTGTTCGAGTCGATCGAGGACTTCCATGCACGCATCGACGACGACGCGCTCGACATCGACGAGAACTGCGTGATGGTGCTGAAGTATTGCGGGCCCAAGGGCTATCCCGGCATGGCCGAGGTCGGCAACATGCCGCTGCCGCCCAAGGTCTTGAAAAAGGGCATCACCGACATGGTGCGCATCAGCGACGGCCGCATGAGCGGTACCGCCTACGGCACAGTGGTCCTGCATACCGCTCCGGAAGCGGCGGCCGGCGGCCCATTGGCCCTGGTTCAGGACGGCGACCTGATCGAGCTCGACGTGCCGCATCGCCGGCTGCATCTTCACGTCAGCGATGAGGAACTGGCCCGGCGGCGTCAGGATTGGCGGCCCCCCGAGCCACGCTTGAAGAGCGGCTACTGGAAGCTCTACATCGACCGCGTGCTGCAGGCCGACGAAGGAGCCGATCTCGATTTCCTGGTCGGCCAGCGCGGCGCCTTCGTGCCGCGCGACAACCACTGAGCGCTCACATGGCGCCGCGCCCGGCGCCGCTTCAGAACCCGGCGCCCGGCTGGCTCAGGTAGAGCGTCTCGTCGGGCGTCGTTGCACGGCCGAGCGCGGCGTTGCGGTGCGGAAAGCGGCCAAAGCGCCGGATCACGTCGCGGTGGGCCTCCGCGTAGTCGAGCATGCCCTGCAGACGCGGGTCTTCGGCGACGAGCCGCGTGTAGAGCGCCACTGAATCCTCCTGAGTTGCCAGGTCCTCGGCGTGCTCGTAGGGCAGGTAGACGAAGCCGCGCTGCACCGGCAGCAGCTCGCGATCCTGACCGGCCTCGACCATGCGTCGCGCCACGGCGAGCGCCCGTGCGTCGCCGGCAAAGGCGCGCGCGCTGCCACGAAAGACGTTGCGGGTGAACTGGTCCAGCACGACGATCTGCGCAAGACTGCCGCGCGCGCTTGCCGCCCAATCCGCCAGTTCGCCACGCAAGGCCGCTTCGATCACCGGGCCGAAGCGCCCGGCGATCTTGCGATCGAACGCGTCGTCCTTGCGAAACCACGACTCGCGAAACTGGCCGTAGTTCTCCGAGCCGGGCGCGCCGAACCAGAAGTCGAGGACGTCGCCTGCGTCTGCGGCACTCATCGCAGCCGCCTTGGCTTGTCATCGGCGTGCTCGAAGGCGCGAGCCAGCGTTGCCAAGGCGCTCACGCCAGCAGGTCCATCGTTTCGGGGTGGCGCCGCATGTAGGCAGCGGCATACGAGCACTGCGGGTCGACCTTCAGGCCCGCTGCACGCGCATGAGCGAGCGCCGCCTCGATCAGCGCCGCGGCGATGCCGCGGCCGCGCAAGGCTGGCGCGACACCGGTGTGGGTAATGCGCATCACGCCGGCCGCAAGTTGATAGTCAGCCACATTGGTGTGGCCATCGACGACGGCGATGAAGCAGTGCCGGTCGGGGTGGTGCTGGATGTCGAGCTGCATGCGGCGCGGGTATGAATCGAGCGGGTTATTGTCGAGCATCCGCGTCCGGTACGTCGCTCGCGGAAACGGCCGCACTCACGCTCACGATGTTCTCGCCCGCGCTCACGATGGCCCAGGGCGCACCGAGCAGCGAAGGCCTTCAGTCCGGATTCAAGCGCAGCGGGCTGATCTCGACCGAGCGCTCGCCCTCGCCGATCCACACCAGGCCGTCCTGCACATTGCACTGCAACTGCATATTGCGCCGGGCGAACTGCGCCAGCGCCCGGCTCTGCTCGGCGGGGATCTGCCAGACGGCAATGTTGCGCGCGCGTGCAATCTTGCCGGCGATGCCATCCCACCAGACCCTGCTGCTCGGGCTGAATGCGTAGACCGCCACGCGCGCTGCGCGACCGCTCGCCTTCAGCAGTCGGCGCTCGTCGGGCTGGCCGATCTCGATCCACTCGACGATCTGCCCGGTGAGGTCGCGCAGCCAGAGCTCGGGCTCGTCCGGGTCCCACAGCCCCTTGGCGAATTCGAGCGTGCCGCCCGCCGTCGGCCAATGCAGCGCCAGCGCCAGCAGCCGCAGCATCATGTGCTCGTCGGTCTCCGACGGATGCCGTGCCAGGGTCGTCGCGTGGTCGACATAGACGCCGCGGTCGATGTCGGCAATCTGCAGGCTGGCTTTGAAGATGGTGGCCTTGGTTGCCATGGGGGGAGGAAAAGGCTGCGATTAGACCAGAGCCCGCCCGCGGTGCGGGCCGGCGACGACAATCGGCCAATGGACAAGGACATCACGACGATGAATGCATCCACCCCGCAGTTCGATTTCGACGTGTTCGTCATCGGCGCCGGCAGCGGCGGCGTGCGCGCCGCGCGCATCGCCGCGCAGCGCGGCTTGCGCGTCGCGGTGGCCGAGGACGGCGCGCTCGGTGGCACCTGCGTCAACGTCGGCTGCATCCCGAAGAAGCTCTACGCCTTTGCCGCGCACTACGCCGCGGCGTTCGACGAAGCGCGCGGCTATGGCTGGTCGGCCGTCACGCCGACGCTCGACTGGGAGACGCTCAAGACGAATCGCTCGGTCGAGGTCCTGCGCCTCAACGGCGTCTACGAAGGGCTGCTGAAGGGCGCCGGGGCGACCTTGCTGCGCGGCCGCGCCCGGCTGGTCGAGCCGCAGGCCGTCGAGGTCGGCGGCCGCGTCTACCGCGCCGGACACGTCATCGTCGCGACCGGTTCGCGGCCAATTCCGGCCGATGTGCCGGGCGGCGACCTTGCGATCTCATCCGACGACATTTTCGACCTGCCCGAGTTTCCACGGCGCTTCGTGATCGTCGGCGGCGGCTACATTGCGTGCGAATTCGCGTCGATCTTCAACGGTCTGGGCGCACAGGTCACGCAGCTCTACCGTGGCGAGCAGGTGCTGCGCGGCTTCGACGACGATCTGCGCCGCTTCGTCGGCGACGAGATGCGCAAGAAGGGCGTCGACTTGCGCATGCAAACGCGCGTCGAACGCCTGGAGCGCGGTGCGGACGGGCTGCGCGTCACGCAGACGGATGGCAAGGTGCTGGTTGCCGACGCCGTGCTCTACGCGACCGGGCGGCGGCCCAACACCGCCGAGCTCGGACTGCGGGAGGTGGGCATCGAGCTCAGCGTCAGCGGCGCGATTGGGGTCGATGCGCAGTACCGCAGCTGCGTGCCGAGCGTGTTCGCGATCGGCGACGTGCTCGATCGCGTGCAGCTCACGCCGGTGGCGATTGCCGAGGCGATGGTGGTGGTCGACTCGCTTTGCGGCCAGCCCCGGCCGGCGCTCGACTACGAGCAGATTCCGACCGCCGTCTTCACCGATCCGGCCATCGGCACCGTCGGCCTCTCCGAGGCGCTGGCGGCCGAGCGCTATGGCGCCATCCGCATCTACCGCAGCGAATTCAAGCCGCTGCGCCACACGCTCTCGGGCAGTTCGGAGCGCACCCTGATGAAGCTTGTCGTCGATGCGACGAGCGATCGTGTCCTTGGTGCGCACATGGTGGGTACCGATGCCGGCGAGCTGATCCAGGGCTTTGCGGTGGCACTGCGGGCCGGCGCGACCAAGGCCGAGTTCGACGCGACGATCGGCATCCACCCGACAGTGGCCGAGGAATTCGTGACGATGCGCGAGCCGGTGAGCGGCTGACGGTGCGCTCAGATGTCCTGCCGCAGCGACACCGACGGAAAGAGCTTCTCGAGCGACGACAGGAAGGTCTTGAAGTTGATCGGCTTGGTCCAGTAGTCGCTGAAGCCGGCTTCGAGACCACGCTCGATGTCCTCGGGCAAGGCGTTGGCCGACAGCGCGATACAGGGTGTCGTGGCGGTCTCCGGTTGCGCGCGCAGCCGGCGCAGCACCTCGTAGCCGTCGAAATCGGGCAGCTGCAGATCGATCAGGATGGCGTCGGGCCGTAGCGCGCAGGCGCGCTCGACGCCCGCGGCGCCGGTCGATTCCGAGGCAATCTGCAGCCCCGAGAGGCTGCGCACCAGTTCCTCGACCAGCATCACGTTGACGCTGTTGTCCTCGATGTAGAGAAGCTGCCCTGGCCGGTTGCAGCGCTGGAGCTCGCCACTCCAAGTCGTCGGGCCGGCGGCATCGCCGGCGCCGGCCGGCGCGCCCGTCGCGGCCATCAGCGTGATCTCGAACCGCGTCCCCTCGCCGGGGTGCGAGCTCACCGTGATCGCGCCACCCATGCCTTCGACCAGCGCCTTGACGATGGTCAGGCCGATGCCGGCACCTTCGTTGCCGTCGGTGTCGGCGCCGTGCCGGTTGAACGGCTCGAACAGGTGCAGCAGCTGCTCGGACGTGAGGCCGCGCCCGGTGTCCTGCACCGCGAGCACCACCGCGCCATCCATCGCGCATGACTCGATCAGCACGCGGCCGCCGCGGCGGTTGTACTTGACGGCGTTGGTGAGCAGATTGATCAGCACCTGACGCAGGCGTCCGGCGTCCGCGCGTACGGTGCCGGCCGTGACGCCGGCCTGCAGCGTCACGCCATGGCGTTGCGCGAGTGGCTCGATCAGGGCTTGTGCCTCGGCCACCAAGCCGTCGAGCTCGACTGCCGCCAACTGCAGCTGCAGTTCGCCGGATTCGAGATTGGAGAGGTCGAGCACGTCGTTGATCAGCGCCAGCAGATGCTCGCCCGCCGCGCGGATGTGTGCCAGCTTGGCGAGCTGCGTCGCCGCGGCGGCCTTGCCGGCCTCGATCTGCAGCAGTTGCGTGAAACCGAGCACGGCGTTCAGCGGCGTACGCAATTCGTGGCTCATGCGCGAGAGAAAGCGCGTCTTGGCCTGGATCGCCTGCGCGGCCAGGGCGGCCTGCTGGCGCGCCTGCTCGGCATTCTTGCTCTCGGTCACGTCCCAGTTGACGCCGACCCGGCGCACCGGTTCGCCATCGCTGCCGAATACGGGTGCCGAGCGCGAGGCCAGCCAGCGGTAGCTGCCGTCGGGCTGGCGCACCCGGAACTCGTAGGCACCCGAGCCCCGGGGGTCGAGCGCGCCGGGCCAGAAGCCGGTCGTCGACTGCAGGTCGTCGGGGTGGACCAGCGCCAGCCGCTGCTCGTGCGAGGGTGCCCGGTCGGTCGGTTCCAGACCACGCAGCCGGAACATCTGCTCGTCCCAATGCTGCTCATCGCTGTGCAACTCGGCTTCCCAGGTGCCGATGCCGGCATGGTGCGTGATCAGAACGCTGCGCTCGCTGGCTTCGCGCAGCGCCTCGAGCGCCACGTGGTGCTCGGTGACGTCGAGCGCGACGCCGAGCAGGCGCGATCCGGGAGCGGTCCGGTCGACGTCGCAGCGCACGACGATCCAGCGGCTGCTGCCGTCGCGCCGCAGGCTGCGGAACTCGACCTCGGGCGGGCTCTCGCCGGCGGCGAGAAAGCCGCGCATGCCCGCTCGCACGCGCTCGCGGTCGTTCGGATGCACGCAATGCTCGAGCCAGTCGTGCCAGGGCGGCGGCTCCGCTGCACCGCTGAGGTCGAAGAGCTCGTACATCTGCTCGTTCCAGTCGGCCTCGCCGTCGGCCACTGAGATGCTCCAGATGCCGATCCGCGCCGCCTTGGCCGCAGCGTCGAGGCGCCGCCCCAGTTCCTCGGCGCGCCGCCGTTGCTCGACCCGCTCGGTCACGTCGAGCGCGACGCCCAGCAGCGCCAGCGGCACGCCGCTCGGGTTGCGCTGCACCACCTGACGCGTCAGCAGATAGCGCCAGCTGCCGTTCGAATGCCGGTAGCGCGCCTCGGTGTCGGTCGGCCTGTCGCTGCGCAGTGCCGCCTGCGATGACGCGATGACGAGCGGCAGGTCGTCGGGGTGGATGATGTTGCGCACATCGCTCACGGCGACGCCCTCGGGGCGCACCGGCACGTCGATCAGCGCGAAGGCGCCGTCGTTGTAGTGGATGCGCTCGGTCTGCAGGTCGTGACGCCAGATCGCGATCTTGCCGAGGTCGAGCGCGAGCTTGAGTTGTGCGTTGGCTTCGCCCAGCGCGTGCGCCGAGTGGTAGGCCTCGGTGTCGTCCATCATGATGCCGACCGCGCGCACCGGCTCGCCATCGGTGGAGTTCTGCACTTCCCACTGCGAGTGGATCCAGCGCGTGCTGCCGTCAGGGTGCAGCACGCGGTAGTGCTGCGAGTAGCGCCCGGCCTGGTGCGTCGATTCGATGTAGTTCAACAACCGGCGGTCGTCCGGATGGATGCTGCCGATCGCGCGCTCGAAGTCGGGTGTGCCGGTCGTGGGGCAGATGCCCCAGAAGCCGAACACGTGCCGGTCCCAGTGGCCTGCGCCGGACGCGATCTCGCGCTCCCAGACGCCGAGCCGGCCGAATTCCTGCGCCATCTCGAGCAGTCCGGCAAGCCGCTCGGCGCGCGCTTCCTGCTGGCGCTCGGTGGTGACGTCGCACAAGGTCCACAGCAGTTGGCCCGCGGCATCGACGACGCGGGCCTGGACGTGAATGGCTACATTGCCGGTCGAGCGCAATTCGATCTCGGTGTCGGCAAGTTCAGCGCCGCCCAAGGCCATCATGAACATGTCGCGCGTCGCCTGGCCCGAAGTGCCCAAAGGCGCCAAGGTCAGCAGCTGGCCGCCTTCGGTGAGTCCGCTCACCTGGCAAAAGCGTTCGTTGGCCCAGGTGATGCGGCCGCTGCGATCGGTGATGACGAGCAGGTCGCGGCTCTGCTCCAGCCACGCCCACAGCAGTGCGGGCGCGACGCTCGCGGGACCGGCAGCGGTGGCAACAGCACTCATGGATCGGGCGCGGGCTCCATGGATGAGCCGCGGGTGCAGGGGTGTCCGGGAGTCTAGCCGCGGGGTGCGCGCCGATGCCGCGAGCAACCGGGCTTTTTGCACGCAGCCGCGCGCGGCGCAGCGGCAGCCCCAGGCAAAAAAAAACCGCGGCATGATGCCGCGGTTTTCGCCTTGCAAACGCGCTGTTACAGCGGCTTGATATTGGCGGCTTGCAGGCCCTTTTGGCCTTGCTTGACTTCGAACTCGACGCGCTGGTTCTCGACCAGTGTCTTGAAGCCCGAGCCCTGGATGTCACGGAAATGGGCGAACAAGTCGGCGCCGCCCGCGTCCTGAGCGATGAAGCCGAAGCCCTTGCTCTCGTTGAACCACTTAACGGTACCGGTTTGGGTCGTCATGGAAGAAATTCCTCATCTATCAATCAAAATGAATGTGCCGCACATGCGGCACATGCAGCAACACTCAAGAAACGATCAAGGGATTTCTAACGACCCCGCGCGAGAACCGCGACGGGTAGGAAGGAGATCACGAGCAACCACTGTCTTGCGTATAACTGTCGCGCCATTGTATGCGAATTTGGCGCGCGTTGTGTGGCAGTTTTGCGCCACTCGGTGTGGGTGTCGAGATGAAGGCTGGCCGCCTGCGCCGATACAGGCCGCGTGGTTGCCGCCGCGTCGGTCAAAATGGGCATGGCATGCACGCTCACCTCGTTCCAAGTTCTTCGCACACCGCCGCGTCCCCGGCAGCCTCGGGAGCGGCGCCGGCTGACCTGGTGCTGCGTGGCGATCACATCACCCTCGACGCCTTGCTCAAGAGCACGGGGATCGCACCGAGCGGCGGTGCGGCCAAGGCGCTGATTGCCGCGGGCGGGGTCCAAGTCGATGGTCGTGCCGAGTTGCGCCGCGGCCGCAAGCTGCGCGCGGGTCAGTGCGTGACGGTCGGCGACCTGCAAGTCCGCGTGCTGGCCGCCAATGCGGCAGGGCCGGCGGCCCCCGCCGAGTCGGCCGGCAGCCTGCAAGGCAGCCAGGCTCCCCGGACACCGCCATTCGAGCCATGACGGCGCTGCTCGATCCGCCGTTCACGGCGCCCGCGCAAGCCGCGGCGGTGTTGCGCGCTCAGGGCTATGCGGTGCTCGCACCGGCGGGCCTGGCCGAACTGCTGAGGGCCGGCGCGGCCGAGCTCGAAGCGCTGCGGCCGTCGTGGGACGACCTTCCGCCCGATCGTTATCTGCGCGACGGTGGCCGCTATCGGCGGCGCCGTCACGCGTCCTTCGTCGTCGATGCCGGTGGCCTTCGGCTCGTGCCGCAGCGCGCCCACTGGCAGCCGCTCGAGTACAACGCCTTGCACGGCGGCATCGAGCGCTGGTTCGAGCCGATCGTGCCTGCGGTGCTCGCACGGCCGCTCTGGAGCCGCCTGATCCGCGCTTTTGCCGACGTGGCCGACGCGCTCGCCGGCACTCGGCCCTGGTATGTCGAAGCGCATCAGTTTCGCATCGATACCACCGACGGCATCGGCCGCCCGACGCCCGAGGGTGCGCATCGCGACGGCGTCGACTACGTTGCCGTCCTGCTCATCGAGCGCGTCGGCATCAAGGGCGGCGAGACGCGCGTGTTCGATGCCAACGGACCGGCCGGCCAGCGCTTCACCTTGCAGCAGCCCTGGACCACGGTGCTGCTCGACGATGCGCGCGTCGTCCACGAGACCACGCCGATCCAGCCGCTCGAAGCGAGCGGCCACCGCGACACGCTCGTGTTGACGTACCGTGCTGGTGGCTTCCAGGGGCCGACTGCCGCCTGAACGCTCAGGCCTGGCGCACGTCGGCGACCGGCTCGCTGCCGAAATCGGGTCGCTGCAGATAGCCGATCACCTGCGCGGCAGCCTGTTCGGCCGATGCCAGGCGGCCCGAGGTCTTCAGGCCGATGAACAGTTCGCGCTCGGGAAAGCCCTCGGCATCACCGCTGCGCAACTGCACCTGCATGTCGGTGTCGATGACGCCGGGGGCCAGCGAGACGACGGCTGCGCCCCTGGGACCGCGATGCGCCTCGTCGAGCGCCAATGCGCGCGTCATGTGATCGAGCCCGGCCTTGGCGGCGCAATACGCCGCCTGCCCGGCCATGGCGCGGCGGCCGAGCCCCGACGAGATGTTCAGGATGCGCCGTTGTGCGCTCCAGCCGCGCGTCGCGCGCAGGAAGGCCGCGCTCAGCAACAGCGGCGCTTCGAGGCCCACGCGCAAGGCCGCCGAGAGCTCGTCGCTGCTGCACTCGTCGACGGGGCCGATGCGTGTCAGCGCGCCGGCGTTGTTGATCAGGTTTGCACTGGCAAAGCTCTTGGCGTCGAGCGCGCGCAGCCATTCTTCGAGGCGTGCCGCGACCGCGACCGGCTGCGCCAGGTCGGCCGACCACTGTTCACACGGTGCGCCGCTGCGTTGCGCGCGTGCGGCGAGATCGTCTCGGGTGCGGCGGGCCACGCACAGCAACTGGTTCTGCGACGCGAGGAGCTGGTCGGCCATGGCCGCGCCGAGCCCGCGCGAAGCACCGGTGATGATGTAGAGATGACGGGTCATGGATCAGCCTGAGGAAGGATGCGCGTTGCGCGGCAGGCGCGGCGGGTGTGGCGGTTGCGTGGCGAAGTCAGCGCATGCGCCGAGCACGCAAGCCAAAGGAATACGCGCCCCAAGGGGCGCGGCCAGAGAAAGGGTGCCGCGCGCGCTGCAGCCGGCACCCGGTTCGTCCGTCGTCAGGACCCTGACCGGCTTTCAGGCCTCGGCTTGCTGGATCCCGGCGATGGCCCACTCACGGCTGCCGTCGAGCGGCTTGACCAGATGCCAGACTTCGTCGAAGGGCTCGGCCGGCGCCTCGGCCTCCTCGCGGATCAAGCCGTGGAAGCGCACGCTGACGATCTGCTGATTCGCGTCGCCGGCGACATCGAGCACTTGTGCATCGACGCGCACCACGTCGGTCTGCTGCGCGCGCCCGGCACGCTCCTGCAGCTCGAGCTTCACGGCGGCGTACATCTCGGGTGTCGTGAAGGCGCGCAGGTCGTTCAGGTCGCCGGCGTCGTTGGCGGTCTGCATGCGGATGAAGATCATCTTCGCGATGCGCTCGAAGGCCGCGGCATCGAAGCCATCGGGCAGCGTTGCGGCGCCTGCTTCTGGAGCAGCGGCGTAGGCCGAGGCAGGGCCGCCTGCAAAGCCCGCTGAGCCCGCGGATGCCGGCTCCGGGTCCCTGCGGAGACCGGCGTATTGCATGCCCTGTGGCGTCGCGAGTGCGCCGGGTGCGGCCGGCGCAAAGCGCCGTGCCAGCAGGCGGATCGCAACGATCGCCAGTGCACCGAGCAGGATGATCATCACGATGTTGCCGAACTCGGCTCCCAGGCCCAGATGGCTCATCAGCGCGGCGATACCCAGGCCGGCGGCGAGGCCGGCGATCGGCCCCATCCACGAGCGCTTGGCGGCGGCCGCAGCCGGCGTGGCGCCCGCGGCCGCGGGCGCTGCGGTGGGCGTCGCTGGCTTGGCCGGTACGGCTTGCGGTGCGCTGCGCGTCGGCAGGCTGCGCTTCATGCCGGCAGCGCCAC
>CAJDUZ010000177.1_pt1 | contig 17880 bp, 13 predicted proteins | sample 7391221 | NCBI WGS metagenome assembly CAJDUZ01 (sample SAMEA7055692, study PRJEB34461) | soil metagenome | biome: terrestrial ecosystem; feature: Peninsula; material: soil | place: Antarctica | collected 2016
TCGGGCGTGATGTGCAGCACGATGGTGCCGAACGCGGTGCCGCTCATGCGCGCATCGGAGATCCGCACCATGTCGCGCACGCCGCGGCTCGCCAGCTTGCGCGGGATCGGCAGATAGCCGGCCTCGGGCATGCCCGGCGCACCGACCGGGCCGGCGTGGCGCAGCACCAGCACGTCGTCGGCCTCGACATCGAGCGCCGGGTCGTCGATGCGCCGCGCCAGATCCTCGAGCGACTCGAAGACGACGGCGCGGCCGGTGTGCTGCATCAGCGCCGGGCTCGCCGCCGACTGCTTGATGACCGCACCGCGCGGCGCCAGGTTGCCGCGCAGCACCGCCATGCTGCCGAGCGCGTTGACCGGCGCGGCGCGCGAGCGGATCACCGTCTGCCCCGGCACCGGCTCGGCGCTGGCGGCCGCGTCGCGCAGCGTGCCGCCAGCGACCGTCGGCGCGTCGAGATCGAGCCGATCGGCAAGTTCGGCCAGCAGCCGCGGCACGCCGCCGGCCCAATGGAAGTGCTCCATGTAGTGGGCGCCGGCCGGCTTCAGGTCGACCAGCACCGGCACCTCGCGGCCGATACGGTCGACCTCGTCGAGATCGATGCGGATTCCCAGCCGCCCGGCGATGGCGGTGAGGTGGATCAGCGCATTGGTCGAGCCGCCGAGCGCCTGCAGCACGACGAGCGCGTTGCGAAACGCGCGCGGCGTCAGCAGCCCGGCCGGCCGCGGGCCGCCGTTCGTCGCCAGCGCCACCGCCAGGCGGCCGCTCGCCTCGGCCGAGCGCAAGCGGTCGGCGTGGGTTGCCGGAATGGCCGCGGCGCGCGGCAGGGTCAGCCCCAGCGTCTCGACCAGGCAGGCCATCGTGCTCGCGGTGCCCATCACCATGCAGGTGCCCACCGTCGGCGCGAGGCGCTCGTTGACCGCGTCGATTTCGGCCGCGCCGATGCGGCCGGCGCGAAAGTCGCCCCAGAGCCGTCGGCAGTCGGTGCAGGCGCCCAGTTCCTGGCCGGCGTGATGGCCGACCAGCATCGGGCCGACCGGCACGAAGACGGCCGGCACGTCGGCCGAGGCCGCCGCCATCAGCTGCGCCGGGATCGTCTTGTCGCAGCCGCCGATCAGCACCACCGCGTCCATCGGTTGCGCGCGCACCATCTCCTCGGTGTCCATCGCCATCAGATTGCGCAGGAACATGCTGGTCGGGTGCGCGAACGACTCGTGGATCGAGATCGTCGGGAATTCCATCGGCAGCCCGCCGGCCAGCATCACGCCGCGCCGAATCGCCTCGACCAGCTTCGGGACGTTGCCGTGGCAGGGGTTGTAGTCGCTGTAGGTGTTGGCGATGCCGACCACAGGGCGCGCGAGCGCGTCGTCGGAGAGCCCCATCGCCTTGATGAAGGCCTTGCGCAAGAAGAGCGAGAACTCGGCGTCGCCGTATGCCGTGAGCCCCTTGCGCATGCCGTGTGTCATCGCCGCCCTTTCGCGCGCGGCGCGCCTGTCGCTGCGCGCGCCCATTTGCTACATTGATTGTCCGCCAACCACCCGCGCGCCGTGCCCACGATGTTCCACCTCGCCTTCAACGTCCGCGACCTCGACGCCGCCCGCGCCTTCTACGGCGGGGTGCTGGGCTGCCGGGAGGGCCGCTCGGCCCCGACCTGGGTCGACTACGACTTCTTCGGCCATCAGATCTCGCTGCACCTCGGCGAGCCGTTCGCGACCGCGCCGACCGGCCACGTCGGCGAGCACCGCGTGCCGATGCCGCATTTCGGCGTGATCCTCGAGCTGCCGGCCTGGCAGGCGCTGGCCGAGCGGCTGCAGGCTCAAGGAATCGACTTCATCATCGAGCCTTGCGTGCGCTTTGCCGGCCAGCCTGGCGAGCAGGCGACGATGTTCTTCGTCGATCCGTTCGGCAATCCGATCGAGATCAAGGGCTTTGCATCGCTGGCGAGCGTCTACGCGACATGAGGCGAGGCGGGCTGGCGGCCCTGCTGCTGGCGCTGCCCCGCGAACACCTACAGGCTGGCTTCAGTAGCGGATCTTGTAGCCGGTGCGCAGCAGGTGCAGGCACAGGCCGCAGATCAGCACCAGGCTGCAGCCGACGACCACGAGGCTGGCGCCGAGCGGCACGTCGCCGACGCCGAAGAAGCCGTGGCGAAAGCCGTCGATCATGTAGAAGAAGGGGTTGAGCCGGCTGACGTGGAACCAGAACGGGGGCAGGCTCGAGATCGAATAGAAGACACCCGAGAGAAACGTCATCGGCAGGATGAAGAAGTTCTGGAACGCGGCAATCTGGTCGAAGCGCTCGGCCCAGAGACCGGCGATGAGCCCGAGCGCGCCCATCAGGATCGCCGCGGCCAAGGCAAAGGCGACGACGGTGAGCGGCTGCGCGACGTGCAGCGGCGCAAAGGCGAGCGTCACCAGCAGCACGCCCAAGCCGACTGCGATGCCGCGCACCACCGAGGCGCCGACATACGCGACGAACCAGGCCCAGTGCGACAGCGGCGTCACCAGCAGGAACACGAGATTGCCGGTGATCTTGCTCTGGATCATCGACGAGCTGCTGTTGGCGAAGGCGTTCTGCAGCACGCTCATCATCACCAGGCCCGGGATCAGGAAGGCGATGTAGTCGATCGAGCCGAGCACCGTCACGTGGCCTTCGAGCACCTGGCCGAAGATCAGCAGATAGAGCATCGACGTGATGACCGGTGCGGCAATGGTCTGGAAAGCGACCTTCCAGAAGCGCAGCACCTCCTTGTAGAAAAGCGTGCGCGTGCCGGCCAGCAGGCCGCGCGGCGTGGGCGCCAGCGCCGCGGCAGCCGGCGTCGTCGGTGCGACGCTCACAAGCCCACCTCCATGCTTCGCACTGCGTTGCAAGTCCCTTTCGGAACGGCCGATCGCCGCCTCACACGGCCGCCTGCGCACCACCGTGCATGATCTCGAGAAAGACGTCCTCGAGATCGGCGCGGCCGATCTCGAGGTCTTCGGGTTCGGCGCCGGCCTTGCGCAAGGTCGCGAGAATCGTCTCGACCTCACGTGCATCACGCGCGTTGATCTGCACCACTTCACCGGTGACGCGCGCCTGCGCGGCCAGTGCCGACGGCAGCGGCGTCGTCAGGCGAAAGCGCAGCACCCCGCTCGAGGTGCCGGCCAGCAAGGCAGCGGTGCGGTCGAGCGCGACGACCTTGCCCTGCTTCAGCATCGCGATGCGGCCGCACAGCGCCTCGGCCTCCTCGAGGTAGTGCGTCGTCAGCAGCACCGTGTGGCCTTCATGATTGAGCCGCGTGATGAACTGCCAGAGCGTCTGGCGCAACTCGACATCGACGCCGGCGGTCGGCTCGTCGAGCACGATGACCGGCGGCCGGTGCACCAGGGCCTGCGCCACCAGCACGCGCCGCTTCATGCCGCCCGAGAGCTGGCGCATGTTGGCATCGGCCTTGTCCGAGAGACCCAGGTGCTCGAGCAACTCGTCGATCCAGGCCTCGCTTTGCCGGGTGTTGCGGCGCACGCCGAAATAACCGCCCTGGATGCGCAAGGTCTCGCGCACGCTGAAGAACGGGTCGAAGACGAGTTCCTGCGGCACGATGCCCAGGCTCAGGCGCGCCGTCGCGTAGTCGCGCACGACGTCATGGCCAAGCACCTCGACGCTGCCGCTGCTCGCGCGCGCCAGGCCCGCGAGAATGCTGATCAACGTCGTCTTGCCGGCGCCGTTCGGCCCGAGCAGGCCGAAGAACTCGCCCGGCTCGATCTCGAAGCTGACATCGTCGAGCGCGCGGACCGCGTGACGGGCGTTGCCGTAGGTCTTGGCGACGTTCCGGAATGAGATCGCTGCCATGGGAGCCGGCATTGTAGGAGCCCGCCGCGCGAACCCGCGCCGCAGCCCGCCGATGCATTGCCGGCAAAATGCACCCCTTGCAAACCGGGAGGCACCACATGCTGGCGACGATCGCTGGTTATCTACAGATCTCCTGGCCGCTGGTACCTGACGCGCTGTTCTGGGGCGCACTGTTGCTGGTGGCCGGGGCGATCCTCGGCGAGGCGGTCTACCGCAGCTTCGGCGTGCCGCGCATCGTCGGCTACAGCGCCGTCGGCATGGTCGTCACCTTGCTCGGCAACGGGGTCTCCGACGGCGGCCTGACCGGCACCCTGCGGCTGATCGTCGACCTCGCCCTGGCGTTGCTGCTGTTCGAACTCGGCAGCCGGGTCAACCTGAAATGGCTGCGCGCCAACCCGGCGTTGCTGTGGACCAGCGGCGCCGAATCGGTGCTCAGCTTTGCCGCCATCGTCGTCGCGCTGCGCTTCGTCGGCGTCGACATGAACGTGGCCTTGGCCTGCGCCACCCTGACCGTCTCGGCCTCGGGGGCCGTGATCGGGCGCGTCGCGACCGAACTCAAGTCGGCCGGCCAGGTCACCGAGCGCATGATGGTGCTGGCCACCTTGAACACCTTGTACGCGGTGCTGGCGCACAAGCTGATCGTCGGCTGGCTGCACATCGATCAGGCGTCCAACTGGGGCCAGGCGATTGCTCAGCCGCTCTACACCTTCGCCGGCTCGGCGCTGATCGCGTTCGCGCTCGCCAAGGTCGTCGCGCTGGTGATGCGCCGCTATGACCTGCGCGACGAGAACTCCGTGCTGCTGCTGCTCGGGCTGATCCTGCTGGCGCTGACCCTGGCCCGCATCTTCAACCTCTCGACCCTGCTGGTGCCGCTGCTGGCCGGCGTGATGCTGCGCAACACGACCGCGCGGCCGTGGGTCTGGCCGCGTCACTTCGGCACCGCCGGCGGTGTGCTGGTGCTGATGCTGTTCGTCATCGCCGGCAGTGCCTGGTCGGTCTCGGCGGTCGTGGCCGGCTTTGCCGGCGGCATCGCCCTGCTGGTCGCGCGCGCACTGGCCAAGGGCGTCGCGGTGCTCGCGCTGGCGCGCTGGAGCGGCATCACGATTCGCCAGGGCCTGGCGCTGTCGCTCACCCTGACGCCGATCTCCGGCACCGCCCTGGTGCTGTTCGCGGATCTGTACCGGACGCATCCCGAATTCGCCGCGCGCCTCGCCCCGATCGTGCTGACGACCATCGCGGCGCTGGCGCTGATCGGGCCCATCGCGGTGCAGTGGGGTCTGGTGCTCGCGGGCGAACAGCAGCCGCACAGCGCCGGCACCGCCCGGCGATCGGCATGAGTAAGAAGATTCGATCATGAGCCTAGAACCCTTTGCCGATTCACGCTCGCTGACGATCGGCGTCGAACTCGAGCTGCAGATCGTCGACGCCCACCACTACGACCTCTCGCCCGGCGCGCAGGACCTGCTGCGGCTGATGAGCAAGCAGACCATCCCGGGCGCGGTGACGCCCGAGATGACCGACAGCATGATCGAGCTGTGCACCGGCGTGTGCACGACGCACGCCGAGGTGCTGGCACAGCTCACGGAGACGCGAGATGCGTTGGTCTATTGCGCCGACCGGCTCAACATCGGCCTGTGCGGCGGCGGCACGCATCCGTTCCAGGAATGGAGCCAGCAGCGCATCTTCGACAAGCCGCGCTTCCAGCAGTTGCACGAGCTCTACGGCTACCTCTCCAAGCAGTTCACGATCTTCGGCCAGCACGTGCACATCGGCTGTCCGGGTCCCGACCAGGCCTTGATGCTGCTGCATGGGCTGTCGCGCTTCATCCCGCACCTGATCGCGCTCTCGGCCTCGTCACCGTACGTGCAGGGCACCGACACCGGCTTCCAGTCGGCGCGGCTCAATTCGGTGTTCGCCTTTCCGCTCTCGGGGCGCGCGCCGTTCGTCACGCGCTGGGACGATTTCGAGGCGTATTTCGCCAAGATGACGCACACCGGTGTTGTCGAGAGCATGAAGGACTTCTATTGGGACATCCGGCCCAAGCCGGAATTCGGCACGATCGAGGTGCGCGTGCTGGACACCCCGCTGACGATCGAGAAGGCCGCGGCGATGGCCGGCTACATCCAGGCGCTGGCGCGCTGGCTGCGCATCGAGCGACCGTTCGAGCCGAGCGAGGACGACTACCTGCCCTACACCTTCAACCGCTTCCAGGCCTGCCGCTTCGGCCTCGACGGCATCTTCGTCGACCCGAAGACCGGCGAGCACCGCGTGCTGCGCGACGACATCGCCGCCACGCTGGATGCGCTCGAGATCCACGCGATGGAGTGCAAGGCCGAGGACGCGATCCGCTATATCCGTGCCGAGATGGCCGGCGACGGCAACGACGCCACATCCGCAAGACCCAGCAGCGCGAGCAACTGCTGCCGGAGGTGGTGCGTCAGCAAACCTTGCGCTGGAAGGGCGAGGTTGCGTGAGCTCCGGGCCATTGCGCATCGGGTTGTCGGCACGCATCATGCACACGCCACCGGCGGAGCTCGGCTTTCGCAACAAGACGCTGCAGTATCTCGAGCAGACGGTGGCGCACTGGATCATGGCGCACGGTGCGCTGGCCTTCATGCTGCCCACGCTCGGTTTCGACGCCGACATCTCGCGCCGCCGCGTCTCCGTCAACAACTACGTCGACGCAATGGATGGCCTCTTGCTGCAAGGCGGGGCCGACGTCGCGCCGAGCAGCTATGGCCAGGAGCCGCTCAACCCGGCCTGGGGCGGCGACGCGGTGCGCGACCGCTACGAGACCGAACTGCTCGACGGCTTCCTGTCGCAGGGCAAGCCGGTGCTGGGCATCTGCCGCGGGCTGCAACTGATCAACGTCGCGCTCGGTGGCAGCCTGTTGCAGGACATTGCAACGCTGCGACCCGCAGCACACCCCCACGTCGACGCCGATCTCTACGACAAGAACCTGCACGAGATCGAGATCGAACCGAGTTCGCGGCTCTCGGTGATCTATCCGGGAACGGTGCGCGCGCGCGTCAACAGCATCCATCACCAGGCGATCGACCGGCTCGGCTCCGACGTCGTCGTCGAGGCGCGCTCGACCGACGACGGCATGATCGAAGCGATCCGCGTGCGCGGCTCGTCGTTCGTCGCCGGCGTGCAGTGGCACCCCGAATTCCACGGGCAAGACGACTCGCTGCTGAGCGGCGAGCCCTTGATGCGCGCCTACCTCGCCGATGCCGCGGCGGTGAAGCTGGCCAAGGGCGGCGGCTGAACGGCTAGGCCGTCTGCGCTTCGGCGAGGCCCAGCTCGCGCATCATCGCCTCGCGCATGCGGAATTTCTGCGCCTTGCCGGTCACCGTCATCGGCAGCTCGTCGACGAAGCGCACGTAGCGCGGCACCTTGTAGTGGGCGATGCGTTCGCTGCAGTGATCGCGGATCTCGGCCTCGCTGGATGTCTCGCCGGGCTTGAGCACGATCCACGCGCAGACCGCCTCGCCGTATTTCACGTCGGGGACGCCGAACACCTGCACCTGCTGCACCTTCGGATGGCTGAAGAGGAACTCCTCGACCTCGCGCGGGTAGACGTTCTCGCCGCCGCGGATCAGCATGTCCTTGACCCGGCCGACGATGTTGCAATAGCCCTCGGCGTCGAGAGTCGCGAGGTCGCCGGTGTGCATCCAGCCGTCCTGCACCGCCTCGAGGGTGCGCTCGGGCTCGCCCCAATAGCCGCGCATCACCGCATAGCCGCGCGTGCAGAGCTCGCCCTTCTCGCCGACCTTGACCGTCGCGCCGCCGGTATCGACGATCTTCACTTCCAGATGCGGCTGGATGCGGCCCACGGTCGAGACGCGCCGCTCGAGCGGATCGGTGGTCGCGCTCTGGAACGACACCGGGCTGGTCTCCGTCATGCCGTAGGCAATCGTCACCTCGCGCATGTGCATCGCACTGACGACACGCTTCATCACCTCGACCGGGCAGGGCGAGCCGGCCATGATGCCGGTGCGCAGCGTGGAGAGGTCGTAGCGCGCGAAATCGGGGTGGTCGAGCTGCGCGATGAACATCGTCGGCACGCCGTGCAGGGCGGTGCAGCGTTCGGCCGCGAGCGCCTCGAGCGTCTGCTTCGCATCGAACCCCTCGCCGGGAAAGACCATCGCGGCGCCGCTGGCGGTGCAGGCGAGCACCGCCAGCACCATGCCGAAGCAGTGGTAGAGCGGCACCGGCACCGCCAGGATGTCCTGCTCGGAAAAGCGCATCGCCGCGGCGATGAAGCGCGCGTTGTTGACAATGTTGTGGTGCGTCAGCGTGGCACCCTTCGGGTTGCCGGTGGTGCCGCTGGTGAACTGGATGTTGATCGGCTCGAACGCGTCGAGCGATGCGCCGATCTTCCGCACGGCAGCAAGCTCGGCAGCGTCGGCGGGCGCGTCCACATCGCGCCAGTTCAGCATGCCGTGGCTCGCCTCGTCCCCCATGCGGATCACCAGCCGCAACTCGGGCAGCCGCGCGCTGTGCAATGCGCCGGGCGCGGCCGCGTCCAGCTCCGGCGCGAGGACTTGCAACATGCCGAGATAGTCCGAGGTCTTGAAGCGCGCAGCGCTGACGATGGCCTTGCAGCCGACCCGGTTCAGCGCGTACTCGAGCTCGGTGACGCGATAGGCCGGGTTGATGTTCACCAGGATCAGCCCGAGCCGCGCGCTGGCAAACTGCGTTACCAGCCACTCGACGCGATTGGGCGACCAGATGCCGATGCGCTCGCCCTTGACGAGCTTGAAGCGCCGCAGCCCGGCGGCGCAACGGTCGACGACCTCGCGGAACTCGCGCCAGGTCCAGCGCACGCCCTGCTCGCGAAAGACCACCGCCAGCCGCTCGGGCCAGAGCCGCACCGCGGCATCGAGCAAGGCCGGCACCGTCTGGTTGCTGAGCGGCGGTTCGCTCGCGCCGACAACATGCGAGAGGCCGTCGCGTGGCGCGCGGCGATCGGCTGGAGCAGCGGCGTTCTCGAGTGCGGCAGCGTTCATCCCGGTCTCCTGAATGTCCACAGGACTCGGCAAGCCGAATCCGCCCCCCCGAGGAGGCAAGGAAACTCGGAAGCGGCCGTCGTTTCCTCGAGGGGCAAGCACTGCAGCATCGCGCAACTCGCGCGCTCGCTACCATCGGTGTCGTCAATCCCCATTCTTGCCCCGCGGACGCCGGGCACCACCGGAAGAGCACCATGGCCGACCTCAATGCCCAGTTCCAGCAGGCCGTCAGCGACTCGAAGACCCTGCCGGAGAGGCCCGACAACCTGACCTTGCTGAAGCTCTATGCACTCTTCAAGCAAGCGAGCAGCGGCGACGCGAGCGGCGACCGGCCCGGCTTCGGCGACCTGGTCGGGCGCGCCAAGTGGGACGCCTGGGACGGGTTGCGCGGCAAGAGTCCCGAGGTGGCGATGCAGGAGTACATCGACCTGGTCGAATCGCTGAAGTGACGCCAGGGGGTCATGGCGCAAGGGTCGCGGCGCATCAGCGGTTCCTCAGGAACGAGCGGGAGCGATCCCCTCCGCAACGCCGACGAGTTCTTGCACGCGGTTCACCAGGTCATCAAGGCTGAACGGCTTGGTCATGATGTACATGCCGGGTTCAATGTGACAGCGGTTGAAGATGGCGCTTTCCGCGTAGCCCGTCACGAAGAGAATCTTCAGTCCGGGACGCAAAGCACGCGCGGCATCGGCGACCTGACGCCCGTTCAGCCCCCCGGGAAGGCCGACATCGGTGATGAGCAAGTCGATGCGCTCATCGGATCGAAGGATTTGCAGCGCGGACGGCCCGTCTTCGGCTTCCAGCGTGCGCAGGCCGAGCTCCGACAGGCTCTCGGCGACGAACAGCCGAACGCTGGGCTCGTCATCGACGATGAGTACGCTCTCCCCGGTAGTGAACGTCGACGCGGTCGGCGGCTCGAGCGCCGTGTTCTCCTCGGGCACTCCCGAGTGCGAGGGCAGATAAATGCAGACCTTCGTCCCACTGCCGACTTCTGAATCGATGTGCACCGATCCGCCCGATTGTTTGGCGAAGCCGTGGATCATGGACAGACCCAGTCCGGTGCCCACCCCGATCGGCTTGGTCGTGAAGAAGGGATCAAATGCCCTTGCGACCACGTCGGGTCGCATGCCGCTGCCGGTGTCAGACACGCACACCGAGATGTACTGACCGGGCGCGAGGCCGCGTTCGCGGGCCGTGCGAACGTTCATCCCTCGATTCGCGATCTCGATGGTGATCTTGCCTCCGTCGGGCATGGCATCACGGGCATTGATGGCCATATTGAGCACCGCGTTTTCCAGCTCGTTGGCGTCGATGCGGCTCGTCGTCAGGCCCTCGGCATGTACGGTTTCAACTTCGATCGAGGGTCCCACAGTGCGACGCACGAGCTCCTCCATGCCGGCGATGAGGTGCTTCACGTCCGTCAGTTTCGGGTCCAGCGTCTGGCGACGCGAGAAGGCAAGCAGACGATGCGTCAGACTGGCTGCCCGCTTGGCTCCGCCTTGAGCCATCGCGATGAACCGGTCCAGGTCGCCCGTCTGCCCTTTATCGAGTTTTCTCTTGATGACCTCGAGATTGCCCATGATGCCGGCCAGCAGGTTGTTGAAGTCGTGCGCCAAGCCGCCGGTGAGTTGCCCGACGGCCTCCATCTTTTGTGCCTGGCGCAACGCGTCATGCGTGGCCCCGAGCGCGACTTGAGCGCGCAACTTCTGGGAGATGTCCTTCGAGTGACGGAAAGCGCCGGTGATCCGGCCCCGTGCGTCGCGCAGAGGGGAGTACGAAACTTCGAAGTACGTCTTGACCAGATCGGGGTTGTCGAACTCCTCGGTCACCGTGAAGATCTCTCCCTGGAGAGCGCGAGTGATGTGCGTGTGCAGGGCCGATGACCGCTCCCGCGGGGGCAGCTCGGACAGAACTTGTCCGATCCGGGTCCGGTGGCCGTACACGCGAAAGAGTATTGCGCTGAGCGCACGGTTGAAGGCGATCAAGCGGTACTCAGTGTCGACGGCACAGATCGGAGAGCTGTGCGACTGGACGATGTTTTCGTGAAGCAGCAATGAGTCGTTGCGGCGCTTCTCCTCGGTGATGTCCCGACCGACGATGACGACCGATTCGTCAACACGCGACGTCTTCCAGGATACCCACTGGTGGAGGCCATCGGTGCGTCGAAAGCGAGCCTCGCGGCTTGTCTGTTCGCTTTTCGATTCGCACTCGAATGCCGCTCTGCCCGCGTCGCGGTCGTCCGGGTGAACGAATTCGAGCAGCGAATGACCGAGCATCTGATCTTCGAGCCAGCCGAACCATTGGGTCCAGCCCGGGTTGATGTTTTTGATCCGGCCGTCGGTACCGACCACCATGAGCAGCCCGGGTGCGTTGATCCATGCCTGGTCCCGCTCTGCCGTTCGCTCGGAGACGAGCCGCTCGAGTTCGTCGCGGGACCTGGCCATCACTTCTCGGGCGTCGACGATCTCCTGGATGTCCGTAGCCGTGCCGTACCACCGGGTGATCCGGCCATCATCGTCCCGCACGGTTTGGGCGCTGGCGAGTACCCATCGGTACTCACCTGAGCGGTGGCGAAGTCGATACTCGATGCGGTACGGCTGGCCGGTGGCCAGGCTGTGCCGCCACTTATTCCAAGCGCGGGTCTGGTCGTCCGGATGGAGCATGCCGACCCACGCGTCGCCGACGGTCGATTCATCGGTCGCGCCGGTGAACTCGTACCAGCGCCGGTTGCAGTAGTCGATAACACCGTCCGGCCGAGCGGACCAGACAACCTGGTCGATCGAATTGGTGATGGCCTCGAAGCGCGCCTCGCTCTCGCGCAGCGCGGCTTGGGTCTGCACGCGGCGGGTGGTCTCGGCGATGGAGCAGAACAGACCCGCAACCCGTCCGCTGTCATCTCGCACCGGCGACCATGAGAAAGTGACCCAGGCCTGCTCGTCATAGCCGTGGCGGCTCACCACCACAGGCCAGTCTTCATGCCAAATCACCTCGCCGGCGAGCGCCCGCTCGACCAGCGGCAGGATGTCGCCCCAGATTTCGGCCCAGACGTCTTGCAAGCGAGCGCCCAGCGCCACTGGGTGTTTGAGGGCCAGGATCTCGGCGTAGGCATCGTTGTAGAGCAAGACAGGCCACGTCTGCGGCCAGCCGAGCGGGCTTTTCGACCAGTCGTGCGAGCGCATGAGGGCACCTGTCGCACCACCACCGGACGGGAAGTGAAGCGGCATGCAGGGCACGCCGTCCGAATCGCGATCTGAAAGCTGGGTCATCGGCTTGGCTTCAACGAAGTCGGGTCTGGGGCGTTGGCAGTCAACGCTACGGCTGGCGCCGTGAACCGGCGCGGCGCCAGTGCCGGACGATACTGGTGTTCGAGCGCCGCGCGGCGCTCGTCCGCCGGCAGCGCGGCAAGCCTTTTCACCTCGGCGTAGAAACGCTCGTAGTCGCGGCCCGAGCGCTCGAACAGGCGCTCGAACGCCGGGACCAGTTCGGTATAGGCGGCCAGCACACCGAACGAGGCATTGTTGGCGCTGGCAAACCACGCGTCGTAGCCGGAGAACCCGTCCCAGCGCGTCGCCTTCAGCTTGGCGTAATCGACGCGCAACTCGCGCAGCAGTGACGCCTTGCCCGCGCGCTTCTCGGCATCGCTGGCGCCGCTGCGGTAGAGCGCATCGAAACGTTTGCGGTAATCGAGCGTCAAGGTACGGAAGTCCTCGCGCCGCGACTCGATGCGCTCGTACTGCTCGCGTGCCGCCGGGCTCGCGTGGCTTTGCAGCCACGCTGTCGCGCCAAGCCTCTGCACCGCCGTCGCAAACGATTCGTTGAAGACCGTGTCGCCTTTCGCGTAGGCAATCTGGTGCGCGAGTTCGTGGAAGATCAGCGCCGCGAGCTCTCCTTCGGGATAGCCGATGAAGGTGCTCAGCAGCGGATCGGCGAACCAGCCGCGTTCGGACAGGGCGCCGAGCGTCGAGTAGGCCGGCACGCCATAGACGGTCACGTCGAGCGCCTGCTTGCGCAGGCCGGCCCCGAAGGCCGCGGCTGCCGACTCATCGTAGTAGCCGCGGTAGCCGACGCAGCCGACCCAGACGAAGCACCACGTGTGCAGCTCGAGGCTCAGCTCGGGGGCCGCGACGACGTTCCAGACCGCCGCACTGCGGTGCAGATCGGCATAGCGGCGGTAGCTGTTGTTGTCCGGCTCCTTCAGCACCTCGATGGAATAGTCGCGCATGCGCTGGCTCAGCTCCAGGCGCTCGCGCAAGGCCGGCGGCGTCTGGGGATCGGCCAGCCACGCGGACACGGGCCTGGCGCTCTCGAGCAAGCCGAGGTGGCCGCTGAGCGCCTGCGCGTAGTACTCGAGCGTGCTGCAGCCGGCGCTGCAAGCCAGCACCGCTGCGGCCAGCAGCCGCGACGCGAAGCAAGGCAGCCACGCCGCGAGGCCGCGCCGCCGCATGCCGGCGCGGCCTCGCGTCGGCAATCGTTCGCTGCGCACACGTCCCGCGGGCGCCGGCAGCGCAGCGAAGCGGACGAGCGGACGCGACATCGGTCAACTATTGCACACCGCCCGGCGGCCGGGCCGGCCGCGGCGCGCCCAGCCGGCGACGCGGCGCCGCATCATCACGCCCGCCGCACCGCGGGAGAGTCGTCAGCGCCTGATGAGCGACCTTCCGCGGCGGTCCGAGATTTCCGCCGCCGGACTGTGCCGGCGCCACTGCTGGAGACCCCGTGCTCAAACGCCGCCAACTGATTCAATCGGCCGCCGCCTCGGCGCTGGCCTGCCTCGGCGTGCCGGCACGCGCGCAGCAGGCGAAGATCGTCCTGGGCCAGTCGGCGGCGCTGACCGGCCCGACCAGCGCGCTCGGACAGGATTTCCGCAGCGGCGCGCAGCTTTACTTCGAGCGCACCAATGCGCGCGGCGGCGTCAACGGCCGCCTCATCGAACTGCAGAGCCTGGACGACGGCTACGAGCCCGACCGCTGCGCCGAGAACGTGCGCCGCCTGATCGACGGCGGCGCGTTTGCCTTGTTCGGCTGCATCGGCACGCCCACCAGCATGGCCGCGCTGCCGCTGGCGACCGCCGCCAAGCTGCCCTACATCGCGCCGTTCAGCGGCGCCGAGGCCCTGCGCGCGCCGTTCAACCGCTACGCCTTCCATGTGCGCGCGTCGTACTTCGACGAGACCGCCGAGATCGTGCGCCAGATCACCTCGCTCGGAGCCAAGCGCATCGGCGTCTTCTACCAGAACGACAGCTACGGCAAAGCGGGGCTCGAAGGCATCACGCGGGCGTTGAGACCGCTCGGCCTGGAGACCGCCGGGCTCGGCACCGTCGAGCGCAACACGGTCGAGATCGACGCCGCGGTCAAGGCGATCCTGCCGGCCAAGCCCGACGCGATCGTGCAGATCGGCGCCTACAAGGGCTGCGCCGCCTTCATCCGTGCGGCGCGCCAGGCCGGCTTCCGCGGCACCTTCTACAACGTCTCGTTCGTCGGCACCGAGGCGCTGGCGCAGGAACTCGGGCGTGATGCGCGCGGCGTCGCGGTGGCGCAGGTGATGCCCTATCCGTACACGCCCACCAGCGTGCTGGCGGGCGAGTACCTCGCCGCGGGCAAGGCCGCGCTCGGCGACAAGTTCGTCGCCAACTACACCAGCATCGAGGGCTACGTGGCGGCCAAGACCGTCGTCGAAGGGCTGCGCAGGAGCGGCGGTAGCAGTTCGCCCGAAGGCCTGGTCGCAGCGCTCGAGACCTTGCGCGAATTCAACCTCGGCGGCTTCTTCGTCGACTTCGGCCCGCAAAAGCACACCGGCTCGAAGTACGTCGACCTGACGATCCTCACCGCCGACGGCCGCGTGCGCCACTGAACCGCAGCCCGGCCCCACGGCCTCGATCGCCGCGACCGACGCAGGTAAACTGCCTGCACGCGCCAGCATGGCGCTGCACGGAGCCTGCCATGCAGATGATCGATTCCATACTCGCCGACGCCGCGGCGATCGCCGCATTGCGCCGCGACCTGCACGCCCACCCCGAACTCTGCTTCGAGGAAACGCGCACCGCCGACCTCATCGCCAAACAGCTCACCGACTGGGGCATCCCGATCCACCGGGGCCTGGGCACCACCGGCGTCGTCGCGATCCTGAAGGCCGGCACCAGCTCGCGTGCGGTGGGCCTGCGCGCCGACATCGACGCCCTGCCGATCACCGAACACAACAGCTTCGAGCACGCGAGCCGCCACGCCGGCAAGATGCACGCCTGCGGCCACGACGGCCACACCGCGATGCTGCTGGCCGCGGCCAAGCACCTCTCCAAGCACCGCAACTACGACGGCACCGTCTACCTGATCTTCCAGCCGGCCGAGGAAGGCGGCGGCGGCGCGCGCGAGATGATCAACGACGGCATCTTCGAGCGCTTCCCGATGGAGGCGGTGTTCGGCGCGCACAACTGGCCCGGCCTCGGCGTCGGCCAGTTCGCGCTGAAGAGCGGCCCGGCGTTCGCGTCGAGCAACGAGTTCAAGATCACGATCCACGGCAAGGGCTCGCACGCGGCGATGCCGCACAACGGGCTCGACCCGGTGCCGGTGGCCTGCCAGATGGTGCAGGCCTTCCAGACCATCATCAGCCGCAACAAGCGGCCGATCGACGCCGGCGTGATCTCGGTGACGATGATCCACGCCGGCGAGGCCACCAACGTCGTGCCCGACAGCTGCGAGATCCAGGGCACGGTGCGCACCTTCACGCTGGAAGTGCTCGACCTGATCGAGCGGCGCATGAAGGAAGTCGCCGAGCACACCTGCGCAGCCTTCGAGACGCGCTGCGAATTCGAATTCGTGCGCAACTACCCACCGACGATCAACCACCCGGCCGAGACGCAGTTCGTGCGCGAGGTGATGACGCAGATGGTCGGCGCCGACAACGTGCTGGAATTCGAGCCGACGATGGGTGCCGAGGACTTCAGCTATTTCCTGCTGGAAAAGCCCGGCTGCTATTTCGTCATCGGCAACGGCGACGGTGACCACCGCGACATGGGCCACGGCATGGGACCGTGCATGCTGCACAACCCGAGCTACGACTTCAACGACGAGCTGATTCCGCTCGGAGCGACCTTGTGGGTGCGGCTGGCCGAGGCGTGGCTCGCCGAGAAGCGCTGAGCCCTCATCCCGCAACGCTCCCACGACGACAAGAGGACGCACGATGACTGCTGCCGCGCATTTCTCGCAGAGCTACGCCGAAGCGCGCGGCCGCTTCCTCGAGGCGGCGGGTGCCGCTGCACTGCCGGTCCAGAGCCACGCGCATCCGCTGCTCGGCCGCGACGGCGAGGAGCTCGCGATGGACGTGGTGCGCGACGGGCCGGCCGACGCGCAGGCGCTGCTCGTGATCAGCAGTGCCTGCCACGGCGTCGAGGGCTTCTGCGGCTCGGGCGTGCAGGTGACGCTGCTGCGCGACACCGCCTGGCGCGAGGCGGCCGACCGCGCCGGCGTCGCCGTTCTCTACATTCACGGGCTGAACCCGTACGGCTTTTCGTGGTGGCGCAGAACGACGCACGAAAACGTCGACCTGAACCGCAACTTCCACGATTTCGGCGCACCGCTGCCGCGCAACGCTGCCTACGACGAGTGTCCACAGGCCGAATACACCGGCATCGCGCTCGAATACGGCACCTTGCCGACGTTCGAGGTGACGACCGCGCTGCGAGCCGACCAGTGGCTGGAGAACCACCCGGAAGCCGACACGGCGCAAAGACAGGCAATCAAGCGCCAGGTGCGCGATGCCTTCTACACCGATACCGATGAATGGAAGGTACGCATCCTCGAGCAGGGGCTGGACGCCGCGCATGGCGCGGTGCGCGGCCTGGCAACGCGCTGAAGCGCGCGGCCCTGCGGGGGGCCCGGATGATGGCTGCGCCATCCGGAGCGCCGCGTGACGCAACGCTGCCGTAACGGCGGCTGAAGCCGGCGCCGCGCGACCGCCGCGATCGCTACACTCGCCGCGCATGAAAGAGCCGCGCTACGCCTGGGTCGTCGTCTGGGCCGCCTTCGTCAGCCTCGCGGTGATCTTCGGTGTCGCCTACTCGTTTGCGGCGTTCTTCGAATCCTTTGCCGCCGAGTTCAACGCACAGCGTGCCGATGTCTCGCTGGTGTTCGGGCTTTCGGGGCTCGTCTATTTCGTCCTCGGTGCCGGCGGCGGCATGCTCGCCGACCGCTTCGGTCCGCGTGTCGTCAGCTGCGCCGGCATGCTGCTGATTGCCGGCGGGCTCGTGGCGACGAGTTACGCCGGCTCGATGCTGATGATCTACGCGGCCTACGGCGTCGGCATCGGCGTCGGCATCGCGCTGGTCTACTCGCCGGCGATCGCCTGCGTGCAGCCGTGGTTCTCGCAACGCCGGGGGCTGGCCGCCGGCATCGCCAGCGCCGGCATCGGCGCCGGCACGGTGGTGATCCCGCTGCTCGCGGCCGCCGCGATCGCCGCCTTCGACTGGCGCCTAGCGCTGCGCGCGGTCGCGCTCGGCGTGGTGCTGGTGGGCATCGCTGCAGCGTGGCTGCTCAAGCGCGCGCCGCAGGCGACCCCGGCCGGTGAAGTCGCGCCCGGCTTCAGCCTCGGCGGCGCGCTCAGGACGCGCCACTTCTGGTGGCTCTATCTTGCCGTCGTCGCCGCCGGGCCGACGATGTTCATTCCGTTCGCCCACGTCTCGGCGGCCGCACGCGACCTGCACATCGGCGATGCACGCGCGGTCGGACTGGTGGGGCTGATCGGCATCGGCAGCCTGGTCGGGCGCTTCGTGATCGGCGCACTGGCCGACCGGCTTGGCCGGACCCTGACCCTGACCCTGATGCAGGCCTCGATGGGCGCCTCCTACCTCGCCTGGTACGGCGCCGGCGGCTACCCGCTGCTGGCGTTCTTCGCGCTCTGGTTCGGCATCAGCTACGGCGGCATCGTCTCGCTGCTGCCGGCGCTGTGCATGGACATCTTCGGCGCGCGCGCTGTCGCCGGGATCATCGGCACGCTCTACACCGGGGCGGCCGTCGGCAACCTGCTGGGCCCGGTCGTCGCCGGCGCGGTC
>CAJDUZ010000124.1_pt1 | contig 17841 bp, 14 predicted proteins | sample 7391221 | NCBI WGS metagenome assembly CAJDUZ01 (sample SAMEA7055692, study PRJEB34461) | soil metagenome | biome: terrestrial ecosystem; feature: Peninsula; material: soil | place: Antarctica | collected 2016
GCGCCTTTCGCACGCGGGCTGTCGCACCCGCGTCGCTCACGCGGCGGCCACCGCTGCCGACATCGCCGCCGGCACTTCGTCGCGCCCGGCCAGCAACTGGCGAAAGGCGGGCTGGCGGCTGGCCAGTTCGGCTTGCGTCCCGACATCGACGACGCGGCCCGCTGCCATCAGCACGACCCGGTCGAAGTGGCCGAGCAGGCTCATGCGGTGCACCGACGCCACGATGCAGGCATCGGGGAAGGCCGCATCGAGCTGCTCGAAGACGCGCGCCTCGGTGAGCGGGTCGAGTGCCGAGGTCGGTTCGTCGAGCAGCAGCAAGGAGCTTTCGGCGGCGGCCGCCAGTCCGCGCGCGAGGCACAGGCGCTGGCGCTGTCCTCCCGAGAGATTGGCGCCGCGGTCGGCGATCGGGGTTTCGAGTCCGAGCGGCAGGCTTTCGACGATGGGCTGGAACTCGCTGCACCGCAGCGCCGCCGCCAGCGCGGCATCGTCGCCCGCCTGGTCGAAGACGAGGTTCTCGCGCACCGTGCCTTCGAAGACATCGGCCTCCTGCACCAGCAGCGTGGCGATGCTGCCGAGGTGGCGCACACCGACGCGCGCCATGCCGTCGACCTCGAAATGCCCCCGCTGCGCGACGTGGAGGCCGGCCAGCAGGCGCAGCAAGGTGCTCTTGCCCGAGCCGCTGGCGCCGACCAATGCGATGCGTTCGCCACGCTGCAGCCCGAGGTGGACGTGGCGCACGCCGCCGCGCTGGTCGTCGGCCGTGGACCGGCCGGCCGTGTGCTCGCGCGTGAACGTGAGGTCGCAAACCTCGATGCGCTGCCAGTCGGCCTCGACCGCCGGCGCGCCTTGCGACACCTCGGGCGCCTGCCGGATCAGGTCGGCGCTGGCAAAGTCGACGCGGGTGCGGGCATAGCCCTGGAAGTTCGCTGCGATCGAGCCGATCACGCCACCGGCGCGTTGCGCGTATTCGTAGACCATGAAGACGCTGCCGATCAGCAGGGCGCCGCCCTGGCGGCCGGCGTGCCAGGCGTAGGCGAGCACCAGGCCCCAGGTGAGGCCGACGCTCAACAGGTCGACCGCGCACCACTTGGCCTCGGTCAGCACGATGGTGCGCCTGAGCGGCTGGAACACCGCCGCCAGACGCGCGCCGATCAGGCGCCGCGCGTTCTCCTGCAGGCGCAGGCTGAGCACCGTCGGCATGCTGGCGATGAAGTCCAGCACACGCGCGGCGTAGCGCCGATTGGCGGCGTTCTCCTGCGTCGCGAGCACCATCAGCAAGCGATCGAAGCGCACGATGACCAGCGCGACCAGCACATAGCCCACCAGCGCCAGCGTGCCGGTCACGCTCGACAGCAGCATCAGCGCCAGCAGCGGGCCGACGAAGTTGACGGCGCTTTGCAGATAGATGAACTGGTTTTGCGCGAAGCCGTAGAGTGCCTCGGTCGCCTGCAGCATGCGCTGCTGCAGGTCGGCAGCGTGGTGCTGCTCGTGCCAGGCGAGCGGCGCGCGTCCGAGCTTGGCGTAGAGCTCGGCCGACAAGCGCTCGCGCACGCGCACACCGACATTGCGCTCGAGCACGCGCCCGGGCCCATGCAGCGTCCACGACAGCACGAAGAGCCCGAGCACCACCAGCACCCAGAGCGCGGCGCCGCCGAGTGCCTCGCTGCCGGCGGTCTGCAATTGGTTGATCGCCTGCGCTGCGGCCCACGGCACGGCGAGCTTGGCGAGCTGCGAGACGACGAGCAAGGCCATCGAGCCGAGCAGAACGGCGCGGACCCCCTCGGCGTGGCGCCAGACGTTGCGGTAGAGACCGCCGCGCTCGAGGCGCGCGGTGGCGGGGCCCGAAGGGACGAGGGAAGACGGCAGGGAGGCGAGAGGGAGCACGGCAGGCATGGGTGAGACGGGCATGGGCATGCGCGGCAGTGCCGCGCGCATCGAGGGATCGAAGCCACAACGCGTCGGTCGGGTTGGCGTTGACGCCGCTTGCCGTAAACGAATGTGCCGCGTGACATCGTCGATACTGCAACGGCTTCGGAGGCGCCTTGGTGCGCTTGCCGACCTGCTGCCCATCTCGTGAAATCGCCCGACCTCGCCCGCATGAAGCTGATCGCGCTCGGCCTGCTGGGCGCGGCGGCCCTGCTCTACATCGCCGCCGTCGCACTGGAGCGCCAGCACGCGGGTTGGGGCTACGTCGCGGCGTTTGCGGAGGCGGCGATGGTCGGCGCCATCGCCGACTGGTTCGCGGTCGTGGCGCTGTTTCGCCACCCCTTGGGCCTGCCGATCCCGCACACCGCGATCATCCCGTCGAACAAGCAGCGCATCGGCCACAGCCTCGCCGATTTCATCTGCGCCAACTTCTTCAGCACCGGCCAGGTGCTGGACAAGCTCGTGCGCTTCGATGCGGCGGCACGGCTGGCCGCCTGGCTCGGCGATCCGCGCCATGCCGGGCAGTTCGCGCGTCATCTCGGCGGCGTTCTCGTCTGGGGCCTGGGCGTGCTCGACGACGCCCGGGTGCGCGCCTTTTTTCGCGCGCATGTGGTGGCGCGTCTCGAGCGCGTCGATGTCTCACGGCTGGCCGGGCAGGTGCTGGAACTGCTGACCAGCGGCGAGCGCCAGCGGGTGTTGCTCGACGGCGTGTTGCAGCAGCTCGCGGCGCTGCTCGACCGCGGCAGTGTCAAGGAGGCGATTGCCGAGGCCGTCGCGCAGGAGGTGAAATACCTGCGCCACGTCGGCCTCGACCAGGTTGCCGGTCGCTACGCCACCGAAAAACTGGTCGCCGCAGGGGTGCGGCTGATCGACGAGATTGCCGCCGACCCGGGGCATCCGCTGCGGCTGCGCCTCGAGGCGGCGATGACATCGTTCATCGCCGGGCTGCAGGACGACCCCGAGATGGCCGCCAGGGGTGAGGCGATCAAACGCGATCTGCTGGCGCACCCCGCGTTTGGCGGCTATCTGCAAGGCCTCTGGAGTGCGCTCATCGTCTGGCTGCGGCAGGACCTTGCGGCCGACGATTCGGCGTTGCGCGCGCAAGTCGCCGCCGGTCTCCAGGTGCTCGGAATCAGGCTCGCGGAAGACGCGGCGATGCGTGGCTGGATCGACGAGCAACTCGCGGCGGCAGCGCCGGCGTGGATCGAGCGCTACCGCGAGGATGTGCGGCGCTACATCATCGAACGCGTGGACGCCTGGGACAGCGCACAGATGACCGATGAACTCGAGCGCAACATCGGCCGAGACCTGCAGTTCATCCGCATCAACGGCACCTTGGTCGGCGGCCTGGTCGGGCTCGTGATCTACACGGCAACGCAGGGGTTCAGATGATGCTCAGGGGCGATCGCTCTGAACGCGGCGACGCAGCGCAGCCTGCAACCCGGGGTCGAGTCGCGCAGCGCCGGCAGCGCCGGAGGCAGAGCGGCCTCGCCGTTCCGCGGGTTCTGGGGCAGTGCTGCTCAGGCCGCGGCCGCAGCGGCTGCGGCGGCCAGGCAGTTGTTGCAGCGCCCGAGTCCGGGCAGGCGCGGGTCGGGCTTGCCGTCGCCGGTCTTGAAGTTCGCCTGACAGCGCCGGCACACATACATCTTCGAGCTCGACATCATCGGCTTGACACCCGGCTCGCCCAGCGGGCGTGCGGCGACATACTCCGCCTGGGTCTGGCGCAGCTTTTGCGGAGTGGAGGCGGAGAGGGTGGAAGAGCGTCGGGTGGCCATGGCTATACCTGCAAAAGACGACGGGCAGAGCGGGAGGCCAGGGGTGGTTGGCTCCCGCCGGGGTTTCAGATTGTCCCAGTATTCGTGAGGTTTTGCCCGGGCGGCGGGAAACGACCCTGCGCCGCGCGGGACTTTGGCGCCGGTTCGTCAAACGCCGAGGTGGCGCGCCAGCATCGCACCATCGCGCGCCAGCGCGTCGGAATCGCCATCGATGACGAGCTGGCCTTTTTCCATCACCACCGCGCGATCGGTGTGCGCCAGCACCGCCCGGTAGTTGCGGTCGACGATCAGGGTGCTGATGCCGGTGGCGCGGATCTCGGTGATGACGCGCCAGATGTCGGCGACGATCAGCGGCGCAAGGCCTTCGGTGGCTTCGTCGAGGATCAGCAGCTGCGGGTTGGTCATCAGCGCGCGGCCGATCGCCAGCATCTGCTGCTCGCCGCCCGAGAGCTGCTGGCCGCCGTGGCCGAGGCGCTCGGCCAGCCTGGGGAAGGTGTGGAGCACGCGCGCGACGGTCCAGTCGCGCCGGCCATCTGCGCCGGCGCGCGCGGCAACCGTCAGGTTCTCGCGCACCGAGAGATTCGGGAAGATGCCGCGGCCTTCGGGCACGTAGCCGATGCCAAGGCGCGCCATGCGTTCGGGCGGACGCAAGGTGACGTCGCGGCCGAGCCAGTGGACCTTGCCGGCGCGCGCCGGCACGTAGCCCATCAGCGTGCGGATCAAGGTCGTCTTGCCCATGCCGTTGCGCCCGAGCAGGCCGAGCGAGGTGCCGCGCTCCAGCTGGAAGCTGACGCCGCGCAGCACCCGGCTGTCGCCGTAGCCGGCATCGAGTGTCGCGACCGCGAGCATCGGCGCGGCAACCGCATTCACGCGGTCATCTCCGCGCCATCGCCCAGGTAGGCGAGCTGCACGTCGGGGTTGGCGCGGATGCGTGCGGGCGTGTCGCTGGCGATGACCTCACCGTTGACCATCACGGTGATGCGGTCGGCGATTCGAAAGACGGCGTCCATGTCGTGCTCGACCAGCAGCACCGCGTGCGTGGCGCGCAGCCGGGCGAGCAGCTCCAGCATGCGGTCGGTCTCCTCGGCGCCCATGCCGGCGAGCGGCTCGTCGAGCAGCAGCACGCGCGGCCGAACTGCCAGGCACATCGCGATCTCGAGCTGGCGCTTGCCGCCATGGCTCAGGGTGCCGGCGGTCTGCTGCGCCTGGGCCTCGAGGCCGGCGGCCTGCAGCGCGTGGTGCGCGGCGGCCAGGCTCGTGTCGCAATGCTGAGCCGCCTGCCACAGCGCCGCCGGGCGCGGTGTCGCGGCCTGTGCACAGAGGCGGCAATTCTCGAGCACGCTGAACTCCGGGAAGATCGTCGTGCGCTGGAAGCTGCGGCCAAGGCCGGCACGCGCCCGCCGCGCCTGCGACCAGCGGCTGATGTTCTGGCCGTCCAGGCGCACCTCGCCGGCGCTCGGTGTGATCTCGCCGGAGAGCATGTTGATCAAGGTCGACTTGCCGGCCCCGTTGGTGCCGATCACCGCGTGAACCTCGCCGACATGCAGGTCGAGCGAGACCTTGCTGACCGCGGTGAGGCCACCGAAGCGGCACGTGAGCTGGATCGCGCGCAGCACCGCCTCACCCTGTTCAGCCATGGCCGCCCCCGGTGAGCCGCGCCTTCAGGCCGATCAGGCCGCGTGGCAGCAAGGCGACGAAGGCGATGATGGTGAGCCCCAAGGTCATCTGCCAGTGGCCGGCAAAGCTGCCGAACACCGCCTCGGACTGCGCCAGCTCCTTCAGCAAGGTGAAGGCGATCGCACCGATCACCGCGCCGCGCAGGCTGCCGATGCCGCCCAGGATCACCATCAGCAGCACCGCGCCCGATTCATGCCAGCTCAGCAGCTCCGGGTTGACCGCGCCGTCCTTGACCGCGAGAAGGAAGCCCGCGACGCCGGCCAGTGCGCCGGCGATCACGAACGCCGCGAGCTTGTAGCCGTAGGTGTGGAAGCCGGCGGCACGCATGCGCTGCTCGTTGACGCGGATGCCGGCCAGTGCATGGCCGAAGCGCGAGCGCTTGATCAGCGCGAGCAGCGCGTATGTGCACACCAGCACCGCGAGCACCGCGTAGTAGAGCTGCAGCCGGTCGTCGAGATCGACGAGCATGCTGCCGCCCAACTCGAGCACCGGCTTGCCGTAGAGGAAGATCCCGTCGCTACCGCCGCCGACATGGGTGTCGTGGAAGACGAAATACGCCATCTGGGCGAACGCCAGGGTCACCATGATGAAGTAGATGCCGCGCGTGCGCAGGCTCAGGGCGCCGACGAAGACCGCGTAGCCGGCGGCGGCCAGGGTCGCCAGCGGCAGCAGGGTTGCGATCGAGCCGCTGCCGTCGCCGCTGCCGAGTACCGTGACATAGGCGCCGATGCCGAGGAAGGCGGCATGGCCCAGGCTCACGAGCCCGACCGCGCCGACCAGCAGTTCCAGGCTGAGCGCGAAGATCGCGTAGATCGCGATCTTCAGCACCAGGTCTTGCAGATAGGGCGAGAGCAGCGCCGGCAGCAGCCCGACGACGAGCGCCGCGACCACCGGCAGCGGCCAGCCGCGCAGCGTGGATGGCGGCGGGGTGAGCGCCTCAGTAGCCACGCTTCATCAGCCCTTCGGGCCGCCAGATCAGGACGATCGCCATCAGCAGGTAGATGCCGACGCCGCTGAACTCGGCGAAGAACACCTTGCCGAAGGTATCGACGAAGCCGACCAGCAGCGAGGCCACCAGCGCGCCGGTGATCGAGCCGATGCCGCCGATGACGACGACGACGAAACAGATGATCAGCACGCTCGCGCCCATGCCCGGGTAGACCGACGAGAGGGGTGCGGCGATCATGCCGGCCAGCGCCGCGAGCGCGACGCCGCCGGCAAAGACGATGCGGTAGAGCAATTTGATGTCGATGCCCAGGCCGCGCACCATGTCGCGGTTGCTCGCGCCGGCGCGGATCATCATGCCCAGGCGCGTCCGGTTGACCACGAAGTAAAGCGCGAGGGCGACGACGATGCAGGCGACTGAGGCGAACACTCGGTACCACGGATAGGACATCAGCTCGCCGAGCCGAAAGCTGCCCGCCAGCCACGGCGGCACTGCGACGCCGTGCACGTCGTTGCCGACCAGCATGCTCCGGCCTTCCTCGAAGACCAGGATCAGCGCATAGGTCAGGAGCACCTGCTGCAGGTGGTCGCGCTGGTAGAGGAAGCTGAAGAACAGCCACTCGAGCACGAAGCCGAACAGGGCCGAGAGCAGTACGCCGACGGCGAGCCGGGTGAAGAACCAGTCACCGAAATAGGGCGCCAGCACGAACGCCAGGTAGGCGCCCAGCATGTAGAAGCTGCCGTGCGCCAGATTGATGATGCCCATGATGCCGAAGATCAGGGTCAGGCCGCTGGCCACGAGGAACAGCAGCAGGCCGTATTGCACGGCGTTCAGGCACTGGACGAGAAAAGTCGCGAGATCCACGGGAACGGGGAGCGGTGAGGCGCGGGCGGAAGGCGCAAATCCGCGGGCCCCGTCTCAGGTCGGGGCCCGCGGAAACGGGCGCGGCGAGCGCCCGCAGGTCACATCTTGCAACCGCGCGCCGGGTCGGCCAACGACTTCACGGCAACGCCGCGAAACTCGTTGTTGATGCCGGTCACCTGGCGCAGGTAGACGTCCTGCACCGGATTGCCGGCCTTGGAGATCGTGAACTTGCCGCGCGGGCTGTCGACGACGGCGTTACGCATCGCGGTGGTGAGTTGGTCACGCTTGGCCAGGTCGCCCTTCACCGCGTTCAGGCCGGCGGCGAGGATCTGCGCCGCGTCGTAGCCCTGCACCGCGTAGACATCGGCATTGGTCTTGTACGCCAATGCAAAGCTCTTGCGGAACTGGTTGTTGCGCGGCGTGTCGAGGTTGTCGGCGTAGTGCAGCGTCGTGAGCATGCCCTGCGCCGCCGCACCCTGGGCTTCCAAGGTGCCGTCGGTGAGGAAACCGGGGCCGACCAGCGGGATCGTCTTGTTCAGGCCCGCTGCCGCATAGTCCTTGACGAACTTGACCGCGCCGCCGCCGGCGAAGAACGAATAGACGACGTCTGGCTTTTGCGCCGCGACCTCGGTCAGCAAGGCCTGGAACTCGACGTTCGGGAACGGCAGCGTGAGGTTCTTCACGACGGTGCCGCCGTTCTTCTCGAAGCCCTCGGTGAAGCCCTTGACCGATTCGGCACCGGCGGCGTAGTTCCACGTCACGGTCATCGCCTTCTTCACGCCCTTCTTGCCTTCGACCACGCCCATTGCATAGCCGGGCTGCCAGTTCGAGAACGAGCTGCGCACGATGTTGGGCGAGCACATCGGCCCGGTGATCGCGTCGGCGCCGGCGTTCGGGATGATCAGAAGCGTCTTGCTGTCGTTGGCCGCCTTGGCCATCGCCATCGCGACGCCCGAGTGCACGGTGCCGACCAGCACGTCGACCTTGTCGCGCTTGATCAGCTTGTTGACGTTGTCGGTGGCCTTGGAGGGATCGGACTCGTCGTCGACCTTGAAGTATTCGATGTCGCGGCCGCCGATCTTGCCGCCGTGCTCCTGCACGTAGAGCTTGAAGCCGTCCTCGATCATGTGGCCGAGCGACGCGTAGGTGCCGCTGAACGGCAGCATCAGTCCGACCTTGATCGGCCCGCTGCCTTGAGCGGCGGCGCCGAACGAGGTCAGCGCTCCGAGAGCCACGATGGCGGCGGCGGCGATGGGGGTCTTGAAGGGCATGTCGGCTCCTGTTCAGGCAAGGGTGGGATTGTGAATGAAGCGCGCGGCCTCGCGCGAGAGGACCTCGGGCTGGTCGCGGTGCGGAGAGTGTCCGCATTCTGGGATAACCAGCAAGCGGGTTTTCGGCAGTCGCCGGGCGATGCCGCGGATCTGCTCGAGCGTGCCGTATTCGTCGTCTTCGCCCTGTACCGCCAGCACGGGGCAGCGGATGGTCGCCAGGTCGGCCTCGATGTTCCAGGCGCGAAATGCCGGGTCGAGCCAGACGTCGTTCCAGCCGCGAAAGGCCGAATCGACGTCAGCGTGATGGCGTGCCAGGCGTTCGCGCAAGTCGGTCTGCGCATAGGCGTCGCGCGCCTTCTCGATGCTCGCGATCGACAGATCTTCGACGAAGATGTGCGGCGCGACGGCGACGACGCCGGCGACCTCGAAGCGTGCCGCATGCAGCAGCGCGATCGAGGCGCCGTCGCTGTGGCCGAACAACCAGGGCCGCTCGATGCCGAGCGCGGCCAGCAGCATCGGCAGCACCTCGTGCCGTTCCGGGAAGTCGCGCCACATCGAGATCGAGCCGAGCCCTTCGTGCAGGAACACGACCGGGGGCAGCGTTGCTGCGGCGTCACCGAGCCAACGGTACTCGAGCCTCAGCGGGCGGCCGCGCCATTCGAGCGCGACGAAGGCCGGCGCGTCGGGGGCGGGCGTGCTCAAGACCGTTCGCGCAGCTTGAAGCGCTGGATCTTGCCGGTCGCGGTCTTCGGCAGTTCGGCGAGGAATTCGATCAGGCGCGGGTACTTGTACGGCGCGAGCCGCTCCTTGACGAACGCCTGCAGTTCCTCGGCGCTCGCCTCCCGGCCCGACTTCAGCACGACGAAGGCCTTGGCCTTGGTGAGGCCGTCGGCATCGGGATGGCCGATCACCGCGCATTCGAGCACCGCCGGGTGTTCCATCAAGGTCGCCTCGACCTCGAACGGAGAGACGTAGATGCCGCTGACCTTGAGCATGTCGTCGCTGCGGCCGGCGTAGACGAAAGCGCCGCGCTCGTCGACCGAATACTTGTCGCCGGTGCGGGTCCATTCGCCCTGGAAGGTCGCGCGCGTTTTCTCGCGCTGGGCCCAGTACATCAGCGCCGCGCTCGGCCCGCTGACGTAGAGGTCGCCGATCTCGCCGGCCGCCGCCTCGGCGCCCGATTCGGTCACCAGCCGCAACTGGTAGCCGGGGACGGCGCGGCCGGTGCTGCCGTACTGCACGTCGCCGGGCCGGTTCGAGAGAAAGACGTGCAGCATTTCGGTCGAGCCGAGGCCGTCGATGATCTCGCAGCCGAAGTGGCGCGTGAAGCGCTCGCCGATCTCGCGCGGCAGCGCTTCGCCGGCCGACGAGCACAGCCGCAGCCGCACGCGCTCGCGCGGCGGCAGGTCGGGGGCGGCGAGCATGCCGGCATAGCCGGTCGGCGCGCCGAAGAAGACGGTGACGCCCATTTCGGTCCAGCGCTTGAAGACCGCCCCGGGCGTGGGCCGGCCGGCCGCCAGCACGACCGTGGCGCCGGCGCTGAGCGGGAAGGTGAGGGCGTTGCCCAGGCCGTAGGCGAAGAAGAGCTTGGCCGCCGAGTAGCAGACGTCGTCTTCGCGCAAGCCCAGGACGGGGCCGCCGTAGAGTGCCGCCGTCCAGTAGAGGTTGGCGTGGCTGTGCACCGCGCCCTTGGGCTGACCGGTCGAGCCCGATGAATAGAGCCAGAAGCCGATGTCGTCGCCGCGCGTGGCGGCCGCTTGCGCCAGCGGCGCGGCATCCAGCAGTTCGACAAAGCCGCGCGTGCCGGCCGGCGCGGCGGCCGCGCCGGAGACGACGACCGCCGGCGCGAGGCCGCTCGCGTCGACGGCCGCCGACAAGGTCGGCCAGAGCGCCTCGGACACCAGCAGCGCGCCGGCGCGGCTGTGCTCGAGCATGTAGGCGTAATCGCCTTCGGTGAGCAAGGTGTTGACCGGTACCGGGACGATGCCGGCGTAGAGCGCGGCGAGGAAGGCGACGGGGAAGTCGACGGTGTCGTGCATCACCATCAGCACCCGCTCCTCGCGGCGCAGGCCGAGTGCGAGCAGACCGGCGGCGCAGCGGCGCACGCGTTCGTCCAGCGCGCCGTAGCTGAGGCTTTGCGTGTCGTCGATGTAGGCCGTGCGCGCGCTGCGGCCGCTGTTGAGCGCGAGCAGGTGCGCGGCGAAATTGAAGCGCTCGGGCGGCGCGGCAGGCGGCACGGTGTTCATGTAATATCTTGCATATCGAACGAACTATATCTAAGCTGGCGGCTGCAGTGCTGCTCGAAAACCCCGAGAGCCCTACCGGAGAGCCCTATTGGACCTCGTTTCCGCTGAACCCAAGGACCCCGCCGAACCCAAGGACCCGTTTCTCGCCGCGCTCGGCGAGCGCACGCGGGCGTTGCGTGCGCGTCGTGGCCTCACGCGCAAGGGGCTGGCCAAGGCCGCCGCGGTCTCGGAGCGGCATCTGGCCAACGTCGAGATGGGCGTCGGCAATGCGTCGATCCAGTTCCTGCGCCAGCTGTGCCTGGCGCTCAACTGCTCGCTGGCCGAACTGGCCGGCGACGAGGCGGCCAGCTCGGCCGAGTGGCAGATGATCCGCGAACTGCTGCGCGGCCGCAACGAGGCCGAACTGGCGCAGGCGCGTGCCGCCCTGGTCGCACTGTTCGGTGCGCGCGCGAGCCCGGCAGCACGCGCGCAGCGCATCGCGCTGATCGGCTTGCGCGGCGCCGGCAAGAGCACGCTCGGCCGCTTGCTGGCCGAGGCCTGGGCGGTGCCGTTCGTCGAACTCAACCGCGGCATCGAGGCGATCGCCGGCTGCAGCGTCGACGAGGTGCATTCGCTCTACGGGCCGGCCGCCTACCGGCGCTACGAGCGTCGCGCGCTCGAGAGCGCGCTGCAGCGCTACCCGCGCGCGGTGATCGCGACACCAGGCGGCATCGTCTCCGATCCGGGCTCGTTCGGTCTGCTGCTCGCCCATTGCTACACGGTGTGGCTGCGCGCCACGCCCGAAGACCACATGGGCCGGGTGCTGGCGCAAGGCGACATGCGGCCGATGGCTGATCACAAGGGCAATGCCGAGGCGATGAACGACCTGCGGCGCATCCTGCAAAGCCGCACGGCGTTTTATTCGAAAGCCGATGCGGCGTTCGACACCAGCGGCAAGAGCGTGGACGCGGCGCTGCAGGAGTTGCGCGAGCAACTGCGCCCGGCGGTCGCGTTTGCCGCGTGAGACGGGGGTGCGTCGCACGAAGCCCGCTTCGCATTGAGCCGGCCCACTCGCAACTGCAATAGATTGCATCTATGTGGAACGAACTGCATAATATTGCTTTGATCCACATCAACCGCGCAAGGGAAAGACGATGAGCCTCGACGCCGTCAGCTACGAAACCAGCCCGGAGCGCTACCGGCACTGGAACCTGCGATGCGAGGGGCCCGTCGCGACCTTGACGCTCGCGGTCGACGAAGACGCCGGGCTGCGCGAGGGCTACAAGCTCAAGCTCAACAGCTACGACCTCGGTGTCGACATCGAGCTCAACGACGCGGTGCAGCGCATCCGCTTCGAGCACCCGGAGGTGCGCACGGTCGTGCTCACCGGGGGCCGCGACCGCGTGTTCTGCTCGGGGGCGAACATCTTCATGCTCGGCAAATCCAGCCACGCCTGGAAGGTGAACTTCTGCAAGTTCACCAACGAGACGCGCAACGGCCTGGAAGACTCGAGCCGCTCGAGCGGGCTGAAGTTCCTCGCGGCGGTCAACGGCGCCTGCGCCGGCGGCGGCTACGAGCTCGCGGCGGCCTGCGACGAGATCATCCTGGTCGACGATCGCTCGTCGTCGGTGAGCCTGCCCGAGGTGCCGCTGCTCGGCGTGCTGCCGGGCACCGGCGGCCTCACGCGGCTGACCGACAAGCGCCGCGTGCGCCACGACCATGCCGATGTCTTCTGCACGACCAGCGAAGGCATCCGCGGCCAGAAGGCCGTCGACTGGCGCCTGGTCGACGAGACCGTGAAGACGCAGGAATTCGCCGCGCGCGTGCAGGAGCGCGCGCGCGAACTCGCCGAACTCAGCGACCGGCCGGCCGACGCGCGGGGTGTCGAGCTCGTGCCGCTCGAGAAGACCGCAGGCGCCGATCGCATCGACTACCGCCACGTGAAGATTGCCATCGATCGCGCCGCGCGCCACGCCACGCTGACGGTGCACGGGCCGCAGGGTGCGCAGCCGCAGGAAATTGCCGCCATCGAGGCCGCCGGTGCAGCCTGGTATCCGCTGCAGATGGCGCGCGAGCTCGACGATGCGATCCTGCATCTGCGCACCAACGAGCTCGAGATCGGCAGCTGGATCCTGAAGACCGAAGGTGCGATCGAACACGTGCTGGCGATGGACGCGGTGCTCGAACGGCACCAGGGCCACTGGTTCGTGCGCGAAACGCTCGGCATGCTGCGCCGCACCCTGGCGCGGCTCGATGTCACGTCGCGCTCGCTGTTCGCCTTGATCGAGAGCGGGTCGTGCTTTGCCGGCACCTTGCTCGAGCTCGCCCTGGCCGCCGACCGCAGCTACATGCTCGCCTTGCCGGGCGACCCGGCCGCGGCGCCGCAGGTTGCCGTCTCGGCCTTGAATTTCGGCGCCTATCCGATGGTCAGCCATGAGACGCGCTTGCAGCGACGCTTCCGAGGTGATGCCGCCGAGATCGACGCGGTGCGCGCGACGCAGGGCCAGCCGCTGGCCGCCGCTCAGGCCGCGGCACTCGGCCTCGTCACCAGCACACCCGACGACCTCGACTGGGCCGACGAAGTGCGCATCGCCCTCGAGGAGCGTGCCAGCCTCTCGCCCGATGCACTGACCGGCATGGAAGCCAACCTGCGCTTTGCCGGCGCCGAAACGATGGAAACGCGCATCTTCGGCCGCCTCACCGCCTGGCAGAACTGGATCTTCATCCGCCCGAACGCCGTCGGCGAAGGCGGCGCACTGAAGGTCTACGGCAGCGGCAGCAAGGCGCAATTCGACTGGAAGCGCGTCTGAAGACACCGTCGCGCATTCCCATCGGGTCTTTCGCTCGTCGTCCCCGAAAGACTCTTTCAGCCCCTCACCGAGAGTTCCCATGAGCATCGACTACAGCCAGAAAATCCCCAACAACGTCAACCTTTCGGAAGACCGCAGCTTGCAGCGCGCGCTCGAGCACTGGCAACCGAACTACCTCGAGTGGTGGAACGACATGGGGCCTGACGGCGCGCAAGGCTTCGAGGTCTACCTGCGCACCGCGGTCAGCACGACGCCCGAGGGCTGGGCCCATTTCGACCACGTGAAGATGCCCGACTACCGCTGGGGCATCTTCCTGGCCGGGGCCGACGCCGAACGCAAGATCAATTTCGGCGAGCACAAGGGGGCCGCTGCGTGGCAGGAGGTGCCGGGCGAGCACCGCGCCAACCTGCGCCGCATCATCGTCACGCAGGGCGACACCGAGCCGGCCTCGGTCGAGCAGCAGCGCCATCTCGGCAAGACGGCGCCGAGCCAGTACGACTTGCGCAACCTGTTCCAGGTCAACGTCGAGGAGGGCCGCCACCTCTGGGCCATGGTCTACCTGCTGCACAAGCACTTCGGCCGCGACGGCCGCGAGGAGGCCGAGGCCTTGCTCGAGCGGCGCTCGGGCGACGCCAACAATCCGCGCATCCTCGGCGCCTTCAACGAGGAAACGCCCGACTGGCTGGCGTTCTACATGTTCACCTACTTCACCGACCGCGACGGCAAGTTCCAGCTGAACGCCTTGGCCGAAAGCGGCTTCGACCCGCTGGCGCGCACGACCAAGTTCATGCTGACCGAGGAAGCGCATCACATGTTCGTCGGTGAGTCGGGCGTCTCGCGCGTGATCCAGCGCACCTGCGAGGTGATGAAGCAGACCGGCATCGAAGACCCGATGGAGCTGAGGAAGCAGGGCGTCATCGACCTGCCGACCGTGCAGCGCTACCTCAACTTTCACTACAGCGTGACGATCGACCTGTTCGGTGCCGACCAGTCGAGCAACGCGGCGATCTTCTACAGCTCCGGGCTGAAGGGCCGTTACGAGGAGACCAAGCGCACGGACGACCACCAGCTGAAGGGCGAGGGCTACCGCATCCTGGAGGTCAAGGACGGCGCGCTCGTCGAGAAGGAAGTGCCGATGCTCAACGCCTTGAACGAGGTGCTGCGTGACGACTTCATCCGCGACTCGGCCGCGGGCGTCGGGCGTTGGAACCGCGTCATCGAGAAGGCCGGGCTGGCGTTCCGGCTGACCCTGCCGCACAAGGCCTTCAATCGCCACATCGGCACCTTTGCCGGAATGCGCGTGAGTCCGGCGGGCCAGGTCATCAGCGAAGCCGAATGGCAGGCCAACGTCGACCAGTGGCTGGCGTCGGAGGCCGATCGAGCCTATGTCGCGTCGTTGATGGGGCGGGTCGTCGAGACCGGCAAGTTCGCGAGCTGGATCGCACCGCCTGCGATCGGCATCAACAAGCAGCCGGCCAACTTCGAATACATCCGCTTCAACTGAGGGCTCGCACCCCAGTGCGAAGCACGGAGGTCATCCAGTGAGCGCATCCGAGATCATCTATCTCAAGCAGCACCTCATTGACCCCGAGGTCTGCATTCGCTGCAACACCTGCGAGGAGGCGTGCCCGATCAATGCGATCACCCACGACGATCGCAACTACGTCGTCAACGCCGACATCTGCGAAGGCTGCAACGCCTGCATCCTGCCGTGCCCGACCGGCGCCATCGACAACTGGCACGTCGTCCCCCGCGAGCGGGCCTACACGCTGGCCGAGCAATTCAGCTGGGATGAGTTGCCGGCGCTGCTGGAAGACGTGCCGGCGGCCGAGACCCTGCCCGACGGGCTCGCCGTCCGGCACGCGGAGCCGGGCAGTGCCGAGGTGCCGCAGGCCAACGCCGCGGTCTCGCCGTCTTCGGCGAGCGCACCGTGGTCGGCGGCGCATCCCGAGGTGAACCGCTACAGCCTGAAGAAGCCGCTGACGGCGACGGTCGCCGGCAATTACCGGCTCACCGCTGCCGACGCCGAGAGCGACGTGCGCCACATCGTGCTCGATTTCGACACGCAGGTCTTCCCCTTGCTCGAAGGCCAGTCGATCGGCATCGTGCCGCCTGGTGTCGATGCCGCCGGGCGCCCGCATTACCCGCGGATGTACTCGGTGGCCAGCCCGCGCACCGGCGAGCGCGAAGGCCGGCACAACCTGTCGCTCACCGTCAAGCGCGTCACCACCGACTACGACGGCCGGCCGGCGCGCGGCGTCGCATCGAACTACCTCTGCGACCTGCAAAAGGGCGACACGGTGCAGGTTACCGGGCCGTTCGGCGAGTGCTTCCTGATGCCCAACCACCCGGGCTCCAACATCCTGATGGTCTGCACCGGCACCGGCTCGGCGCCGATGCGCGCGATGACGGAGCATCGGCGCCGCCTGCATCAGGCCAGCAAGCCGGTGGGCGGCAAGTTGATGCTCTTCTTCGGCGCGCGCAAGCCCGAGGAGCTGCCGTATTTCGGCCCGCTGGCCAAGCTGCCGCCAGAGCTGATGGACACGACCCTGGCGTTCTCGCGCGTGCCCGGGCAGCCGCGCGCCTATGTGCAAGACCGCATGCGCGAGCGCGCGCGCGATGTCGGCGAACTGCTGCGCGGCGACACCTGCGTCTACATCTGCGGCTTGAAGGGCATGGAGACCGGCGTGCTGGAGGCGCTGGCAGGGGCCTGCGAGCTGGCCGGGCTCGAGTGGCCGGAAGTGCACGCCCGCCTTGTCGCCGAAGGGCGGTTTCACGTCGAGACATACTGAAGCGCACATCGCCGCGTTCTGCAGCGCACGGCACGGCGTTCGCGGCCTTCTGCAGAGCAAAGTCGCGCGGGCGGCGGCGAGCGGGCTTGGCCCGGATCCGGCTTATGTCGGCGGCGCCGTCTTTTGCTGCAGATCGAGCCGGATCTCGCGCGTATCCGGATAGTGCGGATCGCCGGTCTCGGTGAAGCCGAGCGCGCGGGCCAGCATGCGCATGCGCTCGTTCTCGGTGAGCACGGTCGAGGTCAGGTATCGCGTGCCGTGCTGGCGCAGGTAGTCGATCATCCGGTTCATCAGCAGCCGCCCGAGTCCGGCGCGTTTCAGGTCGGAGCGCACGATGATGCCGAACTCGGCCGCATGGTTGTCCGGGTCGACCACCGCGCGCACCGCGCCGAGCGTGCGCTCGCCGTCCGGGCCGTGCTCGGTCGCGATGAACGCCATCTCGCGGTCGTAGTCGATCTGCGTCAGCCGCGCCAGCTCGCTGCGCTCGATGCTGCGCCGGCTGTAGAAGACACGCATGCGGATGTCCTCGGGCTCGAGATGACTCAGGAACTCGCGATGCTGGCTCTCGTCCTCGGGGCGGATCGGTCGCACGGTGAGCGGCTGGCCATGCCATTGGACGGTCTCGACCCACTGTTCGGGATAAGGGCGGATCGCGAAGTGCTCGGCACCGCCCGGCGTGTCGGGCGCGACGCGAATGCGCGCGTCGAGCGCGATCGCCCCCTTCGGATCGACAACCAGCGGATTGATGTCGAGCTCGGCGACTTCGGGCAGCACCGCCAGCAACTGCGACACCGCGACCAGCACCCCGTGCAAGGCGGCGGCATCGACCGGCGGCGTGTCGCGCCAGCCCTTGAGCAGCCGTGCCACCCGCGTGCTCTCGACCAGGGCCCGCGCCAGCGGCACGTTCAGCGGCGGCAGCGCGACCGCATGGTCGGCGATCACCTCGACCGCCGTGCCGCCCTGCCCGAACAGGATCACCGGACCGAAGATCGGATCGAGGCTCGCGCCGACGATCAGTTCCTGCGCGTGCGCGCGTTTGACCATCGCCTGCACGGTGTAGCCGTCGAGGCGCGCTTCGGGGCGTGCGGCAGCGATGCGCTCCGCCATCGCTTGCGCTGCGCTGCGCACCGCGCTGGCACTGCCGAGGTTCAGAGCCACGCCGCCGAGGTCGGATTTGTGGGAGATCTCGGTCGACAGGATCTTCAGCGCGACCGGATAGCCGATGGCGTCGGCGGCGGCCACGGCGGCCTCGGCGTCGAGTGCGACGCTGCGCGTCTCGACCACCGGGATGCCGAAGGCCTGCAGCACCGTCTTCGCCTCGGGCTCGGTCAGGATCTCGCGGCCGCTCGAAAGCACCGACTCGATCAGCGCGCGCGCCGCAGCGACGTCGGGTGCCGGGCCCGGCGCCGCCGCCGGCGGCGCTTCCATCAACTGCTCCTGATTGCGCCGGTAGTCGAGCAGCATCGCGAAGGCGCGCACCGCATCTTCCGGCGTCGCGTAGCTGGCGACGCCGGCCTGCTGGAACAAGCTGCGCGCCTCGGCCACCGAATCGGCG
>CAJDUZ010000056.1_pt1 | contig 17748 bp, 16 predicted proteins | sample 7391221 | NCBI WGS metagenome assembly CAJDUZ01 (sample SAMEA7055692, study PRJEB34461) | soil metagenome | biome: terrestrial ecosystem; feature: Peninsula; material: soil | place: Antarctica | collected 2016
CGCGCGACGAGCTGGTGGCCGTGTGGCGCGAGCTTTACCCGAGCCTGGAATCGGTCCAACCCGAGGCCGTCGGTGCCGCCGATTTCGAGCTGGAGGTCGAGCGCCGAGCCTGAGGACGAGGCTCGTGGGCGCGTGCGTCGCCCTCAATCACCTGCAGTGCGTCGAACGCTACTTGCTCAGCCGGGGACCGCGTCCTCGGCGTGCGCGCTGCAAGGATGCGCGAACGGTTCTCTCACGCCAGCCAGCGCTTGCGACGGCGGTAGTGCTTGACGTTGTGGTAATCGGCGCGCTCGCCGCCGCCCAGGTAGAACTCCTGCACGTCCGGGTTCTGCCGGAGGGCCTCGGCCGTGCCGTCCATGACGACGTTGCCGTTTTCGATCAGATAGGCGTGGTCGGCCACGTCGAGCGCCGCTTTCGCGTTCTGTTCGACCAAGAGCACGCTCACGTGCTGTTGCCGGTTGACCTCGCGGATGATGGAGAAGATTTCCTTCACCAGAATGGGTGCCAGGCCGAGCGACGGCTCGTCCAGCATGATGAGCTTGGGCTCGGTCATCAGTGCGCGCGCAATCGCGAGCATCTGCTGCTCGCCTCCCGACAGATACCCGGCCTTGCTGCGGGTGCGTTCCTTCAGGCGCGGGAAATAGGTGTACGCCTGGTCGCGCAGTTCGGAGAAACTGCGCCTGGCGCCGCGGCCGCGGTAGGCGGCGAGCAGGTTGTCGTCGGGCGTCATGTGCTCGAAGATGCGCCGGCCTTCCATCACGTGCACCAGGCCCATGCGCACGCGCTCGGGCGGGCTCAGGTGGACGATGTCCTTGCCCTGGAAGGTGACTTCTCCGCGGCGCACCGCGCCGCGCTCGGGCGCGAGCAGCCCACTGATGGTTTTCAGCGTGGTGGACTTGCCCGCGCCATTGGCACCGAGGAGGGCCACCATCGAGCCCTCCTCGACTTCCAGCGAGACCCCTTTGATGGCGAGGAACACCCGGTCGTAGGCAACCTCGACATTGTTCAGGGCCAAGAGGCTCATTTCTTTTCCCGGGCCCTGGCTTCGTCTTCCTTGATGAGCTGCCAGACCACATCCTGGTAGGCGGCGCCCCATTCGGTCTTGGGAGCCCATTGTTTGCCGTCCCACTCCGAGACGATGCCCTGGCCACCGCCCTGATGGTCTTGCGCCGTGATGGTGAGCGGCGGCATCAGTCCTTCGGCGTTGAAATCCTTCAGCATCTCGAAGCCCTGTTTCAGCTTTTCGCCGGTGAGCGGTGCGCCCAGCTTCTTGATCGCCAGGCGTGCCGCCTCGACCGGAATCGACATGCTGGCCACGCCGATGTTGTAGTAGGTCGTGCCCACCTTTTCCTTGGCGCCGCTGCCCTGGCCGGGGGTCACCACCTTGTCGACGATGCGCTTCATGATCGCCGGGCTGGTGCCGGTGTTGACCGCCGTGAAGCGCTTGACGCCGACCACCTCGTTGCCCTTGAAGGCCGACATGTCGCTCTCGGACAGCCAGATCACCGAATGGATGTCCTTCGGTGCGATGCCGTTGGTCACGGCGCCGCGGATCGAGACCGCCTGGCCGGGCCCTGCGCCCCAGATGATGACCTTGTCGGGCCGATCACGACGGACCTCGGACCAGGTCGCGGTCTGCTCGGTGCCAGGCACCGGGTAGGGGTAGAGCTTGGGCTCGAAGCCCTTGGTCTGCGCGACGCGCTTGAGCAGTTCGATCGGTTCCTTGCCGAACGGCGAGTCGATGTGCACGAAGGCGATCTTCTTGCCCTTCAGACCGCCCTCGTGCTCGTCGATGTACTTGAGCAGCAGCGCGGCCTGCGAGCGGTAGATCGGAGCCGCAGGGAAGACGTAAGGGAAGGCCTGGCCGTCGGCCGCGTCGGCGCGGCCGTGCGCGAAGGCGATCATCGGCAGGTGATCTTCATCGGCGCGCGGCATCAGCGCGTTGGCCACCGGCGTGCTCAGGAAATCGAAGAAGATCGCCCCGGCTGCCTTGGCCTCGTTGTATTGCGCGATGCCGCGCTCCGGGTAGCTCGCGTGATCCTTGATCGTGAGCTTGATCGGATGCCCGTCGACGCCGCCCTCCATGTTGACGAGCTTGATGTAGTCCTGCTGGCCCTGGCTGTATTCGTTGGTCAGGAAGGTGTAGACACGGGTGAAATCCAGCAAGGTCGCAAACTGGATCGGCTCCTTGTTCTGTGCCCAGGCGACCCCGGTGCCCAGCGTGGCTGCGGTTGCTGCCGCTGCGCCGAGCAAGGTGCGGCGGGTCAGTGCCAAATCGACGTGTTTCATGCGATCTCTCCTTTGCGTCATGGAAGTGGGACGGTTCAACTCTGCGTATGTCGGAATGGCCAGACCAGAAGGTACTTGCGCGTGTTGTCGTAGATCTTGGCCAGGCCCAGCGGCTCGAACAGCAGGAAGCCGATGATCATCGCGCCATAGAGCATCAGCGGAATGTGCGCCATCAGCGAAGTCGAGATGTCGAGCCAGCCGCTGCCGACCATCCCGGCGATGAGGTTGAGCAGCACGATCGGCACCAGCAGCACGAAGGCGGCGCCGAGAAAGCCGCCGATCACGCTGCCCAGGCCGCCGACCAGCGCCATCGCGACAAGCTGGATCGTGACGTCGAAATTGAACTGCGAGGGCGTGACCGCCTTGTAATAGCAGAACGCCAGGATGGCGCCCGTCACGCCCCCCAGGAACGAGCTGATGAAAAACGCGAGCAGCTTGAACTTGAAGATGTCCACGCCGATCACCGCCGCCGCGAAGTCCTTGTCGCGCACCGCCACCAGCGCGCGGCCGAGGCTCGTGCGCTTGATGTTGAGGATCAGGAGCGTGACGATCGCGGTCCAGCCGAGCGCGACGTAGTAACGGGCGGTGAGGCTCTCGAGCGGAACGAAGAGGAAGCTCACCTTTGGGGTTTGCAAGGTCGCGACCGCGCCGCCCGAGATCGCGGTCACGTTGACGATCACCCAGTCCACCAGGAACTGCATCGCGAGAGTCGCCATTACCAGGTACAGGCCCTTGACGCGCAGCGCCGCCGCGCCGAACAGGCAGCCGATGATGGCCGCCATCAGCCCCGCGCCGAGCAGCGCGAACTCCAGCGGCACCCCCGCACGCGTGAGGTGGATGCTGGTGTACGCGCCGATCGCCATCACGGCGGCGAAACCGAAATGCAACTGCCCGGCCAGCCCCATCAGCAAGGTGAGCGAGAGCGTGGCGGCGCTGAAGATCAGCCACGGCAACATGTAGCTCGACAGGTACAGGTGCGACATGTAGAGCGGCGCCAGCAGCGCGAGCGCGGCCAGGATCGCGACCTGCCAGCGGTCGGCCGGAATCGGCCAGAGCTGGCGCGTGGCGTTGTAGCGCGTGTGGTAGACCCCCGAGAGGCGGTAGAACATGGGTCAGATCCTCTCGATGTTTTCGCGGCCGAACATGCCGTAGGGTCGGATCATGATGGTCAGCAGGATGACGAGCGAAGTGACGACGTCGCGCGTGCTGCCGCCCACCTTGGAGTCCACGTAGCCGGGAATCACGCTGCCCAGGACGCCGACGATCAAGCCACCGAGCAGCGCGCCGGTGATGCTGTCGATGCCGCCCAGGATCACCACCGCCACGGCCGGGAAGAGCAGTGCGGTGAGCGACCAGTCGACACCCTGCGCCGCGCCCCACATCGTGCCGGCGGCCACGGCGCATAGCCCTGCCAGGCCCCAGGAGACGGCAACCGCGTGCTCGACCGAAATGCCCACCGACCAGCTCGCCACATGGTCGTCGGAGACTGCGCGCAGCTTGGTCCCCAGGTGCGTGCGAAAGAACAGCAGCGCAAACGCGACCAGCACCAGCGCGATCGCGCCGCCGACCGCGTAGGTGCGGTTCACCAGGACGTCGCCGATGATCAGCGGCGCCAGGCCGAGGCCGAGGTCGAGCTGCTTGGGCTCGGTGCCCAGCAGACCCGGACCGAAGCCGCGCAGGAACACGTCCAGCCCGAGCGTGAGCATGACGATCATGATGATGGGTTGGCCTACCAGCGTGCGCAGCAGCAGCCGCTCGGTGAGCACGCCGAACAGGAACATGACCACCAGCGCGGCCGCGGCAGCGAGCCAGATCGGCAGGCCCAGCGAGGCGAGCAGCCACACCACATAGCCGCCCATCATCACCATCGCGCCCTGCGCGAAGTTGAGCACGCCCGAGGACTTGTAGATCAGCACGATGCCCAGCGCCACCATGCTGTACATCAGCCCGGTGAGCGCGCCGTTGGCCAGCAGTTCGAGGAAGTAGCTCACGCGTTCATCTCCGTGCTTCGCACTGCGGTGCGAGCCCTCGTCGCAACGGCCGGGCGGGGTCTCATGCCGTCGTCTCGACCGCGGGCACATCGCGAATTGCCAGATGGCGCTTGATGACACCCGACACGCCCGTCTCGTACGTGATCTGCGCCTGCGATTCGATGGCGTCCCGGCCGGCGTAGATCGCCTCGATGATGTCGGCGTAGTGCTCGGCAATCACGCCCCGGCGCAACTTGCGTGTGCGCGTGACCTCGCCGTCGTCGGGATCGAACTCCTTGTGCAGGTTGACGAAGCGCCGGATGCGCGTGCCCTCGGGCAGCTTGGCGTTGACCGAGGCCATCAGTTCGGCAATCAGGTCGTACACGCCGCGTTGCTGCGACAGATCGGCAAACGACGTATAGGCCACGCCATGCTCCTGTGCCCAGTGGCCGACGGCTTCCCAGTCGATCGCCACCAGCGCGGCCAGGTGGTCACGCCCGTCGCCCAGCACGCACACGTCCCTGACGTATTGGCTGAATTTGAGCTGGTTCTCGATGAAGGTGGGGATGAAGCGCTGACGCGCCTTTGTGTACACCAGCTCGGAGACGCGCCCGAGCACCACCAGCTGGCCGTCGTCCTCAAGATGGCCGGCGTCGCCGGTGTGCAGCCAGCCGTCCTGCAGCGCTTCGGCCGTCGCCGCCGGGTCCTTGTAGTAGCCATCGAAGACATTCCCGCCGCGCACCAGGATTTCTCCGCTGTCGCTGATGCGCAGTTCCACACCGGGGAAGGGCTTGCCCACGGTGTGCAGCTTGACGGTGTCGGCGTCTTGCGCGGCGCACAGCGCCGAGTTTTCGGTCTGCCCGTAGAACTGGCGCAGCGGCAGGCCGAGCGCGCGAAAGAACAGGAAGATCTCTTCGCCGATCGCTTCGCCCGCGGTATAGGCGTGGTGCGCACGGACGAGACCGAGTTGATCCCTGATCGGACGATAAACGAGCAGCTCGCCCATCGCCCGGGCGAAACGCTGCAGCAAGCCCGGCTCGTGGCCCGCCAGGCGTTCACGCTCGATCGTGATGGCCAGCGGCATGAAGCGGCGGTAGAGCCAGCGCTTGAGCGGCGTCGATTCGGCGATGCCCACCTGCACGCGGGTCAGCATCGTGGACCATGCGCGCGGCGAGGTGAAATACAAGGTCGGCGCGATTTCGCGCAGGTCGCGTTGCACCGTCTCCTGCTTTTCGGGAATGTTGACGGAAAAGCGCAGCGCCAGCGTTGCTGCAATCGAGAAGATGAAGTCACCCACCCAGGCGATCGGCATGTAGGCCATGTGCGTTTCGCCGACGTCGAAATAGCCCGACTTGGCCGCGCTGCGCACGGCGAAGAGGACGTGGCGGTGCTTGAGCGGGGTGCCCTTGGGCGCACCCGTCGTGCCTGAGGAGTGCAGCAGGATCGCCACGTCATCCGCCCGCGGCCGCGCGAGCAACTCGTCACGCAGCCCCGGCTGCGCCTGCAGGCGTTCACGCCCGCGGCGCTGCAGCTCGGTGAAGGCGATCACCCCTTCGGGTTCATGACCCACCAGGCCGCGCGGGTCGTCGTAGACGATCCACTCGAGGCCACCGTATTGCTGGCGCAGGCCGACGAGCTTGTCCACCTGCTCCTGATCTTCGGCGATGGCAAAGCGCACGCCCTCGCGCTGGAGCTGGCCGAGCAACTGCTGGGGCGTGAAGTCGGGGTAGGCGGGAGACGGGATGGCGCGCAGCGTGATCGCGGCGAGCATGCCGAAGTAGAGCGCAGGGCGGTTGTCACCGACGACGAGCACCTGGTCTTGCGGCACCACGCCCAGCGCCTCCAGCCCGGCGGCCGCCTCGACGACGTTGCCGAGAAAATCCTGCCACGTGTATTCCTGCCAGATGCCGCGGCTGCGCTCACGCATCGCCACCTGCGCTGCGTGCTCGCGTGCGTTGGCGGCGAGCAGCGCAATCAGATGATCGTCCTGCCCGGGGTGCGCAGCTTGCAGCGCATGCTCTGCGCCGGAGGTCGTGGATTCGTCGTCGCGCCGCATTGCGGAGTCTCCGTTACGCGCCAATGTAGGCGGTAACGACATCGGGATGGTTCAGGGCTTCCTCCACCGGCCCTTCGGCAATCGCGCGGCCGTTGTTCAACACCAGCGCGCGATCACAGATGGCGGTGACCACGTCCATGTGGTGCTCGATCAGCAGGATGGTGAGACCGAGCGCCTCCTTCGCATCCAGCACGAAGCGCACGATGTATTCCTTCTCCTCCTGGTTCATTCCCGCCATGGGCTCGTCCAGCACCAGCATCCGCGGCTCCGCCGCCAGCGCCCGGGCGAGCTCGACGCGCTTTTGCAAGCCCAGCGGGATCACCTCGACCGGCTCGTCGCGCACGCTCTCGAGCTGCAGCAGGTCGATGATTTCTTCCACCTTGGTGCGATGCGCCAACTCCTCACGCTGCGCCCACCACCAATAAAAGAGCGATGCGACCGCGCTCGGGTGCATGAAGATGTGACGCCCGAGCAGAATGTTCTCGAGCACGGTCATGCCACGAAAAAGCGCCACGTTCTGGAAGGTGCGCGCAATCCCGCGACGCGCGATCTCGTGCGGCCGCACGCCGACGAGCGACTTGCCCTCGAACTGCATCGTGCCCTGCTGCGGCGGATAGAACCCGGTGATGGCGTTCACCAGCGTGGTCTTGCCCGCACCGTTGGGGCCGACCAGCCCGTAGATTTCCCCTTGGCGCACCGTGAGCGTGACATCGGCGAGCGCGTGCACGCCGCCGAACCAGCGGCTGATGTTGTCGCAGCTCAATACGGCGTCACTTGCACGCCGAACCGTCGTTGGCAAGGTCTTGTCTCCCGTCGTGCGCGCCATGCCGGGCGCGCGGCTGTCTTGTTCTGCTTGTTCTGCGCGATCCTACCGTAGCCCGGATGCAACTCCTGCAGCCCGACAGCGGGGCCGCCGGGCCCCGTCGAGCCGGAGCTGCACACCGCCGACCGCTGCGGTGGCTTCCGGGCTTGATCGACGCAAACGCGCCGACGCGGCACTGCGCGTGCCGACCGACGTGACAACGGAACAAGAGCGAACTGCCTCTGCGCAGCTGCGTCAGGGCAGCCGGGTCAGTGCACCCGGGTCAGTGCAGCTGCGGCGGCCACTGCGGCAGTGCCGGGGCCGCGGTGGCGGACGCCGCTTGGGTGCCAAGCAAGTCGTCGCGGTTCCACGCTTGCGGCGACAGGCCGGGGTGCGCGTGCTTGGCGGCCAGCAGCTGATAGACCGAGATCCAGCCGCGTTCGAAGGCGAGCGCGCAGCCGGCCATGTAGATGCGCCAGATGCGATAGCGCTTCTCGCCGACCAGCGCCAGCGCCTCGTCGCGACGGCGCTCGAGCCGCGTCACCCAGTGCATCAAGGTCTGCGCGTAGTGCGGCCGCAGGCCCTCGACATCGAAGACCTCGAGGTCTTGCTGCGCCATCTCGCTCATCGCGCGCGCCACGTCGCCGAGTTCGCCGTCGGGAAACACATAGCGCTCGATGAAGTCGCCGGCACCGCCGCGGATGGCGTCGTCGGCCGAGGTGCGCGTCGTGATGCCATGGTTGAGCACCAGGCCGTCGTCCTTCAGCAGCCGGTAGATCGTGCCGAAGTAGGTCGGCAGGTTCTTCAAGCCCACGTGCTCGAACATGCCGACCGAGGCAATCTTGTCGTAGACGGCTTCGCCGGGGATCTTGCGATAGTCCTCGAGCCGGATCTCGACCTGCGAGGCAAGGCCCGCGTCGGCGACTCTCTGGCGCGCGTATTCGTACTGCTGCTGGCTGATCGTCACGCCGGTGGCCTGCACGCCGTAGTGCTCGGCCGCCCAGAGCACGAGGCTGCCCCAGCCGCAGCCGATGTCGAGGAAGTGCTCGCCGGGGCGCAGCCGCAGCTTGCGGCAGATCAGGTCGAGCTTCAGTTGCTGCGCGCGGTCGAGATCCTCGTCGCCGTCGTGGAAGTAGGCGCACGAATAGACCATGCCGGGGTCGAGCCAAAGGCGGTAGAACTCGTTGGAGACGTCGTAGTGATAGGCGATCGCGCGGGCGTCGCTCGCGATGCCGTGATGGCCGCGGCGCCAGTTGAGCCAGGGCCCCGCCCGCCGCTCGGCGGCGTCGCCGCTGGCAAAGCCGATCGCGAGCTGGACGATGTCGGCGGCCGAGCCGTCGAGGTCGATGTCGCCTTCGACATAGGCTTCGCCGAGCGTGCCGAGATCGGGGGTGAGCAGCCGCAGCGCGACCTTCGGGTTGTTGAGCTTCAAGGTCACGCGCGGCGCGTCGCCGAACCGCTCGCGCCGCCCGTTCCAGAACTCGACGTTGAACGACACCTTGCGCTCGGCGGCGCGCTGGCGCACCGCGTCGACGACGCGTTCGATCACGTGCATCGGCGAGGCCGCGGCGTGGGCTGCGAGGGGTTCGTCGAGTGGCAGTGCGTGACGCGACATATCGGCTCCTGGCGGGTAATGCGTGCACCCGGTCGGCGGGCCGGCGGGTGAGGCCGAGCGAACTGAAGTCGGCGCGCCCGCGCGGGTGCATGCGCCGCCAAACGACGTTTCGGCAAGTCTCGTGCCCACCGCGCGGTCGAATCGATCGACCGCTGCCGGCCGCGCCGACTGTGCCGCCCCGACCGACTGCGCCGCCCCGACCGGCCCCCGCTGCAGTCGGGGCCCGGGCGCGTGCCGGCCGAGTGCAGGCGCTCGACCGCCCTTCAGCCGAGTCCCGTCACCGGCAGCGCCGCTCCATGCACCGCGCGCGCGTCGGGTGATGCGAGGAACATGATGACCTTGGCCAGATCGGCGGTGGCGACCCAGTGCGCCGGATCGGCGTCGGGCATCGCGGCGCGGTTCTCGGGCGTGTCGAGAGTGGCCGGCAGCACGCAGTTGACGTTGATGCCGCGCTCGCGCAATTCCGCCGACATCGATTCGGTCAGCCGCAGCACCGCGGCCTTGGTCGCGCCGTAGGCGCCGGTCAGCGCCGAGCCGCGCAGGGCCGACAGCGCAGCAACGTTGACGATGCTGCCGCGGCCGGCCGCGAGCATCACCGGCACCACGGCGCGGCAGGCGTTGACGAGGCCGCGCACGTTGAGGTCTTCGAGATACGCCCAGGTCTCGTCCGAGGTCTGGTGCACCGCCTCGCCCATCCGAAAGCCGCCCGCCAGGTTGCACAGCACGTCGATGCCGCCGAAGCGTTCGACGGCGGTGGCGACGCCGGCCTCGACCTGGCTGCGATCGCGCAGGTCCAGCGCCAGCAGCAGCCGGTTCTCGTTGTCGGCACCGAAGGCCTGCTGCAGACGCTCGGCGCGCGTGCCGACCAGGGCGAGACGCGCGCCACGTGCGGCGTACGCGGCAGCGACGGCACGGCCGAGGTTGCCGCTTGCGCCCGTGATCAGCACGCGGCGGCCGCGTTCGCTCGCGGTGTCGTCACGTGGTCCCGACGCGGCCGGATCGGACGACGCATCGGCCCGACGCGCAGACTCGGCGGAGCCGCTCGCTGCGCGCCGGCTCATGACGCGGCTTCGCCGTGCCGCGCGGCGTGATGGCGGCCGCTGCCTCGGCTGTAGACGGTGTCGCTGGCGAGCACGCTGCCGGCCTCGATCTCGGGCAAGCCCGCGACGCGCTGGTAGAGCGGACCGAAGTCGATCTGCGCCAGCGCCAGCAGATCGTCGAGCTTATCGAGGACGAAGTAGGTCCGCTGGAAGTCGTCGATGATGTAGCGCGTGCGCAGCACCCGCTCGAGCTCGAAGCGCAAGCGGTTCGGCGAGTCGTCGGCCAGGGCGTAGACGCTTTCGGTATAGGACGACGCGATGCCGGCGCCATAGATGCGGATGCCCTCGGCCTGGCGGACCAGGCCGAACTCGACCGTGTACCAGTAGACGCGCGCCAGTTGGTGCAAGACGCCCAGCTGCCGGGCGCGCAGGCCGCCCACGCCATAGGCCTGGATGAAGTCGGCCATCACCGGATTCATCAGCATCGGCACGTGGCCGAAGACGTCGTGGAAGACATCCGGCTCCTCGAGGTAGTCGAGCTGGCCGGGTTTGCGGATGAAATTGCCGGCGGGGAAGCGCCGATTGGCGAGGTGCTCGAAGAAGACCTCGTCAGGCACCAGGCCCGGCACCGCCACCACCTGCCAGCCGGTGTGCCGCATCAGGGTTTCGCTCAGACGCTCGAACTCGGGAATCTGCTCGGCCGACAGTGGCAATGCCCGCATCCCGGCGGCGAACTCGTCGCAGACGCGCCCCGGCAGCAGCCGGCCCTGGCGCTCGAACAAGGTCTTCCAGGTGGCGTGGTCGGCAGCGCTGTAGGTTTCCCAGCCCTGATCGATGGTCCAGTCGGCGCGTTCGGGCCGCGCGCCAGCGGCCAGCCCGTGCAACTCGGTGGGCGTTTCCATCTCGTGTCTCCGTGGCGCCGTTGCGCCGTTGCAATCTTCCGCCGTGCCTCGTTCCGCCGTTGCTGGTTGCGTCGTTCGCCGCTGCGCCATCATGCGTCGCGCAAGTCGGCGACGATCTCGTAGCTGCGCAAGCGCGCTGCGTGTTCGTAGATCTGTGACGTGATCATCAATTCGTCGGCGCCGGTGCGGGCGATGAAGTCGTGCAGGCCGCGGGCCACCGTCTCCGGCGAGCCGATCGCCGAGCATGTCAGCACCTGATCGAGGATCGCGCGCTGCGGCGGCTCCAGAGACTCGATATAGCCGGCCCGCGGCGGCGGCAGGGTCGAGGGCCGGCCGCTGCGCAGGTTGACGAAGGCCTGCTGGGTCGAGCTTGCCCGAAAGCGTGCCTCCTCGTCGGTTTCGGCGGCAAAGACGTTGAAGCCCAGCATGACATAGGGCTTGGCCAGTTGCGCCGACGGCTGGAAGCGCTCGCGGTACAGCGCGACCGCCTGCATCAACTGCGCCGGCGCGAAATGCGAGGCAAAGGCGTACGGCAGGCCCAGCGCCGCGGCCAGCTGTGCGCCAAAGAGGCTCGAGCCGAGGATCCAGATCGGCACCTCGAGCCCCGCGCCGGGCACCGCGCGCACCGTCTGGCGCGGCGTGGCCGAGAGGTAATCCATCAGCTCGACCACATCCTGCGGAAATTCGTCAGGGTCGGAAGCAAGGTTGCGACGCAGCGCGCGTGCCGTCATCGGGTCGGAGCCCGGCGCCCGGCCGAGCCCGAGGTCGATGCGCCCCGGGTAGAGCGATTCGAGTGTGCCGAACTGCTCGGCAATCAGCAGTGGCGCGTGATTGGGCAGCATCACGCCGCCGGCGCCGATGCGGATCGTCGAGGTTCCGGCACCGACGTAGGCCAGCAGCACCGAGGTGGCGGCGCTGCCGATGCCCGGCATGCCGTGGTGCTCGGCCAGCCAGTAGCGGTGGTAGCCCCAGCGCTCGGCGTGTTGCGCCAGGTCGAGCGTGTTGCGAAACGACTGCGCGGCATCGCTGCCCTGCGTGATCGGCGAGAGGTCGAGGATGGAAAGCGGGATCATCTGTGCAGCGTATCAGGGAGCGACGCAGACCTCACGCCTCAGGCGACGCGTGCGCCGGCGGCCCGGCCAGGCGCGGCCGCGCCGCGCGCTGCATGCTGTTCAGCGACATAGCCTTCGATCAAGGTCACCAGCCACGGCGCGACTTCGAGCATCGGGTAGTGGCCGCTGTTCATCAAGGTCTCGATTTGCGCGTGCGGATAGAGCACCGGGAAGCTCGAGGCGACGAAGTCGGGGCTGACGCCGCCGTCGTGCTCGCCGACCAGCACCAGCATCGGCGTCTTCAGATGCCGCGCCTCGGCCGAGAAGTCGGTCTGCGTGAACGCCAGGCCATAGCCGGCCATTGCGGCGGACGTCGCGGTGCGGCGCGTGAAGGCGAGAATGTGCTCGGTGAGCGCAGGCGAGAGCCGCCGGCCGAGCGAGCCGGCAATGACGTTGCGCGCGGCCGTGTCGTCGGTCGCGACGCGGGCGAACACCGCGGCAACTTCGGGCGGCATCGGCACGCCGCTCGCCGGCACCGGCGTGACCCCCACCAGCGACAGCACCCGCTCGGGCGCATCCACCGCCACCCGCTGCGCCGCCATGCCGCCCATCGAATGACCGACGATCGAGAAGCGCTGCCAGCCGAGATGGTCGGCCAGCGCCAGCGCATCGGCCGCGATCTCTCGAATCGTGTGCGCACCGGCCATGGCCTTCGACGCCCCATAGCCGCGGTAGTCGGGCAGCGCGTAGCAGAAGCGCTCGCGGTCGAACCAGGTTGCGGCCTGCGACCAGATCGTGTGGTCGCCGAACCAGCCGTGCAGCAGCAAGACCTTGATCGGGCCGCTGCCGATGACTTCGTGTCCGATCACCATGGCTATTCCTTTCGCTGCTGAGGGCGGCACGCTTTGCATCGTGCCGCGCGGCTTATTCTGACGCCATCGACGCCTCTCGTCGCTCAAGCCCCTGCCTACAATCCGCGCCCCGCACTCCTCACATTCCCATGTTCAGCAACGTCCTCGTCTATCGCATCGCCAACTGGCAGCCGCCCAGTCTCGCCGAACTCTCGCAACGCCTCGATGGCGAGCGCTTCATCGAGTGTGCTGCCACGCAGCAGGAATCGGCCGGCTGGGTCGAACCGCGCGGCGAAAGGCACGCCTCGCTCGTGGAATCGGTCGGCGGCCGGCTGATGCTGCGGCTGCGCAGCGAAACCCGCGCGGTGCCTGCGTCGGTCGTCAAGACGCGGCTCGACGAACAGCTCGATCGCATCGAACAGGAGACCGGGCGCCGCCCGCGCGGCAAGGCGTCCAGGGAGCTCAAGGAGGCGATCGTGCACGAACTGCTGCCGCGCGCGTTTCCCAAACGCTCGTCGACCTGGGTCTGGGTCGACCCGGCGGCGCAGTGGATCGTCGTCGACACCACCAGCGTCAAGAAGTCCGACGCGATCGTCACCCGTCTGGTCGAATTGCTCGGAGGCGGCATCGCGTTGCGCTTGCTGCAAACGCAGATCGCCCCGGCCACCGCGATGTCGCAGTGGCTGGCCACGCGCGAGGCGCCGGCAGGCTTCTCGATTGACCGCGAGTGCGAACTGCGGCAACCCGACAGCGAGAAGGCGAGCGTCAAGTACGCGCGCCACACGCTCGAGATCGACGAGGTGGCCGAGCACATCCGCCAGGGCAAGCTGCCGACGCAGCTGGCGCTGACCTGGCAAGGCCGGGTCTCGTTCGTGCTGAACGAGGCGCTGACCTTGAAGCGCGTGAAGCTGCTCGATGTCGTTCTCGAGGGCGAGGGCAAGCGCGAGGACGCCGCCGGCTTCGACGCGGACGTCGCGCTCGTCACCGGGGAGCTGAGCCGTTTGCTGCCGGAACTGATCGACGCCCTGGGCGGCGAGCTCGAGGCGGTGACCGCGGCGGCAGCGAGCGATACTCGGGCGACCGTGAACGCCTGAACGGCGAAAGGAAGCGGCGATGGATGCTCCCTACCGTGCCGACCAGGTCGGCAGCCTGCTGCGGCCCGACTGGCTCGCCGCCGCGCGCGGTGACGCCAAGGCCGGCCGCCTCGGTGCCGCCGAACTGAAGGCGGCCGAAGACCGCGCGATCGCCGAGGTGGTGCGCCGCCAGGAAGCGGTCGGCCTGCAGGGCATCACCGATGGCGAATTCCGGCGCGACTGGTGGCACCTCGATTTCCTCTCGAGGCTCGACGGCGTGACCTTGCGAGACAATCCGGGGCCGAAGTTCAACGCCGCCGGTCACGAGCAGCCCCCGATCGCAACGGTCACCGGCAAGGTGGCCTGCAGCCGGCCGGTCATGACCGACGACTTCGCGTTCTTGAAGTCGGTGGTGACCCATGGCACGCCGAAGATGACGATCCCGTCGCCCTCGATGCTGCATCTGCGCGGCGGGCGCGCCGCCATCTCGCGCGAGGCCTACCCGGATCTGGCCGGGTTCTGGGCCGACGTCGCGGCGGCCTATCGCACGGCGATCGGCCACCTCTACGCCGCCGGCTGTCGCTATCTGCAGCTCGACGACATCACCTTCGCGTATCTCTGCGACGAGAAGATCCGCGCCACCTGCCGCGCCAATGGCGACGACCCGGACGTGCTGCCGCAGACCTATGCCGACACGATCAATGCCGCGCTCGAGGGCCGGCCCGCCGACCTGCGCGTGACGATCCACACCTGCCGCGGCAACTTCAAGAGCGCATGGGTCGCCGAGGGCGGTTACGCGCCGGTGGTCGAGGCGATGTTCTCGACCCGGGTCGATGGCTATTTCATGGAGTTCGACAGCGCGCGGGCCGGTGGCTTCGAGCCGCTCGGGGTGCTGCGCGACGCCGACGATCGCGCCAAGCGCGTCGTGCTCGGCTTGGTCACGACCAAGCGCGGCGAGCTCGAGACCCGCGACGCGCTGAGGCGCCGCATCGACGAGGCCGCGCGCCATCTGCCGCTGGAGCGGCTGTGCCTGTCGCCGCAGTGCGGCTTCTCGAGCACGCACCACGGCAACGCGCTGTCGCAGGACGAGCAGTGGCGCAAGCTCGAGCGCGTGGTGCAGGTCGCGCATGAGGTCTGGGGCTGAGGCGGGCCGGGATGAACGACAGCCCGCTTTTCCCCGGCTTCGATTCGCTCGGCACGCTTGAACACATCATGACCACTGGTTACGACTACACCTGGTTCATTCTCACGCAGAAGATCATCGAGAAGGAGTTCGCGCTGAGCGGCAGCGAGCAAAACCCGGACCTGACCAAAAAGAGCATCCGGGAACTACGCCAATTACAGCAGGCGCGTGATGGCGCGCGACCTGCTGCGCGCGATGGCAGCGCTCGGGCATGAGCGCTTCGACGTGCTCGCACACGATCGTGGTGCCCGCGTCGCGCACCGCCTCGCCGCCGATCATCCGGAGGCGGTGCAGCGGCTGGCTCTGCTCGACATCGCGCCGACCCTGGCCATGTACGAGCAGACCACCGAGGCCTTTGCGCGCGCCTACTGGCACTGGTTCTTCCTGATCCAGCCGGCGCCGCTGCCGGAACGGCTGATCGAAGCCGACCCGAGCGCCTATCTGCGCGACGTCATGGGACGGCGCAGCGCCGGCCTCGGACCGTTCGATGTGCGAGCCTACGCCGAATACGACCGCTGCATCAATCTGCCCGGCGCCCCACACGCGTATTGCGAGGATTACCGCGCCGCAGCCGGCATCGATCTCGAGCACGACCGCGCCGACCGTGCCGCCGGCCGGCGCCTCGTCATGCCGCTGCTGGCGCTCTGGGGCGAGCAGGGCGTGGTGGCGCGGTGCTTCGAACCGCTGGCCGAGTGGCGCCGTGTTGCCGACGATGTGCGCGGGCTTGCGTTGCCGTGCGGGCACTACATCGCCGAGGAGGCGCCCGAGCCTTTGTTGGCGCAGGTGCTGCCGTTCTTCGGCCCGGCATGAGCCAAGCGCGGGGCGGTCGCCGCCGAGCCGTTCTCAAAGCCGCCAAGGCCAAGGCGATCGCTCCGGAGTCTGGCCCGCGGCCGGCCTGTCGGCCAATCTCTCCGCGAAGATGAGGGCGTCGACCTTCGTGATAGTCGGCCACAAGCTGCAAGACAGCGCCGCGGCCTCGCCACGGTTCAGCGGACGCGGGCGCCAGGCTTGATCGTGGGGGGCGCGGCGTTCAGCGTCTCGATCGCAAAGCCGGCGGCGGCCTTGTAGCGTGCCATGTACGCCTCGCGCTCGACTGCCGGCACCACTTCCTCGATGTCGTCGAACACGCCGCCGCAACGCTCGTCCACCAGGCCCAGCAGGCCGAACGGCCCGGCGCCGCGGTTGCGCAGCACCAGCGCCGAGATGCTGGCGCAGAGTTGCTGGTCGTAGCGCTGCAGCGCGGCCGGGCCCACGCCTTGCGTCACCAAGGCCGCACCCAGCACGCGCGCATCCACGATGGCCTGACTGGCGCCGTTCGAGCCCACGGGGTACATCACGTGGGCCGCGTCACCGAGCAGCGCCACGCGGCCGTCGACCCAGGTCGGCACGGGGTCGCGGTCGATCATGGGGTATTCGAAGACTTCGGTCGCGCCGCGCAGCATGGCCGGCACGTCCAGCCAGCCATAGTCCCAGCCGTCGAAGTGGTGGGCAAAGTCGGCCAGCTTCACGCGCCGGTTCCAGTCGCCCTGCGTCCAGCCCTGCGAGTTGTCCACCGTGATCTCGGCGATCCAGTTGATCGTGGCCAGGCCCGTGGCCGGGTCGGGCGCCGAGATCGGGTAGAACACCACGCGGTGGTTCAGGCTGCCCACGCCGACGAAGGACGCCCCGCTGCGCACCGGCAGGCCCGGCGTCGTGCCGCGCCACATGATGGCGCCGCCCCAGTGGATGGGCGGCTGCGTGGGGTGCATCTGCGCGCGCACGGCCGAGTGCAGGCCGTCGGCAGCGACCAGCAAAGCGCCGTCGGCCTGCAGCTTGCGCCCGTCGCGCGTCTCGATCTGCGCCGTCACGCCGTGTTCGCCGTTGCGGTAGCCGACGACCCGGTGGCCCAGGCGCACCGCATCCGGCCCGAGGCGTTCGCACGCCGTGCGGTACAGCAGCATCTGCAGCGCGCCGCGGTGCACGGCGTACTGCGGCCAGCGGTAGCCGGCCCCCAGGCCGCGCGGCTCGGCGTACACATCGCGCCCGTTGCGCCCCACCAGCGCCCATTCGCGCGCCTGGATGCCGATCGTGTCGAGCACCTGCTCCGAGAGCCCCAGGTCGTAGAACTCGCGCACGGCATTGGGCTGCAGGTTGATGCCCACGCCGAGCGGCTGAAGTTCAGGAACGGCCTCGTAGACGATGCAGGGCAGGCCGATCTGGTGCAATGTGAGGGCGAGCGCCATGCCGCCGATGCCGCCGCCGGCGATCAAGACGGGCGATTGTCGAGTGGACATTTTCGTCTCCGAGATGCCTGAATTTTCCATCACTGGTGTCCGCTTCACCCCACGGCTCGGACTTTGCTTTCGTGTCGACCGTCCGTCGAAGCGTCCTGCGCTCCTGATGCCCCGGTCTGGCGCGTTGACGACAAGGCCTGGTTGTATTGAAGATCAACATTGAGCCATGCGGCTCCACCGACTCAGCACAAGGCAGATGACCGATTTCCAGATCGCCAAAGGCCAGCTTGGCAAATACCCGCTGTTGCGCCTGCGCGACCGCGCGCAGGGCCGTGAGGTGACGATTGCCCACCGCGGCGCGACCGTGCTGAACATGCACGTCACGCACGAGGGACGGCGGCACGACGTGGCCGACGGCTATCGCGATGCGGCCGAACTGCAAAGCCACAGTGGCTCACGCTTTGCGGTGATGGTGCCTTTCGCCAACCGCATCGCGGATGCGCGCTACACCTTCGAGGGCGAACAGTGCGATCTGCAGCCGGGCGTGCCCGAAGGCCAACGTGGCATCCGCCACGGCTTCGTGCGCGGCGTGGATTTCGATCTGCGCGAGCTGGCTGCCACGGCCGGTGGCGCCCACGCGGTGCTCGTCACGCGAGCCATCCGGCCGGGCGCCTTTCCCGGCTATCCGCATGCGATCGACCT
>CAJDUZ010000069.1_pt2 | contig 17709 bp, 13 predicted proteins | sample 7391221 | NCBI WGS metagenome assembly CAJDUZ01 (sample SAMEA7055692, study PRJEB34461) | soil metagenome | biome: terrestrial ecosystem; feature: Peninsula; material: soil | place: Antarctica | collected 2016
CACCCTGGCGGCCAGCGCCACCTCGTCCGGCTCACCGATTTGCCGCACGATCGCGAGGGCCTCTGCACCAAGCGCCCGATGCCGGTCGCTGCGTCCCTGCCTGCTGTCCAGCCCCGTCAGGCCAATCAAGGCAGCGGCCCGTGGCCGGGTCGGTTCCGGTGCCACCGCCAGGGCACGCTCGACCCAGCGCGCCCCCTCGACCGAATGGCCGCGGAGGAACCAGAAGCGCCACAGGCTTGCGGCCAGGAGACAGAACATGACGATCTGCGCTCGAGCGCGTGATGGCGTGCGCCGATCAGCCGGCGATCGGCAAACCGACCAGCCGTTCGAGACCGGCCTTGTCCAAGCCCGCAACCAGATCGATCAACTGCAGTCCGTCTGGCGTGCACGCCAGCGTGGCGAGAACGGCCAAGGCAGTCGACGTTGCGCGATACCCTCGAGCCGCAGACCGTCCGGTCGACCCCCTGCCGTGCCTTGTGCTGGCTCCGCCCGCTTCTCGCATGATCTCCTCCGTCCCGCCGACCGCTGCAAGTGCGCCTCGCAGCCGGCGTCCTCATTCTGCGGCAACATCATGCGCCTTCCGAAAAGTGGCCGGCGTGCGGCTGATCTGCCAGGCCAGCAGCGCGCCCAGCGCGCAACAGCTCGCCGTCACCACCCAGGTCCATTGCCAGCCGCCCACCCTGGCGGCCAGCGCCGCGACCAGCGGCGGCCCGATGAACTGACCGAACGAGGACAACTGCTGCATCCAGCCGACCGTGGTGGCGACGGTGCGTTCGCTCGGTGCAAGCCGCACCGCCAGCGAGAAGAGCGTCCCGGGAATCAGGCCGCCGACCATCGAGAAGAGCAGTACTGCGGTATAGCGCAACGCGAGTGGCAGGCTGCTGCCGCCGATCTCAGCGAATGCCGCCACCGCGCCGATCGCCATCGTGGCGAAGCCGATCCAGAGCAGCACATGCGCTGGAACGCCGCGGTGCAAGGCGCGTCCCGAGGCCAGGTTGCCGAGGATGTTGCTCGCCGCCACCAGCGCGGTGAGCGCGCCGTTCACGGTTCCGGACAGCCCGGCCTGGGTGTAGATCGATGGCAGGAAGCCGATGATCGCGAGCCACTGGCCCGAATACACCGCAAAGCTCAGCGCGACGAGCCACGGGCCTCTGGATGTGAGCGTCTGCCGCAGGCGTCGCGGCCAAGGGGCCGCAGGCGTGGACCCGGATGCGCTGGCGCGGCTGCTTCGGTACCGCGCTGCGTCGGGCGGCAAGGCACGCCACAGCGCGAGCACGGCGAGTGCCGAGATGGCCGCGATCACCCACCACCAGACGCGCCAGCCCGCCGCGCCGATCAAAAGCGGGCCGAGCAGCAGCGCGAGCGCCGTGCCGAGTGGCATGAAGGTGCTCCAGACACCCAGCATGATGCTCAGCCGCGCGGGCGGCACGAGCCAGCGCATCAGGCTGGGCGCCGGCAAGGTCGCGAGCAGGAAGCCGAAGCCCTCGAGGGCGCGCAGCCACAGCAGGGTGGCGGGCTGCTGGGCCCAGCCGCCGAGCGCGCCGGCCGCCGAGAGAATCGTCAGGCCGGCGATCATGCTGCGCTTGAGGCCGAAGCTGTCGGCTGCGAGTCCGACGGCCAGTCCCAGGGTCATCCCGGCCAGTTGCACCAGTGACAGCAGGAAGCCCGCTTGCAGCAGGCTGACGCCGAGCGCATCGCGCAGCGCCGGCAGTGCCGGCGGCAGCTTGCCGATGTGCAAAGCGGCGCTGACGCCCGCCAGAAAAACGATGTGGGCAGCGGCTGTGCTGCCGAGATGTCGGCTCATCACGTCAGTGTGCCGGCTGCCCGGTGCGGCGTGCTCGTCATCGAACCCCTGGGCTGCGAGCCCTGCCTTGCGTCGTCGGCCCCCGATGCCGCGTCAGTCGCGGGCCGGCGCGGCTTCAACCCATGCGCGCGGGCAGGTACAGCGCGATGGCCGGAAACGAGATCAGGATCACCAGCCGCAGGATGTCGGTTGCGATGAACGGCAGCACGCCCTTGAAGATCGTCGTGAAGCTGACGTCCTTGACGACGCTCTTGATGACGAAGACGTTCATGCCGACCGGCGGGTGGATCAGGCCGAGCTCGACCGTCATCACGATGATGATGCCGAACCAGATCGGGTCGAAGCCGAGCGCGGTGATCACCGGAAAGACGATCGGCACGGTCAGGATGATCATCGCCATCGCGTCCATCAGGCTGCCGAGCACCAGGAACATCGCCATCATCAGTGCGAGCACGCCGTAGCGGCCGATGCCCAGCGCGGTGAGGAATTCGGTGAGCTTCTGCGGCGTCTGCGTGATCGTCAGGAAGTAGCCGAACAGGAGCGCGCCGATCAGCACCGTGAAAACCGCCGCGGTGGTGCGCGTGGCCTGCAGCAGCGCGGCGCGGGTGTTGACCTTGTTGAGCTTGCCGCGCAGCACGCCCAGGATGTAGGCACCGCTGGCGCCGACGCCGCCGGCCTCGGTGGGCGTGAAGAAGCCGCCGTAGAGGCCGCCGATGACGAAGATGAAGAGCGCGAGCGGCGCCCACACCAGGCGCAGCGCCTTGGCGCGCTCGCGCCACGGCTTGGCCTCGCCCGCGGGCAATAGGCCGGGCCGCAGCTTGACGATGAGGTTGATGGTCGCGACATACATCGCCATCGCCAGCAGCCCCGGCAGGATGCCGGCCATGAAGAGCTTGCCGATGTCCTGCTCGGTGAGGATTGCGTAGACCACCAGCACCGTCGAGGGCGGCAGCATCGCCCCGAGCGTGCCGCCGGCGGCGATGACGCCGGTCGAGAACGCGCGCGGATAGCCGAAGCGGCGCATCTCCGGGTAGGCGACGACCGAGAACGTCGCCGCTGTCGCCACCGACGAGCCGCAGATCGCCGCAAAGCCGCCGCAGGCGACGATCGTCGCGATGCCCAGGCCCCCGCGCAGATGGCCGATGAAGGCGTCGGCGGCACGGAACATCTCCTTGGAGAGGCCCGAGACCGAGACGAAGGCGCCCATCAGCAGGAACATCGGAATCACGCCGAACGTGTAGTCGGTGACGGTGCGCATCGAGGTCAGGCTCACGAGCTTCAAGGCCGGGCCGGCACCGACGATGTAGCTGTAGCCGGTGACGCCGACCAGCCCCATCGCCATGCCGACCGGCACGCGCAGGACCATCAGCACGAAGAGCGCGACGAAGCCGACGACGGCGACGGTGTCGTTGCTCATCCCGGCCTTCGGAGGGCTTGCGGGCCTGCGGCGTGGCGCGCTGCACGGGCGCTCATGCGGGCGTCTTCAATCGGCATCCTTGTGCGGCGGCTCGTCCTCGATCAGCTCGGGCCGGAAGATCAGCTGCCATGTGCGGATCGCAATCAGCAGCACGGCGGCCGCGTCGCCGGCCCAGGCCAGCGCATAGAGCGGCCAGATCGGCAGGTTCAGGTCGAAGGTCTGCACGTGATCGTGGTAGGTGCCGCGCACCTTGTCGAAGATCGTGTAGGTGTGGACCGCGACGACGAACAGCAGCACCAGGGTCGCGAAGACATCGATGATGCGTTTCCAGCGCGGGCTCGCGCTGCTCCACAGCAGATCGACCGTGATGTGCGTGCCGCGATAGCTCGTCGCGGCGATGCCCCAGAAGATCAGGGTGCCCAGCAGCAGCTTGCCGAAGTCGTAGCTGTCGGGGATCGAGGTGTTGAAGAACTTGCGCAACACCACCGCGATGAAGATGTCGAGCGCGACGATGCCGATGAAGGCCGCCGCGGCCCACTCGATCGCATCGATCGTGCGGTCCATGAAGCCGCGCCGGCGCGGTGCGCCGGGGCCACCCGCGGCCATCGAACCTGCTGTGGCCATCGGGCCGCGCTTACTGGCCGGCCTTGTACTTCACGAGGTTCTGCTTGAGCGAGTCGAGCACGGCCTTCGGGTCGTAGCCGAGCTTGGCGACGTCCTTGCCCCACTCGGTCTCGATCGGCATCACCGCCTGGTGCCAGGCGTCGAGCTGCGGTGCCGTGAGCTTGTAGATCTGGTGACCGGGCTCGGCGGCGATCTTGGCGCGGCCGGCGTACTCGAAGTCGGCCCAGGGCGAGGCGACCTTCTCGGCCCATTCGGTCGTGCAGTGGTCGTCGATGACCTTCTTCTGCGCCGCCGACATCGAGTCGTACTTCGTCTTATTCATGACCCAGACGAACGGCGTGGTGTAGAGCGCCACGTCCATGTGGAAATTCACGACCTTGTCGATGCCGAACAGGATGATCGAACCCCACGGAAACGTGATCGCGTCGGCAACGCCGCGCGCCAGCGCATCGCGCGCGGCGGGCGCCGACGCCTGCACGTTGGTGCCACCGAGCGAAGTGACCATCTGGCCGATCGTGCTGGTGGCCGGCCGGATCTTCATGTCCTTGATGTCGGACGGCAAGGTGATCTTCTTGTGCGAATGGAAGGTGCCGGGGTCGTGGACGAAGGCGAAGCAGTAGTGCACGTCCTTCATCTCCTTGGCCGCGTACTGCCGGTACCAGGCATCGATCGCGGCGCTGCCGCCCTTGGCGTTGGCGAACAGGAACGGAAGCCCGGCGCCGGCCATCACCGGAAAGCGCCCGGGCTGGTAGCCCGGGTTGACGTACGAGAAGTCGGAGATGCCGTCGCGCGCCATGTCGTAGTGATCGAAGGCCTTGCCGAGCTGCTCGGACGGGAACAAGGTGGCGGTGATCGTGCCGCCAGAGGCCTTCTTGATGTCCTCGGCCCAGGCGATCAGCGAAGGGTTGAGCGGGTGCTGCGGCGGCACCCAACTCGAGAGCTTCAGCATCACTGGCTTGTCCTGCGCCGAGGCCGGCGCAGCGGCGGCGAGCGCGAGCAGCGCTGCGACGGCGAGACCGAGTCGAGGCGATCGCCACGTTGAATGCTTCGCGGTGCTCGAGGGCGGGTTCATCATCGATGTCCTTTCGGGTGGCCGAAATGGCGGGTGATCGGATCGCGGGTCGCACGAGAATAGTGCGCGAGGCCGGGGGCAGCATCATGATGAACCCTTCCCCGCCGGTCGGCCACTCGAGGGGGACCGGGGCATTGGCCAGCGCTTGATTCGAGATCCGGCTGCATCGGTCGCACCGAAGCACGGTTGCTAGGAGCCGGCCTTCGCGGCGGGGCGCTTCCTGACCCAGAAGACCGGCTGCTCACGCACCGGCGCGGGGGGCGCGCCGTGCTGTTGCAGGGCCTGGTCCAGCGCGTGGCCGGCATCGTCGGCAAGGGCTGCCGTGCGCGCCGCCCGGATCGCTGCGGCGCGCTGCGCGGCGGTCTCGAACGTCCCTGCCACCGCGAGCTGCTCGAGCACGTGCAGCAGCCGTGCCTTGCCGCGCTCGTTGGTGGTGCCGTAGCCCTTGATCAGGCGGCCGCACTCGGCGAGTTCATGGCCGAGCACCCAATCGCTGCGCGCGCCGCGCTCGATGCCGGTGAGCCAGCGCTCGATCAAGGTTTGCTCGGCGGCATAGCGGCTGCCGCGGCGGCGCAGGCCGCGCAACGAGGCGAGCAAGCGCAGCGCGACCAAGCCGGTGATGCTGTGGCTCGCGAGCTTCAACGGCAGCGCGAACGCCGGCCGGCCGCTCGCCGCGCGGCGCCGTTCCCAACGCACGAGCGGCGTGGCGAGGCGCGCCGGCAGCAGCCCGGCGAACTCGGGAATCCCGGGCTTGAAGTGATCGTAGATGCGCAGCACGTCGCCGTTGCCGGCCTTCACCTCGCGCCGCACCCGTGCGTGCCGGCTCGCCCGGCATTTGAGCGCGGCAACGCGGACGATGTCGTCGAACGCCATCCAAAGTGCGAGGTAGCGCGCGGTGGTTCGGGTCGTCTCGAAATCGTTGCTGCCGCCGGGGTCTGTGGCGCGCTCCGCATCGAGCACGCGGCGCAGCCGCTCGAGATAGAGGCCGGCATACGCGGCGTCCTGGTACTCGAGCATCCGCTCGTGACCCAGACCCACCATCTCGTGCAATGCCGCCGGGAACTCCTGCCATGGCAGCGCGCGCGCGACCCCGCTCATCGCGGGTCCGGCGACGACGGCGGCCGGCAGCGTTTGCAGCGCCTGCTGCACCGCGGCGCGATCGGCCTGCAGGCCTCTGACGATCTCGAACGCCCGCGCGAAGCCGCGCTGCGTCGCCGCGGCACCACGACCCGAGCCGGCCAGTACCCGCTCGAATGCGGCGCGCTCGAACGGCAGCACGCCGCTGGCCGCAATCGCACCGAACAGCACCGAGCTGACGAGGGTGCCGGCCTCGGCCGCGACAGCGCTCATGTCGAAGACCTGCGCGTCGCGGCTGTAGCGTTGCACGAGGGCCTGCAGCTGTTGGCTGGATGCGCGGCCGTCGCCGGGCTGCATCTTTTCGGCCGTGGTGAGCGTGCGCGAACGCGAACTGATGACTTGCGTGCGATCGGGCGTGACCAGGCCGTGGCCGATCTGCCGCACCGTCTCGAGCAGCTCCGTCGAGACCAGGAGGTCGAGCGCGCCGGGTACCGGCGTCAGCCCGAAGACCGGGCGCCGGCCACCGGCCTCGCGTTCGGCTTGCGGAGCGACTTCGATGTAGTAGGTGGTGGCGCCGGTGCGCTGCGCGACGCCGGGGATCGACGTGCTCTGCACCGCGTGGCCGCAAGTCGTCGCGGTCTCGACCAGCCACTCGGCGAGAACGCCGCCGCCTTCGCCACCGAGGGCGCAGACGAGCAGGCTGAGCGGACGACCGCGGCGGTTCATGCTGCTTGCAGCCAGCGGCGCAGCGGGGCGCGCAGCGTCTCGAGCAGGACTTCGTGCCAGCGCGGGTTCTGGATCACCTCGCCGCGATAGAACGACGGGCACAAGGTCGCCGCGTGGGCGTTCTCGCCACACAGGCCACAGCCGACGCAGCCGTCGATGACGGTGGCGACAGGGTCGACCTTCAAGGGGTCCGGGTTGTCCTTCAGGGTCAAGGTCGGGCATCCCGAGAGGCGGATGCATTCGTGGTCGCCGGTGCAGACGTCCTCGTCGACGCCGTACTTCACCCGCACGACGCGCTTGCCGGCCTGCAGCAGCCCGGCGATCCACGGCCTGACCCGGCGCTGCCGCTCGAGCTGGCACTCGCCTTCGGCGATGATGACCTTCAGGCCCGCGAAATCGGTCGTGAACGCCTCCTGCAAGGTCTTTCTCATCTCGGCGACGCGGTAGGTGTGGACGGTGCGCAGCCACTGCACCCCCAGGCCCTGCAGGGTCGCCTCGATCGTGGTGTTCTGATCGACCAGGCTCTGGCGCTTGTCGATGGCGCGTTCCTTCACCTCGTCGTCGGGCGTCGAGATGATGTCTTGCGTGCCGGTCGCCGCGGTGTAGCCGTTCTTCATGATCAGCAGCACCGAATCGTCGCCGTTGAAGAGCGCCGACTGCACGCCGGTCAGGAGGCCGTTGTGCCAGAAGCCGCCGTCGCCCATCACCGAGAGCACGCGCCTTTGCATCATCGGCGCGACGCCGGCGCTGCTCGCCAGGCTCATGCCGTAGCCGAGGATCGAATGGCCCGACGAGAACGGCTCGAAGGTCGCGAAGGCATGGCAGCCGATGTCGGCCGCGACGTGTACCGGGCCCACGTCCTGCTGCGCCAGCTTCAGCGCCGCGAACACCGGGCGCTCCGGACAGCCGACGCAGAAGGTCGGCGGCCGGCCCGGCAATGCAGCGTCGAGTTCGGCGGCCACGGCCTGGCGGCGTGCGGCATTGCCAGCCAGCCAGTCGCGTGCGGCGGCGACCGAGACGTGTGCCAGGTGGCGCTCGACGAAGCTCGCGAGTCCCGCGGCGATGACTTCGACGCTGTATTCGCCAGCGGCCGCCAGCAGATCCTTGCCGTGCAGCGCCGGCGCGGCGTGGCCGGTGCCGTCCGCCGGGTGCAACGCCGCGAGGATGTCGCGCTCGATGTAGTCGGGCTGTCCTTCCTCGAGCACCAGCACGGCGCGCTTGCCGGCACAAAACCGTGCGACTTCCTCGGGGACGATCGGATAGGTGACGTTGAGGACGAGGATGGGCAGGTCGCTCGTGCCATCGGCATCGGCGAGACCCAGTTGCTGCAGCGCACGGATCAGCGAGTTGTAGAGGCCGCCCTGGACGATCAGCCCGACCTCCCGGTGCCGGCCCTCGAAGAACTCATTGAGCCGATGCTCGGCGATGTGGCGGCGCGCCGCCGGGATGCGCTGCTGCACCTTCAGCTTCTCCTGGCCGAAGGTCGCCGGCGGGTGCGCGAGGCGCGCATAGTCGAACGCCGCCGGCTCGGTCATCGGCTGGCGCGTCGAGACTGCCGGCACGACGTTGTCCTTGCATTCGAAGCTGCCGCGCATGTGGCAGGCACGGATCCGCAGCTCGAGCAGCGCCGGCATGTTCGACGCCTCGGAGAGGCTGAAAGCCTCCTCGACCATGCGCACCATGTTGGCGAGCTCGGGGCGCGGGTCGAACAGCACCAGCGAGGACTTCAGCGCGTACGCATGCGTGCGCTCCTGGATGACGCTGGCGCCTTCGCCGTAGTCCTCGCCGACGACGATCAGCGCGCCGCCGATGACGCCGGGCGAGGCCAGGTTGGACAGCGCATCGGCCGCGACATTGGTGCCGACGATCGATTTCCACGTGACCGCGCCGCGCAGCGGGTAGTGGATCGAGGCGCCCAGCATCGCCGCGGCCGAGGCTTCGTTGGCGCAGGCCTGGACATGCACGCCGAGCTCGCGCATGTAGGGCTCGGCCTGCACCATCACGTCGAGCAGATGCGACACCGGCGCACCCTGGTAGCCGCCGACATAGGCGACACCCGACTGCAGCAGGCCCTTGGTGATCGCGAGGATCCCTTCGCCATGGAAGGTCTCGCCGCGGCCGAGCCGCAGTGCCTGGACTTCCTTGCTGAACGAGACTTCCACCGCTGCCCTCCGGCTCGCGCACGGCCGCGCGCTGGCCCGCACGGCCCGGAGCTTAGCCGCGCACGCGCCGTCGATCCATCACGTGTTCGATCTAAGTACTATTCGCAAAATGCATATCAATGAGCTCGATCTGAACCTGTTGCGGGTCTTCGACGCCATCTACCGCCAGCGCAGCGTGAGCCGCGCCGCCGAGGCGCTCGGCTTGTCGCAGCCGACGGTCAGCCAGGGGCTGACGCGGCTGCGGCTGGCGCTGCAGGATGCCCTCTTCGTGCGGGCCGGCCGCGGCGTTGCGCCGACGGCGCATGCCGACGCGCTGGCGCAGCGCGTGCAGCCGGCGCTGCATCTGCTCGGCGAGGCGCTGCACGGCGCCGCGCGCTTCGATCCGGCCGGCGCACGTCGCATCTTCCGGCTGCACATGAGCGACATCGGCGAGAGCGAATTCCTGCCACGCCTGATGCACGAGGTGCGGCAGCGCGCGCCCTTGCTGCAGATCGAGACGCAGCAGCTCGACTATGCGCAGGTCGAAAACGCGCTCGATACCGGCCGCATCGACCTGGCGTTCGGCTACCTGCCCGGTGTCGCGGGTACGCAGCAGCAGCGGCTCTTCAACGAGCGCTATGTCGTGATCGCGCGTGCCGATCACCCGCTGCTGACCGAACGCCCGACGCGCCGCGCGCTCGCGCAGCTCGACTACGCGGTGGTGCGCCACCACACCGAGACCGTGCGCCTGCTCGAGCGGCTGCAACTGGGCGAGCGCATCCGGCTCAGCACGCCGCACTTCATGGTGATCCCCGCCATCGTCGCCGAGACCGACCTCGTCGTGGTGCTGCCGCAGCGCATCGCCGTCAAGTTCGCGAGCAGCGGCGGCCTGCGCATCGCGCAACCGCGCTGGGGCGTGGGCGACTTCGACATCGGCTTGCACTGGAGCGGGCGCGCGCGCAACGACCCGGCCAACCGGTGGCTGCGCGAGCTGGTGATCCAGCTGTTTCGGGAAGGCGGCCGCGACCGCCACGCCGCGTCGCGGGACCGGCCGCGTGCTTGATTCGGCGCCGATGCGCCGAGCGGGCGATTGCCATTTGCCCTACAGGCCGGCGCGGCCGCGGCCGATTCCGGGTCCGGCCGACCCGCAGCATGCTCTGGCTCATGGACTGGCTTCCCCTCGATGCCCGTCGCTGCCCTCGTGATTCGATCCGCATCGGCCTGGCCGTCGGGCTCTGCCTGACCGCCCTGCTGGCGCCGCCCGCTGCGGCGCTGACGCCCGCCGAAGCGGCCGCGGTGCAGCGCAGGATGCCGATCGACCATTCGGGCAAGACCCGCACCGGCAAGGCCTCGTACTATCACCACAGCTTTGCCGGCAAGACGATGGCCGACGGCACACCAATGGACCCGCACTCCAACAACGCGGCCAGCAAGACGTTGCCGCTCGGCACCAAGGCCAAGGTCACGAACCTGCGCAACGGCAAGAGCGTCGTTGTCAAGATCAAGGATCGCGGCCCTTATGTGCCGGGACGCATCGTCGATCTGTCGCCGAAATCGGCGAAGGAACTGGGCATGCGCAAGCGCGGCGTGGCGCCGGTGGCCGTGGCGCCGATCGCAGTGCCGCAACCCGACGGTCAGGTCAAGCCGGGCGACGGCGCGAGCCAGCACGCGTCCGCCTCCGCCGACGATTGAAGCGGACCCAAGCGCTCGCATATTCAAGCGAACGGCCGCCTGGCGGCGCCGCCGGCAGCCGGCCGAGCCTCGCCCGGAGCCCTGATTTCCACGCCCAACCCGATGGCCCGGCTCTTTCTCATCTCGTTTCTGTTGCACGCCTATATCGGCTGGCGCATCGTTCCGGCCCTGATGCCGCACGCGTCGGCGTGGGTTTTCGCCGCGCTGCTGGCACTCTCTGCCGCGCTGATGCCGCTCGGTTTGCTGGCGCGGCGCATCCGACGCCAGCCACTGTCTGACCTCGCCGCCTGGTCGGGGCTGCTGTGCATGGGGCTCTTGTCGTCGCTGCTGGTGCTGACGGTGCTGCGCGATGGCGGCTTGCTGCTCGCCGATGTCTTCGTGCGCCTCGATCCCGGAGGCGTGAAACTGGCCTCGGTCAGCGCATTCAGCGCCGTGGCTGTGCCGGTGGCCGGCGGTGCCGTGACCCTCTGGGGGCTCTTCAACGCACGTCGCACTGCGGCCGTGGTCTGCGTCGACGTGCCGATCGCCGGGCTGCCGCCGGCCCTCGACGGCTTCACGATCGTGCAGATCAGTGATGTGCATGTCGGCCCGACGATCAAGCGCGGCTATCTGAATGCGATCGTCGACGTGGTCAACCGACAGCATGCCGACCTGGTCGCGGTGACCGGGGACCTCGTCGACGGTTCCGTCGAGCAACTGGCGCCGCACGTGGCGCCGCTGGCTGCGCTGCGCTCGCGATACGGCAGCTACTTCGTCACCGGCAACCACGAGTACTACTCGGGCGCCGACGCCTGGGTCGCCGAGCTGCGCCGACTGGGCTTGCACGTGCTGATGAACGAGCACGTGCTGATCGAGCACGCCGGCGCCGGCGTCGTCGTTGCCGGCGTCACCGATTACGGCGCGCATCTCTTCGATGCTGCCCAGCGCAGCGATCCGAAGGCGGCGATGGCCGGCGCGCCGCCGGACGCCGGCCTCAGGGTGCTTCTGGCGCACCAGCCGCGCAGCGCGGCCGCGGCGGCGGCCGCCGGGTTCGATTTGCAGCTCTCGGGACACACGCACGGCGGCCAGTTCATGCCGTGGAACTGGCTGGTGCGGCTGCAGCAGCCGTTCACCGCCGGCTTGCACCGATGGCAGCGGCTGTGGGTCTACACGAGCCGCGGCACCGGCTACTGGGGACCGCCGAAGCGGTTCGGTGCGCCCTCGGAAATCACCCGGCTGCGGCTGTGCCGCGAGGCCGACCCGGGCGTGGCCGCGGCAAGGTGAGGCGGCGCCCCGAACGCGGCCCGCGGCAAGCCCCGCGCCGCGGACGGCCCGGCGCTCGACCTTACAATCCGGCACTTTTGTCCGAGCGCCCGGCGCCCGTCCAGCCACGAGGAATCCAACGTGTTCATATCCGAAGCCTTTGCGCAGGCCGCAGCGCCCGCAGCGACCGCGACCGAATCGCCGTTCGGCAGCCTGGGCACGATGCTGCCGCTGGTGCTGATGTTCGTCGTGCTCTATTTCGTCATGATCCGGCCGCAGATGAAGCGCCAGAAAGAGCACAAGGCCATGATCGAGGCACTGGCCAAGGGCGACGAGATCGTCACCTCGGGTGGCATGATCGGCAAGGTCACGAAGCTCGGCGAGAGCTTCCTCGGTGTCGAGATCGCCAACGGCATCGAGATCCAGGTGCAGCGCTCGGCCGTGTCGCAGGTGCTGCCCAAGGGCACCGTCAAGTAAGTCCGTCCCGGTACGGTCGGCGCATCCGCCGGCAGCCGCTCGAGCCCGGCCACAGGAAGATCGATGAATCGTTATCCGGTTTGGAAATACGCGATCATGGTGGTCGCGCTTTTGATCGGGCTGCTCTACACCCTGCCGAATTTCTTTCCCGAGGCGCCGGCGGTGCAGGTGAGCAGCGGCAAGGCAACCCTGAAGCTCGATTCCAGCCTGGTGCCGCGGGTCGAGCAGATCCTCGATGAGGCGCATCTCAAGCCCGATTTCATCGAGTTCGCCAACGGCTCGGTCAAGGCGCGCTTCGACGACCTCGACACGCAGGGCAAGGCCAAGGATGCGATTGCCAAGGCGCTCAATCCCGATCCGAGCGATCCGAGCTACATCGTCGCGCTGAACCTGCAGTCGCGCTCGCCGCAATGGCTGACCGCGATCCACGCGCTGCCGATGTTCCTCGGCCTGGACCTGCGCGGCGGTGTCTACTTCCTGATGCAGGTCGACATGAAGTCGGTGCTGACGAAGAAGGCCGAGGCGGCCGCCGGTGACATCCGTACCCTGCTGCGCGACAAGGATCTGCGTCACGCCGGCATCACGCGTGACGGATCCGTGGTCGACGTGCGATTCCGCGACGCGAAGACGACGCAGGAGGCGCAGGCGCTGCTGGTCGACCAGTTGCCCGACTTCGACTGGCAAAGCCGCACCGCAGGCAGCGATTTCATCGTCAGCGGCAGCCTCAAACCCAAGGCGGCCGCGGCCGTGCAGACGACCGCGCTGACGCAGAACATCACCACCTTGCACAACCGCGTCAACGAGTTGGGCGTGTCCGAGCCGGTGATCCAGCAGCAGGGCGGCGACCGCATCGTGATCCAGTTGCCCGGCGTGCAGGACACCGCCAAGGCCAAGGACATCATCGGGCGCACCGCGACACTCGAGTTGCGCATGGTCGACGAGAGCGCCGAGGCGCGCGCTGCCGCGGCCGGCAGCGGGCCGGTGCCGTTCGGCGACGAGCGCTATGTCGAGCGCGGCGGCGCGCCGCTGATCGTCAAGCGCCAGGTGGTGCTGACCGGCGACAACCTGACCGACGCCCAGCCCGGCTTCGACAGCCGCACCCAGGAGCCGGTCGTCAATCTCACGCTCGATGCCAAGGGCGCGCGCATCATCCGCGACGTCTCGCGCGACAACATCGGCAAGCGCATGGCGATTTTGCTGTTCGAGAAGGGCAAGGGCGAATTGATCACCGCGCCGGTGATCCGCTCCGAGCTCGGCAGCCGCATCCAGATCTCGGGCCGCATGACGACTTCCGAGGCCAGCGACACGTCGCTCTTGTTGCGCGCCGGCGCCCTGGCCGCGCCGATGGAGATCATCGAGGAGCGCACGATCGGCCCGAGCCTGGGCGCCGACAACATCGTCAAGGGCTTCCACAGCGTCATCTTCGGCTTCCTTGCCGTGGCGCTCTTCATGTGCCTCTACTACCACCTGTTCGGCGTGATCTCGGCGATCTCGCTGGCGGTCAACCTGCTGCTGCTGGTGGCGGTGCTGTCGATGCTGCAGGCGACGCAGACGGCCATCACCCACGGCTACGAGCGCGCCTGGGCGACGATTCTCGACTCCAACGTGACGACCTTGATTGCCGGCGTGGCTCTGCTGACGTTCGGCTCGGGGCCGGTGCGCGGCTTCGCGATCGTGCACACGCTCGGCATCCTGACCTCGATGTTCTCGGCGGTGGTGTTCTCTCGTGGCCTCGTCAACCTCTGGTACGGACGCAAGAAGCGCCTGAAGAGCGTCTCGATCGGCCAGGTCTGGAAGCCGCAGGCGAAGGCGTCGAAGGCCTGAATCGGCCGCGCCGCCGCCAACAAGGAACACGATGGAATTCTTCCGAATCAGCCGCGACTTCCCGTTCATGCGCTACGCGTTGGTGCTCAACGCGATCTCGGTCCTGCTGTTCATCGCCGCCGTCTTCTTCCTGGCCACCCGCGGTCTGCATTTCTCGATCGAGTTCACCGGCGGCACGGTGATCGAGACCAACTATGCGCAGTCGGCCGACATCGACAAGATCCGTGCGACGGTCGAGAAGCTCGACCTCGGCGACGTGCAGGTGCAAAACTTCGGCAGCTCGCACGACGTGCTGATCCGCGTGCCCGTGAGCCGCAAGGTCAACCAGTCGGACGTCGTCAACCGCGTCTTCGGCGAGCTCTGCAGCGCCGAGAACGGCAAGGTCATGGCGGCGCCGCAGGCGCAGACGCAGGGTGAGTCGGCGCCGCGCCAGATCTGCGCGGCCGGCACCGCAGAGCCGGTGACCTTGCAGCGCAGCGAGGTGGTGGGTCCGCAGGTCGGTCGCGAACTCGCGGTCAATGGCGCCAAGGCACTCGCCTTCGTCATCCTCGGCATCATGCTCTACATGGCGCTGCGGTTCGAATGGAAGTTCGGTGTCGCCGCGGTCGTCGCCAACCTGCACGACGTCGTCATCATCCTCGGCTTCTTCGCCTTCTTCCAGTGGGAGTTCTCGCTGACGGTGCTGGCCGCGGTGCTCGCGGTGCTGGGCTATTCGGTCAACGAGTCGGTCGTCATCTTCGACCGGATCCGCGAGGCGTTCCGGCGTTTTCGCAAGATGAACACGCACGAGGTCGTCGACCACGCGATCACCGCCAACATCAGCCGCACCATCATCACGCACGGCAGCACGCAGATGATGGTGCTGTCGATGCTCATCTTCGGCGGCCAGACCTTGCACTACTTCGCGCTGGCGCTGACGATCGGCATCCTGTTCGGAATCTACTCGTCGGTCTTCGTCGCCGCGGCCATCGTCATGTGGCTGGGCGTCAAGCGCGAAGACCTGGTGAAGGGCGCGCCATCCAAGGGGCACGATCCCGACGACCCGAACGCCGGAGCCGTGGTGTAGAGTCAGAGGCGACTGCCACCGGGGACATCTCACCTCATGCCGACTCCCGCCGACTCGACGGTATTGGCCCAGCAGGCACGGGCATCTTACATAGAGGGGCTGCTTGCCGGCCTCGCGGCGGTCGTGCAGACGGTCCAGCAGGGCGCGCAATTGCAGGCCGAAGCCGTGGCCGAGCCGAAGATCGCGGTGCGCCGGCGCGAATTGCTGCCCGACCTGCGCAACGCCGCGCCCACCTGGCTGCGCGACATGAGCGCGATGCTGCGCGGCGCGCTGCACAGCGGCATCGTCTCCAACTCGCGGCCCGGCGAACTCGCACCCAGTCAGCGTGGCGCCAAGCTGAGCCTCGTCGACGACGACACCATCGAGCACGAGATCCTCAGTTCGCGGCTGGCGCTGGCGATGATGGACCGCGCCTCGTGGGAATTCACCGACCTGCGCTCGCGCATCAATGTCCTCGAGGGCCGCGACGAACTCGACGCCAACGACGTGCTTCGCCCGCACGTGCTGGCGCGCATCGTCACCTCGTCGTGGCTGGCGTCGGGCCTCGGCCTCGAGCCCTGGCGGCTGCTGCAGTCGGTGCTGCACGCCGAGTTCTCGCATTTTGCCGAAGAGGCCTACCACGAGACCAATCGCTGGCTGTTGCAGCGTCGCGTGTTGCCCGAGGTCGATCTGCGGCCGATGATCCGGCGTGCGCCCGATGCCGGCAGCAGCGGCAGCGGCAGCGGCAGTGGTTTCGCCGGCAGTTCGCTCTCGGGCACGCGCTCGACGCCTTCCGGCAGCACCGCGTTCGCGCCGACCGATCTGACGGAGGCCCAGGCCTCGCAGGTCGACGAGGAAACGCGATTGATGACGCGTGCCGCGAGCCTGGCGCGGCCGCCCGATGCGGCCGGGCCGGTGCTCGGCCGCCTCAATCGTCTGGTCGGGCGCGAACTGCCCGGCTTTGCCGACACCTCGCGCGGCCGGGTCACCGCGTCACCGGCGCTGAATGCGGCCATCGGCGAGGCGCAACGCGGCCTCGAGCGCAGGCTGGCCGGCAGCGATGCGCGCGGTGCGGCGCTCAGCACGCCGGTGCTGCTCGAGGAACTCAACCAGCGCAAGCAGGCCTTGAAGCAGGCCGCGGCCACGCCGGTCGAGCGCGCAACGATCGAGATCGTCGCCCTGCTGTTCCAGAGCATCCTCACCGAGGAGGCCATTCCCGCCGTGATCCGCGTCTGGTTCGCGCGTCTGCAGATGCCGGTGCTGCGCGTGGCGGTCTCCGAGCCCGATTTCTTCGCAACCGTCGAGCATCCGGCGCGTCGCCTGATCGACCGCATGGGCTCGTGCGTGATGGGTTTCGATTCGAGCAGCCGCGCCGTCGGCGGCATCATCGAAAAGGAAATCAAGCGCGTCGTGCAGGTCGTCGAGGCTTATCCCGACACCGGCCGACGCGTCTTCCAGACCGTCCTGGCCGAGTTCGAGAAGTTTCTCGAGCACTACTTCCGCAACGAGAACGACGCGTCGCGCAAAGGCGTTTCGCTGGCGCAGAAGGTCGAACAGCGCGAGACCCTGGCGATCCAGTACACGATCGAATTGCGCAAGATGCTCAACGAAGTGCCGGTGCAGGACGGCGTGCGCGAGTTCCTGTTCCACGTCTGGGCCGACGTGCTGGCCACGGTCGCCGTCAAGGCCGATGACGAGGTCGATGCGACACGCGAGATGAAGCGTGCCGCAGCCGACCTGATCTGGTCGGCGAGCGCGAAGATCTCGCGCGGCGAGCGCGCCGAGGTCATCCGCCGGCTGCCGCCCTTGCTGAAGACCTTGCGTGACGGCATGGAGCAGGCCGGCATTGCGCCGGTCGAGCAGGACGCGCACATCCAGCGCCTCAACAACTCGCTTGCGGCAGCCTTCACCGCCAAGGCCGCGGCGATCTCGCAGGAGCGGCTCGAGGAGCTGATGACGCGGCTCGAGACGCTGGAGGAACTGCTGCCGGAGGCCGAGGACGTCGACATCGACGAGTCGATGGTCCTCGATCTCTCCGGCCACGAGAGCTCCGAGCTCGAGGTGGTGGGCGAGGGCGGCTCGATGCCGACGCCGGCGATGCTCGCCTGGGCGCGCGAGCTGCAGGTCGGCAGCTGGTACATGCTCGACTACCGCGACCGCAACGAAGCGGTGCAACTCGCCTGGCAGGGCATGCGGCGCCAGCTCTCGCTGTTCGTCTCGCCGCAAGGGCGCGGCGTGCTGTTCCAGGCGCACCGCCTGGCGGCCTTTCTGCAAGCCGGCCTCCTGGTGCCGGCCCAGGAAGAATCGCTCACGGTGCGCGCCACGCGCAATGCAATGGCGAAGCTCGAGGGCGATCCGAGTCGGTTGTTGCACTGAATACTGGGTGCGCGATCGGAGGGAACGAGCGGGGGCGGCTGCTCAATACCGGGGTGCAGGAGCTGTGGCGGCAAAGGGCCGTCCGGGCCGCCTGCGGCGCTTCGAATGGGGCGGTCGGCTGACGCCGACTGCCCTGCGGTGCTCAGCCTCGTGGCCCGCCGGGAAACTCGCTGCGTTCGCGTTGCTCACTGC
>CAJDUZ010000051.1_pt1 | contig 17617 bp, 16 predicted proteins | sample 7391221 | NCBI WGS metagenome assembly CAJDUZ01 (sample SAMEA7055692, study PRJEB34461) | soil metagenome | biome: terrestrial ecosystem; feature: Peninsula; material: soil | place: Antarctica | collected 2016
CAGATGCGGAAATCCGGCGGCGCGGATCTTCAGCCGGTAGGGCTTGTTGGCGCCGTCGCTCACGAGGTAGATGCCGAACTCGCCCTTCGGGTGCTCGACGGCGGCATAGACCTCGCCTTCGGGCACGCGAAAACCTTCGGAGAACAGCTTGAAGTGGTGGATCAGGTCTTCCATCCCGGTCTTCATGTCGACGCGGGACGGTGGCGCGATCTTGTGGTTGTCGGTGATCACCGGGCCGGGATGGGCACGCAGCCACTCGACGCACTGCTGGATGATGCGATTGGCCTGGCGCATCTCCTCGATGCGCACCAGGTAGCGATCGTAGGTGTCACCGTTCACGCCGATCGGCACGTCGAAATCCATCCGGTCGTAGACCTCGTAGGGCTGGTGCTTGCGCAAGTCCCAGAGAACGCCCGAGCCGCGCAGCATCGGCCCGGTGAAGCCGAGGTTGAGCGCCCGCTCGGGGGTGACGACACCGATGCCGACGGTGCGCTGCTTCCAGATGCGGTTGTCGGTGAGCAAGGTCTCGTAGTCGTCGACGTTCTTCGGGAAGCGCTCGCAGAAGTCGGCGATGAAGTCGAGCAGCGAACCCTGGCGGTTCTCGTTGCGCGCGGCGATCGCCTTGGCGTTCCTGATCTTCGAGGCCTTGTACTGCGGCATCGTCCCGGGCAGGTCGCGGTAGACGCCGCCCGGACGGAAATACGCCGCGTGCATGCGTGCGCCCGATGCCGCCTCGTACATGTCGAAGAGATCTTCACGCTCGCGAAAGCAATAGATCAGCACGTTCATCGCGCCGCAGTCGAGACCGTGTGCGCCCAGCCACATCAAGTGATTCAGCAGCCGCGTGATCTCGCTGAACATCACGCGGATGTACTGCGCACGCAGCGGCACCTCGACGCCCGTCAGCTTTTCGATCGCCAGGCAGTAGGCGTGCTCGTTGCACATCATCGAGACGTAGTCGAGCCGGTCCATGTAGGGCAGCGACTGGATGAAGGTCCTGGTCTCGGCGAGCTTCTCGGTGGCGCGGTGCAGGAGGCCGATGTGCGGGTCGGCGCGCTGGATCACCTCGCCATCGAGCTCGAGCACGAGGCGCAGCACACCGTGCGCGGCCGGGTGCTGCGGACCGAAGTTCAGCGTGTAGTTCTTGATGTCAGCCATGTCGCATCGAGGACCTAGTGCAGGCCGCCGTAGTGGTCCTCGCGGATGATGCGCGGCGTGATCTCGCGCGGCTCGATCGTCACCGGCTGGTAGATCACGCGCTTTTGCTCCGCGTCGTAGCGCATCTCGACGTGGCCCGAGACGGGGAAATCCTTGCGGAACGGGTGGCCGATGAAGCCGTAGTCGGTGAGGATGCGGCGCAGGTCGAGATGGCCGTCGAAGATGATGCCGAAGAGATCGAAGGCTTCGCGCTCGAACCAGTCGGCCGAGCTCCAGACCTTGGTCAGTGATGCCACGATCGGCAGGTCGTCGTCGGGGCAGAAGACCTTCAGACGCAGCCGCCAGTTGTGGTTCAGCGACAGCAGCTGCGAGGCAACGCAAAAGCGCGGGCCCTCCCAGTCGCGGTCCTTGTAGCTGGAGTAATCGACGCCGCACAGGTCGATCAATTGCTCGAAATGCAGCGCCGGGTCGTCGCGCAAGGCCTGCGCAACTTCGGGGTAGTCGCGCGCCGCCACGGTGATCGCAATCTCGTCGCGCGCGCGCACCAGCTGCTTCACACGCCCGGCCAGGACGCGCTCGACAGCGCCCTGCAGGCGATCGAGCCGACCCGGCTGCGGCGTTGCTTCGGCGGGAGGCAGTGCTGTGTCCATCAGCGCGCAATCGTCGTTTCGCGGCGGATCTTCGCCTGCAGTTGCAAGATGCCGTAGAGCAAGGCTTCGGCTGTCGGGGGACAGCCGGGCACGTAGACGTCGACCGGCACGATGCGGTCGCAGCCGCGCACCACCGAGTAGCTGTAGTGGTAGTAGCCGCCGCCGTTGGCGCACGAGCCCATCGAAAGCACCCAGCGCGGCTCCGCCATCTGGTCGTAGACCTTGCGCAAGGCCGGCGCCATCTTGTTGCACAAGGTGCCGGCAACGATCATCAGATCGCTTTGTCTCGGACTCGGCCGGAACAGCATGCCGAAGCGGTCGATGTCGTAGCGCGCGGCGCCCGCATGCATCATCTCGATCGCGCAGCAGGCCAGACCGAAGGTCATCGGCCACAGCGACCCGGTCTTCGACCAGTTGATCACGGTATCGAGACTCGTCGTCACGAAACCTTCCTTCATCACGCCTTCGATGCCCATGGCTGTCAGTGTCCCGTCGTCATTCCCAATCGAGCGCGCCCTTCTTCCATTCGTAGGCGAAGCCGACGACGAGAATCGCGAGGAAAACCATCATGGCCCAGAAGCCTGTCGGGCCGATTTCGCGCAAGGACACCGCCCATGGGAAGAGAAAGGCGATCTCGAGATCGAACAGGATGAAGAGGATCGCGACAAGGTAGTAGCGCACGTCGAACTTCATGCGCGCGTCCTCGAAAGCCTCGAAGCCGCACTCGTAGGGCGAGTTCTTGGCCGGATCAGGACGACGCGGCCCGAGCAGGAAGCCGAGCAGCTGCGGCACGACGCCGACCGCCGCACCGATCACGATGAAGAGGATGACCGGGAGATAGGGTTCCAGATTCATGGTGGATACCGCCCGCATCACGCGGCGCGGTGGTCGAGCAGGTTCGCATCACCGCCAAAGCGACATGCGAGACAACACCTGGTGCCGACGGCGAGACTCGAACTCGCACAGCTTTCGCCACTACCCCCTCAAGATAGCGTGTCTACCAATTTCACCACGTCGGCGCGATACAAAAGAACGCCTGGTATCGCTTGAGGGTTCGCTCACCAGGCAACTACGCATTCTAGCTGGAAAGGCTCGCCAGGCGATGCCTGCCGGCCGCGTCCGCGCATCGGACGGTCAGCGCAACGCACCCCTATTGCGCAACGTCAAAACGCGGCCGACCTCAACGGCGCTGCTACTTCGGAATCGCGCCGGCGCCGGTGCTGGCCGCAGGTGCCACGGGAGCGGCGGTGGCCGGGGAGTCGCCCGGGATCGGCGCGGTGCCGCTCGGGATCTGCGCCGCACCGGTCGGCGGTGTACTGCCTGCCGCACTGGCGGCCGGCGCCGTGATCGCCGGCCGATCGAGCACGCTGCCGGTGGGCGCCGGCCGCGCCCGGTCGTTGGCAAAGTACGCGAGCGCCAGCGTGCTGGCAAAAAATACCGCGGCGCAGACGGCGGTCGAGCGCGACAGGAAGTTGGCGCTGCCACTGGCGCCGAACAGGCTGCCGGAGGCGCCGCTGCCGAACGAGGCGCCCATGTCGGCACCCTTGCCGTGCTGCACCAGCACCAGGCCGATCATCACCAGGGCCGTCAGGATCTGCAGCGCGACGATCAGGTTGAGAATCAAATTCATGTTGCTTCCAACTCGGGAAAGAAACGCTCGGCAAGCCTCAGCACGCCGCGCGACAGATGGCGGCGAAATCGGCGGCTTTCAGCGAGGCGCCGCCAATCAGGCCACCGTCGATGTCGGGCTGAGCAAAAAGGGCGTGCGCGTTGTCGGGCTTGACGCTGCCGCCGTAGAGCAGCCGCAGCGCATCCGCGTGGCTGCTGGCCGCACGCAGCTGCCGGCGCAGCAAGGCATGCACCGCTTGCGCCTGCTCCGGGCTTGCGGTCTTGCCGGTGCCGATCGCCCAGACCGGCTCATAGGCGACCACCACCTTGACAATGTCGGCGCCGAGCGTCCGGATCACTGCGGCGAGCTGCCGGTCGACGACCTGCTCGGTCTGCCCTGCGCTGTGTTGGGCATCGGTCTCGCCGACGCAGACGATCGGCGTCAGGCGCTGCGCGATCGCCGCCCGCGCCTTGTCGGCCACGAGCTCGTCGCTCTCGTGATGCGCGGCGCGCCGCTCGGAGTGGCCGACGATGACATAGCGGCAACCGAGGTCGGTGAGCATCGCAGCCGCGACATCCCCAGTGTGGGCGCCGCTCGCCTGCGTCGAACAGTCCTGTGCGCCCCAGCCGATCGCACTGCCCTGCAGCGCCTGCGCAACCTGCGCCAGATAAATGAATGGCGGGCACACAGCGACCTCGGCCGCCCACGGCCCCGCGGCCTTCAGGCCGAGCAGCAGTTCGGCGTTGGCCGCGCGGCTGCCATGCATCTTCCAGTTGCCGACGACCAAGTTGCGCCGCGCCGCAACGCCGTCCGCGCTCACCATTGCAGCACCAGCTTGCCGATGTGCTGGTTCGACTCCATCAGCGCGTGCGCCTGAGCCGCATCGGCCGCGGCAAAGACCTGGTGGATGACCGGCTTGACCTGACCCGATTCGAGCCACGGCCAGACCGTCCGATGCAGCGCCTGCGCAATCGCCGCCTTGAATGCGACCGGGCGTGCGCGCAAGGTCGAGCCGGTGATCGTCAGGCGCCGGCGCAGCACAGCGCCCGCATCGATCTGCGCCTTGGTGCCGCCCTGCACCGCGATGATGACCACCCGTCCATCATCGGCCAGGCATTGCAGTTCGCGTGCGACATAGTCGCCGGCCACCATGTCGAGCACGACATCGACGCCGCGGCCGTCGGTGATGCGCTTGACCTCTTCGACGAAGTCGTGCGTGCGGTAATTGATGGCGTGGTCGGCGCCGAGTTTCACGCACGCCGCGCACTTCTCGTCGCTGCCGGCCGTCGCGACGACCTTCGCCCCGGCCGCCTTGGCGATCTGGATGGCGCTGACGCCGATGCCGCTGGTGCCGCCCTGCACCATGAACCATTCGCCCGGCTGCAGCCGGCCACGATCGAAGACGTTCGACCAGACCGTGAAGAAGGTCTCGGGCAGGCTCGCCGCCTCGACATCGCTCAAGCCCTTGGGCACCGGCAAGCACTGCCCGACGGGGGCCACGCAGAGCTCGGCGTAGCCGCCACCCGCCAGCAGTGCGCAAACCCGCTCGCCGATCCGAAGGCCGGCAGCCGCCAGCGCCGCGTCGTCGCCGGCGACGATGATGCCGGCGACCTCGAGCCCGGGCAGGTCCGACGCGCCCGGCGGCGCCGGGTAGTGGCCCTTGCGCTGCAGCACGTCGGGCCGGTTGACGCCGGCCGCCGTGACGCGGATGAGAGCTTCACCGGCGCCGGCCACCGGGTCGGGTCGTTCGGTCAGGCGCAGCACTTCGGGGGCGCCCGGGGACGTGATCGCTATCGCCTTCATCTCATAACCCTCGCTCCGGCGCGGCGCGCGCCGCGCGCTTCACTGCCACTCAATCCTGGTGCGGTGGCTGCTGATCACGGTCGAGCAAGGCCTTCATCGACAGCTTGACGCGGCCCTTCTCGTCGGTCTCGAGCACCTTGACGCGCACCACCTGGCCTTCCTTGAGGAAATCGGTGACCTTCTCGACGCGCTGGTGCGCGATCTGGCTGATGTGCAGCAGCCCGTCCTTGCCGGGCAGCAGGTTGACCAGTGCACCGAAGTCGAGGATCTTCGTGATGGCGCCTTCGTAGACCTTGCCGACCTCGACTTCGGCCGTCAGTTCCTCGATGCGCTGTCTGGCAAAGGCCGCCTTGTCGGCATCGGTCGACGCGATCGTGATCATGCCGTCTTCGCCGATGTCGATCGTGCAGCCGGTCTCCTCGGTCAGCGCGCGAATCGTCGCGCCGCCCTTGCCGATCACGTCGCGGATCTTCTCGGCGTTGATCTTCATCGTGTAGAGGCGCGGCGCAAACTGCGACACCTCGGCCTTCGCACCACCCACCGCCTCGGTCATCTTGCCGAGGATGTGCAGCCGTGCCTCCTGCGCCTGCGCCAGCGCAACCTGCATGATCTCCTTGGTGATGCCCTGGATCTTGATGTCCATCTGCAGCGCGGTGATGCCGCGCGTCGTGCCGGCCACCTTGAAGTCCATGTCGCCCAGATGATCCTCATCGCCGAGGATGTCGGTCAGCACCGCGAAACGGTTGCCGTCCTTGATCAGGCCCATGGCGATGCCGGCGACGTGCGCCTGCAGCGGCACACCGGCGTCCATCATCGCGAGACAGCCGCCGCAGACCGATGCCATCGACGACGAGCCGTTCGATTCGGTGATCTCGGAGACGACTCGCATCGAATACGGGAAATCGGCCTGGCTCGGCAGCACCGCCATCAGCGCGCGCTTGGCCAGCCGGCCGTGCCCGATCTCGCGGCGCTTCGGGCTGCCGACGCGGCCGGTCTCGCCGGTGGCGAACGGCGGCATGTTGTAGTGCAGCATGAAGTGATCGGTGAACTCGCCGGCCAAGGCATCGATGCGTTGCGCGTCGCGTGCAGTGCCGAGCGTTGCCGCCACCAGCGCCTGCGTCTCGCCACGTGTAAAGAGCGCCGAGCCATGGGCGCGCGGCAGCACGCCGCTGCGGATCTCGATCGGGCGCACGGTGCGGGTGTCGCGGCCGTCGATGCGCGGCTCGCCGGCCAGGATCTGGCTGCGCACCAGGCGCGCCTCGATGTCGAACAGGATGTTGTCGAGCTTGACCTTGTCGAACGCGACGCCGTCGCCCTCGAGCGCGGCCGCGGTCGACGCACTGACGGCGCGCGTGGCGTGCGTGCGCGACTGCTTCGAGCGAATCTGGTAGGCCTCGCGCAATGGCTGCTCGGCCAGCGCCGTCACCTTCGCGATGAAGCCATCGTCCTGCGCCGGCGCGCTCCAGTCCCACGCCGGTTTGCCGGCATCGCGCACCAGTTCGTGGATGGCCTCGATCGCGATCTTGCCCTGCTCGTGGCCAAACACCACGCCGCCCAGCATCACCTCTTCGCTGAGTTGCTTCGCCTCGCTCTCGACCATCAGCACGGCGGCTTCGGTGCCGGCAACGATGAGATCCATCTGCGAATCGGCAAGCTGCGTCTTGCCCGGATTCAGCACGTACTCGCCGTTGACGTAGCCGACGCGCGCGGCACCGATCGGGCCGTTGAAGGGGATGCCGGAAATCGCCAGCGCTGCGCTGGAGCCGATCAGCGCGGCGATGTCGGCCGAGACTTCGGGGTTCAGCGACAGCACGTGGATGACGACCTGGACCTCGTTGTAGAAGCCCTCGGGAAAGAGCGGCCGCAGCGGCCGATCGATCAGCCGCGAGGTCAGGGTCTCGAGTTCGCTCGGCCGGCCTTCACGCTTGAAGAAGCTGCCGGGGATCTTCCCGGCAGCGTAGGTCTTTTCGATGTAATCGACGGTCAGCGGAAAGAAGTCCTGACCGGATTTGGCGTTCTTGGCCGCGACGACTGTCGCCAGCACGACGGTGTCCTCGATGTCGACCAGTACCGCACCACTCGCCTGGCGTGCGATCTCGCCGGTCTCGAGCCGGACCGAATGCTGGCCCCATTGGAACGTCTTGGTGACTTTGTTGAACATGCTCATGCAGTGTGGCTCCGGTGGTTGTCGAGCGTCTCAGGGCTGCTGACCCGAACTGTGGGCCGCGCAGACCTTGCCCGGCGGTAATAACAACGGTCGCATGAGCTGGCGGCACCTGCGATCCTCGGGTAGAAAAGAAACAGAGCCTGTGCTGGTGTGCGCCAGACAGGCTCCGCTGCGTCATGCCGCCTACTTGCGCAGTCCCAACTTCTGGATCAGCGCGGCGTAGCGCTCGACATCCCTGTCCTTCAGATAGGCCAGCAGGCGCTTGCGCCGGTTGACCATCTTCAACAGGCCGCGACGGCCATGGTGATCCTTGATGTGGGTCTTGAAGTGCGGCATCAGGACGTTGATGCGATCGGTCAGCAGGGCGACCTGGACTTCCGGCGACCCGGTGTCGGCGGCGCTGCGCGCGTTGTCCTTGATGACTTCGGCTGTGTGTTCGGTGGTGGCGGCCATGACTCGTTTCCTGGATGAAACCGAGCCAGCCTGCAAGCGGCTGCCGCGGTTTCGAGGTTGGACTTGCGTACGCCAGTGAAACCGACCGGCGCCGTGCTCGTTGGCTGCCCGAAGGCGCCAAACCGGAAGATTATAGACGCAGGCAATGCACCAGGCGCTCCACCCCCTGGGTCAGGCGTCCCGGCTCGCGCGAAGCAAAGCACCAGCGCAGCCAGCCCTCGGCTTCGGCGCCAAAGGCCACGCCCGGCGCCAGGCCGAGCCCCGCCTCGCGCACCAGGCGCTTGGCCAGCGCCAGCGAATCGTCTTCGCCCTCGATGCGCAGGAACGCGTAAAGCCCACCGTCGGGCGAGGCGACTGAGACGCCCGGCAGCGCGACCAGCTGCGGCAGCAAGGTGTCGCGGCAGGCTTTGAGGCGCTCGACGAGTCCAGGCACGAAAGCGGCGGCACCGGCGAGCGCGGCGAGGCCGGCACGCTGCACGAACACCGGCGCGCACGAGGTGTTGAACTCGATCAGCTTGCCGATCGCATCGGTCAGCTCTTCCGGCACGACCAGCCAGCCGAGGCGCCAGCCGGTCATCAGAAAGCTCTTGGAAAAGCTTTGCACGACGACCAGCCGGTCTTCTGCGTCGGCCACGTCGAGGAAACTCGGCGCCGCCGCTGCACCGTGCCTGAAGTAGATGCGCTCGTAGACCTCGTCGGCCACGATCCACGTGCCGGTGCGCCGGCAGTGGTCGAGGATCTGCCGCTGCTCGGCTGCGCTCAGCGTCCAGCCGGTCGGGTTGTTCGGCGAATTCACCAGCAGCACTCGCGTGCGCTCGGTCACCGCGTCGAACAGTGCGCCGAGGTCGAGGCGCCAGGCACCGGCCTCGGGCCGTAGCGCGACCCGCGTCACCTGCGCCCCCAGGATCAGCGGCTGGGCCGTGAGATTCGGCCAGACCGGAACCACCGCGACGACTTCGTCGCCGGGGCCGGCCAGCGCCTGCATCGCCAGCATCAGCGCGTTGACCCCCGATGAGGTGACCGCAATCCGCGCGGCGTCCAGCGGCCGGTGCAGCGAGGACACGTAGCGCGCGATCGCATCGCGCAATTCCGGGAGGCCGAAATTGTGCGAATAGAAGGTCTCGCCGGCGGCGATCGAGCGGATGGCCGCGTCGCCAACAAATGAAGGCGTCGGCTCGTCGCTTTCGCCGAACCAGAATGCCAGGATGTCGTCGCGGCCGAGGCCGGCGTTGGCCACTTCGCGAATCTTCGAACCCTCGAGTTGGCTGATGACCGGCCTCATGAATGCTCCTCGCGGTGTTGGTGATGGTTGAAAGCTGTGCATTGAAAGAAAAAAGGTGGCTCAGGCGCTGCCGGCTTGGGCGAGCGGCCAGCGCGGCAGCACGTTGAAGGCATAGTCGCGAGTCGGTGCAAACCCGGCCTTCAGGCGCAGCGCCCCCGCCAGCGCAATCATCGCGCCGTTGTCGGCGCACAGCGCGAGTTCGGGATAGTGGACGCGGGCACCGCGCGCGGCACATTCGCGGTCGAGTTCCTCCCGCAGCCGGCTGTTGGCGCCGACACCGCCGGCCACGACCAGACGCTCGAGGCCGGTCGTGCGCAGCGCCGCCATCGCCTTGCGCACCAGCACCTCGACGATGGCCTGCTGCGTGGCCGCGGCGAGGTTGGCCTGGTCTTGCAGGCAGACGTTGCTGTGTAGCCGCAGCACCTGGGTGCGCACCGCGGTCTTGAGTCCGGCAAACGAGAAGTCGAGGTCGCCGCTGTGCAGCAGCGGTCGCGGCAGCGCAAAGGCCGAGGCATCGCCGAACTCGGCCAGCCGCGCCAGCGCGGCGCCGCCCGGATAGCCCAGCCCGAGCAACTTGGCCGACTTGTCGAAGGCTTCGCCGGCCGCATCGTCGATGGTCTCGCCGAGCAGCGCGTAGTGACCGACACCATCGACGCGCATCAACTGCGTGTGGCCGCCGGAGACCAGCAAGGCGACGAACGGGAACTCGGGCGGATCGGCCGAGAGAAACGGCGACAGCAAATGGCCTTCGAGGTGGTGGATGCCGAGCACCGGACGATCGAGCGCCGCGGCCAGGGCGCAGGCAAACCCGGCGCCGACCAGCAGGGCACCGGCCAGCCCCGGGCCGCGCGTGTAGGCAACGACGTCGATCGCTCCGCTCTCGAGCCCGGCTTCACTCAGCACCTGGCGCGCCAGCGGCAGCACGCGGCGAATGTGGTCCCGCGAGGCGAGTTCGGGAACGACGCCGCCGTAGTCGTGGTGCATCTCGACCTGACTGTGCAGTGCCTGCGCCAGCAGCCGCGGCCGCTCGGCCCCGGCCCACGTCACGACAGCGACGCCGGTCTCGTCGCACGAAGACTCGATGCCCAGGACATTCATCTCCGAAGTGTAGGTCGCGCGCCACGCCGGGCCGTGAATCCAGCACGCAATGGCCCCGCGCGCCCCCCATTGGCGCCAGCACGGAATAATGTCGGCGTTTGTCGTTTCCGTAGGCGCTTTTGCCGCGCCACCACTGATGAAAGCCTATCGCCTGGCCGCCTGGCCCGACCTGCCTCACCACTACCAGCGCACGGCGCACCGACGCATGCTGGGCGAGATGTCGCAACGCCACGTCACCTTGGCGCAACTCGCGCGGCGCAGCGGCCTGCAGCGAGAGCAGGTTCGCGACTTCGTCGAGATGCTCGAGACGCGCGAACTGCTGTCGATGCGCGAAGCGTCGGTGCTCGACCGCATCGCGGAACCGATGCGCCGCCTCGTCGGCTGGTGGGGCCGCTCCTGGCGTTGATGCTTGCGGTAGCGCAAGACCGCCCGGCGGCTTCGCAGCGAGCCATCTCGGCTCGCGACCGGTGCCGCTCAGCCGCCCGGATGCGGTGACGCTTTCGCGCGGTAATCGGCAACCGCCGCGCGGATTGCATCGGTGGCCAGGATGGAGCAGTGCAGCTTGACCGGCGGCAGCGCCAGTTCGCTGGCGATCTGGCCGCTCCGGATCGCCAGCGCCTCATCGAGCGTGCGGCCCTTGACCCATTCACTGACCAATGAACTCGACGCAATCGTCCAGCCACAGCCGTAGGTCTTGAAGCGGGCATCGCCGATGATGCCGGTCCTCCCGTCGACCTTGATCTGCAGCTTCATCACACCGCCGCTTGCCGGCGCGCCGACCAGCCCGGTGCCGACCGCCGGGTCGGCACGGTCGAAGGAACCGACGTTGCGCGGGTGCTCGACGTGCTCGGCAACCTTGCCGCCGTAGCCGAACGGCTCGCTCACCGCGCCCACTCGACGGTGTCGAGGTCGACGCCGTCCTGGACCATCTCCCAGAGCGGCGACATCGCGCGCAGCCGGGCGACGTGCTCGCGCACCGTCGCAATCACCTGGTCGATCTCGGCCTCGGTGGTGTAGCGCCCCATCGTCATGCGCAGGCTGGCGTGCGCGAGCTCATCGCTGCGGCCAAGTGCGCGCAGCACATAGCTCGGCTCGAGGCTGGCCGACGTGCAGGCCGAGCCCGACGAGAGCGCAATGCCGCGCAGCCCCATGATCAGCGCCTCGCCCTCGATGCAGCCGAACGACATGTTGAGGTTGTGCGGCACGCGCCGCTCGAGGTCGCCGTTGACGAAGGTCTGCTCCAGGCCCTGCAGCCCGGCCAGCAGCCGGCGTTGCAACCCGGCGATGCGCAGGGTCTCGCCGGCCATCTCTTCGCGGGCGATGCGATAGGCCGCGCCCATGCCGACGATCTGGTGCGTCGGCAAGGTGCCCGAGCGCAGGCCTCGCTCGTGGCCGCCGCCATGCATCTGTGCCTCGATGCGCACACGCGGTTTGCGGCGCACGTAGAGCGCGCCGATGCCCTTCGGGCCATAGGTCTTGTGCGAGGCGAGGCTCATCAGGTCGACCGGTGCGGTTGCCAGGTCGATCGCCACCTTGCCGGTCGCCTGCGCGGCGTCCACGTGAAAGACGATGCCGCGCTCACGGCACAAGGCGCCGATCGCGGCCATGTCCTGGATCACGCCGATTTCATTGTTGACCAGCATCACCGACGCGACCGTGGTGTCGGGGCGGATGGCGGCGCGCAGGCGCTCGAGGTCGAGCAGGCCGTTCGGCAGCACGTCGAGGGTGCTGACCTCGAAGCCTTCGCGCTCGAGCTCGCGCATCGTGTCGAGCACCGCCTTGTGTTCGGTCTTGACGGTGATCAGGTGACGCCCACGCGCGCGGTGGAACTGTGCGGCGCCCTTCAGGGCGAGGTTGTTCGACTCCGTGGCGCCCGAGGTCCAGACGATCTCGCGCGGCTCTGCGCCGACGAGAGCCGCAACCTGCTCGCGCGCCGTCTCCACCGCGGCTTCAGCCTCCCAGCCCCAGGCATGCGTGTGCGACGCCGGGTTGCCGAAATGCTCGCGCAGCCACGGGATCATCGCCTCGACGACGCGCTCGTCGACCGGTGTCGTCGCGCCGTAATCGAGGTAGATCGGCAGCGCCTGATTCATTGCGGCACGCCCGCCGTGCGGTCGCCGCACGGCGACCGGCCGCGGTTCATCACTTCGAGTAGGCCGCGCCGAGCGCGAACACCGAGTTGGGCGCGGTGATCTTCAGCGGCTTGACGACCGGCTGCGTCGAGATGGCCCGCTTCACCGGGTGCTCCTCGATCGAGACGCCCTTGGCGAGTTGCTCGTCGACGAGCTTTCGCAACGATACCGAGTCGAGAAATTCGATCATCTTCGAATTCAGCGCCGACCAGAGGTCGTGCGTCATGCAGCGCCCGGCATCGTCGCCCATGCAGTTTTCCTTGCCACCGCAGCCGGTGGCGTCGATGGGCTCATCGACGGCGACGATGATGTCGGCAACGGTGATTTCCTCGGCCTTGCGGCCCAGCGAATAGCCGCCGCCGGGGCCGCGAGTGCTCTCGACGAGCTCGTGGCGACGCAGCTTGCCGAACAGCTGCTCGAGATACGACAACGAGATCTGCTGGCGACCACTGATGGCGGCCAGCGCGACCGGACCCGAGTGCTCGCGCAGCGCGAGGTCGATCATGGCAGTGACCGCGAAACGGCCTTTTGTGGTCAAACGCATGGGATGCTCCTCAAAGATGGATGATCCGGGTCGGTCGCATCGAACCAGTAGGCAAGATCCGTTCCCGACCCGTACCCCTCGCTATTCCGACTATTTTAGTCAAGTATGAACGAAGCTGACTAATTTGGTCGAGATTGGGGCTGGAAGTTCCCCTGAAATCTGCTAGCGCCCGGCCGGCTCGGACTGCGGCGCGACCCGGTCGTCGCCCGCGGCCCCGAACGCCTGCTCGCGCAACAGCGCCAACTGATCGCGCACCCGCGCCGCCTGCTCGAATTCGAGGTTGCGCGCGTGCGCCAGCATCTGCTTCTCGAGCTGCTTGATGCGCCGGCCGAGGTCTTTTTCGCTCAGCACCTCGATCGCGGCGGTTTCGATGACGGTCTTCAGGTCGCCGCCGCCCTTGTCGCTGTAGACGCCATCGATCAGATCGCGCACGCGCTTGCTGATGCTGCGCGGCGTGATGCCGCTGGCGGTGTTGTGCGCAATCTGCCTGGCGCGCCGTCGCTCGGTCTCCCCGAGCGCGCGTCGCATCGAGTCGGTGACTCTGTCGGCGTAGAGGATCGCGCGACCGTTGAGATTGCGCGCGGCCCGTCCGATGGTCTGGATCAGGCTGCGCTCGGAGCGCAAGAAGCCCTCCTTGTCGGCGTCGAGGATCGCCACCAGCGAGACCTCCGGGATATCCAGGCCCTCGCGCAGCAGGTTGATGCCCACCAGGACGTCGAAGGTGCCGAGCCGCAGGTCGCGCAGGATCTCGACGCGCTCGACGGTCTCGATGTCGCTGTGCAGATAGCGCACCTTGACGCCGTTGTCGGCGAGGTAGTCGGTCAGCTGCTCGGCCATGCGCTTGGTGAGCGTGGTGATCAGCACACGCTCGCCGGCATCGACGGTTTCGCGGATCTCCTGCAGCACGTCGTCGACCTGCGTGCTGGCCGGCCGCACCTCGACCTTCGGGTCGACCAGGCCGGTCGGCCGCACCAGTTGCTCGACGACCTGACCCGCCTGGCGCTTCTCGTAGTCGGCTGGCGTCGCCGAGACGAATACCACCTGGCGCATCTTGCCCTCGAATTCCTCGAACTTCAGCGGCCGGTTGTCGAGCGCCGACGGCAGCCGAAAGCCGTATTCGACCAGGGTGGCCTTGCGCGCGCGGTCACCGTTGTACATGCCGCCGAGCTGGCCGATCATCACGTGGCTCTCGTCGAGGAACATCAGCGCGTCGCGCGGCAGGTAGTCGACCAGGGTCGCCGGCGGCTCGCCCGGTGCGGCGCCCGACAGATGCCGCGAGTAGTTCTCGATGCCCTTGCAGTGACCGATCTCCTGCAGCATCTCGAGATCGAAACGGGTGCGCTGCTCGAGGCGCTGCGCCTCGACCAGTTTGCCCGCGGCGGTGAGCTCGGCCAGGCGTTCGCGCAGTTCCGCCTTGATCGTCTCGACGGCTGCGACCACCCGCCCGCGCGGCGTCACGTAGTGGTTGGCCGGGTAGATGACGAAGCGCGGGATCTTCTGACGCACGCGCCCGGTGAGCGGGTCGAACACCTGCAGCGACTCGATCTCGTCGTCGAAGAGCTCGATGCGCACCGCGAGCTCGCTGTGCTCGGCGGGGAAGACATCGATCGTGTCGCCGCGCACACGAAACGTGCCGCGCGCGAAATCGGTCTCGTTGCGCGTGTACTGCATGCGGATCAGGTGGGCGATCGCGTCGCGCTGGCCGAGCTTGTCGCCCACGCGCATGATCATGCGCATCTCGGTGTAGTCCTCGGGCGCACCGATGCCGTAGATCGCGCTCACCGAGGCGACGATCACGACGTCGCGGCGCTCCAGCACGCTCTTGGTTGCCGACAGCCGCATCTGCTCGATGTGCTCGTTGATCGCGCTGTCCTTCTCGATGAAGAGGTCGCGCTGCGGCACATAGGCCTCGGGCTGGTAGTAGTCGTAGTAGCTGACGAAGTACTCGACGGCGTTCTTCGGGAAGAACTCGCGAAATTCGCTGTAGAGCTGCGCGGCGAGCGTCTTGTTCGGCGCAAAGACGATCGCCGGGCGGCCGATCCGGGCAATGACATTGGCCATCGTGAAGGTCTTGCCCGAGCCGGTGACGCCCAGCAGCGTCTGGAAGCTCAGACCCGCCTCGATGCCCTCGACCAGTTCGTCGATCGCGGTCGGCTGGTCGCCCGCCGGCGGATACGGCCGAAAGAGCTGGAACGGCGAATCCGGATAGCTGACGAATTCGCCCTCGGGTTCGGGACGAGGCAGGTCGCCGGCGAGGACATCGGGCAGTTCGGACATGACGGATAAAATTCCAGGGTTTTCCCGGCCGATGACCCAGCAGGGCAACTCACGAGCCTAATGGAAAACGCCATCAACCTCACCGACAAGGACAGACCCATGGCTACGCTCTTCGACGCGGTCGAGTTGGCGCCGCGCGACCCCATCCTCGGGCTGACCGAGCAGTTCAATGCCGNNNCTCGGCGTGGGCGTCTACCAGGACGAGACCGGCAAGCTGCCGCTGCTCAAATCGGTGCAGGCGGCCGAGGCAGCGATGACGGCGGCACCAAAACCGCACGGCTACCTGCCGATCGACGGCATCGCCGCGTACGCGAGCGCGGTGCAGGACCTGGTCTTCGGCGCCGACAACCCGGCGCGCAAGGCCGGCCGCATCGCCACGGTGCAGGCCATCGGCGGCACCGGCGGCCTGAAGGTCGGCGCCGATTTCCTCAAGCGCCTGAGCCCCGGCGCCACGGTGCTGATCAGCGACCCGAGCTGGGAGAACCACCGCGCGCTGTTCGAAGGCGCGGGCTTCCCGGTCGCCACCTATCCGTATTACGACGCGGCGCGGCACGGCATCGCATTCGAGGCGATGCGCGCGGCGCTCGAGGCCGCGACACCCGGCACGATCGTCGTCCTGCACGCCTGCTGCCACAACCCGACCGGCTACGACCTCACGCCGGTGCAATGGCAACAGGTGATCGAGGTGGTGCGCGCGCGCCGCCTGGTGCCCTTCCTCGACATGGCGTACCAGGGCTTTGGCGTGGGAATCGTCGAGGATGGCGCGGCCGTCGGCATGTTCGTCGAAGCGGGGCTCGATTGCTTCGTCGCCACCAGTTTCTCCAAGAGCTTCTCGCTCTACGGCGAAAGAGTCGGCGCGCTCAGCGTCGTCTGTGCCACACGCGACGCGGCGGAACGCGTGCTGAGCCAGTTGAAGCGCGTGATCCGCATGAACTACTCGAGCCCGCCCTCGCATGGCGGCCAGGTCGTCACGATGGTGCTGTCGACGCCGCGGTTGCGCGAGATGTGGGAGGCCGAACTCGGCGGCATGCGCGAACGCATCGGGCAGATGCGCTCGGCCTTGCGCGAGCGGCTGGCGACGGCCGGTGTGGAGATGCCGTTCATCACCGCGCAGCGCGGCATGTTCAGCTACTCGGGGCTGAGTCGCGAGCAGATGCTGCGGCTGCGCAACGAGTTCCACATCTACGGGCTCGACTCGGGCCGCATCTGCGTGGCGGCGCTCAATCCGCGCAACCTCGACGCGGTGGTCGCGGCGATCGCGACGGTCGCGTAGGCACGCGGGGCCGGCGCGACCGGGTCGATCGCGCGCGCTTCTTTGCGTTTCCGCACGCTTATGCAGCCGCAAGCGAAGCGACTGCGCGCGATTGCGCCTAAGATTGATCCCGCGGTGGGCATTGCGCCGCGGCCGAGCATGCCGTTCGTCGCCCGGCCGAGCTTGCTTTCCGCTCTCTTTTTCGATTCCTCTCTCGCGGCCGCAGGGCCGCTGCACCAAGGCCGCCTCCCGATGCTGTATCAGTGGTATGAAACGCAGCGCGCTCTGCTGAGCCCGTTTGCCGAATTCGCCAGCGCAACCTCCCGCCTCTACGGCCACTCGCTGTCCCCGTTTGCAAGGCTGCAGCCGACGCGCCGGATCTCCGCCGGGCTCGATCTGATGCATCGCCTCGCCAAGGACTACGAGAAGCCCGAGTTCGCGATCCATTCGGTCGACATCGACGGCGTCGCGGTTGCAGTGCAGGAGCGCGTCGCGCTGCAAAAGCCGTTTTGCCGGCTGCTGCGATTCAAGCGTTTCAGCGACGATCTGCCGATGCTCGGCCGCATGAAGGATCAGCCGACGGTGCTGGTCGTGGCGCCCTTGTCGGGCCACCACGCAACCTTGCTGCGCGACACCGTGCGCGAATTGCTGAAGGATCACAAGGTCTACATCACCGACTGGACCGATGCGCGGATGGTGCCGCTCGAAGCCGGCGTCTTCGATCTCGCCGACTACGTGCGCTACGTGCAGGAATTCATCCGCCACATCGGCTCGCATGTCAACGTCATCTCGGTCTGCCAGCCGACCGTGCCGGTGCTCGGCGCGATTTCGCTGATGGCCAGCGCCGGCGAAACCACGCCGCGCACCCTGACCCTGATGGGCGGCCCCATCGATGCGCGCAAGAGCCCGACCGCCGTCGACAACCTGGCGACAACCAAGACCCTGGCCTGGTTCGAGAACAACGTGATCCATCGCGTCCCCGACAACTACCCCGGCAAGGGCCGGCGCGTCTACCCGGGGTTCCTGCAGCACACCAGCTTCATCGCGATGAACCCGGACCGGCACCTGAAGTCGCACTACGACTACTTTCTCGACCTGGTGCGCGGCGACGACAGCAGCGCCGACTTCCATCGCGGCTTCTACGACGAATACAACGCCGTGCTCGACATGCCGGCCGAGTACTACCTTGACA
>CAJDUZ010000146.1_pt1 | contig 17437 bp, 12 predicted proteins | sample 7391221 | NCBI WGS metagenome assembly CAJDUZ01 (sample SAMEA7055692, study PRJEB34461) | soil metagenome | biome: terrestrial ecosystem; feature: Peninsula; material: soil | place: Antarctica | collected 2016
TCATCGACGTCGGCATGAACCGCGACGACGCCGGCAAGCTGTGCGGCGACGTCGATTTCGCCGCGGTGCGAGAGGTGGCCGGAGCGATCACGCCGGTGCCCGGCGGCGTCGGCCCGATGACGATCACGATGCTTCTCTCCAACACCGTCGAGGCCGCCGAACGCGCTGCAACCACAGGTCAAACGCCATGAATCCCTTGCTCGACTTTTCCGGCCTGCCCCGCTACGACGCGATCCGTCCAGAGCACATCACGCCGGCCGTCGATCAGCTGATCGCCGAGGCCGACGCGGCGCTCGAGCGCGCGACCAGCGACGCGGTGCCGGCCAATTACGACGCGCTCTCGTCGGTGCTCGATGTCGCGACCGAACGGCTGTCGCGCGCCTGGGGCACAGTGGGACACCTGCACGGCGTCCTCGACACGCCCGAGCTGCGCGCGGCCTACAACCAGAACCTGCCGAAGGTCGTCGCGTTCCACACGCGGCTGGGCTCCGACACCCGGCTTTACGCCAAGTACCGCGCCGTCGCAGCCGATCCGCGCGCGGCCGCGCTGTCGCCGGCGCGCCGCAAGGCGCTGGCCAACGCCCTGCGCGACTTCGTGCTGTCGGGCGCCGAGCTCGAAGGCGCCGCGCGTGAACGCTTTGCCGAGCTGCAGGACCTGCAGGCCGAATGCGCGCAGAAGTTCTCCGAGCACCTGCTCGATGCAACCGACGGCTACGCCTACTACGCCAGTGACGCCGAAGTGGCCGGCGTGCCGGGCGACGTGCGCGAGGCGATGCGCGCGGCCGCTGCCGCGGCCGGCCACGACGGCTACAAGATCACCTTGCACCTGCCGAGCTATCTGCCGGTGATGCAGTACGGCCAGGACCGCGCGTTGCGCGAGCGCCTCTACCGCGCCTATGTCACGCGCGCCAGCGAATTCGGCCCGCCCGAGCTCGACAACAGCGAACTGATGCGCCGCCTGCTCGAGCTGCGCCATGAAGAAGCGCAGCTGCTCGGCTATGCCAACCATGGCGAAGTCTCGCTGGTGCCGAAGATGGCCGAGACGCCGCAGCAGGTGATGGACTTCCTGCACGACCTGGCACGGCGCGCACGCCCGGGTGCGCTGCGCGACCTGGCGGAATTGCGCGACTTTGCGCGCAGCGAACTCGGCCTCGACACGCTCGAGGCCTGGGACATTCCGTACGCCAGCGAACGGCTGAAGGAGCAGCGCTACGCCTTCAGCGACCAGGAGGTGAAGCAGTACTTCACCGAGCCCAAGGTTCTCGAAGGCCTGTTCAATATCGCCGAGACGCTGTTCGAGGTCACGATCCGGCCCGACACGGCGCCGGTCTGGAATCCGGCGGTGCGCTTCTTCAGAGTCGAGCGCGCGCGCCCCGGCCAGGCGCCGCAACTCGTCGCCCAGTTCTATCTCGACCCCTACGCACGCCCCGGCAAGCGTCCCGGCGCCTGGATGGCCGACGCGCGCGACCGCTGGCTGCGCCCCGAAGGCTCGCTACAGACGCCGGTGGCCTACCTCGTGTGCAACTTCGCGGCTCCCGTCGGCGATCAGCCGGCGCTGCTGACACACGACGACGTGACGACGCTCTTTCACGAGTTCGGCCATGGCCTGCAGATGATGCTGACGCAGGTCGACGAACTGGCCGTCTCCGGCATCTCCGGCGTCGAATGGGACGCGGTCGAGCTGCCGAGCCAGTTCATGGAGAACTTCTGCTGGGAGTGGAGCGTGGTCGAACGCTTGACTGCGCATGTCGAGACCCGCGCACCGCTGCCGCGCATCTTGTTCGACCGCATGCTTGCCGCGAAGAACTTCCACAGTGGCCTGCAGACCTTGCGCCAGGTCGAGCTCGCGCTGCTCGACATGCGGCTGCACGTCGATGCCGACGCACCGGCCTTGGAGGCGGTGGTCGACGCGGTGCGCGAGGAAGTCGCGGTGATCGTGCCGCCGGCCTTCAACCGCTTTCTCAACAGCTTCTCGCACATCTTCGGTGGCGGCTACGCCGCCGGCTACTACAGCTACAAATGGGCCGAGGTGCTGTCGGCCGACGCCTGGAGCGCCTTCGAGGAGGCCGCGGCAGCGCGCGGCAGCGTGCTCGACGTCGAGACCGGCCGGCGCTATCGCGAGCAGGTGCTGGAGACCGGCGGCAGCCGCGGCGCGATGGAAAGTTTCAAGGCGTTTCGTGGCCGCGAGCCGACGATCGATGCCTTGCTGCGGCACCAGGGGCTGGCCTGACCGACGCGCTGCGCGCTACTCGACGCGAACAAGGTGTTGCGCGCGGACCGCGAGCCGGCGTGAACGCGGTGCTGCGCGCGGACCGAGCGTCGGCGTGATCGACGGGTGCAGGCTTCGGGTGTGACGTGATCGACGAAAGCGCCCCGGCCGCTCACGCGCGGCGTTGAATCGACCGTGCGGGGCGGTTAGATTTGGGGCTTGACGCTGCCGCCCGCGACGAGCCGATGACCAAGAGCCTGCCCCGTTTCCTCCTTCTCGCGCTCCATGGCGCGTTGCTCGCCGCAGCGCTCGCGGTACTGCCCGTGCAGGCGCAATTCAAGCTGGTGAGCCCTGACGGTAAAGTAACCTATACCGATCGCCCACCGCCCGCCGCGGCCGGAAGCCTCACCGAACTCGGCGCGCGCGGCGAGACTGCGGCGGCCAAAACGACGCAACCGGCATTGCCGTTCGAGCTGCGCCAGACGGTCACGCGTTACCCGGTCATTCTCTATGTGAGCCGCGGCGCCTGCGAGCCTTGCGAAGGCGCGCGCCAACTGCTGCGCCAGCGCGGCATCCCCCACGCGGAAAAACAGGTCGTCGGTCCCGAGGACGGCGAGGCGCTCGAACGGCTTTCGGGTGGCCGCGACACGCCGACGCTGACAGTCGGCTCCCAAGTGCTGCGCGGCCTTGCGCCGAGCGTCTGGGCCTCGTACCTCGACGCCGCCGGCTACCCCCAGGCGTCGACCCTGCCGAGCCAGTACCGCTGGCCGGCGCCGACGCCGGTCGTCGAACGCCGCGCAGTGGCGGCCGTTCCACCTCCACCGCAACCCGAGCCCGAGCCCGCTCCCCTGCCCCGCCGGCCGGCGTCGATCGGCGGCATCCAGTTCTGACACGGACCTGATACGGGCCTGTCACGGACCGAGGCTGCGGCTACCGACACGCGGCATGCACGGTCTGTGGCGGCAAAGGGCCGTCCGGGCCGCGCGCGTACCCGCGCGCCTCGTCAAGCTGACTCGTCCCGATTGTGCGAGTGCAGCGAACGCAGCGAGCGCGACGAGTTTCGGGACGGGCCCATGAGACCGAGCACCGCAGGGAAGTCGCGCAGCGACCGATCCGGCATGAGCCCTTGCGGCGCTGCGCCTGTCGCGACGCGCCGTCGGCCATGCGTCGATCCCGTTGAAGTCAAAGCGCCGTGAATCACGCGCACGGCTTCAGACCGCGCTCGGCTCCAGCCGTGGCATGACTCCGACCCGCCGGGCCGCCGTGCTGCCGGCCCCCACCGCCACGGCCATGATCCAGAACAGCGAGGCGGCGCCGAGCGAAATGCCGACGGCGCCGAAGAGCAGCGGCATCACCGCGCTCGAGAAATTGTTGGTCATCGAGCGCAGGGCAATCGCTTCGCCGTGACGTTCCGGCGGCGTGATCTGGTGCAAGGTCGTCATGATCATCGGCTGCACCGCACCGAGCGCCAGCCCGAGCAGCACCGCGCACAAGCCCATCTGCCAGGACGTGCGCACCAGCGGGTAGACCGTGAACACCGCCGCGGTGCAGAGCATCGCGCCGAACAGCACCTGCGACTCGTGCAGCCGCCTGGCCAGCGACGGGATCAGCAGACGCACCAGCGCCACTGCCGCGGCGAAGACGCCCAGCACCAGGCCGATTGCCGAGGCGCTGAAGCCGCGCTGGTGGCCGAGGATCGGCACGACGAAGGTGTGCACGTCCCAGCTCGCCGAGAGCAGCCAGTTCACCAGGAGCAGCCGCGGCAGCCCCGGTGCGAACAGCAGTGACCAGGAGCCGCCGGCAGCGCGTGGCGCCGGCGCGTGCAGCACCGCCTCGGGCGGCACGCGGCGCGCCCACCACAGGGCGGCCAGCGGCAAGAGCATCAACGCGACGAACGCCGCGCGAAAGCCGGCAGCATCGATCAGGCTGCCGGCCAGCACCGGGCCGACGACGTTGGAGAGCGCCGGCGCGAGACCGAGCCAGCTGAAGACGCGGCGCAGGTCGCCGGCATCGCGGGCGCTGCGCCCGGCGCGATGCTGGATTGCGATCAGGCCGATGTTGGCGCCGGCACCGGTCAGCATCGCCGCGATGCACAGCAGCGCGAAGGCGCCGGCCGGCAGCAAGGTCGATACGATGGCGATCACGCCGCCGGCCACCGTCAGTGCCACCGCGATGCGCATCGGCCGGTGATAGCCGTGACGATCGGCAAGGCGTCCGGCCTGCAGCGCGAGCAGCACCGGCGCGGCGGCGAAGAGCCCCATCAGCACACCGACTGCCCAGGCACGCTGGCCTTGCTGAAGCGCCAGCAGCGGCGCCGCGAGACGCACCCCGGCCATGCATGAATGCAGACAGATCTGCCCGACCACCAGGGCCAGCAGGAGTTGCAGCGGTTCGGAAAGCGTGAAGCGACGCGAGACGCAGCTCAGACGCCCTCCTCTTCCTCGACCTCGGTCTCGACGTCGAGCATCGGCAGCAATTCCTGCGCCTGCGCTTCGGGCAGGCTCTCCACCGATTTCAGCTTGCGGCCCATCACGTTGGTGCGCGTTTGCGCCGCATCGATCGTGTCGGAGGCCTCCTTGAGCTTCTTCTTCGTCTTGCTCAGCACGTCGCCGAACTTGGCGAACTCGGTCTTCACTGCGCCCAGCACCTGCCAGACTTCGGAGCTGCGCTTTTCCAGCGCCAAGGTTCGAAAGCCCATCTGCAGGCTGTTCAAGGTGGCGAGCAAGGTCGTCGGGCCGGCGAGCATCACGCGCCACTCGCGCTGCAGCGATTCCATCAGGCCGGGGCGGCGCAAGGCCTCGGCGTAGAGGCCTTCGGTCGGCAGGAAGAGGATGGCGAAGTCGGTGGTGTGCGGCGGCGCAACGTACTTCTCGCAGATCGTCCTGGCCTCCAGGCGCAGCCGCTGCTCGAGCGCGCGCCCGGCCGCAGCCGCGCCCGCGGCATCGGCACGCTCCTGCGCGTCGAGCAAGCGCTCGTAGTCCTCACGCGGAAACTTGGCGTCGATCGGCAGCCAGACCGGCGCGCCGTCGGCGCTGCGCCCCGGCATGCGGATCGCGATCTCGACGCGCGCGCCGCTGCCGGGCACGGTCTCGACGTTGCAGCCGTACTGCTCGAGCGTGAAGACCTCCTCGAGCAAGGCCGCGAGCTGCCATTCGCCGAAGCTGCCGCGCGTCTTGACGTTGGCCAGCACGCGGTTGAGCGACCCGACATCCTTGGCCAGGAGCTGCATCTCGCCCAGGCCGCGGTGCACCTGGTCGAGCCGGTCGGCCACCTGCTTGAAGCTCTCGCCGAGGCGCTGCTCGAGCGTCGCGTGCAGCTTCTCGTCGACGGTGGCGCGGATCTGCTCGAGCTTCTTCTCATTGTCGGCCTGGATCGCGACCAGCTTGTGTTCGACCGCCTGGCGCACTTCGGTCATGCGCTGGTCGTTGGACTGCGCGAGCGCGCGCAGCTGCTCGCCCAGGGTCTCCGAGAGGCGCTGCAGCGACGTGGCCTGCTGCGTCGCTGCGCGCACCGAGCTCGCATCGAGCGCCTCGCGCGCGCCGAGCGCCTGCTGTGCCAATGCCTGCGTCGTCTGCAAGAGGCTGTCGGTCAGATGCTGCTGCGTCGCGGCCAGTTGAGTGCGAAAGCTGTCGATCTGCTCGTTTTGCGTGCGCGCGACGTCACCCTGCTGCGTCAGCAAGGTCTGCTGGAAGGTGGCGAGCGTCTGTGCCAGCTCCTGCCGCGTAGCAAGCGCGCCACGCGCCACCTCGTCGCGCAGCAGCGCGACCAGCAGAGCCGTGGCGAGCCATTCGAAGAGCATCCGGCAATTGTCGCAGCCCTCACTCGCGCGGCGCGGCGCCGATGCGGCTGCAATGCACGTTCAGCGCGACTCGAGGCGCCCGCGCAACAGCCGCCGCTCGACCGAGTCGAAGCCGCCCTGCACGAGCAGCGCGAGCACCGCCGCCGGCAGCGCGCCGGCCAGCATCGCGGCGTTGTCGTTGATCGCGAGCCCCGCGACGATGCGCTCGCCGAAACCGCCTGCGCCGATAAAGGCGGCCATCGTCGCGGTGCCGACGTTGATGACCGCTGCGGTCTTGACGCCGGCCAGGAGCATCGGCGTTGCCAGCGGCAGCTGCACGTGGCGCAAGGCCTGTGCCGGCGTCATCCCGAGCGAGAGTGCCGCCTGCGCCAGCCCGCCCGGGACACCGCGCAGCCCCGCATGCGTGTTGCGCACGATCGGCAGCAGCGCATAGAGGAAGAGCGCAACGACCGCCGGCCAGAACCCGATGCGCCCGAGCCAGGCGATCAGAAAGGCGAGCAGCGCGAGCGACGGCACCGTCTGCAGCACCGCGACGAAGCCGAGCAGCGGGCCGGCGCTGCGCGGCCAGCGCCATGCCGCGACGCCGAGCGGCACCGCGATGACGATGGCGGCAAACAGCGAGCCGAAGACCAGCAGCAGGTGCTGCGCCGCGAGTCGGCCGAAATCGGGCGCGAACAGGCGCTGCCAGAAGGTCAGCCGGGTCTGCTGTGCCAGCGCGCCGCTTGCGCCATTCGCGCCATTCGCGCCACCCGCGCTACTCGCGCTGCCCGTCCCGCCCGGCTGGCGCTCGACAAAGGCGCGAGCCACCGCCGCGAAGCTCATGCCATCGAGCTCAACCTGCGCGTTCATCTTGATCATCTGCGCGGCGTCGATGCTGCCGGACAGGCGTTGCAGCGGCGCCGGGTCGAGGCTGGTGCGCATCAGCAGCACCGCTTCGTACTTGGGGAAAAAGCCGATGTCGTCCTGCAGCACTTGCAGGTGGTAACGCGCAATCTTGGCGTCCGTCGAATAGATGTCGATGACGTCGAGGCGGCCGGCGGCGATCGCCTCGTAGGCGAGGCCGTGATCGATGCCGGTCGGCCTCTGTGGTAAGCGATACGCGGCCTTCAGCCCCGGCCAGCCGTCGGCCCGCTCGAGGAACTCGTGCGAAAGCCCGAAGCGCAGGCCGGAAGCCGCGGCACGGCGCAGATCGGAGATGCGGCTGATGCCGAGCTGGCGCGCCCGACTTGCCTCCATCGCCAGCGCGTAGGTGTCGTCGAAGCCGAACGGGATCGCGGTCTTGAGTCCACGCGGCGCAAGCCAGCGGTTGAGTTCATCCAGGCTCGGATTGCCGGAACGCTGCAGCAACTCGCGCACGATGGTGCCGGTGTATTCGGGGTAGAGATCGATGGCCCCGTGCTCCAGCGCCTGTTCGAGAATGCCGGTGTTGCCCAAGCCCGGCTTGTGTATCGCGGCGATGCCTTCGGCGACATAGGTCTGGCGCACGATCTCGCCGAGGATGTAGGACTCGGTGAAGCGCTTGGAGCCGACGACGACGGGCTGCGCGGCCGCTGCCGCAGCGCCGACCCACAGCAGGCTGAAGATGCCGAGCATGGCAAGCGCGGCAGCCTTCGACGCGCCAAGGCGCAAGCAACGGCGTGATATGCTTTGCAAGTAAGATATATCCGACACGCCGATGGGCGATCGAAGGATGGCTTCGAGTCGATAACGCGCCGACACTACGCGCTTGTCGACTTCGTAGAGTTGCACGTGCCCCACCACCGCACCGCCTCTCCTCCCAGCCTGCCCGCTCTCGGTTTGCCATCACCCCACGCGCGGGTCGCATCCTGGCTGTCCATGATCCAGCTTAAAGCGTTCCTTGTCGAAGACAGTCCGGTGATTCGCGAAAACCTCGTCGCCGCGCTCGAGGAGATGGCACCGATCGAGGTGGTCGGCACGGCCGAGGACGAACACAATGCGGTGCGCTGGCTGTCGGCGACAGACAACGACTGCGACCTGGTCGTCGTCGACATTTTCCTGAAAAGCGGCTCGGGCCTGGGCGTGTTGAAGGCTGCCGCGGCCACCGAGCGTCCGCTCAAGCTGGTCGTCCTGAGCAACTACGCGACACCCGACATGCGCCGCAAGTGCCTGGAACTCGGGGCCGACCGCGTTTTCGATAAATCCAACGAAATTGATGGCTTGATCCGCTATTGCCGCCGACTGGCCGACGGCAGCAGCGGCAACAGCGCATTTGCGACACTGACCTGAGAGCGGCGCGTCGCGCGCTGCCCGGACTTCCCGCTCGCGCCGCGACCGCACGGCCCGCTTCACGCTCGTAGCCCGAGACTGCAGCGCGCTTCAATGGATGCGCTCCGGCACGCGCCTGGCTACTGGATCAGCCCGTTCTTCAACGCGTAGTACGTGAGGTCGCTGTTGGACTCCAGGCGCATCTTCTCCATCACGCGGGTGCGGTAGGTGCTCACGGTCTTGACGCTCAGCGACATGCTGTTGGCCATGTGGCCGATGGTCTCGCCCTTGGCAAGGCGCAGGAAGACCTGGAACTCGCGCTCGGAGAGTTGCTCGTGGCTCGGCTTGTCGCCACCGCCGCCCAGGCCGTCGGCGAGCAATTCGGCAACGCCGGCGGTGATGTACTTGCGGCCGCGATAGACGGTGCGCACCGCCTTGACGATCTCCTCGGGGTCGCATTCCTTGTTGAGGTAGCCGCTGGCGCCCTGGCGCAGCAGGGTGGTTGCGTAATGCTCCTCGGGAAAGCCGCTTAGGATCAGGACTGGCAGATCGGGCGCGCGCGCCTTGATTGCGGCCAAGGCGTCGACGCCGCTCTGATCCGGCATGGAAAGATCCATGACGATGACATCGACCTCACCGCGGCGCACGATATCGAGTGCCTCGCGCCCATTGGCCGCCTCGGCGACGACGCTGAGGTCGACCTGGTCCGAAAAGAATTGACGCAGGCCGGCGCGGACAATGGCGTGGTCGTCAATGATGGCAATTCGAATCATGGTGTGGTCGGTAAGCTCCAAACGTGAATATCGAAGAGTTTAAGGTCAACGATGTCATCACAGCGTGTTTCACGATTCAAAGGTGTCGGCCTTTCGGCTTTCGTGCTGGCAGCACTGGCGGCGGTGGCGATGCTGATCATCAGCGAACTCTCGTATCGGGATGCGGCGCGCACGCTCGAGGTATTGAACCAGCGGATCGGCGCGCAAGCCAAGGGGCAATCGCTGTGGCGTGACCTCTCGGAGGCCGAAAGCGGCCAGCGCGGTTATCTGCTGACCGGCCGTGCCGAGTATCTGGAACCTTATGTGCACGCGGCTGATGGTGTGCGCCAGACCTTGGCGTGGTTGCGCACGCATCCGCCGGCCGACGCCGCGAGCGTGCAGCTGTTGCAGGAAATCGACCGGCTCTCGACGCAAAAGCTCTCCGAACTGGCGACGACCCTGCAGCTCTACCAGCAGGGTTCCGGCGACAGCTGGCGCGAACTGATGCTGACCAACATCGGGCAAGAGAAGATGAGCGCCTTGCGCGGCCTCTCGCACCAGCTCCTGGCCCTCGATACCCCTGCTGGCGTTGCTGATGTATCTGCGACGCGGTGTCGCACTCGACCGCGAGCGCCAGAAACAACACGAACTGATCCAGGCGCAACGCGACGGGCTCGAGGTCGAGGTGACGGCGCGCACGGCGCAACTCAAGGAACTGGCCCAGCATCTGCAGACCGTGCGCGAGGACGAGCGCAGCCATCTGGCGCGTGAGCTGCACGACGAACTCGGCGCCTTGTTGACGGCCGCCAAGCTCGACGCCGCGCGCCTGAAACTGCGGCTGGACACGGCCTCGCCCGAGATCGCAGAACGCCTCGCGCACCTCAACGACGCGCTCAACAGCGGCATCGCGCTCAAGCGCAACATCATCGAGAACCTGCGGCCGTCGTCGCTCAGCAATCTCGGACTGGTCGCGGCACTCGAGATCCTGGTGCGCGACTTTCGCACCGAAGGTGGCGCGGAGGTGCACTGCGATCTGCAGCCGGTGTCGCTGACGGCGTCGAGCGAACTCACCGTCTACCGCCTGGTGCAGGAGGCGTTGACGAACATCAGGAAGTACGCACAGGCGAGCGAAGTCCGTGTGACACTCGCCGCCAGAGATGACAAGGTGCTGGTCGAGGTCGCCGACAACGGCGTCGGCTTCGAACCCGAATTGCGCACCGATCCATCGTACGGCTTGCTCGGCATGCGTTTTCGGGTCGATGCCGAAGGCGGCACGTTCCGGCTGGTGACCGCACCCGGCGCAGGCACCGTCATCGAAGCTTTGCTGCCGCAGGTACGACAGGCTCCGGCTGCGGCGGACACGGCACCGGAGCTGATTTCCTCGGGCACCTGAGGGCCGAGGAAGCAAGCCCGAGCAGCGCACGCTGCGCGAGGCCAGCCGGTAACCGGACGTTTCCGACCTTGTCGGTCTTTTCCTACGGTGGTGAGGACACTCACCCGACAAGTGGGCGGCGGCGCGGCCTATCGCCCTGACATTGCCCCGGTGACACACTGCATCTGTCTCCTCGCGCGCTGCGTAGCGCTCGGCATGCTTGTTGTCGTTCAAGCAGATCGCGAGATGCTTCTCCCTGATGAAGGAACCTAAAATGAATATGAACACCCCGGACTCGAGCAAGTCCCTCGGCGACCAGGCCTCGCAGGCAACCGATCAGCTGGCACGTAAGGCCGATGATGCCATCCGCTCGACGCAACGCGCCACCGACAGCGCGCTCGACAACATGTCCGACCGAGTCGAGGATGTGCGCGCGCAAACCGGGCCCATGATCAGCAAGGTCGCCAACCATGCCGAAGCGGCTGCGCGCCGCGGCATGGCGGCCGTGCGCGACAGCTCGCAGCAGTTGCGTGAGAGGGCCGTGCAGGCTTCAGATCAGACCGTGGCCTACATCAAGGATGAGCCGGTCAAGTCGATACTGATCGCCGCGGCCACCGGTGCCGCGCTGATGGGGCTGATCAGCCTGATGGGCCGCTCGCGCGATTGATGCGTGTGCCAGCACGCGGCGCAATTTTCACGACAGGAGCGCCATGCTTCGCCCGTTGCTGCATCTAATCGTCACCCAGCCAGAGCTGCTCGGCGAACACGTCGAAGCCTATGCGCAGTTGGTCGGCGAGGAAGTGGGCAAGATCTCGGCGCTGTGGGTCTGGCGCGTGGTTTACTGGGCAACCGCGGGGGTGATGCTGGGCATGGGCGTCCTCTTCACCGGTATCGCCCTGATGCTGTGGGGCGCCGCTTCGCTCGACGACCCAATGATTGCGTCGTGGCTGCTGATCGTCGTGCCGTTGGTGCCGTTCGTGATTGCCGCCATCTGCGTCCTGCTGGCACGCTCGAAGGCCGACTACCCGGCGTTCGAAGTCGTCAAGAAGCAGCTCGACGCCGACGTGGCGCTGCTGCGCGAGGCGAGCGCGTGAGCCCGCGCCCGGCATGAGCGCCGTTCCGCCACCCTTCGCCGCCGACTCGGCGGTCGACGACAGCAACTTTCCCGCCGTACAGGAGCCTCGCACCCCGCCGGCAAGCGGACTCGAACGGCTGATCGCCTCGCGCGAGCGCATGCGTGCGGCACTCGACACGCGCAGGCCTCCAGTGAGCGAGCGCGTCGGCCGAGGTCTGGGCGGCTGGTTGCAGCGCATGCTCGAACGCCTGAAGCGGCAGCCGGGCGTGGGCATCGTCATCGAAGCGGTCGATAGCTGGTGGGAGCAGCATCCGCTCCACACGGCCGGTGCGGTGGCCGCCGACGCATCGCGCAACTTTGTGCAGCCGGTGGCAAAGCGAAACCCGCTGCTGCTCGTGTTGGCGGCGGCAGGCATCGGCGCGCTGCTGGCATCGTTCAGGCCGTGGCGCTGGCTGCTCAAACCTGCGTTTTTCGCCGGGCTGCTGCCGCAACTGCTGTTTCGCGCCAGCCGCCAGTTGCCGCTCGGAACGTGGATGTCGGCCTTGGTGGGCCTGAGCAGCCTGACGGGCCGCCGTCCGGCGCCGCGCCATTTCAGTACACCACGCGCCGCTGCGGCGTCGATGCACGGACCGCCGCCGCTCTAGTTACCTCCCAACGGCCCCTTGCCAGCCTGCTGGCCGGTCTCCCGCCGCGGGGCCTTTCAAAACGCGCTTCGGCGCGTTTTTTTTCCCCGCACAACGCGCTCGGACATGTCCTACAGCGCGCGACGTGCCGCGCCGACAGACCCGCAGCATGTGTGTCCATATGATGAAAACCGTGTCCTATTGCGCAGCTCGACGAGCCGGCCGACGCGAACACCATGTCCATTTTCCTACCAGCCGGAGCCGACCTTGAAATCCCATCTGACACGCACTTCGCCGTGGGCGACTGCTGCGTTTTCCCATAGCACCGAGACGTCGCCGATGGAGCTTTCGGCGCTGGTGACTCACATCGATCGCTGTTTCGGCGAGCGCGGTCCATTGTTCGAGTTGCAGTGCGCCGCCGACGCTGTGCACGGGTTCATCGCGCCACGCATCGTCACCACCGCGTTGGCGGTCGCCATCGCCCTCGGGATCACTGCGCTGCTCTTGTGATCGATGGCCCGGCCGAGTTGCTGCGGCTGGTTCCTGATGCGCCCGAGGCGCTGCGCAAGATTCTCGACGCCAGGCGGGGCCCGCTCGAACAGCCGATACGCGCGGAGGTCTTCGGACCCGAACGCTTTGCCCAGCATGGCCGCAGCCTGGGCAGTAGCCATGCGGCAAGCTATGCCGGTTCCGGCTCGGCGGCGTTCTTTCCACGTCTGCGCGACAACGTCCGCGTGTTGCGCGAGGCGCACCACTACATTGGCGCGCAGGCGACGACCGGCTACGACATAAGCCCGGCAGCCGAGTGGCTGCTGGACAACTTCCACCTGGTCGAGGCGCAGTTGCGCGAGATCCGCGAGGGCCTGCCGCGGCGCTATTTCCGTGCGCTGCCGATCCTGCGGGACGAGCCCCTGGTCGGACTGCCTCGCATCTACGGCGTGGCCTGGGCTTTCGTTGCGCACACCGACAGCGCTTTCGACGAGGACCTGCTGGTAGGCTTCCTCGGCGCCTATCAGGAGACGCGCGAGCTCACCCTGGGCGAGCTCTGGGCGCTGCCGACGACCTTACGAGTCGTGCTGATCGAGAACCTGCGCCGGCTCGCCGAGCGCGTCGCGACCAGCAAGGCCGCGCACGCGCTGGCCAACCTGTGCTCCGACCGGATCCAGAGCTACAGCGTCGAGCAGCTCGACACGCTGCTCGCGCTGCTGGTCCGGCGCGGTGTCGGTGACGCCTTTCTTTCGCAGATGGCGCAGCGCCTGCTCGACCGCCACAGCACAGAGGACGCACGCGTGCACGAGTGGCTGCATGCCACATTGCCCGATCTCGACGGCGTGCGGATGCGCCAGCCGGTCGGCCAGGCAGCCGACAACCTGAGCGTCAGCAACGCGATCTCGTCGCTGCGTGCGATTGGCGACGCCGACTGGCCCGACATCGTGGCGCGCACCAGTGTGTTGATGCAGTCGATGCTGACGTCAGTGGCATTCGAGGCCGATCGCGACGACACACGCGACCAGATCCTGCACGCGATCGAGGTGCTGGCGCGGCGCAGCGGCCGCAGCGAACGGGTCGTCGCGCAAACCGTGCTCGACATGATGCACCGGTCGCCGAGCACGGTCGATGACGAATCCAGCACCATCGCCGGCTACTGGCTGCGCGGCCCGGGTCGCCCGGCGCTGCTGCGCGCGCTCGGCATGCGCGTGCGCACCACCTTGCCATGGCGGCGCTGGCGCCGCCGTGCGGCGCTGCCGGCCTACCTCGGCACGCTCGCCTTGGCGACGCTGATCCTCGTCGTCTGGCTGCTGCCGGCCGGGGGCGCCGAGCTCGGCCGCGGCTGGCTCGCCCTGGCGGCGCTGCTAGCGTTCTTTCCGGCGTCCGAGACGGCGATCGCCGTCGTCAATCGCCTGATCAGCGAATCGCTGCGGCCGACACGCCTGCCACGGCTGGCGCTGAGCGCCGGCATTCCGGTCGAGCACCGCGTCCTGGTCGTGATCCCGGCGATGCTGCTGCACAAGACCGAAGTCAACGCCCTGGTGCGGCGCGTGCTGGCGCACTATCTCGCCAACCCGGAGCGCCACGCGCAGTTCGCGCTGCTCACCGACTGGGAAGATGCACCCACCGAACGGCTCGCATCCGACGACGAACTGCTGGGACTCGCGGTGCGCGAAATCGGCGAGCTGAACGCCCGTTATCCGACAGATCCCGACCAGGCGCCGCGCTTCATCGTGCTGCACCGGGCGCGCCAGTGGTCGGACGGCGAACAGCGCTGGATGGGTCGCGAGCGCAAGCGCGGCAAGATCGAGGATCTCCTCATCGAACTCGTCGAGGGCCCGGGTGACCGCTTCGCTGACCTCGGCGCGTGGTCGCGTCTGGCCGCCGGAATACGCTATCTGGTGACGCTCGACAGCGACACGCGGCTGCCACCGGGCCGCTTGCGTGATCTGGTCGGCGTCGCCGCGCACCCGCAGAACCGGCCCAGGCTCGCGCCTGGCGGCCGGCGCGTCGCCGCCGGCTACGCCATCCTGCAGCCGCGCGTGGTCACGCCGTTGCCCGCGCCGGCCGACATCACGCTCTACCACTGGCTGTTCGGCGGCAAGCCCGGCATCGATCCATACAGTGCAGCCACTTCCGAGGTCTACCAGGACCTTTTCGGCGAAGGCACGTACACCGGCAAAGGCCTGCTCGACGTGCAGGCCGCCCATGCGGTGCTGGTGCGACGTTTCCCGGCCAACCAGGTGCTGAGCCACGATTTGCTCGAAGGCGCGCTTGCCCGCTGCGCCGCGGTCACCGACATCACCGTGATCGAGGAAGCACCGTTCCACGCGGATGTCGCCGCCTCGCGCGTGCATCGCTGGACGCGCGGTGACTGGCAGTTGCTGCCGTTCCTGTTGCGCGCACGCCGCTACAACATCGGTGGCGTCAACCGCTGGAAGATGCTCGACAACCTGCGCCGCTCCCTGGTCGCGCCGATGTCGCTCGGCCTGGTGCTGCTGGCACTGGGGAGCGGCATCATCGCGCCGTGGGCGGCGCTCGCGCTGGTGTCCGCCGCTTTCGTCGCAGGCCCGTTGCTCGGCGCCCTGGCGGGCATGGTGCCCAGCCGCGACGACATTGCGCGCACACGTTTCTTCCGGCTCGCGCTCTCTGATCTGGCGCGTGCCGTGCTCGGCGGCCTCTGGACGCTGGCGCAGCTGCTGCAACTGGCACTGATGGCGCTCGACGCGGTGCTGCGCGCGCTCTTTCGCACTTTGGTCAGCAGCCGCAACCTGCTCGAATGGACCACCGCCGCGGCAGCGCAGGCCTCGGCATCGGTCGAACTGAGCACACTGTTGCGCCGCCACTGGGGCGCGCCGGTCGCGGCGCTCGCGCTGCTGAGCGTGCTGGTGGGCGTCGGCACACCGTATCGCGCGCTGAGCGTGGCGCTGTGCGCCGTCTGGGCCGGATCCGGATTCTGGACCTGGTGGGTCAGCCGGCCGCGACCGCCTCGCGAGCAGCTGCTCTCGCCCGGCGACGCCGCATATCTCGAACGCATGGGCCGCGACACCTGGCGGCTGTTCGAACGCTATGTCGGCGCCGCCGACAACCATCTGCCGCCCGACAACGTGCAGTTCACGCCGTTTCGGATGGTCGCGCACCGCACCTCGCCGACCAATATCGGGCTCTATCTGCTGAGCGTCGTGTGCGCGCGCCGCTTTGGCTGGATCGGCACGCAGGATCTGCTCGAGCGCATCGAAGCAACGCTCGCGACCTTGGCGCTGCTGCCGCGCCACCGCGGCCACTTCCTCAACTGGTACGACACCCAGAGCTTGGAGGTCTTGCACCCGGCCTATGTCTCGACTGTCGACAGCGGCAACCTGAGCGGCCATCTGCTGGCGCTCGCCGAGGCCTGCGACGAACTCGCCCGCGCGCCTTACGACGAGACGATGCAGCGCACAGCCATCGCCGGCAGTGCGCGACGCATCGAGGCGCTGCGCGGCGCTCGGCTGGACCCGGTGGCGCACGCGGCGCTGCTGCGGCTGCTGGCCATCGACGACCCCCTCGCACACGCACGCCACAACCCGGATGGCCTCGATCACTTGCTCGAGGCTGCTGCCGCAGAGCTTGTGCCCTTGCTGCCGGCCGACGACGTGGCGGGTACGACGGGCACCGAGCAACAACTCCTGTACGTGCTGGCCGACCACCTCGCGACGGTGCGCTCGGCGCGGCGCGACATGCAGGCGCGCGAATCTGCGCCGAACAGCGACAACCCGGTGCGGCACGACGCGATGCACCGGCTGCGCGCCGTCGCGGTGCGCTGCCACCAGCTCACGTGGGAGGCCGACTTCGCCTTTCTCTACAACAAGAAGCGGCGGCTCTTTCATATCGGCCTGCGCGTTGCCGAACTGCAGCTCGATGCCAGCTACTACGACCTGCTCGCCTCGGAAGCACGGCTGACCAGCCTGTTGGCGATCGCCAAGGGCGACGTCCCGGTGGCGCACTGGAGCTCGCTCGGGCGCCCCTTCTATGCGGTGGGTACCCTGGCCGGGCTGCGCTCCTGGTCGGGTTCGATGTTCGAGTACCTGATGCCCTCGTTGGTGCTCGACGAGCCGCAGGGCAGCCTGCTGCAGGACGCCTGCCTCGCAGCGGTGCGCGAGCAGATGGCCTTCGGCCGGGAGCGCGACGTGCCGTGGGGCGTGTCTGAATCGGCTTATGCGGGCAGCGACCACACGCTGGCCTACCAGTACGCGCCGCAAGGCGTGCCGCGGCTGGCGCTGCGACGCACGCCGCAGGACGAATTGGTGATCGCACCCTATGCGACGGCGCTGGCGACACAGGTGATGCCGCACGCGGCGGTGCGCAACTTCGAACAACTCGAGGCGCACGCGGCGCGCGCACGCTACGGCTTCATCGAAGCGCTCGACTTCTCACCCCTGCGCCAGGCGCCGGGTGGCGGCGCGGCGCTCGTGAACACGTTCATGGCGCACCACCAAGGCATGAGCATCGTCGCCCTCGCCAATGTGCTGCTGCAGGGCGCGCCCCGGCGCTGGGGCATGGCGAACGCGCACATCGACGCGGTCGCCTCGCTGTTGCACGAGCGCGCGCCGCGGCAGATCGCGCTGCTTCTGGAGCCGCCGCTGGCCGCACCTCTGCCGCAGCAGCGCCGCATCCCGCGCATGCTGCGCCAGGTGGTGCCGGGCATGTCGGCGGTCGAGCCGACACATCTTTTGTCCAACGGACGCTACAGCGTCGCGCTGCGCGCCAACGGCGCCGGCTGGAGCCGGCTCGGTTCCGCCAGCATCACGCGCTGGCGCGACGACGCGCTGCGCGATGCATACGGCAGCTTCTTTCACCTGCGCTGGGATCGCCAGCCACGTGCGGTCTCGCTCACGCAGCATCCCGCGCCCGAT
>CAJDUZ010000039.1_pt1 | contig 17202 bp, 16 predicted proteins | sample 7391221 | NCBI WGS metagenome assembly CAJDUZ01 (sample SAMEA7055692, study PRJEB34461) | soil metagenome | biome: terrestrial ecosystem; feature: Peninsula; material: soil | place: Antarctica | collected 2016
GGCCACGCCGGCAGCCACAGCGGCAGCGGCAAGGCCTGCGGCCAGATGACGCCAAAGACCAGCCCGCACGCCGCGCCGAGCAGCACGGCGCCCAGCAGCGCGCTGCGCCAGTTCGCGCCCGGCGTGCCGAACCCGGCAAGCAGCCCCAGCAGCACCGCGGCCGGCACCAGCCCAAGCCGCGGCAGCGCCAGACCGAAGAGCACGAGTGCCGCCAGCACGGCCAGCAGCGGGCGCCAGGCGATGGCACCGATCGCCGCGCTGCCCTCGGCCTCTATCGTCAGCGACTTGAACAGCAGCACGATCGCCAGCAGCGCGAGCACGCCGCTCAGCAGCAAGGGGAAAAAGCCGGGGCCGGGCAGCGCGGCGCTGCCGAGCCAGCGATTCAGCGCGCCGACGGCAAAGCCGATCGCCAGCAGCAGGAAGAGCAGCGCCGCACCGAAGTCGCGTTCACTCTTGATCTTCACGCGAGCCCTGCGCGCGGCCGGCGGTTCGGCTCGGCGTTCATGAGAAAACCTCCGTGATGCTCACTGCGGTGGGAGCCGCCTTCGGAGCGGCCGGGCGGCGGCTCATTCCCAGGCTGGCGTCGAGCGCAACACCTCGTCGAGCGTGGTCAGGCCTTCGGCAACCTTCATCGCGCCGGCCAGTCGCAGCGGGCGCATGCCGTCGCGCAAGCCCTGCTGGCGCAGCCGGGTGGCGTCGGGCACCGGCTGGATGCAGGCGCGCGCCGCGTCGCCCACCGTCAGCAACTCGTAGAGGCCGGCGCGGCCGCGGTAGCCGGTCATGCGGCACTCCAGGCAGCCGACCGGCTTGTAGGGGCGCACGCCGCCGCTGAGGCGCCAGGGCTTGACGACCTCGTGCAAGGTCTCGCGCGTGGTCGCCTCGTCGGGCTGCTTGCAGCTCGGGCACAGAGTGCGCACCAGGCGCTGCGCCAGTACGCCGACCAGGGTGGAGCCGATCAGGTAAGGCGGTACGCCCAGGTCGTTGAGCCGTGTGATCGCCGAGGTCGCGTCGTTGGTGTGCAGGGTGCTGAAGACCAGGTGACCGGTGAGCGCCGCCTGGATCGCCATCTCGGCTGTCTCCAGGTCGCGAATCTCGCCCACCATGATGATGTCCGGGTCCTGGCGCATCAGCGAGCGCAGCCCCTCGGCGAAGTTCAGGTCGAGCGCCGGCTGCACCTGCGTCTGGTTGAAGGCCGGCTGGATCATCTCGATCGGATCCTCGATGGTGCAGACGTTGACCTCGTCGGTGGCCAGGCGCCGCAGGGTCGAGTAGAGCGTCGTCGTCTTGCCCGAGCCGGTCGGACCGGTGACGAGGATGATGCCGTGCGGGTTGGCGACAAGCTGTTCCCAGCGCTTGCCGTCGTGGGTGCCGAAGCCGAGGTCGTCGAGCGTCTTGACGGTGGTGTCGGGGTCGAAGATGCGCATCACCATCTTCTCGCCGAACGCGGTCGGCAGGGTCGAGAGCCGCATCTCGACTTCGTCGCCGGCCGGGTTGCGCGTCTTGATGCGGCCGTCGAGCGGGCGCCGGCGCTCGACCACGTCCATGCGGCCGAGCAACTTGACGCGCGCGATCATCGCGCTCATCACGCCGGGCGGCAGCTGGTAGACGGTGTGCATCACGCCGTCGATGCGAAAGCGGATCACGCTGCGTTCGCGCCGCGGCTCGAGGTGGATGTCCGACGCCCGCTGGTCGAAGGCGTACTGCCAGAGCCAGTCGACGACCTGGACCACGCCGCTGTCGTTGGCATCGAGCTGCTTGGTGCTGCGCCCGAGCTCGACGAGCTGCTCGAAGTTGGCGATGGCCGCGGTCTCGCCCGTCTTGGTTGCGGCGCGCACTGAACGCGACAGCGTGTAGAACTCGGTCGTGTAGCGGGCGAGCTCCGGCGGGCTCACCAGCACCAGCTTCACGGCCTTGCGCGTGTGGCCTTCGATCTCGGCGACCCACGCGACATCGAGCGGCTCGCAGGTGCCGATCGTGACCTCGTGCGGGCCGACCTGCAGCGGCAAGGCGCGGCGCCGCTCGGCATAGTTGATCGACATCACTTCGGTGACGCGGCCGACGTCGACCTTCAGCGGGTCGATGCGCAGGTAAGGCATTTCGAGGTGCCCGGCCAGCCACTCGGTGAGCTGTTCGGCATCGAGCGGCTTGCCGCCCGGCTGGCGCTGCAGGCCCGCGGCACCGAGCCGAACCAGGGGATGCTGCGCGCTGTCGCCGCCGGCAAAGCGCTGCACCGTGCGCTCGGCGTCCGCCGCGCTCACGACACCATCCTCGCGCAGCCATTGCAGCAACGCGCGCCAGTCGAGCCGGCCGGCGGGGGCGTTCGGCTGCGGCCGGGCGATGGCCGCGATCACCTGGCTTGCCTGGCGCAGGTCGGGTGGGCGGCTGCGTCCCGACGCGGGTTTGGCTGGCGCCTCGGGCGGTGCGAGTTTTGGTTTCATCGGGATGGGCTTGTGGCCGGCAGCTCGTGCAGCAGCCGCAGCCACTTGCGCGCCGGCAGGCCGAAGCGAGTTTCGATGTTTTCGGCGCGCGCAGCAAGCTCCAAAGGCTCGGCAATCGCGGTGTTTTTTATCGCTACGACGATGCTGTTGCCCTCTTTCGTCGGCGAGAGCGTGCGCACGCGCTCGTTGCCGAAGGTCGCGGCGATGCGCGCCGCGCTCGCCGTGAAGCTCGCATCGCGGCCGAAGAGGTTGACGCTCATCACGCCGCCCTCGGCCAGCAACCGGTGGCAATCGGCGTAGAACACGGCGCTGTCGAGCATCGGGCTGGCGGCCTCGTGATCATAGAGATCGACACACAGGACATCGGCGCTGCCGGCGCGCTTCGGGTCGCCGACGTAGTCGGCCGCATCGAGCTCCAGCACCGCCAGGCCGGGCGCCGCCATCGGCAGTTCGAACCATAGATGGCAAGCGTCGATCACGGTCGGGTTCAGCTCGACGGCGGTGCTGCGCATGCCGAGCACCGCGTGGCAGTAGCGCGTGATCGCCGCGGCGCCCAGGCCCAGCTGCACCGCGTGGCCGTCGGTCACGCTCGCGATCGGCCGCAGCAGCATCCAGACCATCATGCGCCGGATGTATTCGAGCTCGAGCTGTGCGGGCCGGCGCAGCCGCATCGCGCCCTGCACCCACGGCGTGCCCAGGTGCAGATAGCGCACGCCGCGCCACTCGGAAAGCGTCGCGGGGGCGAGCGCCGGTGTGCGGCGGCGCGCGTCGCGGGGCGTCTCGCCGGGGCTCGCAGGACGCTGGCTCATCGCGACGACACCGCCCGCGGGAGGGCGTGCCCGGCTCGTGCAGGAAGTGCCGGTCTCATGCCAGCCCGTAGGTTTCGAAGGCGGCGCGCCAGGCGACGAGCCTGCGCTCGAAGCTCCAGCTCGCATTGGCCGGGCTGGTCGACGGAAGCTTCAGCACCGCAACGCCGAGCGCGCGTGTCAGCCGCATGGCGCGCGCCGATTCGCCGCCGTTGTGCGCCACGGCCTGCAGGCGCGGCGCGATGCGCGTGAGCAGCGAGAGATCGTTGAGCTCGGCTTCCTCGATCGAGGCGTCGAGGCTGCCCTCGCGGCGGCAACTGGCGTAGATGTCCCAGATGCCCAGCCCTCGAGCACGCACCTCGTCGAGTCGTGCCGCGTACGGCGGTGTGACAAGGTCGACGCCCCAGAGCGCCGAGAGCAAGGGCCAGAAATGGTTGCGCGGATGGCCGTAGTACTGCTGCGCGCGCAACGAGGCGACGCCCGGGAAGCTGCCGAGGACGACGAGACGCGTCTCGGGCCCGATCACCGGCTTCATTCCCTGCAGCGGCGCGGCCGATGGCATCGAAGCCGCGGTGACGCGCGCTGCGCTGCGCGAGGCGTCGCGTGTCATGGCAGCCGCGTCAGCACGCTGCGCGCGTTGGCGGTGGTCGCTCGCGCCACGGCCTCGATCGAGAGGCCGCGCAGCTCGGCCAGGCTCTGCGCAATGCGCGGCAGCTCGGCCGGCTCGTTGCGCGCCACCGCACCCGCGGCACGCGCCTCGGCGGTCTTGTAGATCCATTGCGGCGGGATGTCCGGCGCATCGGTCTCGAGCACGATCGCCGCCAGCGGCAGGCTGCTCGCAAGACGCCGGATGCGATGCGCTCGCTCGAAGGTCATCGCACCGCCGAAGCCGAGCTTGAAGCCGAGCTCGACCAGCATCTGCGCCTGCTGTGCGCTGCCATTGAAGGCATGGGCGATGCCGCCGGGCACGCGGTGGCGGCGCAGGTGCTTGAGCACACGGTCGACGGCGCGGCGCGAGTGCACGAGAACCGGCAGTTCGAAGGCGGCGGCGAGCTCGAGCTGGCGCGCATGGAAGCGCTCCTGGCGTTCGAGGTCGAGCCCGGCGACGAAGCCATCGATGCCGATCTCGCCGACCGCGACGAGCAGCGGATCGTCGCGTTGCGCCGCGAGCCCAGCGTGCAAGCGCTCGAGATCGTCGTCGTCCGCCTGCTCCACCGCCAGCGGGTGGATGCCGAGCGCATAGGCATAGCCATGCCGGTGCGCCAGCGCGCGCAGGCCGCCGAAGCCGGCGACGTCGACCGCGGGCAGGACGATTTGCGCAACACCCGCGGACGCGGCGCGCGCGACGACGGCTTCGCGGTCACGGTCGAACTCGCGCGCGTCGAGATGGCAATGGGTGTCGATCCACACGGCCGACATCATGCCTTGACCGCATCGCACGCACGGGTTCTGACAAGGCCCGGCCGGCGTGCTACCGTGGGGCGGCGGGTTTTTCCACCTGCGGCGGCGCTTGCGTCAACGCCAGCGCAAGGGCCGTCAGCGTTCGGGAAGCAGATGATGAAGAAGGTACCGCTCTACAGCCGAGCACGGCACGTCGCGGGCCCGGCAGACGAGCGGGATGGCGAACGCCCTGGCCCGGCGCTACCCGCTGGTTCGGCAACCGGTGACACGGCCGGCGTGGCTGGAAGTGCTGCCGTCGCGGGCCGCTGGCAACGCTTGCGCGCCCGGCTGCTGCGCCACGAACGCCTGCTCTGGGCGCTGTTGCTGCTGACCGCCGCGGCGCTCTGGTTCCAGCCGCTGTCGGCGCCTTCGCACCCTGCGCTCACGTTCAAGCAGATCGACGCGGCGATGCGCAAGTCGATTGCGATCAACCCGCTGCCGTCGGCCGCGGCCAGGGCCTATGCCACGGTCTTCCCGTCGGTCGTGCGCGTCAGCGCCTTGATGAGCGAGGACACCCCCGGGGGGCAGGAGCACGGCACGATCGAGAGCGGCGTCGGCACCGGCGTCGTGATCATCGAAAACGGCACCATCCTCACCAACCTGCACGTCGTTGCCGGCGCGCGCCGCATCGAGGTCACGTTCTTCGACGGCTCGCAATCGCCGGCCACCATCGTCAACGTCCAGCCCGAGAACGACCTGGCGGTGCTGCGCGCGCGTGTCGTGCCGGACGACCTGCAGCCGGCGACGATGCGCTCGACCACCGACCTGGCGCCGGGCGACCAGGTGCTCGCCGTCGGTTTTCCGTTCGGCATCGGGCCATCGGCCACGGCGGGTGTCGTCTCGGGCTTGAAGCGCGAGTTCCGCTCGCCGGAAGGCAAGCAGATGCTGACCAACCTGATCCAGTTCGATGCCGCCGCCAATCCCGGCAATTCGGGCGGCCCGCTCGTCACGATGGACGGTGAGGTGGTCGGCATCGTCACGGCGATCCTCAACCCGTCGCACCAGCGCGTCTTCGTCGGCATCGGATTTGCCGTACCGATCGAGAATGCCGCCACGGCCGCCGGCCTGCCGCCGTTCTGAAGCAAAGCGAGACCATGGAACATCCCGACCTTGCCAGTGGCGAAGCCGCCAACCTGATGGAACGCGTGCTCTACGAAGTCAAGCGCGTCGTCGTCGGTCAGGACCGCTTTCTCGAACGCGTCATGGTGGCGTTGCTCGCGCAGGGCCACCTGCTGGTCGAGGGCGTGCCGGGGCTGGCGAAGACCTTGACGGTGAAGACGCTGGCGCAGACCCTGCGCGGCACCTTCCGGCGCATCCAGTTCACGCCCGACCTGGTGCCGGCCGACCTGGTCGGCACGCGCATCTTCAACCCGCGCACCGGCGAGTTCAGCACCTCGCTCGGGCCGGTGTTCACGCACCTGTTGCTGGCCGACGAGATCAACCGCGCACCGGCCAAGGTGCAAAGCGCCTTGCTCGAGGTCATGCAGGAGCGCCAGGTGACGATCGCGGGCGAAAGCCACCGCGTGCCCGAGCCCTTCCTCGTGATGGCAACGCAGAACCCGATCGAAACCGAGGGCACCTATCCCTTGCCCGAGGCCCAGGTCGACCGCTTCATGATGAAGGTGCTGGTCGATTACCCGAGCGAGGAGGAGGAATTCGTCATCGCGCAGCGCGTCACCGGGCCGCCGGCGACGGTCTCGGCGGTGGCCAGCATGAGCCAGCTCGGCGAATTGCAACTCGTGTGCCGCCAAGTCTACGTCGACCCTTCGCTGATGCAGTATGCGGTGCGGCTGGTGAGCGCGACGCGCCGGCCCGAACGCTACGGCCTGGCCGATCTGTCGAAATACCTGAGCTTCGGCGCCAGCCCGCGCGCGACCATCGGCCTGATCGAAGGCGCACGCGCCCTCGCCTACATGCGCGGGCGCAGCTACGCCTTGCCGGAAGACATGACCGACCTCATCGGCGATGTGCTGCGGCACCGCCTGGTGCTCTCCTACGAAGCGCTGGCCGAAGGGCTCGATGCCGACCGCATCCTCGAGCGGGTGAAAAGGAAGCTGCCGACGCCCGAGACACCGCTTGCCACGCACGCCTGACGAGGGCCAGCCATGCGCAAAGCCGCTGCCGTGCCCATCGAGAGTGCTCCGAGCGCGCGGCTCGAGAGCGCGCACGCCTTGCTCGAGCGGCTCGAGTGGACCGTGATCCGCCGCCTCGACGGCGTGCTGCAGGGCAACCACCGCACGCTCTGGCGCGGCGCGGGGCTCGACCTCGCCGATCTGCGCGAATACCAGCACCACGACGACGTGCGCCACATCGACTGGAACGTGACCGCGCGGCTGCAGCAGCCTTATGTGCGCCAGTTCTGCGAAGACCGCGAGATCAGCGCCTGGTTCCTGGTCGATTTGAGCGCCAGTGTCGATTTCGGCTCGCAGCACACGACCAAGAGCACGCTCGCGCGCGAGTTCATCGCCGTGCTCGGCCGGCTCTTGATCCGCCACGGCAACCGCGTCGGCGCCCTGCTCTACGCCACCGATGTCGACACCGTGATCCCGGCGCGCAGCGGCAGGGCGCACCTGCTGCACCTGCTGCAGCGGCTGGCCGCACGGCCGGCCGAGGCCGCCCCCGGAGCAACCGAGCTGCGTGAACTGCTGGACGCCGCGCAACGTTTCGTGAAGCGGCGCAGCAGCATCTTCGTCGTCTCCGATTTCATCAGCGCGCCGGGCTGGGAGACCGCCCTCGGCCAGCTCGCGCAACGCCACGACGTGACCGCGGTGCGTCTCTTCGATGCGCTGGAGATGGAGCTGCCGGACCTCGGGCTCGTGACGATGCGCGACGCGGAAACCGGCGAGCAACTCGTCGTCGACACCCACGACCGCGGCTTTCGGGCGCGCTTCAAGGCCGCCGCCGAACGGCGCGAAGACGAGCTGCGCGCAAGTCTCGCGCGCAGCGGCGTCGACACGCTCGAACTGGCCACCGACGATGACCTCGAAGGCGCGATCCTGCGCTTCGTCGATCTGCGCAAGCAGCGCAGCCGCCTCGCCAACTGGAGCGGCCGGACGGCGCACCTCTCGGCCCGGAGCACGGCGCCATGAACGCGGCGGGCGGCGGGCCGGCGCTGACCTTTCTCTGGCCGAGCCTGCTGTGGGGCTTGTGGCTGCTGCCGGTGCTGGTCGTCGCCTACTTCTGGCTGCTGCGCAAGCGTCGCAAGACGGCGCTGCGCTATGCCTCGCTCGCCCTCGTGAAGGAGGCGCTGGGGCCGCGCGGCGTCTGGCGCCGCCACGTGCCACCGGCGCTGCTGCTGCTGGCCCTCGCCGCCTTGCTGCTCGCCGCCGCGCGCCCGGCCACCCTGATCAGCCTGCCCTCGCAGGAGAAGACGATCGTGCTGGCAATGGACGTCTCGGGCAGCATGCGCGCCGCCGACGTGCTGCCGAATCGGCTGATCGCGGCACAGAACGCGGCCAAGTCCTTCGTCGCCGAGCTGCCGCGCAATGTGCGCGTCGCCGTCATCGCGTTCGCCGGCACGGCCGCGGTGGTGCAGCCACCGACCTTCAACCGCGACGATGTCTACGCCTCGATCGACCGCTTTCAGCTGCAACGGGCGACGGCGATCGGCAGCGGCATCGTGCTGTCGCTGGCGACGATCTTCCCCGATGCCGGCATCGATCTCTCCGACGTGACCGGCGAACAGGCGATGCCACCGCCGCCCGGGCAAAGGCCCAAGCTCGAATTCGAGCCGGTGGCGCCCGCCTCGTACAGCTCGGCGGCCATCATCCTGCTCACCGACGGCCAGCGCACCACCGGTCCCGACCCGATCGATGCGGCCAAGATGGCGGCTGACCGCGGCGTGCGCGTCTACACCGTCGGCATCGGCACCAAAGCGGGCGAAACGATCGCCTTCGAGGGCTGGTCGATGCGCGTGCGGCTCGACGAGGAAACGCTGAAGCGCATCGCCGACATCACCGGTGCCAACTACTTCTATGCCGGCAGCGCCGAAGACCTGAAGAAGGTCTATCAGGACCTGAGCACGCGGCTCATCGTCGAGCGCAAGGAGACCGAGATCAGCGCGCTGTTTGCCGCCTTCGGGGCCTTGCTGGTGACGCTTGCCGCCGGCCTGTCCATCTGGTGGTTCGGGCGCGTCGCCTGAGCCTGGCGCGCACCCGATTCGTGCGAAATTCACTCGCGCGCCGCGGCCGGTGCGGCTTAGGCTCGCGGCCATGGCGGCATACCAGCTTTTCAAGTCTCCGGACGGCGAGACGGTGCGGGTCAGGATGGGCTTTTCTTGGCAGGCGTTCGCCTGGGATTCGCTCTGGACGCTGCTGCGCCGCGCCTGGCTCATGCTGCTGCTGGGGGCAATCGCGTATTTCGTCGGCGAGACGATCGACCCGGGCTTCCTCCACAAGTCGCGCAATGCGCCATTGGCGCTGCTGCTCGTCGTCGCCTACTTCGTCTACATGCTGGTGTGCGGGACGTTTGCCAGCCGCTGGCTGGTGAACTCGCTGCGCCGCCGCGGCTTCCGCCTGGTGGGCGAGGAAAAGGCCTGAAGCCGACCCGGCGCAGCGGTGTGGCTGCGGCTGCGCAGATTGTGCATCGTCAACCGAAACGCCCCTGCATGAACCAGCCCGGGGCCGCGCTCGAGAGCGGCAGTCGCGCCCGGTAGATCCAGACCAAGGCACCATCGGCGGCCTGGGCGATGAAGTAATCGCGTTCGGCAAGCTGCGCGTCCCACCAGCCCGACTCGATGCGTTCGGGGCCGCTCAGCAATTGCAGCGGACGGCCTTCGAGCAACGGCCGCGTCTGGCGCTCGGGCAGGGACTGCGGCGTGTCCAACAGCCAGACCGGACGCGGCGCCGCCGGCCGCGCGACCGCCGACCGGTGTGCCGGCGTGGCTGCCGCCGGCTGCAAGCGGCTGGCGTGTTCGGGCCGGTGATCGGGCACCGCCAGCAGCCGCTGTACCTGCGCATCGCCCAGCCGCGCCTGCAGGCGCTCGATCAGGCGCGTCAGGCCCTCGCGGTCGCTTTGCGGCGTCGGAAAGAGTTCACGATTGGGTGCAGCGCGCTGCACCAGATCGTGGGCATGCAGTCGCAACTCGAGCGTCGGCGCCGGCAACTGCAGTTGTGCCAGGCGCTCACGCAACAGCAACCGCAAATGCTCGAGGTCGCGCGACGGCTCGGCCAAGGCGACCTCGAGCACCGTCTCGGCCGGCCCGGCGCTGCGGCGCGTCTCGTGCTGCAGCGCCAGGGTATAGCGGCGCACGCAGGTCTGCTGCGCCTCGAGCCAGACCCCCAGCCGTGCCAGGAGCACGCCCGCTCCGTGCAGCAATTGCTCGCTGGTGTCGGCGCGGGCATGGAGTTCGAGCCGGCTGGCAAAGAACGGCGGAAGGTTCAGCGGCTCACGTGGATCGGGCCGACGTCCCAGGGCGCGATCCAGCGTCTCGAGCAAGGACGGGCCGAAGCGCCGCGCCAGCCCGGCACGCGGCAGCGCGCGCAAGTCGCCGATGTTGATGAGCCCCATGCCCTGCAAGACTTGCCGATGGCGCGGCTCGAGCAGCCAGGCCGGTGCGGCGTCGAGCGCACGTTCGGTGGCCAGCAGATCGCGGCAATCCAGTCGGCGGTGCAGATGCGCCAGCAGCGCCGCCGCCTGCGCCGTCGGTGCAAGGACACGGTGGATGCGGTGGCCGAGGGGCTCGAGAGTTGCCTGCAGTCGCTGCAGCAACTGCGCGCGGCCGCCGAAGCAGCGCAGGCTGGCCTCGACTTCGAGCAGGACGGTGGCGGGCTCGGCCGCCAGTGCGACCTGCGGCGTGTAGGCCAATGCGGCGTGCGCCACCGCGCGCAGCGCCTGCGCATCACGCGCCGGATCGGCAGCGCCGAGCGTGAGGTACGGCGCCAAGGCCAGTGCGGTGGCGCGTTTCAGCCCGGGCTTGATGCCCAGCGCCTGGGCTGCGGCATTGGCACCGACGACTTGTTGCGCTTCGATGAGGGCCAATGGCGCCTCGGCGACATCGGCGGCCAAGCTTGCCGCGAACGCCTCGAGCGAAAGCAACGGCAGATGCAAGGCGATCCAGAGCATGAAAGAAGAAGACCGCGCACCACGCGAATCAGGAGTCCGAGGTCTGCTCGAGATTGACGAAGGTGGCGGTCGCAAGCACCGGCGCACGCCCCGCGCGCTGCCGCGCCGCATGCGACAACACCGGCGGCAAGGCCAGCCGCAACGGTTCGGCCAATGGCGGCCCGCGGCGCTTCAGCACCCGCAGCTCGAGCGCGTCGGCTCCACCCGCGCGCAGGCCCAGGCGCAGCGGCGCGGCGGTCGGCTGGCTGGCAGCCGCGGCCTCGCGCAACACGAAGGCCGGGCCGTCGTGTGCTTGCGCGGCGAGTTGCAGGCGGCGCAGCCGCTCGAGGCGCAGCCGCTCGGGCAGCCATGCCAGCACCGCGCCGACATGGCCGCTCTTGAGCGCCTGCTCGAGCGCCCAGAAGCCATTGCAAGCGGCGCGGGTGTCGATCAGCAGCAGCTGCTCGACCTCGAAGCCGAGCCCGGCCAGCGCCGCTGCCGAAAGCCGCGCCGGCGGGTCGAACAGCATCACCAGCCGGCCGGCACGCTGGGTGGCGGTGAGACTGGGTGCAAGCAGGCGGACTTCACCGACTCCGGGATGCGGCAGCAGCAATTCGGTGATGGCCTTGCGCGGCCAGCCGCCGCCGGGGAGCTGGGCGTCGAGCGCCGCGAAACCGCTGGCAACGCCTGCCCCGCCCGAGCGCCCGAGCTGGTGGCCGAGCCAGAGCATGGGGTGCAAGGTTTCGGGCGCGAGACTGCGGGCCGGCCGCGCCGGCCGTGCCGGCGGGCGGCGAGGTAAAACCACTGGCGCGGTGCAGACGGCAGGCGATGCAGGCACGAGATCCATCCCTGAGACTGTATGTCCATACAGTATTCGACGCAAGCGCAGGGTGAGCACCGAGTCGACCGCTGCGCGCAATCCCGGTTTCATCATTTCCATTCGACAGCAGACAATCACGTCGTCGTCGCGATTGCGGACATCACGGCCGCCAGCGGCCTTCAACTGAAACGGAGACGAGGATGAACGGATTGATGATGCAGCAGCAGTTGCTGATCTCATCGCTGCTGGTGCATGCCGAGCGCCATCACGCAGACCAGGAGGTCGTGTCGCGCCGGGTCGAGGGCGACATCCACCGCTGCACCTATGCCGAGCTCGCCGCCCGCTCGCGCCGCATGGCCAAGGCCCTGGGTGCGCTCGGCATCCGCGACAGCGACCGCGTTGCGACATTGGCCTGGAACGGCTACCGCCACATGGAGCTCTACTACGCCGTCTCCGGCTCGGGGGCGGTGCTGCACACGCTCAATCCGCGGCTGCATCCCGACCAGATGACCTACATCGCCGATCACGCCGAAGACCAGGCGCTGTTCTTCGATCTCACTTTCCTGCCGCTGATCGAGGCCATCGCCGGGCGCGTCAAGACGATCAAGCACTTCGTCGTGATGGTCGACCGGGCGCACATGCCCAAGGAAAGCAAGGTCGCCAAGCTTCTTTGCTATGAAGACCTGATCGACGCGCAGGACGACCACTACGAGTGGCCGCAGTTCGACGAGCAGAAGGCGTCCTCGCTTTGCTATACCTCGGGCACCACCGGCAACCCCAAGGGCGCGCTCTACAGCCACCGCTCGACCATCCTGCACACCTTCGCGATCGCGCTGCCCGATACGCTGAACCTGTCGGCGCGCGACAGCGTGCTGCCGGTCGTGCCGATGTTCCACGTCAACGCCTGGGGCATCCCGTATGCAGCCTGCATGATGGGCTCCAAGCTGGTCTTCCCCGGCCCGGGGCTCGACGGCAAGTCGCTCTACGAACTCTTCGAGAGCGAAGGCGTCACGCTCTCGGCCGGCGTACCGACGGTCTGGCAGGGGCTGCTCGCCTACGTCGAAGCCAACGACCTGAAGTTCTCGACGATGCGCCGCACCGTGATCGGCGGCTCGGCCTGCCCGCCGGCCATGATCCGCACCTTCCACGACCGCTACGACGTGCAGGTCATCCACGCCTGGGGCATGACCGAGATGAGCCCGGTCGGCACCGCGGCAACGCTGAAGCACAAGCACCTCCAACTCTCGCAGGAAGAACAGTTCGCGATCCAGGCCAAGCAGGGCCGCGCGGTCTACGGCGTCGACATGAAGATCGTCGACGCCGACGGCCAAGCCCTGCCGTGGGGCGGCAAGACCTCGGGCGAACTGCTGGTGCGCGGCCCCTGGGTCATCGCGAGCTACTTCAAGGGCGAAGGCGGCAACCCGCTGGTCGACGGCTGGTTCCCGACCGGCGACGTCGCGACGATCGACGTCGATGGCAACATGCAGGTCACCGACCGCAGCAAGGACGTGATCAAGTCGGGCGGCGAGTGGATCGGCTCGATCGATCTCGAGAACATCGCGATGGCGCACCCGCAGGTCGCGATGGCCGCCTGCATCGCGGCGCACCATCCGAAGTGGGACGAACGCCCGGTGCTGATCGTCATGAAGAAGCCCGGTGCCGATCTGACGCGTGAAGCCCTGCTGGCCTTCTACGAGGGCAAGATCGCCAAGTGGTGGACACCCGACGACGTGATCTTCGTCGACGCGATCCCGCTCGGCGCGACCGGCAAGATGCTGAAGAACCGCTTGCGTGAGCAGTACGGCGACTGCCTGCTGCAAAAGGGATAAGCTCGTTTCACTGCCACCCGCGGCCGCCACCTGGCGGCCGCATGCTTTTCGACCCCCTGCCTTCGCCTGTGCCTTTGCCGCTGCCGGCCCGGCGCATGGGCTTGCCGAGTTCCCTGCGTCCCCGATGAACCGCGGCACCGCCTACGGACTGCTGGCCTTCACACTGTGGGGCGCGTTTCCGCTGTACTTCAACATCGTGCCGGGACTGCCGGCGCTCGAGGTGCTGATGCACCGCGTGGTCTGGTCGCTGGCGCTGCTGCTCGCGATCCTGGCCTGGCGGCGCCAATGGGCCTGGTTGCCACGGGTACTGCGCCAGCCGCGCACGCTCGGCGCCTTCGCGGCGAGCTCGCTGCTGCTCTCCATCAATTGGTTGATCTACATCTGGGCGGTGACCCACGGTCACGTCGTCGATGCGAGCCTGGGCTATTTCGTCACGCCGCTGGTCAACGTGCTGCTCGGCTACACCTTGCTGCACGAGAGGCCGCGTCGCGGCCAGTGGCTGGCCCTGGCGCTGGCCGGCGTCGGCGTCGTCTGGCTGACGCTGCTGGCCGGCCACCTGCCGTGGATCGCCCTGGGACTGGCGGCGAGCTTCGGCGGCTATGGGCTGTTGCGCAAGATCGCCGTGCTCGGCCCGCTCGAGGGCCTGGCGCTCGAGACGATGCTGCTCGGGCCGATCGCATTCGTTGGCCTCTGGGCATGGTGGGGGCGCAGCAGCGCGAGCTTTCCGTCGCCCGACCTGCTGAACGACCTGTGGTTGATCGGCCTCGGGCCGGTCACCGCGTTGCCGCTGCTGCTCTTTGCTGCCGCCGCCCGCCGGCTCTCGCTGACCGCGCTGGGTCTGCTGCAGTACCTGACACCGATGCTGCAGTTCGCCTGCGGCGTCTGGCTGTTCGATGAACCCTTCACACAGCACCGGCTGATCGGCTTCATGCTGATCTGGCTTGCCTTGCTGCTCTACAGCGCCGACGGCTTGCGCGTCGCGCGCCGGCGCGCGGCCTGAGGCTGAACGCTCAACCCATCGCCAGCACCTGCGCGGCGGCGGTCACCACCGCCGCGATGCGACCGATGTCGCGCAACTGCTGCGTGGTCAGGCCTTCCTTCTTCAGCAACGCGTAGTGCGAGCCGACGCAGTAGTGGCACTTGCCGACGATGGATGCCGCGAGCGCATAGGCTTCGAACTTCTTCTTCTCGACGCCGCCCGAGGTCGCATAGGCGTTCATGCGCAGTTCGGCGCGCTGCTGCTTCAGGTCCTCGTCGGCCGCCATCTCGAGGAACGGATACCAGACGTTGTTCATGCCCATCAGCGCCGCCGCGGTCAAGGCCGCGTTGGCCTCGGCTTCGGGCATGTTCGACTTGAAGGCCTCGACCAGGGTCTTGCTGCCGGCAGCGTACGCCGCGGCCAAGGCCGCGCCGAGCGCGTCTTCGGGCGCCAGGCTCGAACGTGCGATGACGCCGTCGAGGTTCAGCCGGATGTCCTTGGCGTAGTCGGGCATCTGCTGCTTGATCGAATCCAGGAATTCCATGGTTGTCCTTTCGCAGCGGTCATGGAAAGGCCCGCCGAAGCGGGCCTTGGCGACCGCAAGAGTGGATGGATCAGAGCGTCGCGCCGCCGACCGTGCGGTTGCAGGGGCACAGCTCGTCGGTCTGCAGGCCATCGAGGATGCGCAGGACTTCCTCCGGGCTGCGGCCCACGTTCAGGTTGTTGACGCTGACGTGCTGGATCGTGTTGTCCGGATCGACGATGAAGGTCGCCCGCAAGGCCACGCCTTCGGCCTTGTCGCGCACGCCGAGCTGGTCGACCAGCGAGCCCTTCGAGTCCGCAAAGCTCCAATGGCCGAGCTTGCTCAGGTCCTTGTGGTCACGACGCCAGCCGAGCTTGGAGAACTCGTTGTCGACCGAGCCGCCCATCAGCACGGCGTCGCGCTCCTCGAACTGCTTGGCGAGCTTGTCGAATCCGACGATCTCGGTCGGGCAGACGAAGGTGAAGTCCTTGGGCCAGAAATAGATCACCTTCCACTTTCCCGGAAAGCTCTTCTCGGTCAGCGTCTCGAACGCCGAGACGCCCTTTTCCTCGTGCTGGTTGAAGCCGGGCTTGACGCCGACGACGCTGAAACTCTCGAGCTTGTCACCTACGGTTTTCATGCCTGTTTCCTTTCAATGGGTTCAATGATCGAATCGGAGGACGATTTGTGCCGTCCATGTGCTCCATTATAGACTATTGATTAGTGCTAATCGATTGAAAAAGACTAACACGGACATAGACCGCGGGCAGCAAAAAAAACCGGCCCTGCCGGCCGGCTGCAGGCGTCGCTTTGCCGCTTCAACCCGGTTCGAGATCACCCGCCAGGCTGCTCAGCGTTTCGGCACCGATCGCCACATGCGCCGGGTAGTTGGTGTGGTCGCAGCCGAGCGTCACGGCCGCGCCGGCGCGCACTGCGTCGCGCGCGGCGGCATCGAACTCGAAGCGCACGAAGTGCACGGCCGAGGTCTTCTCGGCGGTCTCGCGCTCCATGTCCTCGTCGGCAATGGCATAGCGGCGCGTGCGGCCCTCGACCTCGACGAAGAGGCGATCCTCGATGCCGATCAGCCGCGCCAGCTCGCGCTGGCGCACCGGCACGTCGACGAACTCGATCAGCATCGTCGCCTTCCAGTTGCTTCCGTCGGGCAAGAGTGCGGCGTAGACGTCGATCTCGTCCTGGATGCCGTCTTCGTCGAAGATCTTCTCGATGTGCAGCATCTCCTGGATCTGCCGTCGGATCGTCTGTTCGTCTTCGAACTGCACGCTCACGTGCTCGCCCAGCCGAACGGTGCGCAGCCGCCGGTGCGCGATCGCCGCGGCGCGGCTCGAGGCTCGCACCTTGGCATAGGCCTCCAAGGTCATGAGGCTCCCGGGCGTGATCTTCTTCATTTGCGTGCTCACTTCAATCCGTAGGCGATGCGCATCAGGCTGAGCGGGTGCTGCAGCTCGACTTGCGGCAGGCCGTTCACGTCCAGCCCCTGTGCGATGTGATGGCCGGCCAGGGCGCAGTCGGATGCGATGTAGTCGGGTTCGTTCTTCGCCATCGCCTTGAATACCGGCTTGCCGATCTTCATCGCCAGCGCATGCGTTTCGCTCTTGACTCCGTAGGTTCCAGCGTGGCCCGAGCAGCGCTCGACGGTATTGAGCTGCACGTCCACGGCCGAGCCGATCAGCTTGAAGATCTCCTCGGTCTTGCGGCCGATCTTCTGCACCCGGCCATGGCACGGCACGTGGTAGCTCACCTTGCCGAGCGGGTGCTTGAAATCGGTCTTGAGGAGGCCGTCCTTGTGGCGCGCGATGAAGTACTCGAACGGGTCGACCATCGCCTCCTGCACCGCGGCGACGTCGGCGTCGCCGGGGAACAACAGCGGGAGCTCTTGCTTGTACATCAAGGTGCACGACGGCACCGGTGTCACGATGGCCCAGCCCTCGCGCGCATAGCGCACCAGCACCGGGATGTTGGCCGCCTTGTGGCGCGCGACGCCTTCGAGATCGCCGAGCTCGAACTTCGGCATGCCGCAGCAGCGTTCCTTCTCGACCAGCGTGTATGGAATCTCGTTGTGCTCGAGCAGCTTCAGCAGGTCGTGGCCGATGCCCGGCTCGTTGTAGTTGACGTAGCAGGTGGCGTAGACCGCAACCTTGCCGCGGCTGCGTTCGCCGTCGACGACTCCAGTGGTCGCGCCCTGCTTCTTCGCGCTCCAGCGAAAGCGCTGGGTGGCGAGTTCGGGCAGCCAGGCATCCGGGTCTACGCCGAGCGTCGCATCCAGCAGCTTGCGCACCGGGCGCATGCGGTTGGCGGCGTTGACCG
>CAJDUZ010000043.1_pt1 | contig 17201 bp, 12 predicted proteins | sample 7391221 | NCBI WGS metagenome assembly CAJDUZ01 (sample SAMEA7055692, study PRJEB34461) | soil metagenome | biome: terrestrial ecosystem; feature: Peninsula; material: soil | place: Antarctica | collected 2016
CGGCGCGCGGCGCCAGCACCTGACGCGCGCGCCGATCGAACGCTGCCTGCAGGTCACCGTCGGATGAGCCCGTCGCGTCCCTTCATCGAGCGGCCGGTGGCGACATCGCTGCTGATGCTGGCGATCGTGCTGGCCGGGCTGGTCGGGTTTCGGCTGCTGCCGCTGTCGGCGCTGCCGCAGGTCGACTTCCCGACGATCCAGGTGCAGACGCTCTACCCCGGCGCGAGCCCCGAGGTCATGAGCAACACCGTGACCGCACCGCTCGAGCGCCAGTTCGGCCAGATGTCGGGGCTGGACCGCATGAGCTCGACCAGCGCGGCCGGTGTTTCGACGATCACCTTGCAGTTCGCGCTCGGCCTGACGCTCGACGTCGCCGAACAGGAGGTGCAGGCGGCCATCAACGCCGGCGGCTCGCTGCTGCCGGCCGACCTGCCGGCGCCGCCGGTCTACGCCAAGGTCAACCCGGCCGACGCGCCGGTGCTGACCCTGGCGATCACGTCGGCCAGCGACCGGCCGTGCGGATTCAGGCCGATACGCGCGCGCTCGCCGCCAATGGCATCGGCCTCGACACCCTGCGCACCGCCATCGTCGCGGCCAATTCGAACGGCGCCAAGGGCAGCATCGACGGCCCGAGGCGCGCCTACACGATCAATTCGAACACGCAGTTGCTGACCGCCGGCGACTACAAGAACCTGATCGTTTCGTACAAGAGCGGCGCGCCGATCCGTCTGGTCGATGTCGCCCGCGTCGTCGAGAGCGCCGAGAACACGCAACTCGGCGCCTGGGCCGGGATGCGCTGCACGGCCGCGCCGGCGGCTCGCTGCTGCCGGCCGACCTGCCGGCGCCGCCGGTCTACGCCAAGGTCAACCCGGCCGACGCGCCGGTGCTGACCCTGGCGATCACGTCCGCAGCTGCCGAGTGCGCTGCGCGTCGACGTGCTGAGCGACCGCACGCACGGCATCCGCGCCTCGGTGCAGCACGTCGAGATGGAACTGGTGCTCGCGGTGGTGCTGGTGGTGCTGGTGATCTTCGCCTTTCTGGGCAGCGTGCGCGCGACGGTGATCGCGAGCATCGCGGTGCCGATCTCGCTGATCGGCACCTTCGGGTTGATGTACGCGCTCGGCTACAGCCTCAACAACCTGAGCCTGATGGCACTCACCATTGCCACCGGCTTCGTCGTCGACGATGCGATCGTGATGATCGAGAACATCTCGCGCTACATCGAGCGTGGCGATCCGCCGCTGCAGGCGGCGATGAAGGGCGCCGAGCAGATCGGCTTCACGATCATCTCGCTGACGGTCTCGCTGATCGCGGTGCTGATCCCGCTCTTGTTCATGGGCGACGTCGTCGGCCGGCTGTTCCGCGAGTTCGCGGTGACGCTGGCGATCACGATCCTGATCTCGGCAGTGGTTTCTCTGACCCTGGTGCCGATGATGTCGGCGCGCTGGCTCAAGCGCGCCGAGGAGCAACTGCAGCGCAACCGGCTCGCGGCGCGCTCGCGCGCCGCCTTCGACCGCTTGCTGGAGCACTACGACCACGGGCTGCAGTGGGTGTTTCGGCACCAGTCGCTGACCTTGCTGATCGCTGTGCTCACCTTGGTGCTGACGGCGCTGCTCTACCTGGCGATCCCGAAGGGTCTCTTTCCGACGCAGGACACCGGCCAGTTGCAAGCGCGCATCGATGCCGCGCAGGACGTTTCCTACGAGCGCATGGCGGCGCTGCAGCGCGAGGCGGGGCAGGTGATCCTGCAGGACCCGGACGTCGCCAACCTCAGCTCCTTCGTCGGCGTCGATGCCGCCAACAACATGATGCTGCACACCGGCAGCATGCTGATCGATCTCAAACCCGGCCACCGCGACCAGCAACAGGTGATGGAGAGCCTGCGCGAGCGCGTCGCGCAGGTTGCCGGCGTCAGCCTCTCGGTGCAACCGACGCAGGACCTGAGGATCGACGCCGAGACCGGGCCGACCGAATACCGCGTCTCGCTCGAAGGCGTCGACAGCGCCGCCATCACGCAGTGGATGGGGCGGCTCGTGCAAAAGCTCCAGACCGTGCCCGAGGTGCGCCATGTCGGCAGCGACGCCGGCGCGCAAGGGCTGGCGGCCTTCATCAACGTCAATCGCGACACGGCGGCGCGCCTGGCGATCAGCGCCAGCGCGGTCGACGACGCGCTCTACAGCGCGTTCGGCCAGCGCATCGTCTCGACGATCTTCACCGAGACCAACCAGTACCGCGTGATCCTCGAGGCGCGGCCCGACCTCGTGACGACGCCGCAGTCGCTCGGCGACCTGCACCTGATCACCGGCTCGGGCAGCGCGACGCCATTGGCGGCGATCGCGAAGATCCAGGAGCAGCCCGCGCCGCTGCAGATCACGCACGTGGCGCAGTACCCGGCCAGCACCCTCAACTTCGACACCGCGCCGGGCGTTGCGCTCGGCCATGCGGTCGACGCCATCCGTCAGGCGGCGCGCGAGATCGGCCTGCCGCCCAGCATCACCTTGACCTTCCTCGGCGCGTCGGGCGCCTACGAGCGCTCGCTCGCGAACCAGCTCTGGCTGATCCTCGCTGCGGTGGTCTGCGTCTACATCGTGCTGGGCGTGCTCTACGAGAGCTTCGTGCACCCGCTGACGATCCTCTCGACCTTGCCGTCGGCCGGTGTCGGCGCGCTGCTGGCGCTGATGATCACAGGCCACGAGTTGGACGTGATCGGCATCATCGGCATCATCCTCCTGATCGGCATCGTCAAGAAGAACGCGATCATGATGATCGACTTCGCGATCGACGCCGAACGCGACGAAGGCAAGCCCGCGCTCGAGGCGATCCACCAGGCGGCATTGCTGCGGCTGCGGCCGATCCTGATGACGACCCTGGCCGCGCTCGGCGCGGCGCTGCCGCTGATGCTGAGCTGGGGTGATGGCGCCGAACTGCGCCGGCCGCTCGGCCTGGCGATCTTCGGCGGCCTGATCGTCAGCCAGCTGCTGACCCTGTTCACGACGCCGGTGATCTACCTGGCGTTCGACCGGCTCGGCCAACGCTGGAGCCGACCAGCTGCGAGCGAGGCGTCGTGAATCTGTCGCGGCCGTTCGTGCGCCGGCCGATCGGCACCGTGCTGCTGACCCTGGGGGTGGCACTCTCGGGCATCGCGGGCTTTTTCCTGCTGCCGGTGGCACCCTTGCCGCAGGTCGACTACCCGGTGATCTCGGTGCGCGCGAGCATTCCCGGCGCCAGCCCCGAGACCATGGCCACGAGCGTTGCGACCCCGCTCGAGCGGCGCCTCGGCACGATCGCCGGCATCAACGAGATCACCTCGACGAGTTCGGTCGGCTCGACGCGCGTGACCTTGCAGTTCGACCTGAACCGCAACATCGATGGCGCCGCGCGCGAGGTGCAGGCGGCGATCAATGCGAGCCGCGTCGACCTGCCGAGCACGATGCGCAGCAACCCGACCTACCGCAAGGCCAATCCGGCGGCCTCGCCGGTGATCATCCTGGCGCTGACCTCCAAGACCAAGACGCCGGGACAGATCTACGACGCCGTCTCCAACATCGTCAGCCAGCGGCTGTCGCAGGTCGACGGCGTCGGCGACGTCGAGATCGGCGGCGGCTCGCTTCCAGCGGTGCGGGTCGAGCTGCTGCCGTTCGCGCTGAACCACTACGGCATCAGCACCGAGGACGTGCGCGCGGCGATCCAGGCCGCCAACGCCAACCGACCCAAGGGCGCGATCCAGGGCGAGGGCCGGCGGCTGCAGATCTACACGCAAACCCCCGGGCTGCGGGCCAGCGACTACGCCGGCATGGTGGTGGCGTGGCGCAACGGCGCGGCGGTGCGGCTCGCGGATGTCGCGCAGGTGCTCGACGGCGTCGAGGACACGCGCACGCTCGGACTCTTCAACGGCGAGCCGGCAATCATCGTGCTCGTGACGCGCGAACCCTCGGCCAACATCATCTCGACGGTCGACGGCGTGCGCGAGATATTGCCCGACCTGCAGGCCGAGCTGCCGGCCGACGTGCGGCTCGCGGTGGCGTCGGATGCGACCTCGTCGATCCGCGCCTCGCTGCGCGAGGTCGAGTTCACCTTGATCGTCGCGGTCGTGCTGGTGGTGCTGGTGGTGAGCGCGTTCCTGCGCAGCCTGCGCGCGACGGTGGTGCCGGCGGTGGCGACCGTGGTCTCGCTGCTCGGCACGTTCGGCGTGATGTACCTGCTTGGCTACAGCCTCGACAACCTGAGCCTGATGGCGCTCACCGTGGCCACCGGTTTCGTCGTCGACGACGCCATCGTGGTGCTCGAGAACACCAGCCGCCACATCGAGGCCGGCATGGCGCGGATGCAGGCGGCGCTGCTCGGCGCGCGCGAGGTCGGCTTCACGGTGCTGTCGATCAGCGTTTCCTTGGTGGCGGTGTTCATCCCGTTGCTGTTCATGGGCGGCCAGGTCGGGCGGCTGTTCCGCGAGTTCGCCGTAACCTTGTCGGTGGCGGTGTTGATCTCGCTGGTGATTTCGCTCACGACGACGCCGATGATGTGTGCCTGGCTGCTGCCTCCCGGCGGCGCCTCGGCGCGCCCGCCGGGGCGGCTCGCGCGCGGCGTCGAGCGCATCTACACCTGGGTGCTGGCGCGCTACGAGACGAGTCTCGACTGGGCGCTGGCCAGCAAGGGGCCGGTGCTGCTGATCCTGCTGGCGGTCATCGCGCTCAACGTCTACCTGTTTGCCGTCATCCCGAAGGGCTTTTTTCCGCAGCAGGACAGCGGCCAGCTGTTCGTCGGACTGCGCGCCGACCAGAGCATCTCGTCGGCCGCGATGGGCGACAACTTGCGCCGGGTGGTCGGCATCATCCACCGCGACCCGGACGTCGATACGGTGGTCGGCTTCACCGGCGGCTCGCGCGCCGGCGGTGGCTTCATGTTCGTCAACCTGAAGCCGGCGAACGAGCGCCACGCCAGCGGCCTCGCGGTGATCGAGCGACTGCGGCCGCAGCTCGCGCAGGTCAGCGGGCTGCGCGTCTTTCTGAGTCCGGTGCAGGCGGTGCGCTCGGGTGGCCGCTCGAGCAGCGCCAACTACCAGTACACCTTGAAGAGCGACAATCTCGCCGACCTGCGCACTTGGGCCGTGCGCCTGGCCGACGCGCTGAAGGCAGAGCCTCTCTTGCTCGACGTCGACACCGACCAGCAGGAAAACGGCGTGCAGACCGTCGCCGAGGTCGACCGCGACACGGCACGGCGCCTCGGCGTCACCGCCAGCGCAATCGATGCCGCGCTCTATGACGCCTTCGGCCAGCGCCAGGTGGCGACGATCTACACCGAGCTGAACCAGTACCACGTGGTGATGGAATGGGCGCCCGGCTATACGCGCAGCCCGAACGCGCTCGACGATGTCTACGTGGCAGCGACGCACACCATCACCAGCGGAGGCCGGACGGTGGCGACAGAGAACACCGCGCCGCCGCAGGCCGGCACCGGCCGCGGCACGACCGGCGTTCCCATCGGCAGCAGTGGCAGCAGTGGTAACAATGGCAACGTCGGCAGCGCATCCGCCGCCGCCGCGATCTCGGCCAATCCCGGCCTGGCGAACGCGTCGACCGGCAACGTGCTGGCGAACGCCGTCACCAGTCTGGTGCCGCTGAAGGCGGTCGCGCGCTTCTCAGAGCAGTCGGCACCGACCTCGGTCAACCATCAGGATGGCGAGCTGGCCACGACGGTCTCGTTCAACCTCGCCGAAGGTGCGACCTTGGGCGATGCGCGCGCGGCGATCGCACGGGCCGAGGCCGACATCGCGATGCCGACCAACGTGCGCGGCGCCTTCGCCGGCACCGCGCTGTCGGCGCAGCAGTCGCAAGGCCAGCAGGCGCTGCTGATCGTCGCCGCGCTCGTCGTCATCTACCTCGTCCTCGGCATCCTCTACGAGAGCCTGGTGCACCCGGTGACGGTGCTCTCGACCTTGCCGTCGGCCGGTGTCGGCGGCGTGCTGGCACTGCTGATGTTCCGCATGGAGTTCTCGATCATCGCGTTGATCGGCGTGTTCCTGCTGATCGGCATCGTGAAGAAGAACGCGATCCTGATCATCGATTTCGCGCTCGAACTCGAACGCTCGCGCGGCATGCCGGCGCTGGCCGCGGTGCGCGAGGCCTGCCTGCTGCGCTTTCGACCGATCCTGATGACGACCCTGGCCGCGGGGCTGGGCGTGCTGCCGCTGGCGATCGGCTTCGGCGAAGGCGCCGAGTTGCGCCGGCCGCTGGGCATCGTCATCATCGGCGGGCTGATCGCGAGCCAGCTGCTGACCTTGCTGACGACGCCGGTGGTCTACCTGCTGCTCGACAAGCTGCGCCGCCGCGCGCCTGATGAACGTCATCTGAGCCGCACCATGGCGCACGAATCCGGATGAAACAGTCTCTTGCCGTCTCCTTCTTGGATTCGCGACGTGCAACGCCGCACCGGTCCGATCCGGCGACGCACGCCGCGCGCGGAGCGCTTCGCGCGCGTGGCGCACTGTTCGCCGTGCTGGCCGTCGCCGGGCTCGCCGGCTGTGCCGTGGGCCCCGACTACCAGCGTCCCGACGTTGCGACGCCGCTCGCCTACAAGGAAGTGCCGGTCGCCGCCGAGGGCTGGTTGCCGGCCGCGCCGGCCGACGCGCTCGAGCGCGGCCCCTGGTGGCAGCTCTTCGGCGACGCCGGGTTGAACCCACTGGTGGAGCAGGTCGAGGTCTCGAACCAGAACATCGCGGCGGCCGTCGCCGCTTACGACCAGGCCCGCGCATTGGTCGGTCAGCAGCGCGCCGGGCTCTTCCCGAGCGTCACGGCCAACGCCGGCGACAACCGCAGCGGCGGCAGCGGCGGCACCTCGCGCGGCGGCGGCGGCAACACGGTGCAGCTGAGCCTGGGCGCGAGCTGGGAGCCCGACGTCTGGGGCCACTTGCGGCGCAGTGTCGAAGGTGCCGAGGCCAATGCGCAGGTGAGCGCCGCCAACCTCGCCGCGGCGACGCTCTCGGCGCAAGCCGAACTCGCGACCGACTACTTCGCACTGCGGCAAGCCGATGCGCAGCTCGTCTTGTTGCAGCGCACGGTCGACGCCTACGAGCGCGCGCTGAAGATCACGCAGAACCAGTACGACGCCGGCATCGCCGCAAAGACCGACCTGCTGCAGGCGCAGACGACCTTGGCCAATGCGCGTGCCAGCACCATCACGGTGCGGGGCCAGCGCGCCTTGCTCGAGCACGCGATCGCGGTGCTGATCGGCCGTCCGCCGGCCGACTTCACGATCGAACCGGCGACCTGGACCGCGGCCGTGCCGGCCGTGCCGCTCCTCGTGCCGTCGAGCTTGCTGCAGCGCCGCCCCGACATCGCCTCCGCGGAGCGCGCGGTGGCGGCGGCGAATGCGCAGATCGGCGTGCAGCGCGCGGCCTATTTCCCGAGCGTGACGCTTGGGGCTTCGATCGGCAGCGCCGCCACACGGGTTGCCGATCTCTTCAGCGCGCCGGCCAACCTCTGGTCGCTCGGGCTGTCGGTGGCGCAAACCGTCTTCGACGCGGGCGCCACCCGGGCCCGCGTCGCCGGGGCCGAAGCGGCACGCAATGCGGCGATCGCCAACTACCGGCAGACGGTGCTGAACGCCTTCAAGAGCGTCGAGGATCAGCTCGCGACGACGCGCTCGCTCGCCGAGCAGGCCGACTATCGCCGCCAGGCGTCTGAAGCGGCCGACCAGACCGAGGCCCAGTTGTTGAACCAATACAAGCAGGGTCTGGTCGCCTACACCGATGTCGTCACCGCGCAGGCGTCGGCGCTGAGCGCGCGGCAGACCCTCTCGCAGCTCGTGTCACAGCGCCAGGCCAGCGCGATCGCGCTGATCCAGGCGCTCGGCGGCGGCTGGCATGCCGATGACCTGCCGTCCGCCGCCGCTATCGAAAGACCCTAGGCCCTGATCCCGGTCGCTCGGTCAGAATCGCCGATTGGATCGGGAGAGCGAGATGGACAAGAACTGGTTGAAGCAATACCCCGCCGGCGTGCCTAGCGAAATCGACGTTGACCGCTACGCGTCGCTGGTGGCCTTGCTCGACGAGAGCTTCAGGAAGAACGGCAGTCAGCCGGCCTACAAGTTCATGGGCAAGACCATCACCTTCGCCCAGCTCGACGAAGCCTCGCGCGCCTTTGCCGCCTATCTGCAAGGGCTCGGGCTGGCCGCCGGCGACCGCGTCGCGGTGATGCTGCCGAACGTGCCGCAGTATCCGGTGGCAGTGGCCGGCATCCTGCGCGCCGGCCTGGTGCTGGTCAATGTCAATCCGCTCTACATGCCGCGCGAACTCGAGCATCAGTTGAACGATTCCGGTGCCAAGGCGATCGTCATCATCGAGAACTTCGCGACGACCCTGACGCAGGTGCTCGCGCGCGTGCCGACGCGCCACATCGTGCTGACCGCACTCGGCGACATGCTCGGGTTTCCCAAGTCGCTGCTCGTCAACTATGTCGTGCGCAAGGTCAAGAAGCTGGTGCCGGCGTACGAGCTGCCGGGCGCCGTGCGCTTCAACGACGCCTTGGCACAGGGCCGCGGCAAGGCGTTCCGGCCGGCCGAGGCCGGCCCCGAGGACATCGCGGTCTTGCAGTACACCGGCGGCACGACCGGCGTCAGCAAGGGCGCAGTGCTGTTGCACAAGAACCTCGTGGCCAACATCCTGCAGTCGGAGGCCTGGTACCAGCCGGCGCTCAAGAAAATCCCCGAAGGCGAGCAGATCGTGACGATCTGCGCGCTGCCGCTCTATCACATCTTCGGCTTCACCGCCAACATGATGCTCGCGATGCACATGGGCGGCTGCAACATCCTGATCGCCAACCCGCGCGACCTGCCGGCCGTGTTCAAGCAGCTCGCCGGCGAGCGCTTCCACAGCTTCCCGGCGGTCAACACCTTGTTCAACGCGATGGCGCATCACCCCGATTTCGGCAGCGTCGACTGGAGCCACCTGGCGATCTCGGTCGGCGGCGGCATGGCGGTGCAGAGCGCCACGGCCAAGCTCTGGCTCGAGAAGACCGGCTGCCCGATCGTCGAAGGCTATGGCCTCTCGGAGACCTCGCCTTCGGTCACCTGCAACCCGGTCGACAGCGCCGCCTTCAGCGGCAACATCGGGCTGCCGCTGCCCAACACCGAGGTCAAATTGATCGACGACGACGGCGCCGAAGTCGCGACTGGCAGCACCGGCGAGATCGCGATCCGCGGCCCGCAGGTGATGGCCGGCTACTGGCAGCGGCCCGACGAGACCGCAAACGTCATGACAGACGACGGCTTTTTCCGCAGCGGCGACATCGGCATCGTCGACGAGCGCGGCTACTTCCGCATCGTCGACCGCAAGAAGGACATGATCCTGGTGAGCGGCTTCAACGTCTACCCCAACGAGGTCGAGGACGTGTTGACGCAGATGCCCGGCATCCTCGAATGCGCGGCGGTCGGCGTTGCCGATGCGAAGGCCGGCGAGGTCGTCAAGCTTTTCGTCGTGCGCAGCGATCCGAAGGTCAGCGAAGCCGACGTGCGCGCCTACGCCGAAGCCAACCTGACCGGCTACAAGCGGCCGAAGCTGATCGAGTTCCGCGCCGACCTGCCGAAGACGCCGGTCGGAAAGATCCTGCGGCGCGAACTGCGCGACACGGCGCCGGCAGTCTGATCGGCTGCGGCATCGCGACCGCGGCGCCGAGGGCCGTTGCGGTGGTCGTGACGCCGCGCTACTCCGACGAGGCGATCCGGCGCACGCGTTCGGCCTCCTGCAGATGGCCGATCAGGATGTGCGAGATCAGGTTGCAGCCGATGCCGGCCGACAGCAGCGGCAGCGCATAGAGCGCGAGCGTGAATTCCGACCTGAAGATGCGGTCGTCGAGCAGCGACGCGGTCTGCCGTGCAATCGTCGACAAGGCTTCGAGCAGCACCACGTCGGCTCCGGCCAGCAGCACCAGAAAGAGGCCGAACAGCGCCACCGCCCAGCGCGAGATCGAGGTCTTGAACATCATCAGCACGTAGAGCGAGACCGGTGCGACGACGGACGTCACGACCAGTGACCAGAACTCGAATCGGATGAAGACGCTGGTCATGCCTTGCATTCCATGGAAAGGATGGCCTCGCCGCGACCAGCGCCGCTCGATGCTCAGCGGTGCGCGTGCACCGCAGTCGCTCTCCCGGCTGCAACATTGCTTTGCACCGCGGCAATTGCGCCGACAAGCACCACCAGCAGCATCGTGCTTGCAGGCAACCGCGTCAAGGAGCATGCCATGAAGATCGAACGAATCCCGGTCGCCCTGGTCGCTGCACTGGCGCTGGCCGCCGGCGCGGCGTCGGCGCAGCAGCGGCAGGACCATCGCGGCGATCGCAACGCCCGGCGCGGGCCACCGATGCAGCTCGATTCGCGCTATCACCATGACCGCTACTCTCCACGGCGCGGCTCTGTCGCGCCGGCGCTGCCGCGCGGCAGCTCCCGCGTGCCGTATCGCGGCGCCAACGACTTCTTTCAGGGCGGTGCCTGGTACCGGCCGAGCGGGACCGGCTTCGTCGTCGCGCTGCCGGTCGGCATCGTGCGGCCGTCTCTGCCGCAGTCCTATGTCACGGCGGCGGCGACAACGCCAGCGTGAGGCACACTCGCCGCCGATGGCACCACGCATCCATGTCGATCACCCATTGCTCGCCGGCGCGACGTTCGCGTTGCCGGCGCCGCAGTCGCGCCACGCGCAGGTGCTACGGCTGCAGCCGGGCGATGCGCTGATCGTCTTCAACGGCGCGGGCGGCGAATGGCAGGCCTGCGTCACCCGCATGGGCCGCACCGAGACCGAGGTGCGGATCGAATCGCACGTCGCGGTCGATCGCGAATTGCCACGTTCGATCACGCTGGCGGTCGGCATGCCGGCCAACGAGCGCATGGACGCGCTGATCGAGAAGGCGACCGAACTCGGTGCCGCGGCAGTCCAGCCGCTGCTGTGCGAGCGCTCGGTGCTGCGGCTCGACGGGGAGCGCGCCGAGCGGCGCCGACTGCACTGGCAGGCCGTCGCGACTGGCGCAGCCGAGCAAAGCGGCCGCACCCGCGTACCACGGATCGCCGGGGTGCAGCGCCTGCGCGACTGGCTGGCGGCGCTCGCGGTCGATGTGGGAAGCGACGATGCGATGCTCAGTGGCCGCGGCCTCGTGAGTGCGCCTGGCAGTTCGAGCATGACCGGCAGCGCTGGCGCACCGGGTGTCGCGCCTTGCCGCTACGTGCTCAGCCTGCAGCACGCCGACTCGGCCGGCCTCGCCGCGCCGGCGCATGGGAGCGCTCCGCTGCTCTTTCTCAGCGGCCCCGAAGGCGGCTTGAGTCCGGAGGAGGAAGCGCTGGCGCGCCGCTGCGGCTTTTCCCCCGTTTCACTCGGTCCGCGCGTGCTGCGCGCCGACACCGCCCCGCTGGCGGTGCTCGCCTGGTTCGGCCTTGCACAGCAGTTCGCGTGAGCGCAGGGCGCCGCGGCCGCCGGCACTTACCATTCACGCGGGCTGTCGCCTTCGTGTCGGCCGGGATCATCGATGAATCGCCAGTTGCTGCTGCTCACCCTCTGCCAGGGCTTCTTCCAGACCAACAACGTCACCTTCATCGCGATCAACGGGCTCGTCGGTCTGAGCCTTGCGCCCAATGCCTGGATGGCGACCTTGCCGATCAGCGCGTTTGTCGGCGGCAGCGCCTTGTGCGCCGGCATGGTGGCGAAGCACCAGCGCGCCTGGGGCCGCAAGCGCGCGTTCCAGGTCGGTTTGCTGGTCGCGATGGCATCGACGGCGCTGTGCGCCTATGCCGCGTCTCAGCACGACTTCTGGCTGCTGGTCGCGGCGACGACCGCCGCCGGCTACTACAACGCCAACGCGCAGCTGTACCGCTTTGCCGCGACCGAGTTGGTCGCGCCGTCGTTCAAGGAGCGCGCGATCTCGTGGGTGCTGGCGGGCGGAATCTTCGGTGCGGTGATCGGTCCCAACCTCGCCAACATCACGCGCGGGCTGCTGCCGGCGGCCTTCGCCGGCGCCTACGCGGCTCTGGTCGTCGTGGCGCTGCTGGCGCTGGCGACGCTGTCGTTCATCACCTTCCCGCCGCTGCCGCTGCCGACGCCGGCGCGCCCCGGGCGGCCGTTGCGGGACATTGCTCGCCAGCCGGTCTTCATCGTCGCCGTCGCCGCCTGCGCGCTCGGCTATGGGGTGATGAATCTGCTGATGGCGGCCACGCCGATCGCGATGGCGATGTGCTCGCATTCGTTTGCCAGCACGGCGTTCGTCCTGCAGTGGCATGTGCTCGGGATGTATGTGCCGAGCTTCTTCACCGGCAGCCTGATCAAGCGCTTCGGCGCGCTGCCGGTGATGGGTGTGGGCGTCTTGCTGAACGCGCTGTGCATCGTGATCGCGCTCTCGGGCGTCGAGTTGATGCAGTTCGTCGCCGCCCTGCTGCTGCTCGGCGTCGGCTGGAACTTCCTGTTCGTCGGCGGCACGACGCTCTTCACCGAGGCCTACCGGCCCGAGGAGAAGACGACGGCACAGGCCGCGATGGACACGGTCATCTTCAGCACGATGACGGTCACCTCGTTCAGTTCCGGCGCCTTGATCACGACGCAGGGCTGGGCCTGGCTCAACCTCGGGTCCTTGCTGCCGGTTGCGCTGACCGGTGCGGCCTTGTTGTGGCTCGCGGCGCAGCGCCGCGCCGCGCAGGCCGAGCCGGCGGCTTGATGCCCGGCGGCGCGCCGCAGCGGAGGGCGCCGCTCAGCGATCACCGGCTCGGTCGTCTGCGGTCGTGCGCGCTGTTCGCGCCGATCCCGCCACGAGATCGAAGCGGAACAGCCGGCACTCGATCGGCCCGTTCCACAGCGGCACGCGGCGCGACTCCTTCAGCCGCATCGCGCTCGGCAGCTTCGCATCCGGGCTGAGCACCCAGGCGGTCCAGCCGGCGGGGTGGGCGGTGTAGGCCCGCTTCCAGTGCGCCGCGAGCCGGGCATAGAAGTCGTCGGGCAGTTGCCGGTTGCCCGGCTCCGTTTCTCGATCGCCACGTCCTGCCGCAGTGCGCGTGTCGCCCGGCGCCGCTGCAGCGTGAGCCGCGCGCGCTGCCCGCTCCGCACCGGCCGCCGCGCCCTTGGGCGCGATGCGCTCGCCATAGGGCGGGTTCACCATCAAGGTGCCGGGCAGCCCGGCCGGCAACGCGGGCGCCGCGCGCTCCAGCGCATCGCCGCCGTTGAAGACGATGGCGCTGGCGACGCCGGCGCGCTCGGCGTTGCGGCGGGCAAAGTCGACCATTCGATGCGACACGTCGCTGCCGAAGATCGGCACGGCGGGCGGGTGGATGCGCGAGCGCGCGTGGCTCCTCAGCCGCTGCAGGTCGGCGCGCATCGTCGCGGTGCTGAACGGCAGCAGCCGCTCGAAGGCGAAGCGCCGGCTGAGTCCCGGGGCGATGCCGCAGGCGGTCTGCGCGGCCTCGATGGCGATCGTGCCCGAGCCGCAGCAGGGGTCGTGCAAGGCGCCACCCGTGTCGGGCGTGCCGCGCCAGCCGGCGGCGGCGAGCATGGCCGCGGCGAGCGTCTCCTTCAGCGGTGCATCGCCCTGGTCCTCGCGCCAGCCGCGCTTGAAGAGCGGCTCGCCCGAGCTGTCGACATAAAGCGTCGCGCGCGTGGGCCCCAGGTGCAGCAGCAGTGGCAGCTCGGGATGGCGCGTGTCGACGCTCGGACGCTCGCCGCTCGCCTCGCGCAGCAGGTCGCAGACGCCGTCCTTGATGCGTAGCGCGGCAAAGTGCAGGCTGCGCAGCGGGCTCTGCTGCGCGCGCGTCTCGACGCGCAGGGTCTGGTGCGCCGTGATCCATTGCGTCCAGTCGACCGCGCGCGCCAGTGCATAGAGGTCATCCTCGTGCCGGTAGTCGGTGGCGTGGACCTCGATCAGCACGCGCTGCGCCAGCCGGCTCTCGAGGTTCAGTCGCATCACGTCGAGCGGGCCGCCGTCGAGGCCGACGCCGCCACGCTGGGGCCGCAAGGGGACCGCGGGCAGCAGCCGCGCGACTTCATCGGCCAGCAGCGCCTCGACGCCGGCAGCGCAGGGCAGGAAGAGCGGGGAAGCGGACATCTCAGTGGTCCATGGCGCTGCGCGCCACCCGCGACACATGCAACCTCGATCCGCTGCCCGACGACGAATTCGGGGCGCACCTGCAGCCGGAAATGGGGCCACCCGCTGCGTTCAGCCAATTCCTATTCACTCCGCGGGTGGCCCCATTCCCGGCTGATGCCGTGCCGCTTGCAGTGTCGCCCGCACTCGCTCGCATTGCGTCGAACATCACCGACTCAGCCGAGGGCGGGGTCCCCGGGCGTAGTGAACAGGAATTTGCTGAACGGAGCCCGGGGACCCCGTCCTCGGCGTGCGCGCTGCACGCGAACGGCTTCGTCCTAGTGCCGCCCGGCGCCGTCAGAAGGTACTGACACGCTCCCTCGGGGGGGAGCGAACGTCGTGAGCGTGGGGGTCGTTTCATTCTTCGGCAAGACCGCGCGGGATGCGCATACTCGCATTGTCTCCGCCGCCGCATCCCGCACTCAGCATGCCGGTCGTTCCATCATCCGCTGCGCCTCGGCAGCTCGTCGTCTGCTGTGACGGCACCGACAACACCTTGACCGCCGGCTCGCACGACACCAACGTGCTGCGCCTCTACGAGCACCTGCAGCGCCACGCGACGCCACGGCGCCTGCTGTACTACAGCCCCGGTGTCGGCGCGCCGGTCGGTGCGCCGCCGACCGATCCGGCCGATTGGCTGTCGCGCGCCGTGCGGCGCTGGTCGGGACTGGCGTCGGGCCGAGGCGTCTACGAGAACATCGCCGAGGCCTATCGTTTCCTGATGCACCAGCATCGCAGCGAGGATGACCGGATCTTCCTGTTCGGCTTCTCGCGCGGTGCCTTCACGGTGCGCTGTGTCTCGGGCATGGTCAACCTCTTCGGCATCCTCGCCGTCGAACACGAGGTGCTGCTGCCCACGCTGATCCGCGTCTATTTCTCGCTGCCGGAGCGCGCGAGCAAGGCCTGCGGGCCGATGCAGGAGGCGACGCGCGAACTGCACCGGGCGCTGGCACGGCGGCCGGCCATCGGCCGCGCGGCGCTGGCCGAGCAGATCCGCGCCGACTTCACGCGCGCACCGGGCCGCGACGCCTGGGTGCATTGCGTCGGCGTCTGGGACACCGTCGCCTCGGTCGGCCTGCCCGGACCGTTGGCGCGCAGCAATCCCAGCACCGCGACCTTGCGCGGCAAGCGCATCCGCCACGCACGCCAGGCGCTGGCGCTCGACGAGCACCGCTGGTCGTTTGCGCCACGTCTCTACGCCGAACCCGGTGATCTCGACAGCGTGGCGCCGCGGCAGACGCTGAAGCAGCGCTGGTTTCCGGGCGGACACGCCGACGTCGGCGGCGGCAGCCTGCCGCGTGAGTCGGCGCTGGCCGATGCGACGCTGCTCTGGATCTACACCGAGGCGCTGGAGGTCGGGCTCGATGCGCCGCCGCTTCCCGGCCATGTGGCCGAGGCCTTGCGCCACGACGCGCTGTGGGCCGAGCCGTGGTGGGCGCTGGCCGGCATGGCGCTGCGCGACTTGCGGCCGGCAAACCGCCGAGGACAGTCGATCGCCGTCATCGAAGGGCCGGCGCTCGCGCCGACCGCAAGCGTCTGGCAACGCCGGCGCGCGCTGGCGCCGCTCGGCTGGGCGCTGCTGCTCGGGCTGCTTTGCCTCGTGTTCTCCGGCGCCTGCCTGCAGCCCGCAGGCTGGCGCGGGCTGCGCGATGCCGCTGCGTGGCCGGCGGCAATCGATGCGGCAGCCGGCTTCGCCGCGGCGCAGCTGGCGTCGCTCTGGGGGCAGGGGTTGCTGGCTGCCGGCTGGCCGCTTGCGGCAGGTGTCCAGCCGGGCTGGGCGATGGCCTGGGATCTCGGCTTCGTTGCCGGCTGGGGCTACTGGCTCGCACGCATCGGTTCGCGCGCGTTTGCCGCGTTGGCCGGCGCGCACCGGCCGGGTGACAGGCTGCCGTGGTGGCGCGGAATCGGCATGATGCCGCTGCTTGCGGTTGGAGGCGACGTTGTCGAAGACTTCGGTACGCTGGCCGCGCTGGCGCTGCATGCGGCCGGCACCGATCTCGTGGCCGGCGGGTGCCTGTGGCTCATCGGCGTGGCGGCGGCGGCCAAGCTGGTCGGGCTCGCCGGCTGCGTGCCCCTTCTGGCCGTCAGGATCGGACTCGCGTTCGGCGTGCGCCGCCGCGCCGCTACAGCGCCTTCCTGAGCTGCGCCGTCGCGATCTTCAGCGCCTCGCGGTATTTGGCAACGGTGCGGCGTGCGACCTGGATGCCTTGTTCCTCGAGCATCTGCGAGATCTGGTTGTCCGACAACGGACGCGCCGGGCTTTCGCTGGCGACGATCTGCTGGATCAAGGCGCGCACCGCGGTGCTTGAGGCGTTGCCGCCGGCCTCGGTGTTCAGCGACGAGCCGAAGAAGTACTTCAGCTCGAAGGTGCCGAACGGCGTTGACATGTACTTGGCGGTCGTGACGCGCGAGATCGTCGATTCGTGCAGCCCGAGCTCGTCGGCGATCTCGCGCAGCACCAAGGGCTTCATCGCGATTGCGCCGTGGCTGAAGAAGTTCTTCTGGCGCTCGACGATGGCTTGCGAGACGCGCTGGATGGTGTCGAAGCGCTGCAGCACGTTCTTGACGAACCAGCGCGCCTCCTGCAGCCGCGCGCCGAGACCGGCGTTGCCGCGATGCTGGCGGATTGCGCTGGCGTAGAGGTCGTTGATGCGCAGCCGCGGCATCACGTCGGGGTTGAGCAGCACCTTCCAGCCGCGGCCGGACTTTTGCACGATGACATCGGGCACGACGATATTGGCCTCGGCACGCGCGAACGGACGCGCCGGCTTGGGCTCGAGCGCGACGATCAGCGCCTGCGCCTGGCGCAGCAACTCTTCGTCGGCGCCGGTCGCCGCCATCAGCTTCTTCAGGTCACGCCGTGCCAGCAGCGCCAGGTGGTGCTTGCAGATCAGGATCGCGATCATCTGCGCCTCGCTGCGCGGCCTGGCGCGCAACTGCAACACCAGGCATTCGGACAGGTCGCGCGCGCCGACGCCGGTCGGCTCCATGCTTTGCAGCCAGCGCAAGCCGCAGCGCAGCCGGGCAAGCAGCTCTTCGGCGGCTTCGTGGGGCTCCTCCGCCTCGGGGATATCAGAAGCCTCCGCGGCCTCAACTTC
>CAJDUZ010000040.1_pt1 | contig 17175 bp, 14 predicted proteins | sample 7391221 | NCBI WGS metagenome assembly CAJDUZ01 (sample SAMEA7055692, study PRJEB34461) | soil metagenome | biome: terrestrial ecosystem; feature: Peninsula; material: soil | place: Antarctica | collected 2016
ACTTCCGGCGGGCGCGCACCCGGCGGTCGCTCTCCCGGCAACCGCGCGCCCGGTGGCCGCTCCCCGGGCTGCCGGCCCGCCGGCGGATACGGCCAGGCTCCGGGCGGCCGCAACGCGGGCGGCCGCTGTTCCGGCGGACGGACGTACCGGTGGCGCGGCGGCCGTTGCGCCCACCACGGCTCCTCGCCATACCAGGGCCGGTCGCGGTAGTGCCGATACCAATACGAGCCGATGCTGAAGGTGATGATCGGCAGCCCGATGATCGGCCCGTAGCTGAGCAGCGGCACTTCCGAATACTGGTAGGGATAAAGCAGGGTGCCGGCGTAGACCCAGCCCCGCAACTGATCGGGCGTGATCACGTCGCACCAGCTGTAGTCGTCGACGCAGCCCTGCACCGACAGCGGCGTGGCCGGTGGCAGTTGCGCCACCAGCGGATAGTCGGGCGCCGGGCCGGCGCGCAGATTCACCCAGGTGCTGGTCTGCGCCAGTTGCGCGAACACGGCGAGTGGCACGCTCAGCAGCGCCACCAAGGTCAACCGGGGCCACACGGTTTGCGTCATCTCGTCTTCATCCTGCCACTCCGCACATAACGCGCCTGCCGGCTCCCGCGATGACCGCGAGCGCCGGCCGCTGTGCGATCCTCACGGCATGCATCGCCGCTTTCTGCTGATGTCGCTGCTCGCAGCCGCCGGGCAGCCCACCATCGCGCGCGCGGCAAGCGCGGCAAGCACGGCCAGCGCGACGACCGCACCGGCTGCGGGCCGCAGCGCGCCTGCCGCGAGCCGGGCCTCGGCCTCGACGGCTCCTGCGCAGTCGCACGCCGAAAGCACCATCGTCCCCGGCCGCCGGCTCGTCTTCCCGGCCGATTTCGGCGCCCATCCGGCCACCCGCATCGAGTGGTGGTACCTCACCGGCAGCCTGCGCGCCGGCCCGGCACTGCGCGGCTTCCAGGTGACGTTCTTTCGCGCCCGCACCGGCATCGGCGCAGAGCCGAGCCGCTTTGCCGCGCGCCAGCTGCTGTTTGCGCACGCCGCCCTCAGCGACCTGCCGGCATCGAGACTGCGTCACGACCAGCGCATTGCGCGCAGCGGCTTCGGCATCGCCGAGGCGGCCGTCGGCGACACCCGGGTGCATCTGCGCGACTGGTCGCTCGAGCGCAGCGGCCCGCCACGGCAGAGCCGCTATCACACGCGGGTCGACAGCAACGGTTTCGCCTTCGATCTGACGCTCGACGCGACGCAGCCGCCGCTGCTGCAGGGCGATGCCGGCTATTCACGCAAGGGACCGCTTGCGGACGAGGCGAGCTACTACTACAGCGAGCCGCAGCTTGCGCTGCAGGGACGGCTGCGGCTCGACCAGCAGGCACTCGCCGTTGAAGGCCGTGCCTGGCTCGACCACGAGTGGAGCGACACCCTGCTCGCCCCCGACGCGGTCGGCTGGGATTGGATCGGCATGAACCTCGACGATGGCGCGGCGTTGACGGCGTTTCAATTGCGTCGAGCCAACGGTTCAGCCTTGTGGAGCGGCGGCAGTCTGCGCCGCCCCGGAGAGGCCGTGCGCGACTTTGCCAACGGCGCGGTGCGCTTTCATGCCGGCCGTCTCTGGAGCAGCCCGGCCTCGCGCGCCGTCTATCCGGTGCTGTGGCAGATCGAGACGCCGGCCGGCCGCTTCGAAGTGCATGCCTTGCTCGACGACCAGGAACTCGACTCGCGCGCCAGCACCGGGGCGATCTACTGGGAAGGCCTCAGCGACCTGCTCGACGCCCGTGGCCAGCGCGTCGGCCGCGGCTATCTCGAGATGACGGGCTACGCGAGCCGCCTGCAGATCGGCGCCACGTGATGCCGGCGTCGAGCGCGCTCCCTCGCCGGTCGATAAACGACCCCAGCACCCGAGCCGGCATCGAGCCCGGCCTGGCGCTCCGGCCTTCCAATCCGCGGCACCGCCGCGCTCAATGCGCGCCCGCACCCGTCGCCTTCGGTTCCTTGTCGGGTCGCGTGAACCAGATCAAGGTGATCAGCACGATGAAGAGTACCGCCGACAGATAAAACAGATCGGTCGCGGCCATCGTGAAGGCCTGCTGGTTGATCAGCCGGTCGAGAATCGCCAGAGCCTGCTGGCGTGTATTGCCGGCCGCCATCAATTGCGCGAGCGCCTGCATCGCCGTGTCGTTGCCGCGGTTGATGGTCTCGGCGAGGTTGGCATGGTGCAAGGCCGCGCGGCTGTCCCACAAGGTCGTGTAGATCGAGACGCCGAAGGCCCCGGCCGTGATGCGCACGAAGTTCGACAGCCCCGCCGCGTTGGCGACGCGCTCGGCCGGCAGCCCCGAAAAAACCACCGTCTGCAGCGGGATGAAGAAGAACGCCATCGCGGCGCCCTGCAGTATCGTCGGAATCAGGATGGTCTCGAAATCGGTCAAGGTGTTGAAGCGCGAGCGCATCCACATCACGACGGCGAAGCCGAGGAACGACACCGTCGCCAGGTGACGCGCGTCGATGCGGCCGACGTTGCGGCCGACCCACGGCGACAAGAGCATCGCCAGGATGCCGACCGGCGCCAGCGCCATGCCGGCCCAGGTCGCGGTGTAGCCCATGTACTGCTGCAGCCATAGCGGCAGCAGCACGACGTTGCCGAAGAAGACGCCATAGGCCACCGACAGCGCGACGGTCGCCATCGTGAAGTTGCGTTGCCGAAACAGCGTCAGGTCGACCACCGGATGCCGGTCGGTGAGCTCCCAGGCGAGGAAGAACAGGAACGAGATCGCCGCGACCACCGCCAACGCGATGATCTGGTTGGATGCGAACCAGTCGAGCTCCTTGCCCTTGTCGAGCAGGATCTGCAGAGAACCGACCCACAGCACCAGCAGCCCGAGACCGACGGCGTCGAATCGCACCTTGCGCGGCCCGGGGTCGCGCCGATGGTAGATCGACCAGGTGAGCAATGCCGCCGCCAGACCCACCGGGATGTTGATGTAGAAGATCCAAGGCCAGGAGATGTTGTCGGTGATCCAGCCACCCAGGAGCGGCCCGGCGACCGGTGCCACCAGCACTGTCATCGCCCACATCGCCATCGCGGTACCGGCCTTGGCCTTGGGGTAGCTCGCCAGCAGCAAGGTCTGTGACAGCGGAATCATCGGCCCGGCGACCAGCCCTTGCAGCACGCGAAACACGATCAGAGAGACGAAGTCCGGCGCCAGCCCACAGAGCCACGAGGTGACGACGAACAGCAATATGCTCGCGGTGAAGAGCCGCACCGGACCGAAACGCTGCGTGAGCCAACCGGTCAGCGGCACCGAGATGCCGTTGGCGACGGCAAACGATGTGATGACCCAGGTGCCCTGCGACGGGCTCACGCCCATGTCGCCGGCGATTGCCGGAATCGAGACGTTGGCAATCGAGCTGTCGAGCACGTTCATGAACGTTGCCAGCGACAGCGCGAAGGTGCCGAGTATCAGCGTGGTGCCGTGCAGCGGCCCGCTCTCGGGCACGCGCCTGGGCGCCGCATGGGTGGCGTTGGCAGGAACGCTGGCGGAAGGCGTGGACATTGCGGTCGGAAACGGCAGCCGAAGTGAAGGCGAGATCGGGATGGGACGTGGTGGCGGGGCCCGCGACGCTGGGCGGGCGACGCCTGGTGTTAACGGCTGCGCGCGAGCAAGGGCACCGCGCGCTTCGCGTCATGCGTGCGCTGGCCGCCGCTGGCGCTGCTCTTGTCGCGCCGCGCCAGCGCATCGGACGCCGGCTCGGCGCCGCGCATCGCACCCCTGGTTGCTGCGCCGAGATTGGCCTCGATGATCTTCTGCACCTCGCTGGCCGCGGCCTGGTCGACCCGGTCGAACACGTCGGTCTGCACCGGCGTGGTCGGCCTCGAGGCCTCGGCGAGCACGCGGCCCTCGGTGTTGGCGATGTCGACCGTCACGTCCATCGAGAGCCCGACCCGCAGCGGATGCGCCTGAAGCTGCTTGGGCTCGAGGCGGATGCGCACCGGCAGCCGTTGCACCACCTTGATCCAGTTGCCGGTGGCGTTCTGCGCCGGCAGCAGCGCGAACGCCGCGCCGGTGCCGGCACCCAGGCCTTCGACGGTACCGTGGTACTCGACCCGCTTGCCATAGAGGTCGGCGCGCAGGGTTACCGGCTGCCCGATGCGGACATCGCGCAGCTGGCTTTCCTTGAAGTTCGCATCGACCCAGACGCGGCGCAGTTCGATCACGGACATCAACGGCGTGCCGGCCTGCACGCGCTGGCCGAGCTGCACGGTGCGCTTGGCGACGAAGCCATCGACCGGCGCGCGCAGCTCGGTGCGGCCGAGTGCCAGATAGGCCTCGCGCACGCGCGCCGCCGCACGCAGCACGTTCGGGCTCTTCTGCACCGGGATGCCCTCGGTCAACGACTGGTTCGAGGCCAGCTGCTCGCGCGCCGCGACCACCGCCGACTGCGCCGCGGCCTCGGCGCTCCTGGCCGCCTGCAGCTGCGCCTTGACGTGCTCGAACTCTTCCTTGCCGACCGCGCCGCTGCCGAGCAGCGGCTCGCGCCGCTTGACGTCGTCCTGTGCCCGCGCCACTTCGCTCTGCGCCTTCGCGACATCGGCCTCGCGCGCAGCGATCTGAGCCTTCAGTGCGCCGTTGTTGACGTAGGTCGTGCGCACCTCGCGAACCGCCTGCGCCAGCTGGGCCTCGGCCTGCGCGAGCGCGACCTTCGCATCGGCCGGGTCGAGCTTGACCAGCAGCTGCCCGGCCGTGACCGCATCGGTGTCGTCGGCGTTGATCGCCACCACGGTGCCGCCGACCTGCGGTGTCAGCTCGACGATGTTGCCCTGCACATAGGCGTTGTCGGTGCTCTCGTAGTGGCTGAGCACCAGCATGTAGTAGATGCCATAGAGGATCGCTGCCAGCACGACGACGCCGCTGATGGCGATCAGTGCCTTGCGCCGTGCCGGGTTGCCGGGCGCTGCTGCCGAAGCGGGCGGCGCAGCCGGCGCGGCTGGCGCATCGGGAGGGACCGGAGTCGGCGTGTTCTCGGATGAATTCATCGGGTCGGCTCGTTATCGGGGGTTTCGGGCGACGCGCGCAGCGGGAAAATCAGACGCTCGGACATCAGCGTGTCACGTGCGGGCTGCTCGATGCCGCCGCGCCCGACGCATCTGCCGTGGTCGGTGCATCTGCAAGTCCCGGTGCAAATTGGGTGCTCGATGCGGCATCGACGGCAGCCGCCGTGTAACCGCCGCCGAGCGCGTGCACCAGCGCCACCTGGCTTTCGAGCGCGCGCGCCTTCAGGTCGGCCGCGAGCCGTCGCTGGTTCAGCACGTTGGATTCGGCTGTCAGCACCGTCAGATAGGTGCCGAGGCCGGCGCGGTAGCGCTGCAGCGACAGATCGTAAGCGGCCTCGGCCGCGGCCTGCGCCTGCTGCTGCTGCTGCTGCTGCTGCTCGATCGAGCGCAGCGAGGCGAGCTGGTCGGCGACGTCGCGCACTGCGCCGATCACCGCACTGTTGTAGGTTTCCACCGCCGCGTCGACGTCGGCCGCCTTGCCGTGCAGGTTGGCACGCAGCCGCCCGGCATCGAAGATCGGCAGGCTCAATGCCGGGCCGACGCCGTACTGCCGGCTGCCGCTCTTGATGAGGTTCTCGATGCCGAAGCTGGAAAGCCCGATGAACGCCGTCAGGCTGACGTTCGGGTAGAACTGCGCACGCGCCGCCGCCATGTCGCGTGTCGCTGCCTCGACGCGCCAGCGCGCCGCGGCGATATCGGCACGGTGGCCGAGCAGATCGGCGGGCACCGCGGCAGGCATGGGCACCGCGTGCACCTGGGTCAGCCGCGGCGTGAGCGCGGCCAGTGCATCGGGGGCTTGCACCGTCAGCGCCGCGAGGGCATGGCGCGCCAAGGTCATCTGCTCGTCGAGCGCCTCGATCTGCTGGCGCGTCTCGGGCAACGCGCTCTCGCCCTGGCGCAACTCCACCGAGGTGTCGATGCCGGCCTGAACGCGCTGGCGGATCAAACCCAGCGTCTGCTCGCGCTGCTCGAGCGAGCGCGTCGCGACCTCGCGCTGATCGACCAGGCGCGCGAGCTGCAGATAGGTGCTCGCAACCTGGGTCGCCATCAGCAGCCGCGCCGCCTGCGCATCGGCCTGCGCGGCGCGCTCGGCACCGAGTGCAGCATCGAGCACCGCGCGGTTGCGGCCGAAGAAATCGAGCTCCCACGAGCCGCTTGCCTGCAAGGTGGCACTGCTGATGATCGCGCCGCCGAGCGGCGGCGGGTAGAGGCTGTTGGCGCTGAAGCGCTGCCGCGTCAGGTCGAAGTCGCCGCCGACCTGCGGCCCGGCTGCCGCGCGCGCGGCACCGGCGTTGGCCGCGGCACGCTGCAGCCGCGCCTGGGCGACCTTCAGGTTCGGATTGCCGGCCAGGGCGCGTTCGATCAAGCCGCTCAGCGTCGGGTCGTCGAAACCCCGCCACCAGTCGGCAGCGAGCGTCGTCGGTTCGGCGCCGGCAGCGCCAAGTGCGGCCGGCGCCAGCGCGGCAGCCCTCGGCGCGATGCCAGCCGGGTTCGCGCAACCGCCGAGCGCGAGCACCAGTGCCGAGGCGATGGCCACCAGCAAGGCTGTCAGCCCCGGCCGGCGCGCGACGCACCCCGCGCCCGTCAGGCGCTGCGCTGCGATGTGGCGTTGCTGCTTCATTCCCGTTCTTCGGGCCGCTTCATGTCGCCGCGCGCGCTGCCCTCGCGGCGGCCGGCCTGTGGCGCTGCACAGTCGCTATCGCGCAAGGCCTCGGCGTTGAGCAGCATGCGGCGCAACAAATCCTGCAAGGTCTGCCACTCATCGCGCGAGAAGCCGGCCAGATGCGCGTTCAGCACCTCGGCCAGCGCCATCGGCACCTTGTCGGCAGCCGCCGCGCCTTCAGCAGTCAAAGTCAGATTGACGACGCGGCGGTCGGCGGTGGAGCGGCAGCGCGTGCACAGGCCCTTGGCCGCGAGACGGTCGAGCAGCCGCGTCATCGCCCCTGGATCCATCTGCAATTCGCGCGCCAGTTCGGCCACGGTCGAAGCCTGTGCGTTGCGCAGCAAGAACAGCGGCGCCCATTGCGCGTGCGTCAAGTCGTGCCGGACGAGCCTCCGGTCGGTCGCCTGCGTCAACGCCACCAGCACGCGCCGCATCAGGTAGCCCACGCTGTCGTCGACGCGATAGCCCTCGGCCCGGTAGAAACGAGCTGGGCCTGGGTTGCGAGACATCGAGGTGCTTTGAAGCGGGAACGTTCCAATGTAATTGCCTAGGCAATGATTGTCAAGGCGCGCTTCGGCGGCCCTTCGGGTCTGTTGCTCAGGCGCCCCGCCGTACACTGAAAAGATGGCCACGACCACGCTGCCCGCTGCCGCCGCCCACGAACGCGGCCAGCGCTCGTCCCGCAATGTCCGCGCGCTCGGCGGGCTGCGTCCGTTTCTGCGTCCCTACCGCGGCCGCATCGCCCTGGCCGGGCTGTTCCTGGTCGGCGCCGCGGTCTCGACCCTGGTGTTTCCGGTTGCCTTGCGTTCGCTGATCGACCAGGGCCTGATCGCCAGCGACCCCGGCGCACGCATCCTGGCGCTGCGCCAGCATTTCTTCGCGCTGTTCCTGGTCGGCGTCGCGCTGGGCGTGTTCTCGGGTCTGCGCTACTACATGGTGAGTTGGCTCGGCGAGCGCGTCACCGCCGACCTGCGCAGCGCCGTCTACGCCCACGTCGTGCGGCAAAGCCCCGAATTCTTCGAGACCACGCAGACCGGCGAGGTGCTGTCGCGCCTGACGACCGACACCACCCTGGTGCAAACCGTGATCGGCTCGAGTCTGTCGATGGGGCTGCGCAACCTCGTCATGGGTGCCGGCGCGATGATCATGCTGATCATCACCAACCCCTACGTGATGACGCAAGTGCTCGGCATCCTCGTCATCGTCGTGCTGCCGTCGCTCTGGTTCGGCCGCGGCGTGCGCAAGCTCTCGCGCGCCAGCCAGGACCGCGTCGCCGACTCGAGCGCGATCGCCGCCGAAGTCCTCAACGCCATCCCCGTGGTGCAGAGCTACACGCAGGAGGATCGCGAATCGCGGCGCTTCGTCGACTCGACCGAAAAGGCCTTCGGCACCGCGGTGCGGCGCTCCCGGCTGCGCGCCATCCTGGTTGCCTTCATCATCGGTGCGACCTTCGGCGCCTTGCTGTGGGGTCTGTATCAAGGCACCGAGGCGGTGCTGAGCGGCGACATCAGCGCCGGCCACCTCGGCGAGACCGTCGTCTACGTCATCATCCTCGTCAGCAGCATTGCCGTGCTGTCCGAGATCTATGGCGATCTGCTGCGCGCGGCGGGCGCCACCGAACGGCTGATGGAACTGCTGCACCTGCGCTCGCCCATCATCTCGCCGGCGCACCCCGCGGCATTGCCTGCCACGCCCGGCGGTGCCTCGGTCGTGCTCGACGGCGTCACCTTCCACTACCCGTCGAGGCCGCAGCACCCGACTCTCTCGAACTTCAACCTGCGCATCGAGCCGGGCGAGACGGTCGCGCTTGTCGGCCCGAGTGGCGCCGGCAAAAGCACGGTGTTGCAGTTGCTGCTGCGCTTCTACGACGCGACATCGGGCCAGGTGCTGATCGACGGCGTGCCGGTGACGGCGCTCGCGCTCGACGCGCTGCGCGATCGCATCGGCATCGTGCCGCAGGACAGCGTCATCTTCTCGGCCGACGCGATGGAAAACATCCGCTACGGCAAGCCCGAGGCGAGCGACGCGGAGGTCATCGCCGCGGCGCGCGCGGCGTTCGCGCACGACTTCATCGAGGCGCTGCCGCAGGGCTATCGCACCTTCCTCGGCGAGCGTGGCGTGCGCCTTTCAGGCGGTCAGCGCCAGCGCATCAGCATCGCGCGCGCGATGCTGAAGAACCCGCCGCTGCTGCTGCTCGACGAGGCCACGAGCGCGCTCGATGCCGAGAGTGAACGCACGGTGCAGGCCGCGCTCGAGTCGGCGATGCAAGGCCGCACCACCCTCGTGATCGCGCACCGGCTGGCGACGGTGCAGCGCGCCGACCGCATCGTCGTGATGGAAGCCGGCGAGATCGTCGAAACCGGCAATCACCGCGAACTCGCCGCCGCCGGTGGACTCTACGCGCGGCTGGCCGCGCTGCAATTCAACCGCTAAGGCACGGCGAAAGCCGCCCTCGCTGTCAGCGCCAGCCGACGCGGCTCGCGCAGAAGCGCGGATTCGATCTGCCAGGGCGTTCGCGTTGTAGGTCGCTGCCCACAGGTGCTGTAATGCATCTCCGACAGACGGCCGCTTCCCGCTGCGCGGAGAATCGAGGCCAGTCAATCTGCCGCCAAGCGGCCTGCACCGCCGTGAGGACGGCAAAACCAATAACGAGGGCAACATGAACCAACCGATCTCACGTTTTCACTTGCGCGTCTGCGGCCTTGCCGCGGCGACCCTGCTGGTCACCGGCTGCGCCAACATGAGCGCGCGCGAGCAAGGCACGGCCCAGGGCGCCGGCATCGGCGCGGCGGCCGGAGCGGTGCTGGGCGGGATCACCGGCAGCAACGTCGGCGCCGGCGCGGTGATCGGCGGCGCGCTCGGGGCGGTCGCGGGCAACGTCTGGTCCAAGCGCCAGGAAGATCGGCGCGAGGCGATGGAGAAGGCGACGCAGGGCACCGGCGTGCAGGTCAGCCGTACGGCAGACAACCAGTTGAAGCTCAACGTGCCGAGCGACATCTCGTTCGCGACCAACAGCTATGCGCTCAAGCCAGAGTTGCGCAACATCCTTGATCCGTTCGCAAACAGCCTGCGCGGCGACCCGAATGCCCATGTCAGCATCGTCGGCTACACCGACAACACGGGCTCGCCGGCAATCAACCAGCCGCTCTCGGTCGATCGCGCGCAAAGCGTGCGCGACTACTTGGTGGCGCGCGGCGTCGCGCCCTCACAGATCCAGACCAGCGGCGTGGGCGCGAACAATCCGGTTGCCGACAACAGCACCGCGGCCGGACGCGCACAAAACCGCCGCGTCGAGATCTTCCTGCGCGAGACCGCCTGAGCGGCCGCGCGCGGCCGCGCGCTTGCCGCACGCGGCGCGAGTCGCCGCCGGCGGGATAATCCGCGCTTTGCCTGTCCCGCCATGTCCGACTTCGCCGTTCCGCCACGCCCGACACGCTCGCAGTACGAAGACCTGATGCGCCACGTGAGCGAGCATGGCGTGGCCAAGGCCGACCGCACCGGCACCGGCACGAAGAGCGTCTTCGGCCACCAGATGCGTTTCGACCTCGCCGAGGGTTTCCCGCTCGTCACGACGAAAAACGTGCACCTCAAGTCCATCGTCCTCGAACTGCTGTGGTTCCTGCGCGGCGACAGCAACGTGCGCTGGCTGCAGCAGCGGGGCGTCACGATCTGGAACGAATGGGCCGATGGCGCCGGCGAACTCGGACCCGTCTACGGCGTGCAATGGCGCTCATGGCCAACGCCGGACGGCGGCCACATCGACCAGATCGCCAATGTCGTGCGGCAGCTCAGGAGCGACCCCGATTCGCGCCGCATCATCGTCAGCGCCTGGAACGTCGCGGCACTGCCCGAGATGGCGCTGGCACCTTGCCACGCTCTGTTCCAGTTCTATGTCGCACCGGCCGCGGGCGCCGGCGAACGGCCGAGACTGAGCTGCCAGCTCTACCAGCGCAGCGCCGACATCTTCCTCGGCGTGCCGTTCAACATCGCGAGCTACGCGCTCCTGACACACATGCTGGCGCAGCAATGCGACTTCGACGTCGGCGACTTCGTCTGGACCGGCGGCGACTGCCACCTGTACCGCAACCACGACGAGCAGGTCGCGCTGCAGCTCACGCGCACGCCCTACCCCTACCCGAGCCTGCACATCAAACGCCGGCCGGCCTCGATCTTCGATTACGCCTACGAGGACTTCGAGGTACGCGATTACCAGCATCACCCGGCGATCAAGGCGCCGGTGGCGGTCTGAGCGTGGCCTGAGGGCGGGGCAACAGCGCGACGCTTCCCGAGCCAGCGGGGCCGGGCGCGGCAGTCGCAAACGCGCAAAGGGCGGCCCCTGGCCGCCCTTTGCGCATCAACGGCATCCTCGGCCCGGCTTACTTCGCCCCGCCCAGAATCCAGGTGACCAGCGACTTCACGTCGGCATCGGGTACCTGTGGGTTCGGCGGCATCGGCACCGGACCCCAGACGCCCGAACCGCCCTTCTTGACCTTCTCGATCAACTTGGCTTCAGCGCCCGCGTCGCCCTTGTACTTCTTGGCGACATCCTGGTAGGAGGGGCCCACCACCTTCTTGTCGACGGCGTGGCAGGCGGTGCAGTTGTACTTCTTGGCCATCGCCAGGTCAGCCATGGCCGGTCCCGCCGCCGCCGCTACGGCGCCCGCCACCGCCAACTGGATCAATACGGTCTTCTTCATGTGTATTCCTCTCTCGATTCAGTGAGTGCCGGTGCATGGCGACCCCGGCGGATTGTACGCATGCCAATCATCGGCGCCCAGCCGGCCCGGCCCGGCCCGGCCCGAGCACATCGCCGACTGCTTGTACCCCGGGTGCAAACCGCCTTGACTCGTTCACATATGAGCCATTACATTGCTAACCTGTTAGTAATCAGGTGGTGGTCATGCCAACCGACATCCTCAGCGCGATCGAAGGTTCCTGCCCGCCCGGCATGGCGGCCGCCGAGTGGCGCGCGCGCGTGCAGCTCGCGGCCTGCTACCGCGTTTTCGCACACCTCGGCTGGACCGAGCTGATCTTCAACCACATCACCTTGCGAGTGCCGGGCGAAGAGGCCCAGTTCCTGATCAACCCGTTCGGCCTGAACTACCGCGAGGTCACCGCGCACAACCTGATTCGCATCGGCGCGGATGGCGCGCCGCTGCAGGAAACGCCCCATCACGTCAACCGTGCCGGCTTCGTCATCCACAGCGCGATCCACGCGGCACGCCCCGACGCCCACTGCGTGATGCACACGCACACCACCGCCGGCATGGCGATCGCCTGCAAGCGCGAGGGTCTGGGCCACGACGACTTCTACGGCGCCGAACTCTTCGGCGACGTCGCCTACCACGCGTTCGAGGGCATCACGGTGCACGACGGCGAGGGCCCGCGACTGGTGGCAAGCCTCGGCACCAAGCGCGTGATGGTGCTGCGCAACCACGGCATGCTGGTCACCGGCAGCGACGTCTTCAACGCGTTCCGCTGGATGTGGACCTTGCAGCGCGCCTGCGAAGTGCAGGTCGCCGCCGCCAGCCTGCGCGGCCCGGACGTGCCGCTCGGCGAGGACGTGCGCCTGGCCTGCGCGCGCGACGCGCGCGAGTTCGAGCCGCGCGACCAGCTCGAACGCCTGCTGTTCATGAGCGTGCTGCGCGATGCCGGCATCGACGCGTCCACGCTCGTTCATTGAGCGCCGTCAGAAAGCGCCACACCCCGGCACCGAGCGTGCCGTCCCACCGGAGACTTCCCCGATGAAACGACTGCCCGCCCTTCTCTGCCTGGCTGCCCTGGCGTTCACGCCGGCGCTGTCGCAAGCCCAGACCGTGCTCACCACCTCGATGTTCGTGCCCAAGACGCACCCGATGATGCAGGGCGTCATCAAGTGGTGCGATCAGGTCGCCGCCGCGACCGAGAAGCGCGTCACCTGCAACATCCTGCCCAAGCCGGTGGCCGGCCCGGCCGCGACGTTCGACGCGGTGCGCGACGGCCAAGCCGATCTGGCCACCAGCATCCACGGCTACACGCCCGGGCGTTTCGTGCTCACGTCGCTCGCCGAATTTCCGCTGCTCGGCGATTCGGCAGAGGTCAATTCGGTTGCCTACCAGCGCATCCACGAGCGCCACCTGGCCAAGCTCGACGAGCACAAGGGCCTGAAGGTCATCACGGTCTTCACCCACGGGCCCGGCGACATCTATCTCTCCAAGCGCCCCATCAAGTCGGCTGCCGATCTCGCCGGCCTGAAGTTCCGCGTCGGCGGCGGCATGGTCAACGACGTCGCCAAGGCGCTCGGCGCCAGCGTGCTGCTCAAGCCCGCCACCGAGTCGTACGAGCTGCTGTCGTCGGGCGTCGTCGACGGCGTCTTCTTCCCGGCCGAATCGGTCGTCGTGCACCGGCTCGAGAGCTTCGTGAAATACCGCACCAAGGTGCCGGGCGGCCTCTACAACACGAGCTTCGCGATGGTCATGAACGAGGGCGCCTGGGGGCGCATCGCGCCGGCCGACCAGGCGGCCATCACCAAGCTCTCGGGCGAACACGCGGCGCGGCTGATCGGCCGCGAGTGGGACACCGCAGACCGCCGCGGTGCGGCGGCGATGGATGCGCGCAAGATCGACTCGACGGCCTCGCCGAAGGCCTTCGTCGACGAGGTGCGCCAGAAGGTCGCGCCGCTCGAGCAGCAGTGGATCGAGGCCGCCAAGGAACGGGGCCTTGCCAACGCCGCGCAGGTGCTGCAGGAGTTCCGTGACGAGATCGCCAAGGAACAGCGCTGATTTCCTAGCGGCGGCCGCATGCGGCCGGCACCGTTCGACGACCGAGACGAGATGAGTTCCTCCAAGCTGGTGCTGCGCCTCGAGCGGGTGTTGACCATGGTGATTGCCGTCGCACTGTTCGCGATGATGGTGCTGCAGTTCACCGACGTCGTCGCGCGCAAGCTGCTCGGCACCAGCGTCCCCGGCGGCGTCGAACTGATCGAATTGCTGATGCTCGCAGTGGTTTTTGCGGGTCTGCCGCTGGCATCGCTCAAAGGTGAGCACGTGCTGTTCGACATGCTCGACGCCTGGCTGCCGGCGGCGTTCATGCGCTGGCAGACCACGCTGGCCAATCTCGCTTGCTCCGCGCTGCTGCTGGGCGCCGGCTGGCTGGTGCTAACGCGCGCCGGCCGCACCGCGGAGTTCGGTGACATCACGCCGCGCCTGGCCATCGGCCTGGCGAAATTCCATTACGCGATCGGCGTGCTGCTGTTGGTGACGGCCGCGGTGCACCTCTGGCTCGCGCGGCCCCGGCGTTCGGGCGCGGCGAGTCTGGCTGCGGCGCCGCGGGCCGAGTACATGCCGCCCCCGGCGTTCGTCCCGCCTCCCCCGGCGGCGCCGCGACGCAAGGAGACCGCCCCATGACCGCGGCGCTGCTCGGTTTTCTGGGCCTTTTCGCGCTGATGGTGCTGCGCGTGCCGCTGGCCTTCGCAATGGGCGTCGTCGGCGTCGTCGGCATGGGAATGATGCGCGGCTGGCCGGCCGCCGGTGCCTCGGCGACAACCGAGATCCTCGACGTCGCGAAGTACACGCTCTCGGTCGTGCCGCTCTTCATCCTGATGGGCCAGCTCGTCACCAAGGCCGGCATGTCGCGCGAGCTGTTCCGCGCCTCGTATGCCTTCTTGGGCCACCGCCGCGGCGGCCTCGCGCTCTCCACCATCGCGTCGTGCGCCGGTTTCGGCGCGATCTGCGGCTCATCGCTCGCAACGGTCGCGACGATGGCCAGAGTCGCGATGCCCGAGATGCGCCGCTACCGCTATGCCGACTCGTTCGCCGCCGGCACGATCGCCGCCGGCGGCACGCTCGGCATCCTGATCCCGCCGTCGGTGATCCTCGTCATCTACGGCATCATGACCGAGCAGAGCATCGGCGCGCTGTTCGCCGCGGGGCTCTTGCCGGGCATCCTCGCGATGACGCTCTACATGGTCGCGGCGGCCATCGTCACGGCGCGCCGGCCCGAACTCGGACCGCCCGGCGAGCGCAGCGACTGGCGCCAGCGCTGGCTCGCGTTGCGCGACGTTTGGGGCGTGGTGGTGCTCTTCGGCATCGTGATGGGCGGCCTCTACGGCGGCCTTTTCACCGCCACCGAGGCGGCCGGCGTCGGCGCCGCCGGCGCGCTGCTGTTCGCCTGGCTGCGGCGCTCGCTCACCTGGAGCGCGCTCGTCGAACTGCTCGGCGAATCAGGCCGGACGACGGCGATGCTCTTCACCATCCTGATCGGCGCATCGCTCTTCGCCAATTTCATCAACTACACGACGATGCCGAGCGACCTGCTCGGCGCCATCACCTCGCTGGGCCTCTCGCCGGTGATGGTGGTGGTCGGCATCTGCCTGATCTACGTCGTGCTCGGCACGGCGATGGAGACGCTGTCGATGATCCTGCTGACGGTGCCGATCTTCTTCCCGCTGATCACCCACCTCGGGCTTGACCCGATCTGGTTCGGCGTGCTGATCGTCTGCATCTCCGAGATCTCGCTGATCACGCCGCCGGTCGGCATGAACGTCTTCGTCCTGCGCAGCGTGCTGCCCGATGTGGCCAGCGGCCAGATCTGGCGCGGCGTCACACCCTTCGTGCTGGCCGACCTGGTGCGGCTGACCTTGCTGATCGCCTTGCCGATCATCACCTTGTGGCTGCCGCAGACGCTCGGGCTGTGACCGCACGCGGCTGAGTCAACGCAAGGCCGCCGCCTGCTCGTCGAGCGCCTCGAGAAAGAGCCGCACCTTCTCCGGCATCAGTCGCTTGGCCGGCAGCAGCGCGTAGATGCGCAGCGGATCGCAGACGTAGTCGGGCAAGAGCGGCACGAGTTGCCCGGCGTCGACCGCCGGCTGGCAGAAGGTCGAGGTGACGCGCGCGATGCCGAGCCCTGCAATCGCCGCCTGCAGCCGCACGTCGGCGTTGCCGCTCGCCAGGCGCGGCGACTGCACCGGCACGCGTTCGGTCGCACCGCTCGCATCGACGAACACCCATTCGGTCTCGCCGTCGCCGGCCAGCAGCGCCAACTGCACGAGCTGCTGCGGATGCTCCGGGCGCAGGTTCCAGCGCAGATACTCCGGCGACGCGAACAGGGTGCGCGGCAAGGTGAAGACGCGCCGCACGACGATGGTCGACGCCGGCAGCGGCCCCTGCAGCATCGCAAAGGCAATGTCGTAGCCCTGATCGAGCGGGTTGATCGACGCGTGCTGCACGTCGAGCTCGACCCTCAGCTTGCGAAAGCGTTGCATCATCGCGCAGGCCACCTGGGCCAGGTGGTGCGCGCCGAGCTCGTAGGGCGCGGCGATGCGCAAGGTGCCGCTCACGCCATGGCGCTGCGCCAAGGCCAACTCGTGCGCCTCGCGCAGCCCGGCAAAAAGCGGCCCGATGCCGTGGTAGAGCGCCTCGCCCGCCTCGGTCAGGCGCAGCCGCCGCGTCGTGCGTTCGAGCAGCCGCGCCTGCAAGGCGCCCTCGAGCCGGATCACCGCGGCGCTCAGGCTCGACTTCGGTCGCGCCAGCACGCGCGCCGCCGCGGTGAAGCCCCGGTGCTCGACGACGTGGCAGAAGAGGTCGTAGTCGTCCCAGTTCATTGGCGCAGATTGTCCAGTGGGATGTACAGTGTGTCCATCGGCAACCCATTGATCGAGCGCCGGCCGCGCACTACAGTGCAGCGATCCAACCAAGGAGACTGGCCATGCTGTCGAGCGATCTTCATCCCGATTTTCTCTTCAACTGCTGGTATGTCGCAGCCTGGGATCATGAGTTGATCGACGGCACGAAGCTCGCCCGCACCCTCCTCGAGCGCCCCGTCGTGCTCTACAAGGGCGAAAGCGGCCAGGTGGTCGCCCTCGACGACCGTTGCTGCCACCGCGGCGCGCCCCTTTCGATGGGCCGCATCGAAGGCGACGACCTGCGCTGCATGTACCACGGCATGAAATTCGCGCCCTCGGGCAAGTGCATCCAGATTCCGGGCCAGGAGATGATTCCCCCGAAGCTCGGCGTGCGCAGCTATCCGGTGGTCGAGCGCGACCACCTGGTGTGGATCTGGATGGGCGACCCGGCCAAGGCCGACCCGGAGCAGATCCTCGACTATCCGCCGCTGCGCGACCCGACGTGGCGGGGGATGCCCGGCTACATGCACTACGACGCCAACTGGCTCTTCATCGTCGACAACCTGGCGGACTTCGCGCACCTCGCGTTCGTCCACACCAACACGCTCGGTGGCTCGGAAGCGTACGCGTACAAGACCAAGCACATCGAGATCGAACGGTTGAAGAACGGCTTTCGTGTCGAGCGCTGGAACAAGGACGACGCACCGCCCCCTTATCACAAGAAGGTCATCGCCGACAAGGAGGCCAGGGTCGATCGCCGCAACATCGCGCTGATGCAGGTCCCCGGCGTCTTCTTCATGGAGACCATGTTCGCGCCGGCCGGTCAGGGCGCCGACCAGGGCAATCTCGAAGGCGCGCGCCAGTACCGCAA
>CAJDUZ010000132.1_pt1 | contig 17011 bp, 13 predicted proteins | sample 7391221 | NCBI WGS metagenome assembly CAJDUZ01 (sample SAMEA7055692, study PRJEB34461) | soil metagenome | biome: terrestrial ecosystem; feature: Peninsula; material: soil | place: Antarctica | collected 2016
GCCCGCCATGCCGCAGCATGAGCTCTCGATCAACTGCGGCTGCGCGCCCGGGATCAACTTCAGCACCTCGAGGATCGGGCTGACGGCAGCGAACGCCTTCTGGTGGCAATGCCCGTGCAGCAGGATCGGCGCCGTCGCACCCTTGAACGCCAGATCGAAGCGGCCGACACGCGCCTCGCGCGCAATGAACTCCTCGAACAACAGCGCCTGCCCGGCGACGGTCACGGCCTTGGCGCCGAAACCCATCACCAGGGTCTCGTCGCGCAAGGTCAGCAGACACGACGGCTCGAGCCCGACGATCGCGACGCCGGCGGCAGCGAACGGCAGCAGCGCATCGATCAACTCACCGGCTCTGGTCTTGGCCTGGTCGACCATGCCGCTGGCGAGAAAGGTGCGCCCGCAGCAGTGCTGGCCGCCATTCTTTTCGACCGTGTGCAGCGTATAACCGGCAGCGCTGAGCACGTGCGCCGCGGCCAGGGCGTTTTCACTCTCGAAGGTGCCGTTGAAGGTGTCGACGAACAGCACGCAGGCCTTGCCGCCGGCCGCCGCGGCAGCCAGGGTCGATTCGCGGTCGGCATACATCGCGGGCTTGCGCGCGCGCCAGAACGTGTCGGTGCGCCAGCGCGGCAGGCGGCGCTGCGCCGCCAGCCCGAGCAGCTTCTCGCTCAGCCAGGCGGCGCCGGGCACGCGATCGCGCAGGTTCAGCAGCCACGGCACGCGGCTCGCGGCACGCGCGTAGTCGGGCAAGTGGGCGATCAAGCGGTCTTTCAGCGTGTAGCCATGGCGCGCCTTGTAGTGCGCGAGGAACTCGATCTTCATCTTCGCCATGTCGACGCCGGTCGGGCACTCGCGCTTGCAGCCCTTGCAGCCGACGCACAAGTCCATCGTCTGGAACATCTCGGTGCCGGTGAAGGCATCGGCGCCGAGCTGCCCCGACAGGGCCAGACGCAGGCTGTTGGCGCGCCCGCGTGTCAGGTGCTGCTCGTCGCGCGTCGCGCGATAACTCGGGCACATCGTGCCGGCATCGAACTTGCGGCAGTGACCGTTGTTGTTGCACATCTCGACGGCCTTCGCGAAGCCGCCGGTGCTGTCGCCGCCGCTGCCCGGCGCAGTCGTGACCTTGCTGAGCGGATCGGCATCGACATTCCACGCCGACCAGTCGAGCGCTGTCTTCAGTTCAATGCGCCGGTAAGGCCGCGGTGCGCTCGGCGGAGCAAAGCGAAACAGCAAAGCGTCGTCCATTCGCGGCGGATCGACGATGCGGCCGGGGTTGTAGAGGCCGATCGGATCGAGCTCGCGCTTGATCGCCCTGAAGGCGTCGTTGATGGCCGCGCCGAACTGCCACTCGATCCATTCGCCGCGACACAGGCCATCCCCGTGTTCACCGCTGTACGCGCCCTTGTATCTGCGCACCAGCACGCTCGCTTCCTCGGCGATCGCGCGCATCTTCGCGCCACCGTCGGTCCGCATGTCGAGGATGGGTCGCACATGCAGCGTGCCGACCGAGGCATGCGCATACCAGGTGCCGCGCGTGCCGTGCCGCGCGAAGACTTCGGTCAATGCATCGGTGTAATCGGCCAGATGCTCGAGCGGCACCGCACAGTCCTCGATGAAGCTGACCGGCTTGCCGTCGCCCTTCAGGCTCATCATGATGTTGAGCCCGGCCTTGCGCACTTCCCACAGCCGCCTTTGCTGCGCCTCGTCCGGCATTTCGACGACGCTGCCCGGGTGGCCGAGATCGCCCACCAGCTCGACCAACTGTCGGAGCCTGGGCAGCAGCTGCGCCTTGTCGGCGCCAGAGAACTCGACCAGCAGGATTGCCGCCGGCGTGCCGGTCAGCGCCGCTTCGACCGTCGGCCTGAACGCCGGGTTCGCCAGGGCGAGATCGATCATCGTGCGGTCGACCAGCTCGACCGCGCTCGGCTCCAACTTCACGATGTGCTGTGCCGAGTCCATCGCGCCATGGAAGGTCGCGAAGTTGACGACACCGAGCACCTTGGCGCGCGGCAGCTCGGACAGCTTCAGCTGCAGCGTGCGGGTGTAGGCGAGCGTGCCTTCGGAGCCGATCAGCAGGTGCGCGAGGTTGACGCTGCCGTCGTCCGTGTACGGCCTTTCGCTCTGGTTGTCGAAGATATCGAGGTTGTAGCCCGCAACACGGCGCATCACCTTGGGCCAGTTGGCGTGGATCGCGTCGCGGTGCCGGCGAGCGAGTCCGTGCACGAATTCGGCAATGCCGCGGGCCCGCGTGCCGAGAGTCGCCACGGGGCCGAAGTCGATCGGCTCGCCATCCGAAAGCCACGCGCTGACTCCGAGCACGTTGTGCACCATGTTGCCGTAAGCGATCGAGCGCGAGCCGCACGAGTTGTTGCCGGCCATGCCGCCCAGCGTCGCCTGCGCGCTGGTCGAGACATCGACCGGAAACCACAAGCCGTGTGCCTTGAGTTGCGCGTTCAGGTGGTCGAGCACGAGGCCGGGCTCGACCGTCGCGGTGCGCGCCGCAACGTCGACGTCGAGCAGGCGGCGAAAGTGCTTGCTGTTGTCGATGACGAGCGCGGCGCCAGTCGTCTGGCCGCACTGGCTGGTGCCGCCACCGCGGGCGAGCACCGGAACGCCGAGATCGCGGGCGACGTCGAGCGCAGTCACGATGTCGCGTTCGCTGGTCGGTACCAGCACGCCCACCGGCATGATCTGGTAGATCGACGCGTCGGTCGCGTAGCGGCCACGCGAGCCGGCATCGAACAGCACTTCGCCTTCGGTTTCGCGACGCAGCCGCGAGGCCAGCGCATGGCTGATGTCGTTGGCGGCAGTGGCACTGCCGGCGGGCAGCGGGGTGGATTCAGCCGGCACGGGTCGGCTCAGCGAATCAGAAGGCAGCGGAGAGCGCCGCTTGCGGGTAGGCCTCGCCCGACCGCAGCAGCAACAAGACCGAATCGCGCTTGTGCACGAGGTGCTCGACCAGCAGGCTGCGCAAGCCCGCGGCGTCATGCCGCGCCAGGGCGTCGAGCATCAGTGCGTGCTCCTTCACCGCGCTTTTCCACTTCGCGCCGTTCAGGTTTGTGCGAAAACGCAGTGACTGCACGCGAGCGTTGATGCCCTGGTACGTGCGCGTCAGCACCGGGTTCTTCGCCGCCAGGTTGATCGCCGTATGGATGCGCGCATTCAAGCGGTAGTAGCCGGAAAGATCGCTGCGCGAAAAGCACGCGAGCATCTCGTAGTGCAGCGCCCGCAACTCGGCGAGTTCGGCGGGGGTGATGCGCTGCGCCGCAAGTTCGCCCGACATGCCTTCGAGCATCGCCAGCACCTCGAACGCATCGATCACGTCGGCCTCGGAGAGCTTCACCGCGACGGCTCCGCGGTTGGGCAGCAGGTCGACCAGACCCTCTCCACCGAGCAGCTTGATGGCTTCGCGCAGCGGTGTGCGAGAAACACCGAGCTGCTCGCACAGCAGCCGCTCGTTGAGCTTCGCTCCAGGCGCGATCTGCCCTTCGACCAGCATCGTGCGCAGCCGAGCTGCGACCTGCTCGTGCAGCACGAGGCGCGAGATTTCGATGACGTCAGCCATGGTGCCCAATGCATGAATTTTGCATGCAAAACCGGCAACGGCAATTCGGAGCCCGGGTTTACGATGAAAAAATTCTGTGTTTTGTATGCAATTATTCAATCGCGAAAGGCTGAGAGGCAGTAACGACGTTCAGCGGGGCCCGCCACCGATGCCGCGTCGTGACCGCAGCGCGATCAGTTGATCCCGAGCATCGCGGCCCCGAATGGCGCGCAAGGTGGCAACAAGCGGCTGCGCCTGCTCGCTCCGATCAAGAAGGTGATGCATACCGACCAGGACCACCTCACCCCGCTCAGGCGCTCGGCCATCGCCGCGGCCTGCTCACGCTTCACATCGTCCCGGCCGTCGCGGCCAGACACAGAATTGCTTGCACGGGAGTGTCGAAACTCGTCTGGCGAGTGACTCGAGGGGAACCAAAAAATGCTACAGCTCAACGCGCATCCGTCCGGCCGTCATTTTCTCCAGATTCCGGGACCGACCAATGTTCCCGACCGGGTTCTGCGTGCGCTCGATCATGCAACCATCGACCACCGCGGACCGGAGTTCGGCGTGTTGGGGCGACAGGTCCTGGCCGGCTTGAAGAAGGTCTTCAAGACCGACAGCGATGTGGTGATCTATCCGGCATCTGGCACGGGCGCGTGGGAAGCGGCGCTCGTCAATGCGCTGTCGGAGGGTGATCTGGTCTTGATGGCCGAAACCGGACACTTCGCGACCCTGTGGAAAGTCATGGCAGAGCACCTGGGCTTGCGCGTGGAGTTCCTGCCCGGCGACTGGCGACGTCCCGCCGACCCCGCGAAGATCGAAGCGCGTCTGCGTGCCGATTCCAGCCACGAAATCAAGGCGGTCTGCGTGGTGCACAACGAGACGGCCACCGGGGTCACCAGCGACATCAGGGCGGTGCGCGACGCAATCGATCACGCCGGCCACAGCGCGCTGCTCATGGTCGACACGATTTCATCATTGGGTTCCATGGACTACCGCCACGATGAGTGGGGCGTGGACGTCACGGTCGCCGGCTCACAGAAGGGGTTGATGTTGCCGCCGGGCCTGTCGTTCAACGCCATCAGTGCCAAGGCACTGGCCGCCAGCCGGGAGAACGACTTGCGGCGCTCCTACTGGGACTGGCACGCCATGCTTGCGAGCAACGCCACGGGATATTTCCCCTACACGCCGGCGACCAACCTGCTGTACGGCCTGCATGAGGCGCTGGCAATGCTCTTCAACGAAGGACTGGAGACGGTCTTCGAGCGGCACAAGCGCCATGCCGAAGCGACACGCCGGGCCGTACGCGCCTGGGGTCTGGAGATTTTGTGCGCTGACGCTGCCAGCTACAGCTCGTCACTGACGGCCGTCGTGATGCCCGGAAAGCATGGCGCAGACGCCTTCCGCAAGATCGCGCTGGACAACTTCGATTTGTCGCTGGGTCAGGGTCTGACCAAGCTGAAGGACCAGGTTTTCCGCATCGGTCACCTGGGTGACATCAACGATCTCACCCTCTGCGGAACACTGGCGGGCATCGAAATGGGCTTGACACTGGCGAAGGTCCCGCATCGGCTGGGCGGAGTGCAAGCGGCCATGGCCTACCTGACCGAACACGCAGCGGTGCGTTCTCGCCCGATGAGCGAATGAAAGAGCTCGCACGGTGCTGCTGCGGGGGCCTGATCCCGCACCGAGCAGCCGGTAGAAGTACGCAGCAACCCATGGGAGGTGATCACGTCCGAGTCGAATCATGCGTGAGATGTACGAGAGAGTATCCGAGTGGTTGAGGCCGTCCGGGCTTGATAGCCGCGATCTTTTGGGCTCCTTCCCGAGGATAAAGATTGGATAGGAACAGAAATCAGAGGTGAAGTCATGTCTTGCAGACCGTTCAAACTCATCAAATTCCTCGCATCGGCAAGCGTCTTGATGCTTTCTGCCATAACGGCTTCGCAGGCCGCCACCACGGTACGGCTGGGCCACGTCGGTGAGCCGGGATCGTTGATGGAAAGGACAGCGACCGAGTTTGCGAAACGTGCCAACGCACAACTCGGTGACAAGGCCGTGGTACAGGTCTATGGTTCGAGCCAGTTGGGTAGCGACACCGAGATGTTGCGCAAGCTGAAGCTGGGCACCATAGACCTTGCGTTGCCTTCGACGGTCATGAGTTCGGTCGATCCGGTATACGCGCTCTACGAGATGCCATTTCTGTTCAAAGACCGCGCCCAGGTCGCCGAGATGCAGAACGACAAGTTGATTCGCGGCACGATGGCTGATGCCGCGAACAAGCAGGGTTATGTCTTTCTCGCATTCTGGGAAAATGGCTTTCGGGACATCACGAACAACGTCAGACCCGTCAAGGTGCCGGCCGATCTCAAAGGCATCAAGCTGAGAATACCGAATGGCGAGTGGCGCCTTCGCATGTTCAAGGCGTATGGCGCAAACCCCACGCCGCTTGCCTATTCCGAAACGTTCGTTGCCTTGCAGACGGGCACCGTGGACGGGCAGGAAAACCCACTGGCGCAGATCTACCCTGCCCACTTCTACGAGGTGCAGAAGTATCTGACCATGTCCAATCACGTCTATACGCCGATCTCGGTTCTCGGCGGTGCGAGCTGGAAGCGGTTGCCCAAAGACGTTCAGCAGGTCCTGGAAAAGACCGCGATGGACATGCAACCCGTTGCCTTGAAGTTCGGCGCGGAAATGGATGATGACCTGCTCGGCAAGCTGAAGGCAAAGGGCATGATCGTCAATCAGATCGATCGGGAGGCTTTTGTGAAGGACTCGGGCAGCATCTACAAGCTGTTCGAGACCACGGTCAGCAACGGCAAGGAACTGGTCGACAGGGTTCAGGAATTGGGTAAATGACTCGGAATCGAGAGCCACTTTGCTGCATCGGCTCAAGCCGGTGCAGCAATATTCCTCGCGTGCTGATCTTCGCCGGTTAGCGTGGATATCATGAATCGTCTAAATACCGTCCGGACGGCTCTGGATCGAATCCTGGCTGGCTTTGTCGTGTTTCTTGTTCTCGCGCTGTCCGCAGTCGTCGTTCTCGGGTTTACGTCGCGCCTTGTCAATGTCCCCTTGTCATGGACGGGTGAAGTTGCCGGTGTCGGCCTTGCCTGGCTGACTTTTTACGGGAGCGCCCTGGCAGCGAGCCGCGGGGCTCATATCGCAAGCCCGAGCATTCTCGCCGTGATGCCCAGGAAGCTTCGCCTGCTGACCGCCGTGCTGTCGGAAGCCTTGATCATCCTGTTCCTCATTCTGCTGGTGTGGACGGGTATGCAGGTGCTGGAGGTTCTCAAAGGCAGCCGATTGGTCAGCGTCCCGTTCATCTCGCAGCCGGTCGAATCCGGAGAAGGCGACATCAATCTCGTCAAGACGAGTGCCGAGACCGAGTAGGCGCAACCCCTGGAAACTGGAACGGCGAAAGGCCGGTTGATTGGCCATAGCGAGCAAAAATAATGGGAATTTCCTTGATGTTGCTGGGCCTTGTCGCCCTCATCGTGATCAACATACCGATCGCGCTGGCGCTGGCCATCGTCGGTGCGGCGGGTACCTATCTGAGTTACGGGCCTGATGCTCTGCCCGAGATTCCATTGGCGCTGTTCGACGGCTCCACCAATTTTTCGCTGTTGGCGATCCCGCTTTTCATCTTCGCCGGCGCGCTCATGAACAATTCGAGTCTCGCGCGCCGCTTGATCGATCTGGCGACTGCGGTGCTCGGTTTCATTCGGGGCGGGTTGGCGCTGGTCACGATCGGGTCTTCGGCCTTCTTCGCGGAGATATCGGGATCCGCCGTGGCCGGTGTGGCAGCGCTCGGAAGCGTGCTGATCCCCGCCATGCGCCAAAGAGGATATTCGCGCGAATTCGCGGCGGCCATTTCGTCGTCTGCCGCGAGCCTGGCCATCATCCTGCCGCCGTCCATCCCCATGATCATCTATGCCGTCATGGCGCAGGTGTCGGTCGTCAAGATGTTCATCGCGGGCGTGCTGCCCGGGCTCATGGGTGCCCTCGGTCTGGCGGCCGTCGCATACTATATAGCGAGAAAAAAGAACTTCCCGGTCGAAGCCAAATTCGAGCTGCCGAAGGTTTTCATTGCGCTGAAAAACGCCTTTTGGGCACTGACCATTCCGGTCATCATCCTGGGCGGCATTTTCGGCGGGTTCGTGACAGCCACCGAAGGTGCCGGACTGGCAGTCGCGGTTTCCCTTGTCATCAGCGGGTTGATCTATCGCGAGTTGACTCTCGCCAAGCTGTACAAGGCCTGTGTAGAAAGCGGAATCCAGACCGCGGTCGTGATGCTGCTGGTGGCAGCGTCTGCGCTCGTCGGGTCTTATCTGACCCAGGCGCAACTGCCGCAGCAGCTGGCCGCCGGCATCGAGAATTTCAGTTCCAACAAGTACGTCATCCTGTTCATCCTGAACATCTTCTTCCTGATCATCGGAATGTTCCTGCATTCGGCCGCAGCGATCATTCTGGTCATCCCGATCGTGATGCCGCTGGTGAATTCCGTGGGCATAGACCCCGTGCACTTCGGGCTGGTTGTGACCTTGAACCTGGCAATCGGCCAACAAACGCCGCCCGTGGCGAGCGTGCTGATCACGGCCTGCTCGATTGCAAAGTCCGATATCTGGAAGACGACGCGCTCCAATCTCGCCTTCATCGGGGTTTTGCTGGTGGTGTTGCTGATCAATACCTATCTGCCGGATATTTCGCTTGTGCTCGTCCACCTGCTGTATGGCACCAGTTGAGGAGCGGCATCGTGCCTCGCCAAGAGAACCCAGCGCTCGGCGCACCTCCTCCAGCCCGGCCGTTGCCGCTTGCCGGCGTGCGCGTGCTCGATGTCAGCCAGGTGATGGCCGGCCCGTTCTGCTCGATGCTGCTCGCCGATCTCGGCGCCGATGTCATCAAGATCGAGCCGCCCGGCAGCGGTGACCAGACGCGCGGCGCCATGGGCTTCAAGCTCAAGGGCGACGACAGCATGGGGTTCCTGAACCTCAACCGCAACAAGCGCAGCGTTGCGCTCAACCTGAAGACCGAAGCCGGCCGCAAGGTGTTCATGCGGCTGGTCGAAAAGGCCGATGTGCTGGTCGAGAACTACCGTCCCGGCGTGATGACCCGGCTCGGCCTGTCGTACGCGGCGCTCGAGCAGCTCCGCCCCGAACTGGTCTATGCCAGCATTTCGGGCTTCGGGCAGGACGGGCCCTGGTCGACTCGGCCCGGCTTCGACCTGATGGCACAAGCGATGTCGGGAGTGATGAGCGTGACCGGCCATCCCGGCGGGCCGCCGGTGAAGGCCGGCGTTCCGGTGGCCGACATCGGCTGCGCGCTTTTCGCCGTCTACGCCATCCTCGCCGCATACATCGGACGCCTGTCGTCGGGCCGTGGCCAGTACATCGACGCCTCGCTGTTCGACAGCGTGCTGGCGTTCTCGATCTGGGACATCGCCGACTACTGGGGCACCGGCCGCGTGCCGACTCCGGTGGGCACCTCGAACAAGATGGCTGCACCGTACCAGGCGGTCCGCGCAGCCGATGGTCACCTGGTGATGGGCGCGACCAACCAGAAACTGTGGGCGGCGCTGTGCCAGCTGATGCAACGCCCCGATCTTGCCGCCGATTCCCGTTTTGCCACCAATGCCAAGCGGCTTGCGAACCGTGAAGCGTTGATCGACGAGCTGGAGCTCACCTTCAAGACGCGACCGGCTGCCGAATGGATCGATCTGATGCTCGACGCCGGCATTCCTGCCGGGCCGCTGCTCACGTACCCACAGGCATTCGACAGCGAGCACGGCCGCCATCGCCAGATGCGCATCGATATCGAGCACCCGGTCGAAGGCACGATCCCGAACATCGGCTTTGCCGTGAAGCTCTCGGCAACCCCGGCGCGGGTGCGCCGGCCGCCACCCTTGCTGGCGCAGCACACCGACGAGGTGCTGGACGAGCTCGGCATCGACGCGACCGAGCGCGCGGCGCTGCGCGATGCCGGAGCGTTCGCGGCATGAGCACCCCGGCACGGCCGCTGCGAAGCGGGCGCGCCGTCCCGCGGCGCGCGACCGACTGCAGGCCGAGGATGCACCCGTGAGTGGCGACGAAGGCGCGGTGCGGCTGTCGATCAGCGACGGCGTCGCCGCGATCGTGTTCGACCGGCCGCATGCGCACAACGCGATGACCTGGGCGATGTACGCGGCGCTCGGCTCGATCTGCGAACGCCTCGCCAGCGACGCTTGCGTGCACGCCGTGACCTTGCGTGGTGCCGGCGGCAAGGCATTCGTCGCCGGCACCGCGATCGAGCAATTCAGCGCCTTCAAGAGCGCCGAAGACGGCGTCGCCTACGAGCGCGGCATCGATGCCGGCATCGAGCGCATCGAGCGCCTGCCGATGCCGGTGATCGCGATCCTCGAAGGCTGGGTCGTCGGCGGAGGCCTGGCGATCGCCGCCGCCTGTGACCTGCGAATCGCAACCCCCGATGCCCGCTTCGGCGTGCCGATCGCGCGCACCCTCGGCAACTGCCTGTCCGCGGCGAACACCGCGCGCATCGTCAACGGTTTCGGCATCGGCCATGCCAGACGCATGCTGCTGCTCGCGCAAACGCTCGACGCCAGCGAGGCACAGGCCGCCGGTTTCCTTGCGGAAATTGCCGCGCCGGATGCGCTCGATGCCACTGTGGCTGCGATGTGCGAGCGCATCGCCAGCTTGGCGCCGCTGACCTTGCGCGCCGCCAAGGAAACGCTGCGCCGTGTCGCCCATGAGGCAGCGCCGGCCAACGAGGATCTGATCCGCCTGTGCTACGGCAGCCGCGACTTCGGTGAAGGCGTCGCCGCCTTCATAGGCAAGCGCAAGCCGGTCTGGAGCGGCGGTTGAACCCGGGGCAGCGCGGCGGTCTGTGCCCTGGTGCGGGTTCGATTGCGCGGTCGGCAGACCTCGGCTATACCCGGTACAGGAGGCACACCGCGCGCGCTTCGATCGCTTCGCCGTGGCCGACCGGGCCCATGCCCTCGGCGGTCTTCGCCTTCACGCTGACCTGATCGATCGCGACCGCCAGCGCCTGCGCAAGGCGCTGGCGCATTGCCGCGATGTGCGGCGCGAGCTTGGGCGCCTGCGCGATCACGGTGCTGTCGACATTGCCGATCTGCCAGCCCGCGGCCTTGATGCGGCGCGCGGCTTCGGCCAGCAGCGCCAATGAATCGGCGCCGCGGTATTGCGGATCGGTGTCGGGGAAATGATGGCCGATATCACCCAGCGCAGCCGCCCCGAACAAGCCATCGGTGACCGCGTGGCACAGCGCGTCGGCATCGGAATGACCGACGAGCCCGTGCGTGTGCGCGATCTCGACCCCGCCGAGCACGAGCCGCCGCCCGGCCTCCAGCGCGTGCGTGTCCCAGCCCTCGCCGATGCGCCAGAGGGGGAGGCGTGAAAAAGACAAAGGTGCATCAGCGGCTCCGCAACAGTCGTTCGGCCAACGCGAAATCGGCCGGATAGGTCAGCTTGAAATTCTCGGTCGAACCGACGATGAGCCTGGGCGCCAGTCCCAGCGCCTCGACGGCGCCGGCCTCGTCGGTGACGTCGGGTGCGGCGCGCTGCAGCGCTTCGGCGAGCAATCCCAGACGGAACATCTGCGGCGTCTGCGCCAGCCACTTGCCTGCGCGTGGCAAGGTGGCTTCGACGCGGCCATCGCGCTCGACCTTCAGGGTGTCGGCCAGCGGCAGCGCCAGCAGGCCGCCGACCGCATCGTCCTGACACGCATCGATCAAGGCGTCGATCACATCGGTGCGCACCAGGCAGCGCGCGGCGTCATGCACCAGCACCCAGTCGTCGTCCGCCGCGCCGCGCAGCCGCAGTTCGGCCAGGCCGTTGCGTACCGTCTCGGCGCGCGCTGAGCCGCCGCAGCGCACGGCTTCGATGCGCGCGGCCCCGGCCTCGGCCGCGGCCGGTGCTGTGCTTGCAACGCCGGCCAGCGCTGCCTCCGGGGTGCGGCTGGAGGCGGGCGACGTCCCGACGCGTTGCTCGTAGTGGATGTCTTCCGGGGCCAGCAGCACCAGAATGCTTTGCAGTCGCGCGACGCCAGCCAGCGCCGCCAAGGTATGTGCGACCAGCGGACGCCCGGCGAGCTCGACATATTGCTTGGGCAGGCTCGCGCCCGAGCGCGAACCGCTGCCGGCGCAGGGCAGCAAGGCGTGGCAACGCAGCGGGGGCGCGGGCTTGGAAACGTTCACGGATGACGAGGGGGCATGGCAACGGTGCCGGGCAGGCGGGCGCAGGGCTTTCGGGCGGGTCAGCAAGGCGTCGAACGAACGCGGCTCGTCGCCGCCGTCAAGCGCGAAGGTTAACCGCGCGGGCCCCCGGGCACCTTGAATACCGGCCTTGCCGGCCTACCTACAATTCAAGCTTGGCGCTTGTGGCGCCATCACTCTCGACGCCTGTGGCGCCAGTCGCCTCGGGCGTTGTTCCTTTTGCGCCGCTTGCGCGCACCCCCCGCTTCATGCACCTCCCCAACATCGCCCCCGGAAAGCGCTACACGCTGCCGCGCCCGTTCGGCTCGGCCGACGCCTTGCTGCTGGCGCGCTACGCGCAATCGCGCCGGCCGCAGCTCACCGCCATTCTCACGGCCGAGCCGGCCGACACGCAGCGCCTCGAGGACGAGTTGGCGTTCTTCGCGCCGGAACTCCGCATCGCCGTCTTTCCCGATTGGGAGACCTTGCCGTACGACACGTTCTCGCCGCACCAGGACTTGATCTCCGAGCGGCTGGCAACCCTGTGGCGCATCCGCCAGGGCGAGGTCGACATCGTGCTGATGCCGGCGACGACGGCGCTGACGCGCCTCGCGCCACCCGGTTTTCTTGCCGCCTACACCTTCAACTTCAAGCAAAAGGAACGGCTCAACGAGGCGGCCTTGAAGGCACAGCTGACATTGGCCGGCTACAGCCACGTCAGCCAGGTCGTCTCGCCCGGTGAGTACGCGGTGCGCGGCGGCCTGATCGATCTCTTCCCGATGGGTTCCGCGGTGCCGTACCGCGTCGATCTGTTCGGCGACGAGGTCGACTCGATCCGAACCTTCGATCCCGACAGCCAGCGCAGCCTCTATCCGGTCCCCGAAGTACGGCTGCTGCCCGGGCGCGAATTCCCGATGGACGAGGACGCACGCACGCGCTTTCGCGCGCGCTGGCGCGAACAGGTCGAAGGCGATCCGAGCGCGGCTCGCGTCTACAAGGACATCGGCGCGGGCATCGCGACCTCCGGCATCGAGTACTACCTGCCGCTCTTCTTCGACGCCACGGCGACGATCTTCGACTACCTCGGAGAGCAAGCGCAGCTTGTGCTGCACGGCGAGCTCGACACGGCGCTGCAGCGCTTCTGGAACGACACGCGCGAGCGCCACCGCTTCCTGCAGCACGACCGCGAGCGCCCTCTGCTGGCGCCCGAGGCGCTCTTCCTGAAGACCGAGGAATTCTTCGGTCTCGCCAACCGGCATGCGACCCTGGCGCTGCGCGGCACCGAACCCACCGACTGGGCGCGCCCGCTGCCCGATCTCGGCGTCGACCGCGGCGCGACCGAACCGCTGCAGCGGCTGCAACGCCACCTCGCGACAACAAGACACCGTGTCTTGCTGCTGGCCGAAAGCGAGGGCCGGCGCGAGAGCCTGCTCGAGCTGCTGCGCGACCACCGCATCGCGCCGCCGAGCGTCGCGGGCCTGGCTGACTTTCAAGCCACGCCCACCGAACGTTTCGCGATCGCCGCGGCACCGCTGGCCGAGGGCTTCGTCTGGAACGAGGGCGATCCCGATGAGGTGATCGAGTTCGTCACCGAGACCGAACTCTTCGCGACGGCCCCGGCGACGCGGCGCCGCCGCAAGGAGGAGCGCGCGAGCGACGTCGACACGCTGATCAAGGATCTCTCCGAGCTCAAGCCCGGCGACCCGGTCGTGCACGTCAACCATGGCATCGGCCGCTACATGGGACTCAAGCTGATCGAGTTCGGCGCAGCCGAAGGCGGTCCGGGCGAGTTCCTGCATCTCGAATACGCCGACAAGGCGGCACTCTACGTGCCGGTCGCGCAACTGCACCTGATCGGCCGCTACAGCGGGGTGAGCCCCGAGGAGGCGCCGTTGCACCGGCTCGGCTCGAGCCAGTGGGAGAAGGCCAAGCGCCGTGCCGCCGAGCAGGTGCGCGACAGCGCCGCCGAGTTGCTCAACCTCTACGCGCGGCGCGCCGCACGCGAAGGCCATGCGCACCGTTTCGCGGTCGCCGACTACGAGGCGTTTGCCGCGAGCTTCGGCTTCGAGGAGACGCCCGACCAGCATGCGGCCATCCATGCGGTGATCCAGGACCTGATCTCGCCGCAGCCGATGGATCGGCTCGTGTGCGGCGACGTCGGCTTCGGCAAGACCGAGGTCGCGTTGCGCGCCGCATTCGTCGCGGTCACCGGCGGCAAGCAGGTGGCGATCCTCGCGCCCACCACCTTGCTTGCCGAGCAGCACTACCAGGTCATCGCCGACCGCTTCGGCAAATGGCCGGTGAAGATCGCACAGCTGTCGCGCTTTGCTTCGCCGAAGGAGGTCAAGGCGGCGCTCGACGGCCTGGCCGACGGCACCGTCGACATCGTCGTCGGCACCCACAAGCTGCTGTCCCCGAACGTGAAGTTCAAGCGTCTGGGCCTCCTGATCGTCGACGAGGAGCATCGTTTCGGCGTGCGCCACAAGGAAGCGATCAAGGCAATGCGCGCCGAGGTCGACGTGCTGACCTTGACCGCCACGCCGATCCCGCGCACCCTCGGCATGGCACTCGAGGGCTTGCGTGACCTCTCGGTCATCGCCACCGCGCCGCAACGGCGCCTGGCGATCAAGACTTTCGTGCGCAACGAATCGAGCGGCACGATCCGCGAAGCCGTGCTGCGCGAACTCAAGCGCGGCGGCCAGGTCTATTTCCTGCACAACGAAGTCGCGACCATCGAGCATCGCCGCGAGACCTTGCAGGCACTGCTGCCCGAGGCACGCATCGCCGTCGCCCACGGCCAGATGCCCGAGCGCGAACTCGAGCGCGTGATGCGCGACTTCGTCGCGCAGCGCCACAACGTGCTCTTGTGCTCGACCATCATCGAGACCGGCATCGACGTGCCGACCGCCAACACCATCGTGATGAGCCGCGCCGACAAGTTCGGCCTGGCGCAGCTGCACCAGTTGCGCGGCCGCGTCGGCCGTTCGCACCACCAGGCGTATGCCTACCTGCTGGTGCCCGATGTCGCAGGCCTGACCAAGCAGGCGGCGATGCGGCTCGAGGCGATCCAGCAGATGGAGGAGCTCGGTTCGGGCTTCTACCTGGCGATGCACGATCTCGAGATCCGCGGAGCGGGCGAGGTGCTGGGCGAGAACCAGAGCGGCAACATGATGGAGATCGGCTTCCAGCTCTACAACGAGATGCTGGCCGAAGCGGTGCGTTCGCTGAAGGCCGGCCACGAGCCCGATCTGCTCGCGCCGCTCTCGGCCACGACCGAGATCAACCTGCACGCGGCGGCCTTGCTGCCGAACGACTACTGCGGCGACGTGCACACTCGGCTCTCGCTGTACAAGCGCCTCGCAACGGCCTCCAAACCCGAGCAGATCGACGCGCTGCTGGAAGAGATCACCGACCGCTTCGGCAAGCTGCCGCCGCAGGGCCAGACCTTGTTCGACGTGCACCGGCTGCGCGTCCTCGCCAAGCCCTACGGCGTGACGAAGATCGATGCGGCGCCGATGCTCACCGTCATCAGCTTCGTCGCCAATCCCCCGGTCGAAGCCTTGCGCATCATCGAGCTGGTGCAGAAGAACCGCCACATCAAGCTCGCCGGCAACGACAAGCTGCGCATCGAGCGCGAGGCCAAGGAGCCGAAGGACCGCGCGCAACTGATTCGCGACGTGCTGCGGGCGCTGGGCGCGCCGAAGGTCGCCGAGCCGGCCTGAACCCGGCGGTTCAGGCTGCCCAGGCGGCGTGGAAGCCAAACGGAATCACGTGTGTTGCCGCCGCCATCGGTATAGCCGTGCTCCGACATCAGGTGGATGCCGGCATCCTCATCGATGGGCAAGCGCCCGGCGGTTTCCAGCGTATCGGGATCGAAACGGGTCAGCCTGGGCGGATTCCTGATTCGCGATCGGAGTTTGAAGCCAGCGATCGCACAATAGCCCGGCCTCACCCGTTCGCCGGCCGAAGCGCCGGCCCGCCGAGCAAGCCCATGACCGACAACTCGAACCCGCGATCCGTTGAATTCGCTCCCGGCCTCATCGTCCGCGGCTTCACGCCGCCACTTCGGCTTGCCGACTTCCGGCTGATCGCGTTCGACATGGACTCCACGTTGATCAACATCGAATGCGTCGACGAGATCGCCGATGCCGCGGGCCGCAAGCCCGAGGTCGCGGCGATCACCGAGGCCGCGATGCGCGGCGAGATCGCCGACTACAAGGAAAGCCTCCGGCGCCGCGTCGCGCTGCTTGCCGGCGTGCCGGTGTCGGCGCTGCACGAGGTCTACGAGCAGCGGCTGCGGCTCAACCCCGGCGCCGAGACGCTGGTACGCGCGGCGCAGGCGGCGGGGCTGAAGACCTTGCTGGTCTCGGGAGGTTTCACGTTCTTCACCGATCGCCTGCGCGACCGGCTCGACCTCGACTACACACGCTCCAACGTGCTGGGCATCGAGCATGGCCGGCTGAACGGCACACTCGTCGATCAGCCCTGGGGCGACATCTGCGATGGCGCCGAGAAGCGCCGCATGCTGCTCGAGACCTGCGCAGCACTCGGCATCGAGCCGCGCCAGGCGATCGCCATCGGCGATGGTGCCAACGATCTGCCGATGCTGGCCGTGGCCGGCCTCAGCGTGGCGTACCACGCCAAGCCCGCCGTGCGCGCTCAGGCGATGCTGGCGATCGACTCGGGCGGCCTCGATCGCTTGCTCGAGGTGGTGCAAGCGGTTTGATCATTGCCGCGACGTGAGTGCGGCGGCCGACCCGCCGACTCGCGTCTCACGGCGTGATGACGACGATGCCGTCGGCATCGGCGTAGAGCCGATCGCCCGGGCGCACCCAGGTGCCGCCGATCTGCACCGCTACATCGCGTTCGCCGGCATTGCGCTTTTCGGTCGGCAGCGGCAGCAGCGCCAAGGCACGGATGCCGACTTCGGTTTGCGCGAGTTCGGCCGCATCGCGTACGCAGCCGTGCACGATGACGCCGGCCCAGCCGTTGCGCGCCGCCGCCGCTGCAACGTTGCCGCCGACCAGCGCGCGGCGCAGCGAGCCACCGCCATCGACCACCAGGACGCGCCCACCGCCCGGCTCGTCGAGCGCCGCCTTGACGAACGAGTTGTCCTCGAAGCACTTGACGGTGCTGACCGATCCAGCGAAACGGGTGCGGCCTCCGAAATCGCGAAAGATCGGCGGCAGCACCCGCAACGTGTCGCCATGCCCATCCTTGTGCATGTCGCACAGGTCACAAGTGGCAAATTTCTCGAGCTC
>CAJDUZ010000145.1_pt1 | contig 16908 bp, 18 predicted proteins | sample 7391221 | NCBI WGS metagenome assembly CAJDUZ01 (sample SAMEA7055692, study PRJEB34461) | soil metagenome | biome: terrestrial ecosystem; feature: Peninsula; material: soil | place: Antarctica | collected 2016
CACCGGAGCGGGCGGCAAATGGATCGCGTGCAGTCCGGAAGCCGCGCGACACCTGCCGGGACTTTTCTCTTCGAGACCGACCACCGGATCGGCAAAGCGGCAAAGCCGCGCGCGGGCGCTGACGCCGCGCCTCGGAGAGGCCGAGGAGCAGAGGGGTTGCAAGGTTGCCCCGCGCCAGCGGGGCCAGCGAGGACTGATCGAGCTCCGTTTTGCCGCAGGCCAAAAAGGGCGAGTTCCGCAGCAGCCTTGCAGACCCGAGCACAGCAGGGCAGTCACCGCGCAGCGGTGACCGTCTCCCTGAAGCGGCGGCAGCGGCACGCCCGCCGCTTTGCTCGCGCCGACCTCGGCATGCCGACCACCGAAAGCCTGATCTCCGTAAGCCGATTTCGGGCAGGACCAGATGCCTATCGCGGCAGCGTGCGCCGCAGCGCCTCGAAGAAGAGTTCCGACTGCAGGCGCTCGCCCGCCGTCTGCTCGGCGACCCGCGCGGCCAGCGCGTCGGCGACCGGCAGCAGCCGGCGGCCGGTCGATCGCGCGGTGACCTGCAGCGCGCAGGCGCGTTCGAGGAAATAGAGGTCGTCGTAGGCATGCGCGATGCGCTCGCCGCACACGATCACGCCGTGGTTGCCGAGAAAGGCGACGTCGGCGCCGTGCATCGCGCGCGCGATGCGCTCGCCTTCCGAGGCGTCGAGCGCCAGTCCGTTGTAGTCGCCGTCGATCGCGATGCGGCCGTGGAAGCGCATCGCGTTCTGCGACAGCGCGGTGTCGAGAGCGCGGTCTTCGGTCAGGGTCAGCGCGGTCGCGTTCGGCATGTGGGTGTGCAGCACGCAGGCCTTGGCGGCGATGCGGTGGATCGCCGCGTGGATGAACATCGCGGTCGGCTCGACCGCGTGGCGGCCAGCCAGCTGCTGTCCGAGTGCGTCGACCAGCACGATGTCGGCCGCGCCGATCTCGCTCCACAGCAGCCCGCGCGGGTTGATCAGGAACCGCTCGCCGTCACCCGGCAGCGCCACGCTGAAATGATTGCAGACGCCCTCACCGAGGCCGTGGTGCGCCGCCGCACGCAGCGCCAGCGCGAGGTCGGCGCGCAGTGCCGCGACCGGCTTCGAATCGAAGAGGGTTGCTGCGCTTTCGACACGTGCATCCATCATTTCTCCTTGTGTGACGGGTTTGTCGCTGCAAGCCGGGGGAAGGCCCGTCCGACGAGACCCGCATGTAGCGGCATCAGAGCACGGGCGCCATCATGCCCACGGCGTTCTGCACCAGTCGATCGCCAAACGTCCAGGCACGGACGGCTTCGGGCGCGATCGGTTGGGAGGCAGCCAAATACGTCAACTGTCGCTGCCGGATCACCGCCGTCGTATCGCTGTCGGCGATCAGCAGGTTGTTCTCGAAGTTCAGTTCAAGGCTGCGGCGATCCATGTTGGCCGATCCCACCAGCGCGATCTTGCCGTCCAGCGTGATCGACTTGGTGTGCAGCAGGCCCAGCGGGTACTCGTGCACATCCACGCCCGACGCGAGCAGCGCGGCGTAGGTGCTGCGACAGGCACTGCCCACCAGCCAGGAATTATTGCGTGCCGGGAAGATGATCGTGGTCTTGACGCCGCGCCTTGGCGCTGCGCACAGCGCGCGCATGATCGCCTCGTCCGGCACAAAGTAGGGCGTCGTGATCAGCAGTTCCTCTCGCGCGGCGTAGAGGGTCGCGACGAACATGTCGGACATCGCATTGCCGTGGGTGGTCGGGCCGGTGCCGAACATCTGCGCCACGACACCGGGCTCGAAGCATTGCGGCGCCGGCAAGGCAGAAGGCAGGCCTTCCAGCGCTTCGCCGGTTTCGGCGATCCAAGTGGTGAGAAACAGATACTGCCCCTGCCGCACGACCGGCCCTTCGCAGCGCAGAAGGATGTCGACCCAGGGTGCGAACTTGGCTTCCACCCGGAATTCCGGATCGGCACAATTCTGGCTGCCGCAGAAGGCAATGCGGTTGTCGATCACCACGATCTTGCGGTGATTGCGCAGGTCGAGCCGGCCCACGGCCAGATGCCCCATGCGCGGAATGTCGTTCAGCGTCACCCAGGTGCGCACCCCGGCATCCTGAAGCTGGCGCCAGCGCGCCGAACGCGCGAAGGCCCTTGAGCCGAGCGCATCCACCATCACACGGCAGTGCACGCCACGGCGCGCAGCGCCGGCTACGGCATCGGCCACCTTGCCACCGTTGGCATCGTCCAGCCAGATGTAGAAGCTGATGTGCACATGCTCGCACGCCTGTTCGATATCTGCCACCAGCGCGGCGATGGCGGCGTTGGAGTCGGCCATCGGCGTATCGACAGGCGCGTCGGGGTCGCCCAGCAAGGTGATGCGGTTGCCTCCCACGGGGTCGAAGCCGTTGATCGAGCGTCCGAGGTCGAACAGGGTCGCGGTGCGCGCTTCGATGTCCGCCGGCGCGCTGACGGCACGCTGGGGAAGCGGAATCTGCTCCTTGGCCTCGTGCAGGCGCTTGACCCGCTCGCGGCCGATGTTTGTCTCACCCAGCAGCAGATAGGCAATCACGCCGAACAATGGCAGCAACATGATCATCGCCACCCAGGCCACGCGCGAGGCGGGCGTGCGGTCGGGACGGGTGATCGCGCGTGCAACCACCAGCAGGTCCAACATGAACAAGAGCACGCTAGGCAGCAGGCTGAGCGCGGGGTGCGGCCAGGTTGATGTCAAAGGCATGGTCAAACTCCAGCGCGCGCTGCGCAGAGCCCACTCGAGTGAGGCGTTGCATTCTGTTTGGGACTTGAGCTTTGCCAGCCACTCCTGCACGCCCGGACGCTCGCGTCCAACTCAGCGACCATCTGGTGCGTACTCCAATGCGTGGCTGTTCGCCCATGGCGACGCCGGACCCTGAAGGAGCGCAGCGTCGATTGAAGGGCACCGTGGCGCATCAAGAGATGTCGGGTGAGATGCCGCAGCCAAGGCGATCCAGCAGCACGATAAGCGTCTCACGCACGCTCGGGTGCGACAGCGGCACCAGTGCCACGCCCCCCGGGCGGAGCATCCCCGGAGCAATCCGGTCGCCGAAGAAGACTGCTGAGGTCGCCTGGTTGTGACGTGTCGACATCCAGAGCATTCCCTGGGCATCCGGGGCTGCCTGATAGATCCATGTCGCCCACTGCCGCGTGCGCGGGTAGTCGTCCATTTCGGACTCAAAGAGGTCAGACGGCCACAGCCTCATGCGCTGCAGCCCGAGGGTGGTCAGGTCCGCCAGCCGTACCGGCTCGGGCTGAACGATCTCGCTCAGACGCAAAGGTGCCTGAAGCGCACCGGTCAGATCGAAGATGTGGCCCTCGGAGGGGAAGGGCACCGCGCGAAGGACCGTCTCCATCAGCGCGCCGGCGGGCGTGGATGCCGCGTCGAGCGTCGGCACGACCCGCCGCTTGCCGTCTTGCTCTGCGACGATCGGGCTCAAGCGCCCATTGCCGAGGCCGGAATCGTTGAAGGCTTCAGGCGCAAAGCGGCCGGTGGACGGGTCGTGGGGATGCACGCGCCACCAGAGTTGCGGCGCAACTTCGAGGAGGCCCGGCGTGCCGTGCGCCGGCGGTGGGAAGGGGCGTGCGACGGACACCTGGGCTGTCAGGGCCGGCTGCGGCGTTGCCCACCGCTCAGCCATGCACCGCGCCGAGCACCTGGTCCTTAGCGGCTTCCACCACCGCGGCGGCCCGCCCCGCGAGAAGTTCGCGCGGCCGGCGCCCGCCGAGCATCGAGTTGGTCGACTCGAACCAGCCGGCGACGCGGTAAGGGGAGAAGCCCTCGAGCACCTGAAGGATTTTCGCGACCGCGGGCAGGGGCTCGAACGCGTCGTCGAGCGCGTAGCGCGGGTAATAGAGGACCCCGCCCTTGGTGATCGCGAAGATGCGGCCGTCTGCCCGCCAACGGTTGGCCGCGCCGTGCGGGTTGCGCGCTGCCGGATCGCGCAGCCGGCCGATCTGCTCGGCGCTCAGCCACTCGGCGCCCGAGAAGATCGCCTCGACTCCGCGTTGCACCATGGCGGCTTGCTTCATGTCGAGGCGTCGAAGCGGCGTCGTCTCGACGATCGCATCGACGATGGATCGAAGCGCCTTGTCGGAATGCTCCGCGGTGCGCTGAGCGACGATCGGCGCGATCGCCTCGAGCGCAAGCTTGACGGCCCGAAGGTCCTTGCCCGGGAATGCCGAGACCTCGACTTGGACGTTCACGCGTTCCTCGGCCGGCACTTCGAGACCGGCGGATTGGCTGACGAGCTGCCGAGCCACCTCGTCAGCCGTCCGCGCCGGGGAGGTGGTGCTTGGGTCGTGTGGCATTGAGGCGCCTCCGTCGCTGGGCCCGCTGCGGCACGTTCGCCGCTGGCCGGCATGAGAACTGTGAGTAGATTGTATTCGATCGCTAATCTCTCCATGTTCCCGCGCTTAAACCTCCGGAGCGCCGACGCTTCCCGCCTCTGCCGGTCCTGGTTCGCGAAGCTTGCAGGAGCCTGGTGCGCCCAGTCGCTCGCCGGCTGGGACTCGCTCGTGGGCGTGGATCTGCTCCGAGGTGAGCCAGTCGATAAAGCGCAGTTGGGGCTCCCCCGGCAAGCTGAACAGGTTGCGCGTCAAAAGGACCAACCCTGTTTATGATGTCAATTCGGTGATCGCTTTGGCGAAGCCTAGCGCGATTGGCTCGCGATGCCGGTGTCGGCCGGCTTGCACCTGCTTCACGCCCTGCTTCCAGTGAGCCGTTGTCGTTCTGCGCCCCGGGCTTTCCGGTGGGTGGGACCACCCCGAAATCACACGACAGGAGACCCTATGTTCCGACCCCTTCGGATGGCAGCCTTTGCCGCCGGCGTGCTTGCCGCGGGCTCTGCTGCAGCGATCGACCTCACCGTCACCCACTTCGGCACCGGCATGTACGGAGTGCCATTCGCAGTGGCGCGCGAAAAGGGCTGGTTCAAGAGCGATGCCAAGATCGACGTCACCGGTTTCATCACCTCGGCGGGCGGCGGCACCACCATCCGCAATGCGCTGGCCTCGGACATCCCGTACGGCGAGGTGGCGTTGCCGGCCGCGATCGCGGCCATCCAGCAAGGGGTCAAGCTGACCATCGTGCACGGCGGCGTGCTCTCGGTGGCCGACCAGGTATGGGTCACCCGCAAGGACGACAACTCGATCACCACCTTCGCCGACCTCAAGGGCAAGAAGCTCGGCTACTCGAGCCCCAAGTCGGTGACCGACATGGAACCGGTCTGGAGCAAGGAGAAAGCCAACTTCCGCGCGGCCTGGTGGTCGACCGACATCGCCCCGCGTGTCACGCAGACCGTGGGCATCGTGCGCACCGACTACCTCAAGGAACACCCGGACGTCATCCGCGGCATCATCACCGCGCGCCGCAAGGGTGTCGAGTTCGTGCGCGCCAACCCGGCCGCCGCCGCCGAGATCATGGCGCGCGAATACAAGATTCCACCGGAGCAGGCCAAGACGGCGATAGAGAGCGTGCTCGGCAACAAGGGCGTCTACTGGAGCCGTGGCGAGTTCGATTACGAGGGCATGAGGTTCATGCTCGACGGCCTGCACCTCGTCAAGGCGATCCCCGACGGTCCGTTCGACTGGAAAACGGTCATCGACGAGAGCTACCTGCCCGCCGACCTGCGTAGCGCCAAGTGACTCAAGACCCGGCCTACGCCGGGATGTCGACTGCACCTGCCGAGGACCCGCCTCACGCCCACATGTGCGGTGTCACCCGCGTCTATCCGGCCGGACCGGGCAGAGATCCGCTGCACGCGGTCGGGCCGCTCGACCTGGCACTGCGCCGCGGTGAATTCTTCTCTGTGGTCGGCCCCTCGGGATGCGGAAAATCGACGCTGCTCGACATGCTCAGCGGCTTGGCGCTGCCCACGTCGGGCACGGTCGAATTCGAAGGCCAGCCGGTCCGCGGGAAGGTGCCCGACGGCGTTGGCATCGTTTTCCAGGAAGACGCGAGCTTTCCGTGGCTCACGGTCTACGACAACGCCGCCTTCGGCCTGCGGCGTTCCGGTGTCGTCGAGCACGACATCCGCGAACGCGTCGAACACGCGCTGTCGTTCATGGGCTTGCGTGGCTTCGCCGGCGCCTACCCGGCGCAACTCTCCGGTGGCATGCGCCAGCGACTGTGCATCGCGCGCACACTGGTCATGCGCCCGCGGCTGTTGCTGCTCGACGAGCCCTTTGGTGCGCTCGACCAGCAGACCCGGCTGTTGATGGGAGATGAACTGCTGAAGCTCTGGCGCGAGACCGGCGCCACCGTGCTGCTGATCACGCATGCGCTCGATGAAGCGGCGATGCTGTCCGACCGTGTCGGCGTAATGTCGGCCCGGCCCGGAGTGTTCCTCGATCTGGTGCCCACCGGCTGGTCGCGTGAACGCGACAGCACCATCGTGTCAGACGAGGCCTTCGGTCACATCACGGCGCGGCTGTGGTCGACGCTGCGCACGGAGTCGCTCAAGTCGCTGGCCTCGGGTCAGCAGGCGAGTCGCGCGTGAAGCGCTTCAGCCGCGCGGGCTGGATCAGGCTGCTGCTGGTGGCGCTGATGCTGATGGCATTGGAGGTGGCATGCCGTGCCGGCTGGATCGACCCGGTGGCTGTGATCGCACCCAGCCAGATGGCCGTCGGCGCCTGGAAGCTGCTGGCATCGGGCCGCTACACGAAGCCGATCCTGCTGACGCTGTCAAATGTGGCGATGGCGACCACGCTGGCCGTGGTGATGGGCTTCGCCGCGGGCTGGCTGCTGTACCTGCTGCCGCGCCTGCGTCACGCCGCCGACCCGCTGTTGGCCAGCTACTACGCCGTACCGACGTTCATTTTTTATCCGCTGTTCATCGTCATGTTCGGGCTGAACCGCTGGCCGCTGGTGGCGATCGGCTTCATCTTCGCGGTGGTGGCCATGCTGCTGAACACGTTGCAGGGCTTCGAGCGGGTGCCGCCAGTGCTGCGCCGAACCGCACGCTCGCTGCGGCTGTCGACCGCGCAAACGCTATTTCGCGTCGTTCTTCCGTCGTGCGCGCCGCACCTGTTCACCGGACTGAAGCTGGCTATCGTCTACGCCTTCATCGGCGTCATCGCCGGCGAATTCGTGCTTAGCGGCGCGGGTCTCGGCTTCGAGATCGCGTTCGCCTACAACAGCTTCGACAACGCGACCATGTACGGTCTGATGATCCTGCTGTTGGGTTTCGTCGGCGGGTTGAACCTGCTGCTCTACGCCTGGGAGCGGCGGCTGTACCTGCGCCGCGGGGGACGCTGAGTGACGACAGCCTCCCCATCGACCCCGGCAGCGCCGACCCCGTCGGCGCCCAGGGCACGGTCATCGCCGTGGCTCGACAAGCTGCTGCTGCTGGTGACGCTGTTGGCGCTGTGGCAACTGCTTTCGATGCTGACCGGCCCCGAGGTTCTCAGCAACCCTGCGGCGACGGTGCGGCGGCTGGTGCAGCTGATGGCCGACCCTTCATTCGCTGGCCATGCGCGAGAGACCGCCCGTGCCTTTGCGATGGCGCTCGTGATCTCGCTCGCCGGCGGCCTCGGCATTGGTACCCTGCTCGGCGCGCACCGCTTGTCGGGCGAGGTCAGCGAGCCGCTGCTCGTCGGTCTGTACTCGATTCCGAAGATCACCTTGTATCCGGTCGTGCTGCTGCTGTTCGGGTTGGGCATGTCGGCCAAGGTCGCCTTTGGCGCGCTGCACGGCATCATCCCGGTGATCCTGTTCACGATGAGCGCGGTGCGCAACATCCCGCACGTCTACCTCCGGGCCGGCCGATCGATGCGGCTCACGCCGACGCAGATGTTCACCGGCGTGCTGGTGCCCGCCAGCCTGCCGGAGATCATCACCGGCTTCAGAATCGGCTTCTCGCTGACGCTGCTGGGCACGCTGATCGGCGAGATGTTCGCGTCGCAACGCGGCATCGGCTACTTGCTTATCAAGGCGATGGAGAGCAACGAGTCCGACGTGATCATCGCGCTGGCGCTGCTTCTGGTGGTGCTGGCCACGGCGGCAAGCTGGCTGCTGCTGGCGTTGGAGCGACACGTGCAGGGACGCTTCAGCGCTTGAGACGTCGTCGCAGCGCACCGACATCGATTCAATCCGAACCATTGAGGAAGATTGCCAATGACTGCGACCAAACGACTCAAGGACCTGCTTGCAGGCGGAGAATTCATCCTCGCACCGGGGGTGTTCGAAATGTTCTCGGCGCACATCGCCGACCGCATGGGTTTCAAGGCGCTCTACATGACCGGCTACGGCGTGTCCGGCTCTTACCTCGGGCAGCCCGATGCAGGCCTCGTCACCTACACCGACATGGTGGGGCGCGCGCGCGCGATTGCCGGCGGTACGACGACGCCGCTCATTGCGGATGCCGATACCGGTTTCGGCGGCCTGATCAACGTTCGGCAGACGGTTCGCGGCTACGAGGAGGCCGGCGTGCAGGCGATCCAGATCGAGGATCAGGAGATGCCCAAGAAGTGCGGCCACACGCCGAACCGTCGGGTGGTGCCACTGCCCGACATGCTGCGCCGCATCGAGGTGGCTGTCGACGCGCGCCGCCGCGACGACACACTCATCATCGCCCGCACCGATTCCAGAACGGCACTGGGCCTCGACGAGGCCATCAAACGAGGCCAGGCCTTCGCGAAGGCCGGTGCCGACATCGTCTTCATCGAGGCGCCCGAGTCGGCCGACGAGTTTCGCCGCGTCGGCGACTCGGTCGATGCCTGGCTGCTCGCCAACATGGTGCCGACCGGCAAATCTCCGGAGATTCCCCAGGCCGACCTGCAGGCGTGGGGATTCGACATCGCGATCTATCCGTCGGCCGGCATGGGCGTGGTCTGCGCGGCGCTGGAGAACAACTTCGCCTGGCTGAAGGAACACGGCAGCACCCAGGGCTCGCCGGTTCCGGCCTACACCATGAAGCAGCTGCACGAGCTGGTCGGCTTCGACGACGTGTGGGCGTTCGAGAAGAAATTTGTCGAGGCCGAAAAGCCGTGACCAGCGAAACGCGCACCGAGCACTGCGCGACTGCAAGTGGCGCAGTGCCGCGTACCCTGTTCGACAAGCTCTGGGACGCTCATGTCGTCGCCAACCTCGGCGATGGCGCGGCGCTGCTGCACGTCGACCGACACCTGGTCCATGACCTCGGCGGCGGCCCCGCGTTCGCGTTGCCACCGCCGATCACGTGGTGTCGTCGGCACCGGATCGAACCGGCTCTGATCACGAATGGGCCAAGGTCCTGATCGACCAACTCGCAGCAGGCAGCCGCCGGCACTCGATCCGGCTGTTCGAGGTCAACCAGCCGGGCCACGGCATCGTGCACGTGATCGGCCCCGAGCTGGGGCTCACGCTGCCCGGCTCGCTGCTGGTCTGCGGCGACAGCCATACCAGCACGCATGGTGCGCTCGGCGCACTCGCCTGGGGCGTGGGTGCGAGCGAGATCGTCCATGTGTTGGCGACCCAGACCATCGTGCAACAGCGGCCGAAGCGCATGCGCCTCACCGTCAACGGCCAGCTGCGTCCTGGCGTCGAAGCCAAGGACCTGATCCTGGCAATCATCAGCCGGCTGGGCGCGGCCGCCGGTACCGGCTTCGCGGTCGAATACGCCGGGCCGGTGATCGAGGCGATGGCGATGGCCGGCCGTCAGACCCTGTGCAACATGAGCATCGAGATGGGCGCGCGCATCGGCATGATCGCGCCCGATGGGGTCACCTTCGCTTGGCTGCGGGGCCGCCGTTTCGCGCCGACCGGCGCGGATTGGGACGCCGCACTGGCGAGCTGGCGCACGCTGAAAAGCGATCCCGGTGCGAGCTTCGATCGCGAAGAGCAGATCGACGCCGGCACCGTCGGCGCACACATCACCTGGGGCACCAGCCCCGAACAGGCCATCGCGCTCGACGCCGCCGTGCCCGACCCGGCGCAGGCCTCCAATGCTGCCGCTGCCGACGCGATCGCCAAGGCGCTGGCCTACATGGGCCTGACGCCCGGCCAGTCGATTGCCGGAACACCGATCGACCGCGTCTTCATCGGCTCGTGCACCAACGGTCGGCTCGACGATCTGCGGGCGGCGTCAAGGGTGCTGGCCGGCCGCCGGGTCGCGCCGCATGTCACCGCGTGGGTGGTGCCGGGCTCGGAAGACGTGCGCCGCGCCGCGGAGAGTGAAGGCCTCGACCAGATCTACATCGCAGCCGGCTTCGAGTGGCGCAGCCCCGGCTGCTCGCTGTGCGTCGGTGCCAATGGAGAGCAGGTGGCGCCTGGCCAGCGCTGCGTATCGACCTCCAACCGCAACTTCGTCGGCCGCCAGGGCCCGGGCGCGCGCACCCACCTGGCCAACCCGTCGGTGGCGGCAGCCTGCGCGATCGCCGGCCGCATCGTCGATCAATTGCCCGCCGGGAGCGACTCATGAAGCCGGTGACAACCATCAGCGGCATCGCAGCGCCGCTGCCGCTGGCCAACGTCGACACCGACGTCATCATCCGCATCGAGCAGCTGGCACGCTGCCCGCACGACCAGCTCGGCGCCTGGGGCTTCGCCCCGCTGCGCTTCAGGGACGACGGTTCCGAGAACCCGGACTTCGTGTTGAATCAGCCCGGCTGGCGCGGCGCTCCGATCCTGGTTGCCGGACCTAACTTTGGTTGCGGCTCTTCGCGCGAGCACGCGGTCTGGGCCTTGCAGGGCATGGGCATTTCCTGCGTGATCGCGCCGTCGTTCGGCGACATCTTTCGCTCCAACTGCTTCCAGAACGGCCTGCTGCCGGTGCAGCTCGAAGCCGCCGACGCGCGAAAGTTGCTCGACCATCTGGAGACGCTGCATCGAAGAGGCGAGCCGACGCGCATCACCGTCGATCTGGCAAGCCAGACCATCCGATGGCCCCGCGGTGAACATTTCAGCTTCACCGTCGAAGCGCGTCGGCGCAGGGCGCTGATGGAAGGCCTCGACGAAATCGGCTCGACGCTGGCCCATCACGAACAGATCGACACCTGGCAAGCACGCGACCGTCTGACCCGACCGTGGATCTGGCCAGGCCAGACGCCATGAACTTGCGTCGGCCGCGCTGACCTGCTTTGCTGCGCAGGCCGCCGCCAGAGTCGAGATGGCGCGTCCCCCTACTCGACTGTCACACTCTTGGCCAAATTGCGCGGCTTATCGACATCCGTCCCCCGCGCACACGCCGTGTGATAGGCCAGCAACTGCAATGGCACCACGTGCAGGATCGGCGAGAGTACCCCGTAGTGCTCCGGCATCCTGATCACGTGCAAACCTTCGCTCGATTCGATGTGTGTATCCGCGTCTGCGAAGACGAAGAGTTCGCCGCCGCGGGCGCGCACCTCGTGCAGGTTGCTCTTCAGCTTCTCGAGCAATGCGTCGTTGGGCGCGATGGCCACCACCGGCATGTGCTCGGTGACGAGGGCGAGCGGGCCGTGTTTGAGTTCGCCGGCCGGGTAGGCCTCGGCGTGGATGTAGCTGATTTCCTTGAGCTTCAACGCGCCCTCCAGGGCGATCGGATAGTGCATGCCGCGGCCGAGGAAAAGCGCGTTTTCCTTGCGCGCGAATTCCTCGCTCCACGCGATGATCTGCGGCTCGAGTGCCAGGACGCCCTGCACCGCGAGCGGCAGGTGGCGCAAGGCGTCGAGGTGCGCTGCTTCAGCGGCCTCGGCAAGGTGGCCACGCGTCTGCGCCAACGCCAGGGTCAGCAGGAAGAGGCCGACCAATTGCGTCGTGAAGGCCTTGGTCGAAGCGACGCCGATCTCGACGCCGGCGCGAGTGAGGAAGGCCAGCTCGCATTCGCGCACCATCGCGCTGGTGGCGACGTTGCAGACGGTGAGCGTATGCGGCATGCCGAGCGCGCGTGCGTGCTTGAGCGCGGCCAGGGTATCAGCGGTCTCGCCGCTTTGCGAGATCGTGACGACGAGCGTTCGCGGGTCGGGGACGCTTTCGCGATAGCGGTACTCGCTCGCGACTTCGACACTGGTCGGGATCTTCGCGATGCCCTCGAGCCAGTACTTGGCGACCGAGCCGCTGTAGTAGCTGGTGCCGCAGGCGAGGATCAGCACCGAATCGACCTCCTTGAAGACGCGATACGCGCCGTCGCCGAAGAGTTCGGGCGAGACGTTCTGCACCGCATCGAGCGTGTCGGCAATGGCCTTGGGCTGCTCGAAGATCTCCTTTTGCATGTAGTGCCGATACGGACCGAGCTCGGCGGCACCGGTGTGCGCGTGCACCGTGCGCACCTCGCGCTGCACGGCGCGATAGCGCCCATCGGCATCGGCATGGCTGATCCAGACCTTGCCGAGCTGCAGATCGGCCACGTCGCCTTCTTCGAGATAGATGATCTGGTCGGTGACGCCGGCCAGTGCCATGGCATCGGACGCGAGGAAGTTCTCGGCGGCATGGCCCGCGGTGCCCAGGCCCACAACCAGCGGCGAACCCTGGCGCGCACCGATGACGCGGTGCGGCTCGTCACGGCAGAAGACGGCGATGGCGTAGGCACCGCGCAGCCGCGGCAAGGCCTGCTGCACGGCTTCGAGAAGGTCACCCTGGTAGAGGTGATCGATCAGGTGGGCGATGACCTCGGTGTCGGTCTGGCTCGCGAACTCGTAGCCGCGCGCGATCAATTCGGCGCGCAGCTCCTCGTGGTTCTCGATGATGCCGTTGTGCACCAGCGCGACGTGGCCGATGGCCGAAAGCCCGGGCTGCTTGCCGGCCGGCCCGTTGGAGAAATGCGGATGGGCGTTGCACACGACCGGCGCGCCATGCGTGGCCCAGCGCGTGTGGGCGATGCCGGTGCTGCCGGATACGCCGTCGGCTTCGATGCCGGCGCTCAGCTCGGCGACCCGCGCCGTGCTGCGCGCACGGCGCAATTCACCGCCCTGGTGCACGGCCACGCCGCACGAGTCGTAGCCGCGGTATTCGAGCCGGCGCAAGCCTTCGACCAGCACCGGGACGATATTGCGCGAGCTGACGCCGCCGACGATTCCGCACATGACTGCTTCCTTTTACCTGGGGTGTGGAGCAATGTAGGGGGCAGATCGTGGAATATGTTTGCCGAATACGGCTGACATTGAAATATCGAATCGGCCGCAACGTAACGTGAAATAATTGGCCTTCTTGATACTGAATATGGCATATTTCTAATGATGGAAGACCGGCGACTCCAGCGCGTTTCGCTCGATGCCACCGATCTGCGTCTGCTGGAGTTGCTGCAGCACGACGCCTCGCTGACCAACCAGGCGCTGGCCGCCGCGGCGCACACCTCGCCCGCCACCTGCCTGCGCCGCGTGAAGCGCCTGACCGATGCCGGCGTCATCGAGCGGCGCATCGCATTGCTCGCGGCCGAGAAGATCGGGCCGATCCTCGCGGCCGTCGTCGAGGTCACGCTCGACCGCCAGGGCAGTGAATATCTGGGCGCCTTCCAGGCCAGAGCGGTGGCCGAAGGTGCGGTGCAGCAGTGCTACCGCGTCGCGCCGGGGCCGGATTTCATCCTCATCGTGCAGGTGACCGACATGCCGGCGTATCACGCGCTGGTGCAGCGGCTCTTCACGGCCGATGCGAACGTGCGCAACGTCAAGGCCTACTTCAGCGTGCACCGCGCGAAGTTCGAGCCAGGGATCGAGCTGAGGCCAGCAGCGCGCGACGCTTGACGCGCCGCAGCTGACCCGCCCGCCCAGCTTTCTTCAGCTCTTGCGTCGCGCCCGCGGATGCGCCGCGTCGTACACCTTCGAGAGGTGGCCGAAGTCGAGCTTGGTATAGACCTGGGTCGTCGTGATGTTGGCGTGGCCCAGCAGTTCCTGCACCGCGCGCAGGTCGCCGCTCGACTGCAGCAGGTGGCTCGCAAACGAATGTCGCAACATGTGAGGATGCACGTGCGTCGGCAGTCCGGCCTCGATCGCGCGGCGCTTGAGGCGCGAGCGCACCTGGCTCGCGCTGAGCCGCGTGCCGCGCGTGCTGACAAAGAGCGCCGCCTCGTCAGGCTGCGTCAGCTGCCCGCGCACAGCCGACCACGCCGCCAGCGACTCGAGCGCCGCGCGGCCCACCGGAACGCTGCGCCGCTTCGCTCCCTTGCCAAGCACGTGCGCGGTCGCATCGGGCACATCGATCCAGCCCACGCTGCCGCGGCCCGCGCGCACGTCGAGCCCGATGAGTTCGGCCACGCGCAGCCCGCAGCCATAGAGCATTTCGACGATGCAGCGGTCGCGCGCCGCGAGCAGCGCATCGCCGCCTGCGTCGTCGTGCTCGGCGAGCCCGACCGCCAGGTCGACCGGCAAGGCCTTCGGCAAGGGCTTGGGCGCCTTGGGCGCACGCACGCCTTCGACCGGGTTCGACGCGACCAGGCCATCCCGGCCGAGCCAGCGGTAGAAGCCGCGCCACGCGGAGAGCACCAGTGCCAGGCTGCGCGGTGCGAGGCCGGCCCCGTGCAAGCGCGCGGTCCAGCGTCGGATGTGCGCGGTTTGCACCTGCCGCAGATCGATCCCGGCGACACTGGCGCAGTCCTGGAGCCGGGCCAGCGCGTCGCGATAGAGCGTGAGCGTGCGGGCGGCGAGCCTGCGCTCCACCCGCAGGTGCAACAGGTGGCGTTCGATGTCGGGATCGAGCGCTGCAGGAATCACGGCCTCGCCCAGAGACAAGCCGTGGCTGCGCTCAGGCCGGCAGCAGCCGCGACAGCGCAGCGCTGGCGATCTCGCCGATGCGTTCGAGAAAATCGGTGCCCATGTCGGCGGTGTAGCGCGTCGGGTCGGGCGAGGCCAGCAGCAGCAGCCCGAAGTTGAGCGTCAGCGGATTCACCTCGCCGACCGCAGGCGTCTCGCGGCGCAACGGGATCATCGCAATCGAGCGCGCAGCGGTGGGTTCTTCGAACCAGCCCACCGCTTCGAAGCCGGTGTTGGCGCCGCAGTACGGCACGCTCAGGCTTGCGGCGAAGCTCTTCACGTCGTCATCGACACGGCGCGCGAAGTCGAGCGAGGCGAAGGCGTCGGCCGCGCCCCAGACGCGGATCGCGCCTTGCGGGATCATGAACTCGTGCAGCAGCTCGCGCACCAGCACATCGGGCAGGTCGGCCGCATTGGCCGTCAGCATCAGCGTGCGCGTCCAGCGATGCAGCTTGTCGGCCACCGTCATGTTGTCCTGGCCGTGTCGCAGCATCTCGATGATGCGCTGCTCGAGGCCGCGGATCTTGTCGCGCAGCATCTCCATCTGCCGCTCCTGCAGCGACACCGCGCGCTGGCCGTGCGGGCTGGTGAGCTGCACCGTGCCGAGCAGTTCCGCGTGGCGCTCGAAGAAGCCGGGGCTGTTGACCAGGTAGTCGGCGATGTCGGATTCGGTAATGCCTTCGATGCCCATGGTGGTTCCTGCTGGCGTGGTCACAGTTCGATTTCCCCTGCGTAGACGGTTACGGCCGGGCCGGTCATCGAGACCGTGGCGTTGGCGCCCGGCCAGGCGATGGTCAAGGTGCCGCCGCGCGCCTCGACCTCGACTTCAGCGTCGAGCCGGCCGCGGCGGATGCCAGCGACGACCGCGGCGCAGGCGCCGCTGCCGCAGGCGAGAGTCTCCCCGGCGTCGCGCTCCCAGACGCGCAATTTGATGTGGCCGCGGTCCAGCACCTGCACGAAGCCGACGTTGGTCTTGTGCGGGAAACGGCGATGATGTTCGATCAGCGGCCCGAGCGATTCGACCGGCGCGCGCTCGACATCGGCCACATCGAACTGCGCGATGTCCAGCACCGCATGCGGGTTGCCCATCGACAGCACCGCGGCGTCGACCCGGCGGCCGTCGACCTCGAGCGGCCAGAGGCCGAACGGTTCCGTGCCCTCCGCGCATGCCTGCGTGGTGCCCGGCACCAGGCCGCCCGCGTCGAACGGAACCGCCGCCGGCTGGAACACTGGCCGGCCCATGTCGACCGTGACGCGGCCGTCGGGCTGCATGCGCAGTTCGAGCGAGGTGTTCGCGGTCGCGACACGGATCGCCTGCGCGTTGCTCAATCCGTGCTCGTGCAGGAAGCGCGCAACGCAACGGGCGCCGTTGCCGCACTGCTCGACCTCGTCGCCGCTCGTGCCGTTGAAGATGCGGTAGCCGAAATCGATGCCGGCGCGCGGGCTGGGTTCCACGACCAGGATCTGGTCGGCGCCGACACCGTAGCGCCGGTCGCCGAGGCGTCGGATCTGCGCCGCGCCGAGTGCGAGCGGGGCGCGCGTCGCATCGAGCACAACGAAGTCGTTGCCCGCGCCCTGCATCTTCGTGAAGCGCAAGTTCATGGCCGATTATCGCGTGGCGTAGAGCGAGGGCTCGCCCGGCGGCCGCGTCTTGAAGCGCTTGTGCACCCAGAGGTATTGCGCCGGATCGGCGCGGATCTCGGATTCGATCCAGCGATTGATCGCCGCGGTGTCGGCCACCGGGTCGGCACTCGGGAAATCGTGCCATGGCTCGAGGTAACGCACGCGGTAGCCCTGGCCGCCTGGCAGGATCTCGGCCAGCACCGGTTGCACGACCATGTTCATCGCCCGCGCAATTCGCGAGGTCGAGAGCAAGGTCGAGGTCGGGATGCCGAAGAACGGCACGAAGGCCGAGTCGCGCTCGCCGAAATCCATGTCGGGCAACAAGTACAGCAGCCCTCCCTTGCGCAAGCTGGAAATGATGGGCTTGACGCCATCGGCACGGTTGAGCATGCGCACATCACCAAAGCGCTGGCGTCCCTGCATGAACCAGTCATCCACCGCCGGATTCGGGTGCGTCGAGAAAATGGACGTGAAAGCGCGTTGGGTGTGCAGCGGCAGCGCCGTGTCAGAACTCGATGTTGTCGATCAGCCGCGTGTGGCCCAGGCGCGCTGCGCCCAGCACCACCAGGCGACCGGCACCGTCGCCGGCCTGGGGCGGCTGCAAGTCGCTGCGCCGGCGCACCGTCAGGTA
>CAJDUZ010000119.1_pt1 | contig 16818 bp, 12 predicted proteins | sample 7391221 | NCBI WGS metagenome assembly CAJDUZ01 (sample SAMEA7055692, study PRJEB34461) | soil metagenome | biome: terrestrial ecosystem; feature: Peninsula; material: soil | place: Antarctica | collected 2016
GCAGATACAGGCATCAGTCGTGGCGTCGCGGCCGATTCAGGGACCGAGAAGTTCGGACTGGTCGGCGCCATCCATCACATCGGCGAGAAAACCGACCTCGACATCGGCCTGCGCCGCAGCTGGAGCAGCAGTCCGACATCCAACACGCTCGGCGTGGGCTACACGCGGCGCTGGTAGTGCCTGCCCGGCCACCGCTTGTTCCTGATGCCAGAACAGCGCGATCAGGATGATGATCGGGATCGGTACGCCGAGGAATCGCCGCTGGCTCGGCCATTCGTGCATCGGCGGCGGTGCCGGCTGCGCCCGCCGGTGAAGTGTTCGGCGTGGCGCCGCTGAGTTCGACCACTACGGAAATTGATGCGCCTGCACTTGCACCTGCGCCTGCTGCCCATGCTGCTGCGCTGCGTGCAGACCATCGCGGCTCAGACGATGCGAACGTCGGCCTGTAACCGCCATGAGGGCCTTGGTCGAACCGGTCAGCAGGCCGAAAGAGCGGTTTGTACGACTGGAAGTGCCGGCCTATGTCCGCGAGCGCACAGATTGCAAAGTGAAAATCGGCGACCTTGGCTCCGTATCCCGTGCAACGCTTGAGATTTCGCGGTGTTCCTTCGTCAGCGGCCGGCAAGCGCGTTCGTGACCACACGCGATCCTGCAGCGGCGTTGCGTGAAGCCGATTTGATGACCTATCGCCCGAGACATTGGCCAATGCAAGGTGCAGCACCGAGTGGCGTTTGACGAGTTGCCGAAAACCTCGCCCGGCAAAATTCGCGAGAACGTCTTCCGAGATGGTTTGCGCGCGCAGGCTTGAGGGGCGATGCAGCGCGCTTTGCAGGGTGACGCCCGGCAAGACGGGGGCATTGATGTTTGACGACAAGGAGACGACATGAGCAATCTGCTTGCTTCCGGAAAACAGATACGACAGTTCGGCGCCATCGGGCTACTGGCTCTGGGCGCGGCCTTGGCGGCCGGCACCGCGGTGGCGCAGAACAAGGAGCCGATCAAGATTGGCGGGATTTACCTGATGTCTGGCAGCGCCGCGACTTATGGTGAATTCGCGAAGCAAGGCGCGACGCTGGCCATCAGGGAAGTCAATGCGGAGGGTGGCGTGCTCGGGCGGCCCTTCAGTCTGCAACTCGAAGACGGTCAGGGCAAAGCGGCGGTCGCCATCCAGGTGGCGCGCAAACTGGTCTTTCAGGACAAGGTCGATTTGCTGATGGGTCTTGACAGCTCTGGCGTCGCCGAAGGGCTGGTGCCCACCGTCCCGCAACTTGGCAAGCCGTTCATGATCACGCACGCGGCCACTCCTGCGGCCACGGGCAAGCTGTGCAACAAATACGTCTTTCGTGACGGCACCAACGTGGCACAGCAAATGGCAGGGCTTGCGGACGTCGCGGCCAAGGTGGGGGCCAAGAAGTGGACGACGATCGGTCCGGATTACGCGTTCGGCCATCAGACCTGGGAGTACTTCAGCAGGGACTTGAAGAAGCTGCAACCGGACGTCGAGTTGATGGACAACGCCGTGGCTTTCCCGAAGTTTGGCGCTGAAGACTTCACGCCGTTTATCAACGCCGTGATGGCCGCCAAGCCCGATGGCGTGATGATTTCACTTTGGGGCGGCGATCTGCGCCAAGCCACGCAGCTCGGCTATTTCAAGCAGGGTTTCAAAAACTTCTACGCGGTGGGCGCCGCCACCGAAGTGCTGACCGCACTGGGTGATCAGATGCCCGAAGGCCAATGGCTCGCGACACGCTACTGGTATGACTCGTGGGACACCCCGCTGAACAAGCACTTCGTCTCGACGTACAAGAAGGCTTATGGGCATCCGCCCAGCTACAACGCGGAACAAGCCTATATGGCGATTCACCTGTTCAAGGCGGCGATCGAGAAGGCAGCTTCGGTTGAACCCGACAAGGTAATTGCTGCGCTTTCCGGGATTACAGTGCCGGCGCCGTACGGTGAGCTGCACATTCGCGCGGGTGACCACCAGGCACTGGTCGGGCCGACGGTGGGCGTGTCCGGACCGATGAACAAGGAAGACGGCATCCGCTCGCTGGTGCAAGTGCGAAACTTCAGCGGTGCCGAGGTCACTCCGCCCGTAGATCCCGCTTGCAAGCTGTAAGGAGATACAAGACCCTAGACCACGAGTATGGTGTGCTTGTCCGGCTGCTCCAGCCGTGAGCTGAGGTATCCAGCGTGAGTCTGCGCGACCGCGCGGTGAGGTTCATCGCGCGGCTGCACCTGTCCGAGATGACGCCGTGAGCAGCTTCTTGCTGGCACTGTTGAACAGCCTGGAAATCGGCCTGCTGCTGTTCATCATAGCGGTCGGCCTGAACATCATTTTTGGCGTTCTGAACGTCATCAATTTCGCTCACGGCGCGCTCTACATGCTGGGCGCATACCTCACGTACACGTGCATCACCGGACTGGGCTTCCCATTCTGGCTGACGCTCGTGGTGGCACCCTTGCTCGTCGCTGGACTGGCCGTGCTGATCGATCGCGGCATGCTGCGCTTCATCTACGGGCGCGAAATCACGGATAGCTTGTTATTGACTTTCGCGCTCTTGTTGATCGTGAACCAGGCGGTGCGCTCCATCTGGGGCACCGGAATTCACATCATCGATCCACCCGCCTTGCTGAAGGGTTCAATCGCATTGACGGGGGGCTTGAGCTACCCGCGCTACAGCGTTTTTGTGGTTGTGGTCGGTTTGCTCACGCTGCTTGGGCTCTGGTTCTTGTTTGGCCGTACGCGCATCGGCAAGATCATGCGCGCCGCCGCGCTGGATCGCGACATGGCGCAAGTGCTCTGTATCAACACGCGCCTCGTGATTACCGGGGCGTTTGCCTTTGGCGCGTGGCTCGCCGCCTTGGGTGGCGTGGTGGCAGCGCCGATGCGTGCCATCGACCCGGGCATGGGTGACAAGGTCATCATCGAGAGCTTCATCGTCGTCGTCATTGGCGGCCTCGGCAGTTTTCCCGGAGCGCTTTTGGGCGCCATCATTCTCGGACTGCTGCATGGGCTCGGCGGCCGGTATTTGCCCGACATCGACCTCATCTTGCCGTATATCGGTATGGCGCTCGTGCTGTTGATCAAACCGTACGGGCTGACGGGCAAGGGGAGAGTGGCATGAGGTTGGACCTTCTGCGCGGCATGGGACTGATCGTCCTTCTGGCACTGCTGACCGCGCTGCCGTGGATTGCTCCCTTCTTCTATCTCTTCATCGCGACGCAAATTCTCATCCTCGGCCTGTTTGCCGCGAGTTTCAATCTCATTTTTGGCTACACCGGCATGCTCAGTTTTGGCCATGCGGCGTTTTTCGGCACGGGTGCGTATGCCACCGCCATGCTGCTGCAGTCGCTGCAGTGGCCGCTGCTCGCATGTTTGCTGATCTCGTTCCTGGCAGGCACCGTGCTCGCGCTCATCATCGGCTATTTCTGCGTGCGCCTGGACGAAGTCTATTTCGCCATGCTGACTCTCGCGTTCGGCATGATGGTCTACGCCATCGTTCATCAGTGGCGGTCGGTGACCAACGGCAGCGACGGCATTTCGGGCTTCAGCGTCCGGTCGCTTGGGCTTGGCCTGAATTTGTCACTGGGCGATCCGAGCGTGTACTACCACGTGGTGCTGGCGATCACGGTGGTGGCCGCGCTCGTGCTGTACCGGATTTGTGGCTCATCTTTCGGCTTGATCCTGCGCGCCATTCGGCAAAACCCGGAACGGGTGACCTTCTGCGGCGTGAACATTCGACTCTATCGCCTGGCGGCCTTCACGATCGGAGGTGGGTTTGCCGGGTTGGCGGGTGGTTTGATGGCACCCTTCCTTCAGATCGCGAGTCCGGACCTTGCGCACTGGACCATGTCGGCCGAGCCCATTCTGATGACGATACTGGGCGGCAGCGGGTATTTTCTCGGTCCATTCCTCGGCTCCGTCATCTTCGTCTTGCTGGAAACCTGGATTACCAGTCTTACCGAAGCCTGGATGCTCTACCTCGGAATCATCCTTGCGCTCATGGTGATGTTTTTCCGGCGCGGCGTCCTCGGCACGCTGCTCAGCTCGGTCTCCCGCTGGGGCGGTGAGGAATTCCTGTTGCTGCTGCCTGAGACGCCCGTCGAAGGCGTTGCGCGCCAAGGGTCTCTCCAAATCCTTCGGCGGCGTGCAGGCAGTGGTGAATGTCGATCTGGACGTGCGCACGGGGGAAACCCTGGCGATCATCGGTCCCAACGGCGCGGGCAAGACGACGTTCTACAACCTGCTTTCCGGGCGCATGGTGCCTTCGAGCGGGGCCATCGAATTCGAGGGCCGGGACATCACGGGCGTGCCGGCGCATCGCATCAGCAGACTTGGGATTTCGCGCTCGTTCCAGATCAACAACATCTTTCCCGAGATGAGCGTACGCGAAAACGTTGAGGTGGCCGTTACCGCCTATCGCAAAGAAACAAGGCGCTGGGCGAATCGAGCGGGCACCAATCAGGGCGTGCGACAAGAAACCGACGCGCTGCTGCAGCGTCTTGCGCTTTCTCATCTGGCGGAGCAACTGGCCGGCACGATCAGTTATGGCGACAAGCGCCTGGTGGAAATCGCCATGGTGTTGGCGACGCATCCGAAACTGGTGCTGCTGGACGAGCCCACGGCGGGCATGACGCCCGAGGAAACCGGCCACATCATCCGATTGATTCAATCGCTCAAACAAACCGGGAAATACACGTTCCTGATTACCGAGCACGACATGCGCGTGGTCTTTGATTTGGCCGACCGGATTCTGGTGCTGCATCACGGTGCCAGGCTAATTCTGGATTGCCCCGAAGTGGTCCGTGCCAATCCGGAAGTGCGGACGGCTTATCTCGGCTATTCGGCTGACGAAGTGGAAAGCGCGCCATGATTTTGGACGTCCAGAACATTCACACCTACTACGGCGAGAGCCATGCACTGCAAGGCGTTTCGCTGACGCTGGAGGCGGGCGAAACGGTTTGCCTGCTTGGGCGAAACGGCGCTGGCAAGAGCACCACGCTGCGCAGCATCATCGGGCTGAACACCCCACGCCAGGGGCGTGTCGTTTTTGACGGCCAGGACATCACCGGTCTGGCTGCCTGGCGCATTGCGCGCCGCGGCATCGGTCTGGTTCCGGAAGATCGGCGCATCTTTTCGGGCCTCACGGTGCGCGAGAACCTGGAGGTGAGCGAATATCGCCGGCCGGGCAGCACAGGAGTCTGGACGATCGAGCGGATTTTTTCACAGTACCCGATGCTGGCGGAACTGGCCGATCGCGATGGCGGCAAGCTTTCGGGTGGTGAGCAGCAAATGCTGGCCGTCGCGCGCTCGCTCATGAGCGAACCGCGACTGTTGCTACTGGACGAACCGAACGAAGGACTGGCGCCGGTCATCGTCGAGCAGATCGGTGAGTTGATCGACGAACTGGGCAAGACCACGACGATCCTTTTCACCGACCAAAGCGTGCACTTTGCGTTGCGGCACGCCCGGCGTGGCTACATCCTCGAGAAGGGGCGCGTGGTTCATCAGGCGAGCAGCCGCGAGTTGCTGGCCGATCCGGAAACACAACACCGCTACTTGTCCGTCTGATCATCAGCCCCACACGGCTGAGCGCGTCCGCGACTCGCAGAAAGTGAGGCAGCTCGAACAGAGTTGGCTCAAGAGAGGCCGCTCAGCGCAGCGGTTCCGAGCGCGACAAGGGGCCAGCCGCGGCGTAAGCACCCGCCCGGTTCATCCAGCTCGCAGCCAGCGCCAGCCCGCACACGATGTAGATCAGGCCGGCCGGCACCCACATCACCAGGCCGCCCAACTGCTGGTCCTGCAGCGCCGTCATGCCGAAGACCGGTGCCGTGGCGGCATAGCGCGGGTACCAGGCGGTGGCCGAGAGTGCCAGCAGCGCGCCGAGCGCACCGGTGTGGACCATCGTTGTAAACAGCGAGAGCATCGCCAGACCCTGCTCCTTGCGCGTCGCGGCGCTGAAGATGCTCCACCAGAAGACAAGCGACGTGAGCAGGAAGCACGTGTGCTGCAACGCGTGCACGCCCGCGTTGTCGAGCGCCGCGTCGAACAGCGCGGGCGCGTGCCAGAGCCACAGCGCCAGCGCGTGCAGCACCCAGGCGACGAAAGGTCCGGTGATGATGAGCCACGGCACACGCCAGCTCGGCGTATGGAAGAAGCGCCCGGCGGCGCGGCTCCAGGACTGCGGCAACGCCCAGGCCCAGACGGCCAGCGGCCGGCCCAGCACCAGGAGCGGCGCCGCGACGATCATCAGCAATTCGTGCTGGATCATGTGCGCTGAAAAAAGCCGCTCGCCGAGCGGGTCGACTGGCGACACCAGCGCGACGACCAGGGTCAGCCAGCCGGCGCCGAAGGCCGCCGCCTGCGCCGGCCGAACGCCCCGGCCCGGCCCCGCGTGGCCCCAGAGTCGCAGCAGGCCGAGCGTGTAGAGGCCCTGGCTGAGCGCCAGGCAGGCCAACACCCAAGGCTCGAACGACCAGGGCAGTTCTACCGCCAGCTGCGGTGGCCGGCCCAGCACGTGCGCCGCGGCACCGGCCGACGCGGCGGCCAGCAGCGCTGCCAGGGCGCTCGGGCGCCAGCCAGCTGCGCAGTGGCAGGCGATACGACGGTCGGTATCCATGCGGCTCCGGTGCTTGGCTGCCGCGAAGCAAGCGGTGTTCCCGCTGAAGACGCCCGCGCCGCTGGGGACGCTGTGAAGCAGCGGGAGGCACTCGGCGCCACAGCCTGGCTCGGCCGTAGCTGGCCGCGGCCGCGCCGATGGTCGATCCGCGAAGTCTCGGTTCGGCTGCCGATCAGTCTGCCGAGGGTATTGAGCAGCCCAGCCGGCAAAGCCTCCGGTTTCCGCTGAGGCCCAGGATGGCTGGCGGGTCTTTGCGGCCAACTGCGCCGTCTGCCATGCGGTGCGCGGCACGCCGGCTGCCGGAGGCAGAGCCGCCTAAAGCCCGAACCCATCGCGGCGCGACTCAGTTCGGTGAAGCGTGCGCGAGAGCCGGCCGCCGCATCATCGTCGGCACGCGGTCGGGCGCAAAGCCGAGCGTCGGGTTGAAGAAGAGGGCGAGCCGTTCGACTTCGGGGTCGTGGTCGCCGAGCAGGGGGTCGACGAGGGGCATGGCAGGCGTCTGAGGTTGGCAAGTGGGGCGATTGTCGCGCCGGCCAAGCCGCCGGTTCGTTGCGCGTGCCGAAGTCATACGGTCAATAGAAGGCACCCCCGAGACGGCCCGCGTCCTGTTGCGGCCACCGTCTTCGGACAGTGGCTTACAGGGTGAGGAGTGCTTTAACTCCTGTTCGCCGCCTGTCAGAATCAGCGAATGTTCCGAAGCGGCGATTCCGGTCGAAATACTTTCGCCTGACCGTTTGCAGCCCGACCATGAACCGTTCAGACGAAACCCCCCCGCTACTGCGCGAAGCGCCGTCGCTTGCGCCGAGCAGCTTGCTCTTTCCCGTGGTCGGCCTCGGCGGCTCGGCCGGCGGCATGGAGGCTCTGACCACGCTGTTCTCGGGGCTGCCAGACGAAACCGGCATGGCCTTCGTTGTGGTGCTGCACCTCTCGCCGGTACACGAGAGCCACGCCGACGAGATCCTGCAGCGCGTGACGCGGTTGCGTGTGCGGCAGGTGACGGAGCCGATGGCAATCGAGGCCGACTGCGTCTACGTCATCCCGCCGAACAAGTCGCTGGCGATGAACGACGGCCATCTGCACATCGGCACCCTGGCACCGCACCAGCCTCGGAATGTGGCGATCGACCAGTTTTTCCGGACGCTCGCCGAGGTACACCGCGAACGCGCGGTGGGCGTCGTGCTGTCGGGCACCGGCTCGGACGGCACCATGGGCCTGTTGGCGCTGAAGGCGCATGGCGGCGTGACCTTGGCGCAAAGTCCGCTCGACGCCGAATACGAAGGCATGCCGCAGAGCGCGATTGCGGCCGGAGTCGTCGACATGGTGCTGCCGGTGGCCGAGATGCCGCAAAAGCTGCTCGACCTCTGGGAAAACGCCCAGCGCATCGCGTTGCCCGACGCCGAGCAACCGATGCCGCTCGCACACAACTCCGCGACGCCGTCGGCGCCTGAGGCTGCAGAGGCGGCGCTGCACGACATCATCACGCTGCTGCAAGCGCGCACCAATCACGACTTTCGCCACTACAAGCGTGCCACGGTGCTGCGCCGTCTCGAGCGCCGCATGCAGGTCAACGAGCAGCCGAACCTGCCGGCCTATCGCGACTACCTCGAGGCACACCCCGGCGAGACGCCGGCCCTGCTGCAGGACATGCTGATCAGCGTGACGCAGTTCTTTCGTGATCGCGGCGCGTTCGAGGCGCTCGAGCGCGAACTCCACCGCCAGCATTTCGCAGGGCCGAAGCCGCCCGGCGAATTGCGCGCCTGGGTGCCAGGCTGTGCCACCGGGGAAGAGGCCTATTCGGTCGGCATGCTGCTGGCCGGCCTCGCCGCCGAAGTCAGTCCGCGGCCCGAGATCCACGTGTTCGCCTCCGACATCGACGAGCGCGCGATCGGTGTGGCGCGTGCCGGCATCTACCCCGAGGCGATCGTCGTCGACGTGCCGCCGGCGCGGCTGCGCCAGTTCTTCGTGCACGAGGGCAGCCGCTACCGCATCACGCGCTCGCTGCGGGAAAGCATCCTGTTCGCGGCGCACAACGTGCTGCGTGACCCGCCGTTCTCGCGGGTGGATCTGCTGTGCTGCCGCAACCTTTTGATCTACCTCGATCGGGATTCCCAGGCGCGCCTGTTCGAGATGTTCCATCTCGCGATGAACCCGGGTGCGCTGCTGTTTCTCGGCAGTTCGGAATCGGCCGATGTCGCGTCCAGTCTCAGTCTCTTCAGCGCCGTCGACAAGAAGCACCGCATCTATCGCGCCAATACGGTGACCCGTGCCAAGCGCTCGCCGCCGCTGTTCCAGACCGGTGCGATGTCTTCGCTTCCTTCGCTTTCTGCGCTTCCTGCGCTTCCTTCGCTTCCTTCGCTGACGCGCGCCGTATCGGACGGCACGGCGCCGCCGGCATTCGAGGAACTGCACCATCGGCTGCTCGAGCAGTACGCACCGCCGAGCGTGTTGGTGGACGGCGACTACAACATCCTGCATCTGAGTGAGCGCGTCGGGCGTTTCCTGCATTGGGCGCCGGGCCCGCCGTCGCGCAACCTGCTGGCGGCGGCACTGCCGCCGATCCGCCTCGCGTTGCGCACCGCGCTGTTCCACGCGCGCCGTTCGGGCCACAGCGTCGAGGCGCGGCGGGTGCGGCTGTCGCGCAACGACCAGACCTGCCTGCTCAACATGACGGTGCGGCCGGTCGGCGAGGAAAGAGGTCCTAGCGATCTGCTGCTGGTGCTGTTCGACGAGCTGCAAGCGACACTCGCCGACGACGCAGCGCCGGCGCCTGGCGACAAGGACCCGCTGGTGGTCGAACTCGAGGCCGAACTGCAGCGCGTGAACGAGCAGCTGCAAGGCAGCATCGGCTCGTCCGAGGCTTCGACCGAGGAGCTGCGTGCCTCCAACGAGGAGTTGCAGGCGATCAACGAGGAATTGCGCTCGGCCACCGAGGAGCTCGAAACCAGCCAGGAAGAGCTGCAGTCGGTCAACGAGGAACTGGTCACCGTCAACGCCGAGTTGAAGGTCAAGATCGACGAGACCGCCAAGGTCAACGACGACCTCAACAACTTCATCGCCTCCACCGACATTGCGATCCTGTTCGTCGACGCCCACCTGCACATCAAGCGCTACACGCCGGCGGCGACGAAGATCTTCAACTTGATCGCCTCCGATGTCGGGCGTTCACTGCTCGATCTGACCCACCGGCTCGACTACGAACAACTGGCGAGTGACGCGGCCGAGGTCTTCGCCTCGTTGCAGATGGTCGAGCGCGAGGTGCATGGCAGGGCCGGTGGTACCTACCTCGTGCGGGTGCTGCCCTACCGCACCAAGGAAGACCGTATCGACGGAGCGCTCTTCAATTTCATCGACATCAGCGCGCGGCGCGACGCCGAGGCGGCACTGAGCGCCCGCGCGGCGCACATGCAACTGGTGGCCGAGAGCACTAAGGACTTCGCCATCATCACCGCTGACGCCGAGGGCCTGGTGCAGACCTGGAACGAGGGCGCCAATCGCATTTTCGGCTACACGGAAGACGAAATCGTCAACCAGCCGCTGGCGCTGCTCTTTACCAACGAGGACCGCGCGCGCGGCGCGCCCGAGGACGAGATGCGCCGCGCCCGCGAAGACGGCCGCGCCGAAGACGAGCGCTGGCACCGGCGCAAGGACGGCAGCACGTTTTATTGCAGTGGGGTGATGTCGCTGCTCGAAGGCAAGCGGACGGGTTACGCGAAGATCGCCCGCGACATGACGTACAGCAAGCTTGTGGAGCGCCGGAGGGAGGCCGTGCTCAGCGGAGAAAAGGATCTGCGCGCGCAGCTGCAGGCAGCCAACGCGCGCAAGGACGAGTTTCTCGCGGTCATGTCGCACGAGCTGAAAGGGCCGCTGAACCTGATTCTGTTGAAAGCCGAGCTGCTGATGCGTGCGCCCGAGGTGCGCGGTGTCACGGCGGTGGAGAGTGCCGCCGAGACGATCCGGCAGACCGTGCGCAGCCAGGCGAAGATCATCGATGACTTGCTCGACCTGTCGCGCGTTCAGACCGGCAAGCTCTCGCTCAACGTCGTCGCGGTCGACTGCGAGGCGGTGCTCGAGCGCGTCGTCGGGGCGATCCGCGCGGACGCCGAGGCCAAGCGCTTGCGGCTCGTCGTCGACATCGAGATCGACCACTGTCACATCAGTGCCGACCTCGTACGGGTCGAGCAGATCGTCTGGAACTTGCTCAGCAATGCGGTGAAGTTCACGCCGGCGGGCGGCCGCATCGACGTCCGTCTCGCGCAAGACGATGGCTGTGCTCGCATCGACGTCAGCGATAGCGGCCGAGGCATCGAGCCCGAGGTGTTGCCGCATGTCTTCGAGATGTTTCGCCAAGCGGATGCCCGCACCACGCGCGAACATGGCGGCCTGGGCATCGGGCTGGCGCTGGTGAAGAGCCTCACCGAGCTGCACGGCGGCCGGGTCGAGGCGGCATCCGAAGGCCGGGGGCAGGGCGCGCGTTTCAGTTGCTGGCTGCCGCTGGCCGGCGCCGTGGCCGGGGTCGCGGGGGCCAATGATGGCGGCGGCCAGTTGCTGCTGGGCCGGCGCGTGTTGCTTTGCGACGACGACCCCGACACGCTGGAGGCCTTCGCCGGGCTGCTCGAACTTGAAGGTTCGCGAGTCACGGCGGTGCATTCGGGTGCCGAAGCGCTTGCCGCCGTGTCCGAGGGCGCCTTCGACCTGCTGCTGTCGGACGTCGGCATGCCGAGCATGGATGGCTACGAGTTGATTGCCGAAGTGCGCAAGCTCCCGCATGGGGCACGCCTTGCGGCGATTGCCGTGACGGGCTTTGGCCGCCGCGCCGACGAGACCCGCGCCCTCGAGGCTGGCTTCGATGCTCACGTCAGCAAGCCGGTTTCGCTCGAGGAGTTGGCCAAGGTCGTCGGCGGCGTCGCGACCGGGCCCCGCCCGTAGGGATTGTCCGACGCGGGAAGCGGTGCCGACCGATAGGCTGCGGCGGCCGTCCTGCGTAGCATCAGAGGTGGTAACCGATGTATGAGGCCGCGCGCCCAGGGGCGCTGGCCGCTCCTTGCGCCTGTGTGCTGCGTCGTACCAAGCCGGCGTCACATCGGGGTTGATAATGCGGCAACCAGTGGCACCGCCCATAAGCGCCACCGCACGGAGAACGAATTCAATGCCACACGCGCTCGTGGTCGACGACGACGCCGATGCGGCCGAGACCATGGCCATGCTGATCGCGACCGAGGGCTTCACTGTCGCGACGGCACGTTCGCTGCGCGAGGCGCGGCGCCAGATGGCTCTGCAGGAACCCGACATCGTGCTGCTCGACCTGGTGCTGCCCGACGGCAGCGGCATGGATCTCTTCGACGACGCCAAGGCGCTGCCCAATACCGAAGTCGTGCTGATCACCGGTCACGCGAGCCTGGACACGTCGATCCAGGCCTTGCGCCTGGGGGCGGCCGACTACCTCGTCAAGCCGATGAGCCTGAAGCAGCTGAAGGGCGTGCTGTCGCGCGTGACCAAGCCGTCGGCGCTGCAGGCCGAGGCGAGTGACCTGCACATCGAGGTCGAGGAGGAGGGCCACTTCGGCGAGATGTGGGGCCGCTCGGATGTCATGCGCGAGGTCTACCGCCAGGTCTTGCGGGTCGCGGGCACCGCCGTCACGGTATTCCTGACCGGCGAGAGCGGCACCGGCAAGGAGGTCGTCGCGCGCACCTTGCACGACCTCAGCCGCCGGCGCGGGCAGCCGTTCCTGGCCGTCAATTGCGGGGCGATTTCCCCTCAGTTGATCGAAAGCGAGATCTTCGGCCACGAGAAGGGCAGCTTCACCGGCGCCGACCGGCAGCACCAGGGCTTCTTCGAGCGCGCCAGCGGCGGCACCCTCTTTCTCGACGAGATCACCGAAATGCCGCCCGAACTGCAGGTCAAGCTGCTGCGGGTGCTCGAGAGCGGCACCTTCATGCGCGTCGGTTCCACACAGGTGCAGGAAACCGACGTGCGCATCCTGGCCGCCACCAACCGTGACCCGATGGACGCCGTGCACAGCGGGAAGCTGCGCGAGGACCTGTTCTACCGGCTCAACGTGTTCCCCATCCATCTGCCGGCGTTGCGCGAGCGTGCCGACGACGTGGCGCTGATCGCGGCGCACTTTCTCGAGCAGATCTCGCAACGCGAAGGCGCCGTCAAGCGCTTCGCTCCGGCGGCGCTGGAACGCTTGGCGAGCTACGCCTGGCCCGGCAACGTGCGTGAACTGCGCAACGTCGTCTACCGCGCCTATGTGATGTCGACCGAGCCGGTCATCGTCGATGAACGCCTGCCGGTTGCGCGCGGCGACGCTGTGGCAACGGGCGCAGTGCCGGTGATCCGGGTGCGCATCGGCTCGAGCCTGGCCGATGCCGAGCGTCAGGTCACGCTCGGCACCTTCGAGTACTTCGACCGGCAAAAGGAAAAGACCGCCGCAACGCTCGGCATCAGCCTGAAGACGCTCTATAACCGCCTGAAGGAATACGCGGTCACCGACACCTCGACGGGCTCGCTGGCGCCGCTCGACGATCGGCGTTGAGGTTCAACGAACCCGGCTGGCATAGCAGCGCAGCATCTTGGCCAGGCCGTCGGCGTGCAAGGGCTTCACCATGAAGGAATCGAAGCCGAGGGTGAGCGCCCGGGTCTCGTCGGCGCTGCGCCCCGTCACCGCCGCGAACAGTGTCGACTGGCCGGCAAGCCGTTGCCGCAGCGGACCGATCAGATCGAGGCCCCCGATGTCGGGCAAGCCGAGGTCGCACAGCATGAATCGGCGTCGTCCTCGATGATCAGCACGCGGTAGCTCTGGGCGAGATCAGGGCCTTGCAGGTGCGGGCTGGCGGCGGAGTCGGTGTCGACGGCGAGCGGCAAGGTCATCACCAGACGCGCGCCCTGGCCGATGCCGTCGCTGAAGGCTTCGAGGGCGCCGCCGTGCATCTGCACGATGCGCCGGGCGAAGGTCAGGCCGACGCCCAGGCCGCCGAGGCTGCGCGTCTGTGAGTGGTCTTGCTGGGCAAACAGCTCGAAGACGTGTGGCACGAAGTCGGGCCGGATGCCCTGGCCGTGATCGGACACGGTGATGCGGATCGAGGGCGCGGCGGACTCGACCGTCAGCCGTATCGTGTCGGGCTGCGGCGTGAACTTGGCGGCATTGTCGATGACGTTGGAGAGCGCCTGCGACAAGCGAGCCGCGTCACCCTTGATGAAGTGACGCCGCTCGGGCAGCTCGACTTCCAGCGTGTGGCCGCGCGCCGTCAGCAGTTCGGAGCTGCGCGCCACCGCGCCGCGCACCATGCCGTCGATCGCCATCGGCTCGCTCACCAGCGAGATCTGGCCTTGCGCCGAGCGCGTCCCGTCGATCAGGTTCTCGACCATGTGGCCGAGCCGATCGACCTGGCGCTCGAGGATCTGCCGCAGCCGCACCAGGATCGGATTGCTGTCCTCCAAGGTGCGCAGCACGCTGGCGGCGTTCGCAATGGGTGCGAGCGGGCTGCGGAGTTCGTGCGACAGCAGCGCCAGGAACCTGGCCTGGCGGCGCTCGGCGTGGCGCAGTACCCGTACACGTTCGGCCAGTGCGTCTTCGTGTCGCTTGCGCTCGTCGATATCGATGGCGCTGCAAACATAGCCGCCGAAGCCGCCGTCTGCGGCCAGCCGCGGCGTCGCGCAGAACATCATCCAGCGGTGCTTGCCGTCGGCCGCGCACAACCGGCCGTCGAACGCGAACGGCTGCTGCGCCGCGGCGCTCGCGTGCAGGACCCCGGTACAGCGCTCGATGTCCTCGGCGTGCAGTTCGGCAAGCCAATTGCCCGCTTGGCCGGTGAGGGCGCTGCGGCCGGTGAAATCGGACCAGCGCATGTTGCACCACTCGAGGCTGTGGTCGGGGCCGGTCATCCAGAGCAGCGGCGGCACCGCGTCGAGCGCGGGCTGTACGAGGTTCCCGGCCTCACCCGCCGTGCCGCGCAGCAGGCAGAGAAAGCGACGCGCCTCGGCCGGCGGCAGCGGTGCCACCATACCGTCGAAGCAGCGCGCTGGGCCGGACGCGAAGCTCAACGACAGAGGGCCGGACCAGCCGTGTCCCGCGTGCATCGCCTAAGGCGGCACGGTCGGCGATGGGTGCCAGCGCGTGCGCCGCGGCGTTCAGGCCGAGAACCGCTGCATCGGCATCGATCACCAGCAGCGGTTCAAGACAGCGATCGACGAGCACGGCGTACAACGACGAGATTCCCGTGTCCCGATTGCGAATATCAACTTCTGTCACGCTGCATGCCTGCACTGTGCTCCCGCGCCCGCGCGCTCACCCGAGCGCCCGCTTACCGGGGCTATGGCAATCTGTGTTCCCACTGTCAGGCGCGTCGACGCCACGCGGGCGCGCTCAGCCACGAGGGTGCCCGCACAACGCCGCCGCGTTCAGCCGACAGGCGGGCTCACGACGGCGTCGCCCGGCAAGTGGCGGCGCCGCTCGATCGGCGGCAGCTTCAGCAGTTGGCGGTACTTCGTCACCGTGCGACGTGCCACCTTCAGACCCTGGCGCGCGAGCAGGCGTGCAATCTGCGCGTCGGAGAGCGGCTGCGTCGGACTCTCGCTCTCGATCATGCCGCGAATCACGCCGCGGATCGCGGTGGCCGAGCAGGCACCGCCACTGGCGGTCGGCATCTGGCGCGAGAAGAAATACTTCAATTCATAGACGCCGGCCGGGGTCGCCATGTACTTGTTGTTGGTGACGCGCGAGACCGTCGATTCGTGCAGGCCCAGTTCATCGGCGATCTCGCGCAGGCCGAGCGGCTTCATCGCCATCGGGCCGAACTCGAGGAAGTGGTGCTGGCGCTTCAGGATGGCTTCGGCCACCGTCAGGATCGTCGAGAAGCGTTGCTGCACGTTGCGCACGGTCCAGCGTGCCTCCTGCAAATGCGCGGCAAGCTCCGTATGTTGTGCCTCGCGGTGCTGCTGGAACAGTGATGCGTAGACCTGATTCAATCGCACTCGCGGAACCACCGCCCGGTTGAGGCTGGCGATCCAGCGGCCGCGCACCTTGTGCACGATGATGTCGGGCATCACGTAGTGCACGTCCGAGACGCTGTGGCGCCAGCCGGGCCGCGGGTCGAGATGGCGAATGCGTTCGCAGGCCGACTCGATCGCGGCCGGCGTGCTGCGCAAGGTGCGCGCCATCGCCGTCACGTCGTGATGGGCCAGGCGCTCGAGTTGCCCGGTGATGATGCGCCGCGCCAGTTGACGCTGCGCTTCGTCGTCGACCGCCGGCAGTTGCAGCAGCAGGCATTCGCGCACAGTGCGTGCCCCTACGCCGCACGGATCGAGCGACTGCACCAGGCTCAGCGCGACTTGCATCTCGGCGAGATCGACCGGCGGGTCGAACTCGCTCAAGCTGGCCAGCTCGGCGAGGTCGGTGCGCAAATAGCCGTCGTCGTCCAGCGACTCGATGATGAAGCACGCGAGCGCATGGTCGCGCTGCGACAGGGGCAGCATGCGGATCTGCGAGCGCAAGTGGCTGCGCAAGCCGACCTCGGCGACGACGAGATCGAGCGCGGAGATATCGGCATCGCCGCTGGTGCGTCGCAGGCTGGCCGGGCTCGCCTGCCAGCTGTCGCGTTCGCGCCCGATCTCGGCCTCGATCGCATCGTCGGGCGGCATGGCGGCATCCGACGACTCGGCAGGGCCGTCGCTCGCGGCCTCGGGCTGCGTCTCCTCGAGCTCCAGGAAGGGGTTCTTGCCCATCGCATCCTGCACTTCCTGCGCGAAATCCAGCGAGGACAGCTGCAGCAGGCGCACCGCTCGCTGCAGCCGCGGCGTCACGCTGTGCTGCTGACGTGGCGTGACCTGCAGGGAGGGCGAGGGCAGAAGGGGTTCGATCATCGGAAGGAGGCGGCAAGTCGCGGGAGTCAATGGAAGACAGCTGCACGAAGCGGCGCGAAGCACGACGCCATGCGTGCAGCAAGAAAGCATCAGCTGTGCCAAGGTGCCGCTGCACTCTGCATTGGGCAATTACGCGGGTAGGCGCGCCCTAATACCCACATTGCGGTTTCGAATCGGGCGATGTCGAGCCACAAGTGTTCGGGTTTTCCCGTGGATGCGTCAAGCCAATGCCATCGCTTGGCATTGGATTTGCTGCAAGCTATCCCGCCGCGGGCATGGCACCGAGGCCCGGGTGCCGGCTGCCGCGAGCGCGAACCGGGAGTGGCAGCACGAT
>CAJDUZ010000042.1_pt1 | contig 16493 bp, 16 predicted proteins | sample 7391221 | NCBI WGS metagenome assembly CAJDUZ01 (sample SAMEA7055692, study PRJEB34461) | soil metagenome | biome: terrestrial ecosystem; feature: Peninsula; material: soil | place: Antarctica | collected 2016
GCGAGCGGCCGGCCACCGGCCGAAAGGCCTCGAGCCCGGCGGCGATCGCCGCGAGCGGGCAGCCCGCGGCGAGCGCACAGGTGCTGGCCGCCAGCGCGTTGCGCACGTTGTGGCGGCCGGCCGCGTGCAGCCGCAGTGCCGCGCTGCCGGCCGGCGTGTGCAGATCCATCTGCCAGTGCTCGCCTTGCCACTGCGCGTCACAGCCGACGTCGGCCGCGCCTGGCCAGGCGAAGGTGAGGACGCGCCGGCCGCCGGCCAGTTCGCGCCAGATCGGCGCGTGCGCATCGTCGGCCGGAAACACCGCCACGCCGCCGCGCCCGAGCGCACTGATCACGGCGCCGTTCTCGCGCGCCACCGCCTCGACGCTCGCCATGAATTCCTGGTGCTCGCGCTGTGCGTTGTTGACGAGCGCGACGGTGGGTGCCGCCAGCGCGGCGAGCGCGGCGATCTCGCCCGGGTGGTTCATGCCGAGCTCGACCACCGCGGCGCGATGCCACACGCTCGCATCCTGGCGCAAACGCAGCAAGGTCAACGGCACGCCGATGTGATTGTTGTAGTTGCCGGCCGTCGCCAGCGTCTCCGCGCCGAGCCAGGCGCGCAACACCGCGGCGATCATCTGCGTCACGGTGGTCTTGCCGTTGCTGCCGGTGACCGCGATCAGCGGCAACTCGAATTGGCGGCGCCACGCCGCGCCCAATTCGCCGAGCGCGCGCTGCGTGTCGTCGACCTCCAGCCCGGGCAGGCCGGCGGCGACCAGGCCGTGCTCGGCAAGCGCTGCCACCGCGCCGCTCGCCTTGGCCTGCACCAGGAAGGCATGGCCGTCGAAGCGCTCGCCCTTCAACGCGACGAACAGATCGCCGGGTTGCAGGCTGCGCGTGTCGCTGTGGACACGCTCGACCGCAGCATCGCCGATGCGGCGCGCACCGGGCAGCAAACGCTCTGCCTGCCGCAGCGTCATCATCATCGCGCGGCCCTCCGCGCCAGCGCCGCTGCGGCGTGCGCCGCGTCGGAAAACGGCAGCCGCTCGCCGCCGATCTCCTGATAGTCCTCGTGGCCCTTGCCGGCCAGCAGCACGACATCGTGCGCGTCGGCATCCTCGATGGCATGCGCGATCGCGTCGGCGCGGTTCTCGATGACGTCGACCTCGTCATGGCCGATCACGCCGGCGAGGATCTGCGAGATGATGAAGTCGGCCGGCTCGAGCCTGGGGTTGTCGCTGGTGACGACGACGCGCTGGGCCAGCCGCCGCGCCAGCGCCCCCATCAGCGGGCGCTTCTGCGGGTCGCGGTTGCCGCCGCAGCCGAAGACGCACCAGAGCCGGCCGCCACGCTGCGCGACAAGCGGCTGCAGGCTCAGCAGCACGGTTTCCAGCGCATCGGGCGTGTGCGCATAGTCGACGATGACCAGGGGCGCACCGGCCGGGCTCGCGATGCGCTGCATGCGCCCGGGCACCGGGCCGAGCCGTGCGCAGGCGGCAGCGGCATCGGCCAGCGGGTAGCCGGCCGCCCGCAAGACACCGAGCACCGCGAGCAGGTTCGCCACGTTGTAGCGGCCGAGCAAGGCACTCGAAACGCTGGCTTGGGCCTGGCCTTCGACGACCTCGAATGCGAGCCCGGCACCGGCTTCGATCTGGCGGGCGCACAGCCGCGCCTCGTGGCGCATCGAATAGCTCCAGACACCGAGCTGGCCGGCGGCCAATTCGCGTTCGAGTGCCGGGCCGCGCGCGTCGTCGAGGTTGATCACCGCCGCCTGCAACCCCGGCCAGGCAAACAGCCGCGCCTTGGCCTGCCAATAGGCTTCCATGTCGCCGTGGTAGTCGAGGTGGTCTTGCGAGAAATTCGTGTAGACGGCGATATCGACGTGCGTGCCGGCGAGCCGCTGCTCGACCAGGCCGATCGACGAAGCCTCGAGCGCACAGGCCGCCACGCCGCGATCCACCATCGCGGCGAGCAGGGTCTGCAGCGCCACCGGGTCGGGCGTCGTCAGGCCGAGATCGCCGAAGGCGGCGGCGGGTGCGTCGCCGGCGGGCGGCTCGCCGCTGCCCAGCGTGCCGACGACCGCGCAGCGCTCGTCCAGCGCCGCGAGCGCTTGCGCCGTCCACCACGCGGTCGAGGTCTTGCCATTGGTGCCGGTGATGGCGATGACACGCAGCCGCTGGCTCGGTGCGCCGAGGAAGATGCTGGCGACGCTGCCGGCTGCCGCCTTCAGCCCGCCGATCGCGGCGATGCGCGCGTCGTCGAAAGCGAAGGCATCCGCTTCCCGGGCCTCGACGAGGCAGGCCACGGCGCCGGCGCGCAGCGCATCCGGCACGTAGCGGCGCGCGTCGTGCGCGTGGCCGGGCCAGGCAATGAAGGCGTCGCCGGCGGCGACGCGCCGGCTGTCGGTGGTGAGCCGCCGCGCGCCGCACGCCGCGAGCCAGCGGGCCGCGGCGTCGGGTGTCTGGAGCAGCTGCAGCGCCATCAGAAGCTCTCCGGCTCGGCCGGCACGTCGTGCGCGACGATCTGCGTCTTCACGTCGAGATCGGGCTGCACACCGAGGGTGCGCAAGGTCTGTTCGACCAACTGGCTGAACACCGGCGCGGCGACATCGCCGCCGTACCACTTGCCGTTGCTCGGCTCGTCGAGCATCACCGCCACGATGATGCGCGGTTCTGAAATCGGCGCGAGGCCGACAAACCACGAACGGTACTTCTTCGTCGCGTAGCCCTTGCCTTCTTGCTTGTAGGCGGTGCCCGATTTGCCACCGACCGAATAGCCCATGGCCTGCGCCTTCGGCGCGGTGCCGCCGGGACCGGCCGCGAGCCTGAGCATCTGGCGCACCGCCAGCGCCGTCTGCGGCGAGATCACACGCAAGCCGGCGACCCGCCCGCCGCTCGCCGCGCCCGACTTCACCAAGGTCAGCGGGATCATCTCGCCGTCGTGCGCAAAGACGGTGTAGGCATGGGCGATCTGGAACAGCGATGCCGACAGGCCGTAGCCGTAGCTCATCGTCGCCTGTTCGATCGGCTTCCAGCTCTTCCAGGGCCGCAGCCGGCCACTGACGGCACCGGGAAAACCGATCTGAGGCTTCTGGCCGAAGCCCATCTCGGTGAAGAGCTCCCACATCTCGTGCGCCGGGAACATCAGCCCCATGCGCATCGCACCGATGTTGCTCGACTTCTGGATCACCTCGGAGACCGTCAGATCGCCGTGCGGGTGCGCGTCGCTGATGACGAAGCCGCCCATGGCGACGCGGCCCGGCGCGGTGTGGATGATGGTGCTCGGCGTGACGCGCCGGGTCTCGAGCGCCCACGCGGCAATGATGGGCTTGACGGTCGAGCCCGGCTCGAAGGTGTCGGTGAGCGCGCGGTTGCGCAGTTGCGCGCCGCTCAGCTTGCTGCGGTCTCCGGGCGTATAGCTCGGGTAGTTGGCCAGCGCCAGCACCTCGCCGCTTTGCGCATCCAGGACGACGACGCTGCCGGCCTTGGCCTTGTTCAGGGTGACGGCGTCGCGGATGCGCTGGTAGGCGAAGAACTGCACCTTCGAATCGACCGCCAGCTCGAGGTCGCGGCCGTCGACCGGCGCGACGCTTTCGCCGACGTCCTCGACGACACGGCCGAGCCGGTCCTTGATGACGCGACGCGAGCCGTCGCGGCCGGCGAGCTGCTTCTGGAACGCAAGCTCGATGCCTTCCTGGCCGCGTTCCTCGACATTCGTGAAGCCGACCAGCTGCGCCGCCGCTTCGCCTTCCGGATAGCGACGCTTGTACTCGCGCACCTGGTGCACGCCCTTGAGACCGAGTGCCAGCACCTCGCTGGCGACCGGCTCGTCGACCTGGCGGCGCAGCCAGACGAAGTTCGGGTTGTCCTTCAGCCGGGTCTCGAGATCGGCGGTCTTCATGCCGAGCAAACGTGCGAGCGGCGCGAGTTCGCGCGCGCCGGCGTCCATGTCCTTCGGGATCGCCCAGATCGACGGCGCCGGCACGCTCGACGCGAGCAGCAGGCCATTGCGGTCGAAGATGCGGCCGCGGCTGGCCGGCAGTTCGAGCGTGCGGCCATAGCGGATCTCGCCCTGCTTCAGAAAGAAGTCGGCACCGATGATCTGCACATAGACCGCGCGCCCGAGCAGCACGAGAAAGCTCAGGCCCACCAGGGCGACGAGAAACTTCGAACGCCACGGCGGCGTGCGCGATGCCAGCAGCGGACTGGTCGAGTAGCTGACGTTGCGCACGCTGCGCGCATTGCGCTGCGATTTCGCGGGCTTGTGCCGGCTCATGCGCGCCCCCACGCTCGCGGCCATGCCGCTGCGCTGCCCCCCGAGGGGGCGCTCGCGCCTTGGGACGGCCCGGCGGCGCTCATCTTGCGCCCGAGGCGCCCGCTGCCGAAGCGGCGGGCGCGCTCAAGTACTGCGTCACCGCCGGCGTCGCGCTGCGCATGCCGAGCTTCTCGCGCGCCGTCTGCTCGACGCGCAAGGGCGTAGCCTGCGACTGCTTTTCGGCGACGAGCTGATCGTGCCGGCTCTCGAGCATGCGCTCTTCGCCCTGCGCCCGGTCGAGCGCGGCAAACAGGCTGCGCGTCTCGTAGGAGACACGCACCAGATAGAAGCAGCTGCCGAGCAGCGCGATCAGCAGCAGCACATTGAGGCGCGTCAGCACGGGGCCTCCGTGCGCTCGGCCACGCGCATGATCGCCGAGCGCGCGCGCGGGTTGGCCTGCACCTCGGTCGCGCCCGGGCGGATGCGCGCGATGGCTTTCAGCCGGTGCGGCGGCGGCATCGCGAACGGCGCGCGCCGGTCGAAGACGCTCCTGCTCTCACGCGCGATGAAGGTCTTGACGATGCGGTCCTCGAGCGAATGAAAGCTGATGACGACCAGTCGGCCGCCCGGTGCAAGCAACCGCAACGCGGCGTTCAGCCCCTGCTCGAGTTGCGCGAGTTCGGCGTTGACGAAAATCCGAAGAGCCTGAAATGTGCGCGTCGCCGGATCCTGCCCCGGCTCTCGGGTCTTGACCGCACCAGCCACGAGGTCGGCGAGTTGCCGGGTCGTTCGAGGCCCATCCCCGCGCTCGCGCCAAGCAACAAGCGTCTTTGCAATCTGTAGAGCAAACCGTTCTTCCCCATAGTCGCGTATCACCTCTGCAATTTGGCGCTGGTCGGCACGCTCGAGAAATTCCGCCGCGCTCTCGCCGCGGCTCGGATCCATGCGCATGTCGAGCGGGCCGTCATGGCGAAAGCTGAAACCCCGCTCGGGGTCGTCGATCTGCGGCGACGAGACGCCCAGGTCGAGCAGCACGCCATCGACGTTCTCGATGCCGAGCGCCGTCAGCGTCTCGGTCATTTGCGCAAAGCTCGTGTGGTGGATCGAGAAGCGCGCGTCGGGCGTCGCCGCCGCTGCCGCGACAGCGGCCGGGTCACGGTCTATCGCGACGACGCGCGCGCGCGACGAGAGCCGCTGCAAGAGCGCGCGCGAATGGCCGCCGCGGCCATAGGTGCCGTCGACGTAGACACCATCGGTCCTGGTGACGAGCGCGCTGATCGCCTCGTCGAGCAGAACGGTGGTGTGATGCCAACCGTCGGGATGGTGCATTCAGAAGCTGAAGTTCTTGAGCGACTCGGGCATCGCCGACTGCATCACCGCGGCCTCGTGGGCCGCATAGCGCTCGGCGTCCCAGAGCTCGAAGTGGCTGCCCATGCCGAGCAGCATCACGTCGCGGACCAGGCCGGCTGCGCTGCGCAGTTCGGCGGCGATCAGCACGCGCGACGAGGCGTCGATCTCGACGTCCATCGCGTTGCCGAGGAAGACCCGCTTCCAGCCGCTCGAGTCCATCGGCAGCGCGGCGACCTTGTCGCGAAAGATCTCCCACGCGGGGCGCGGGAAGATCAGCAGCGAGCCTTCGGGGTGCTTGGTGACCGTGAGTTGGTTGACGCCCATCGCCGCGAGAAGTTCGCGGTGACGCGCCGGCATGGCGATTCGACCCTTGCCGTCGAGCGTCAGGGCCGCAGGCCCCTGGAACACGATATTTGCCACTGACCCCCACCAAAGTGCACTTTGTGCCACTTTAGCCCATTAGGTCATCGCGGTCAATTCAATGAGTGAAACAAACTCCAATGGAATCAAGCACTTAGCGGTGATTCAAAAGCATGCACAGGTGCTTGAAAATGCTCTACGAATCAAGCACTTGCGGGCCGCAATGGAAGTTAGACATGAGCTTGACGCGGCCTGCTTCATCGAAGGACCGCAAGCCACGGCGTCGATCATGCGGCGCGACTTCACACACGCTTGGAGCCGGAACGTGTCGTGAGTGTCAGGCGCTGCTCGCACGCCGCAGTTCATACGCGCGCAACTGCGCATCGACGATGCGCAGCAGCGAGCGTTGGCGGACTGCCGGCTCCGCCAGCGCCAGCAGATCGCCGATGATGGCTTCGGCCTCGATCGGCGCACCGCGCTCGAGGTCCTTCAGCATCGACGCGGTCATCGTCGAGCCGGGCGTGGTCAGCATGCCGCGTATCTGCATGAGCGCCCGCTCGCGTGGCGCATGGCCCTGGCGCGCGGCGATCGCCGCACATTCGTCGAGCAGTGCCGTCGCGAGGTCGGCGGCGCCGACCGCGACGATCTCGCCGAGGGTCGCGCGGATCAGGCAGTTGATACCGGCCACCGAGGCGATCGTGACCCACTTCTCCCACATTGCCTGCACGATCTCGGTGCTGAGCCTTGCGTCGAAGCCGGCGTCTGCAAAATCCGCGGCGATGGCCTCGACGCGCGCCGAGCGCGAGCCGTCGCGCTCGCCGTAGACCAAGGTGTGCGCCTCGTTCAGGTGCAGCACGATGCCGCCGGGGCCGAGCACCGCCGAGATCATGCACAGGCCGCCGAGCACGGCGGCCTCGCCGAAGCGCGCCGCCAGCCGCTCGAGGTGGCTCATGCCGTTGAGCAGCGGCAGGATCGCCGTGCCCGGGCCGACCGCGCCGGCAAACGACTCCATCGTCTGCTCCAGGTCGTAGGCCTTGCAGGCCACGACGACGACGTCGTAGTCGGGTTGAAGCTCCGCGGCCAGCCGGTGCGGCGGCGGCGGCAGCCGCAGGTTGCCCCGCGGGCTCTCGACGACGAGCCCGCCCGCCTCGAGCTCGGCCGCGCGGCGCTGCCGCACGAGAAAGGTCACGTCGCGACCGGCCGCGAGCAGCCTGCCGCCGAAATAGCCTCCGAGCGCGCCCGCGCCGACGATCAGAAAACGCATGCCTAGCTCCCCTATGCAAAGACCCGGCGTGCCAAAGCGGCATGCCGTGCCGAACGCGGTGCAGCCGCGCCAAAAGCCGCGCGCACGCGCCAAAAACGACCTGCGCCATGCGCCTGTCGACTATCCTCGCCGGCACCGCGGCTCGAGCAGGCCCTGGCGATGCTGATGTCAAACGGTAGCACCTCGGCTCCGGTCTCGAAGATCGCCTCTTGGCTGCCGTTGGCTGCCGCCATGTTGGCCGGGGCCGTGGCCCCGCTCGGCTGGGCGCCGGTCGGCTGGTGGCCGCTGGCCCTGGCAGCCTATGCGCTGCTGTTCGGCCTGTTGCGGCGTGCGGGCACGGTTTGGCGCGCCGCCCTGCTCGGCACTTGCTTCGGCATCGGCCTGCACGCCAGCGGTCATGGCTGGATCGCCGAAGCGCTGCACCGCCATGGCGGACTCGGCGCAAGCTCTGCCGTCCTCAGCGCCGGCGTGGTCGCCATCTACCTCGCGCTCTTCATCGCAGTGCCGTGCGGCCTGCTGCATGCGCTCGATCGCCCGCGATCGGCAGCGCGGCAGGGCGGCGTGTCATCGAGGGCCGCCGAAGCCGGGCTGCCGCGGTCGCCTTCCCCATCGTCCTCGATCCTCGTTTCGGCACTCGCCTACGCCAGCCTGCTGACCTTCGGTGAATGGGCACGCAGCCTCGGCTTCAACGGCTACACCTCGCTCTCGCTCGGCTACGCGCTCGTCGACAGCCGCTTCGCCGGCTATCTGCCGGTCGGCGGCCTCTATCTCGCAAGCTGGGCCGCACTGTTGGCAAGCGCTGCGCTGGCCTTGGCCTGGGAGGCACTGCGCGCCATGCGGGTCCGCAAGGCGCGGCAAGGTCCGGCTGCGTCTGGCGGCTCCGCTTCGCGGCCGCTGACGGTAGCGGCGGTGTCGATCTTGCCGTTGCTGCTGGCCGCTGGCGGCTGGGCCCTGCAGCACATCGCCTGGAGCGAAGCCGACGGGCCGCCGCTCAGCTACCGATTGATCCAGTCGAACATCGCGCAGGCGAGCAAGTTCGATCCGGTGCTGCTGCGCCGCCACGTCGCGCAACTCGTCGAGCAGATCGAGGCCGCGCCGGCCGACCTGATCGTCACGGCCGAGACCGCGTTCCCGATGAGCTTCCACGCACTGCCGGTGGCAACGGTGCCCCGGCTTCAGCGGTTCAGCCGCAGCAGCGGCAGCCATGTCTTCATCGGCGTCGCCTCGACGGCCGCCAATGGCAACGTGCACAACAGCACCGTGCTGTTCACACCCCGATCGGCGCTCGCGCGCTACGACAAGGCGCGCCTGATGCCGTTCGGCGAATACAGTCCGGCCGGTTTCGGCTGGTTCACCGCTTCACTGGCGATCCCGTTGAAGGATCTGAGCGCCGGCCGGGCGACGCAGCCGCCGTTCGCCGTGGTAGTGCGCGGCCACACGCACCGCATCGGCACGCTGATCTGCCATGAAGATCTGATCGGCCGCGATGGTCGACAGCGCGCGCTATCCAGCGGCCTGCTGATCAACCCGAGCAACCTGGCGTGGTTCGATGGCAGCGTGGCCATCGCGCAGCGGCTGCAGATCGCCCGCGTGCGCGCGCTCGAGGTCGGCCGGCCGCTGCTGCGCGCCACCAACACCGGCATCACCGCCCATATCGACACGGATGGGCGCATCGTCGGGCACCTGCCGGCCGGCCGCGACGCGGTGCTGAGCGCCACGGTGCAGCCGATGCGCGGGGCCACGCCCTATCTGCGCTTTGGCGATGCGCTGCCGCTCACCGTCTGCCTGCTCGGCGCCTTGCCGGCGCTGGGCTGGTGGGCGGCAAGGCGACGTGGCGAGGGTCAACCCAGCGGCGAGACGCCGAACAGCCAGGCGTGAGCCCAGACAACGAAGATCCCATAGATCAGCAGCCCGCCGATGATCGCGATCGCGTCATTGGCCTGCCAGGCGGCGCTTGCCGGCGGCGGCGCGCGGCGTCCGACCGAGATCCGGTCGACTGCAGCCCAGGCCAAAAAGCCGCCGAACAGCAGCACGTCGGCAAGCCCGCCGTTGACGAGCAGGTGGGCCAGCGCCCACAGCATCACCGCGACGAGCATCGGGTGCCGCACCGCGGCGCGCACCCGCCCCGGCAGGTAGGCCGCCAGCAGCAGTGGGAAGACCGGCAGCATGAGCAGCATGACGAGGTGGCGCAGTCCCTGCGGCGGCACGTAAAGCGTGACCGGTGCCTGGCGCGCCAGGCCATAGCCGACGACCAGCAGCACGAGACCGATCGCTGCCGCGATCGAATAAAGGCCCTTCCAGGGGCCGATGCCGCGGCGTGCGATCTGTGCGGCACGCCAATCCGGCGCGACGATCGCAATGCTGTGGATGCCGAGAAACAGCACGAGGCCGATGACGAGCAGGATCATGTCGTGTACCGAGGGCAGTCACCGTGGCAAGGCCCACGGCGGGCGCTGGGGAGTGTAGGCGGCTCCAGCGAGGCGGGCCGCTGCTTCGACCGCCGTCAGGTGACGCGCGGCTTGACCCAGACCCAGGCGACGAGGCCCACCGACATCATCAGCAGCGAAGCGGTGGCCAGCAGCACCGTCGAGTGCATCACCAGCGGGGCGACCAGCCCGGCAACGACGGCGTTGGCGGCGCTGCCGATGCAGGCCTGGAACGACGAAGCCATGCCGCGGCGCTCGGGTACGAGGTCTAGCACCATCAAGGTGACGACCGGCACCATCAGCGCCCAGCCAAACGAATAGATCGCCAGCGGCCACATGGCCCACCAGACATGCGGCGTGAACAGCAGGTTCAGCACCAGGTTGACCAGCGAGACCGCCAGCATGATGACCAGGCCGTGGCGGATCTGGTGCTTGGGCTTGATGCGTCCGGCGAGCCGACCGGAGAGCCAGGCGCCGCCCATGATGCCGGCGATCGTCAGCATGAAGAACCAGAAGAACTGGCCCGGCAGGAGTCCGAGGTGCTCGCCGAGGAAGACCGGCGCCGACAGCACATAGAGGAACATGCCGTTGAACGGAATGCCGCTGGCCAGCGCCAGCATCAGGAAGCGCGGATTGCTGCTCATCTGCCAGTAGCCGCGCAGCAGGTTGCGCACGTTGAAGGGCTGCTTGTGCGTGACGTGCAGGGTCTCGGGCAGCAGCCTCCAGTTCGCCAGCCACAGCAGCACGCCGATCGCGGTCAGGAACCAGAAGATCGCGTGCCAGTCGGCGTGCACGAACAGGAAGCCGCCGACCATCGGCGCGACCGCCGGCGCCACGCCGAAATAAATCGTCACCTGCGACATCACGCGCTGCGCATCGGCGGGATGGAACATGTCGCGAATCACGGCCCGTGAGACGACCACGCCGGCGCCCGCCGACATGCCCTGCAGCGCGCGAAAGAAGACCAGGGCGCCGATGTGCTGCGACATCGCGCAGCCGACCGAGGCCAAGGTGAAGACGGCCAGTCCCCACAGCACCACCGGACGCCGGCCGAAGGAATCCGACAGCGAGCCGTGGAACAGGTTCATCACGGCGAAGCCGAGCAGGTAGGCCGAGAGCGTCTGCTGCATCTCGACCGGCGTTGCGCCGATCGCCTGCGCGATGCCACTGAAGGCCGGCAGATAGGTGTCGATCGAGAACGGCCCGAGCATCCCGAGGCAGGCCAGCAGCACGGCAAGCGCCCAACGGGGGGCACGCCAGAGGAGGTGAGCGTCGGGATTCATCGGAAGCCGGCGAGTGTAGCGGTGCGCCCTCCCGGCAACGCGCCTGGCGGCGCGAAAATGTGAAGCAAGCCGATAGGCCGGATTCTGTGCAGCCGAACGCCCTTGCGGACGCCGGCCGTGACCGCCATTCCTCTGGGCCCTGCATCACTGCAGGGCTCGGTGCTACCGACCCGCACACGCCCGCCGGGCCAGCGGTTGAGGTGGCGCGAACGCCGCCCCGGGGTGTGCCTACTTGGTATTGCTGCGCGTAGAGATTGCCCGTTTCACCCGGCGTGCGGTGCCGCTTGCGCGGTGCCGGCGCGCCGACTCGTCTCTGTTGCTCTGATCCTCACCTCGCGGTGGACAGCCGTTAGCTGCTACGTCGCCCTGTGCAGTCCGGACCTTCCTCCAGTGCACCCTTTCGGGCCTTGCACCAGCGGCGGTCTGGCTTGCTTCACGGCCTGATTATCGGCGATGCCGTGGCCTTGTGCCGCCGGCGCAAACGCTCGACCGCGCGGCGCTGCGCTCCAGGAGTCGTGTGTCGTGGCTCGGCAGCGCGGCCCTGTCGCTCAGGAGCGCTTGGTCACGCGCTTGTCGCGGATCGCCACCGTCGAGGTGCCCTCGTCGCGCGTCTCGAACAACTGCGTGGCGGCAATCAGCTTGCTGAGGGTCGGGTAGCCGTAGTTGCGCGGATCGAACGAGGCCTGGTTACCAATCTGCTTGCCGACCACGCCGAGGCGCGACCAGCCATCCTCGCCAGCGGCCGCCTCGACCGCGTTGCGCAGCAGCGTGACGAGGCGCGCGTCCTGTTTCAGCGCCGCGGTGTCCTTGCGCAAGGGCGCGGTGTCGGGCGCTTCGGCGTTGGCGGGCGTCTCCGGCTGGCCATTGTTCGGTGTGCCGTTGTTCGCCGCGCCGTCGTTCGGTGCGCCATTGTTCGTGGCGGCCTTGCCTCGGCCGCCCCGCGCGGGCGCAGCGTTTGCCGGGGTCGCGATGTTCGGTGCACCGTTCATGGCGGCGTCGTCCCCCGCCCCATCGAGCGCCGCGCGGCCGGCCGGCTTCGCCGTCTTGGCGGCGGTCGATCTTTGAGCGGCGCTCTTTGCCACCGCTGGCGCCGCCTTCTCCATCTCGTCGGCACGGGTCGTCTGGCCGAGGTTTTCGAGGTAGAGAAAGCGCGAGCAGGCGTTGACGAAGGGCATCGGTGTTTTCTTCGCCCCGAAGCCGAAGACCTGCGCTCCCTTGGCCTTCAGGTGCATCACCAGAGGCGTGAAGTCGCTGTCGGACGAGACGATGCCGAAGGCCTCGGGGCGGTCGGTGTAGAGCAGGTCCATCGCATCGATGACCATGCTCATGTCGGTCGCGTTCTTGCCTTTTGAATAGTCGAATTGCTGCACCGGCCGGATCGCATACTCGTGCAGTACCGCCTCCCAGCCGCGCAGGCCGTCTTTCTTCCAGTTGCCGTACGCGCGGCGGATGTTGCTGACGCCGACCTTCGCGAGCTCGGCGAGGATCACGTCGATCTTGCTCGAGGGCGCGTTGTCGGCGTCGATCAGCAAGGCGATTCTGGCAGTCTGTTCCATCAGGTCTCGCTTTCGTTCACCTGGCGCCAGGCCAGCATCTCGCCGGCGCGCAAGGGTTTCAGTTGACTTGCGCCATAGGCCAGCGTCTCGGGCACGCGCCAGGCTTGGCGCTGCAGCGTCACCGTGCCCCGATTGCGCGGCAGGCCGTAGAACGCCGCGCCGTTGAAGCTCGCGAAGGCCTCGAAGCGCTCGAGTGCGCCGGCCGCGTCGAAGGCCTCGAGATAGAGCTCGAGCGCCGTCAGCGCGGTGTAGCAGCCGGCGCAGCCGCTCGCGTGCTCCTTCAACTCGGCGGCGTGCGGCGCGCTGTCGGTGCCGAGGAAATAGCGCGGGCTGCCCGAGATCACCGCGGCGAGCAGCGCCTGGCGGTGCTCCTCGCGCTTCAGGATCGGCAGGCAATAAAGGTGCGGCCGCAGCGCCGCAGCGCCGCCGACGCCGAGGAAGATCGCATTGCGGTTGTAGAGCAGATGGTGCGCGGTGACCGTCGCGGCGGTGTGCGCGCCGGCGCTCTCGACGTACTGCACCGCATCGCGCGTCGTGATGTGCTCGAGGACGATCTTCAGCTCGGGGAAGTCGCGGCGCAGTGGCGCGAGCTGCGTCTCGATGAAGACCCGTTCGCGGTCGAAGACGTCGACCGCCGGGTCCGTCACCTCGCCGTGGATCAAGAGCGGCATGCCGGCGCGCTGCATCGCCTCGAGCGTCGCATAGGTACGGCGCAGATCGGTGACGCCGGCGTCGCTGTTCGTCGTCGCGCCGGCCGGATAGAGCTTGACCGCGACGACACCCGCCGCGCGCGCCCGCTCGATCTCGGCGGGCGGCAAGGTATCGGTCAGGTACAAGGTCATCAGCGGCTCGAAGCGGCCCTCGAGTGCCGCAGGCAGCGCCGCGAGAATGCGCTCGCGGTACGCCGCGGCCATCGTGCTGGTGGTCACCGGAGGCTTGAGGTTCGGCATCACGATCGCGCGTCCGAACTGCCGCGCGCTGGCCGGCACCGTCGTCGCCAGCGCCGCGCCATCGCGCAAGTGCAGATGCCAGTCGTCGGGGCGGGTGATCGTCAGCTCGTCGCTCATCGTGCCGATTTTCGCATCGCCCGTGTCGCGCGCCGATTCAGCGCCCGCGGGGCAGTGCCACCGTGTAGCGATGACCTTGCCGGATCGGGTCGGTGGGGTGCTTTGCGTAGTGAAGTAAAGGAGGAGCCATCGACCGAAGGTCGGTGGCGGGGGACATGAACGGAGCAGAGCGCCCCGGCGGCCCGATCACGCGCCAATCGTCTACGGCGAGTTCATCTCAATGCTGCAGGATCTTCGCCAGGAAATCCTTGGCGCGCGGGCTGCGCGCGTCGGCGTTGCCGAAGAATTCGTCGCGCGTGCAATCCTCGACGATGTGGCCCTCGTCCATGAAGATCACGCGGTGCGCGACCTTCTTCGCGAAGCCCATCTCGTGGGTCACGACCATCATCGTCATGCCCTCCTTGGCGAGCAGCACCATCACGTCGAGCACCTCGCCGACCATCTCCGGGTCGAGCGCCGAGGTCGGCTCGTCGAACAGCATCACCACAGGATCCATCGAGAGCGCCCGAGCGATCGCGACGCGCTGCTGCTGGCCACCCGAGAGCTGCCCGGGGTATTTGTCCTTTTGCGACATCAGCCCGACGCGCTCGAGCATCTTCAGCCCACGCGTCAGGGCTTCCGGCGGATTGCGGCCGAGCACCTTGATCTGCGCCAAGGTCAGGTTCTCGGTCACCGTCAGGTGCGGAAACAGCTCGAAATGCTGGAACACCATGCCGACACGGGCGCGCAGCTGCGGCAGCTTGGTCTTCGGATCGGCGATCGACGTCCCGTCGACGACGATGTCGCCCTTCTGGAACGGCTCGAGCGCGTTGACGGTCTTGATCAGGGTCGACTTGCCCGATCCCGACGGCCCGCAGACGACCACGACCTCGCCCTTGGCGATCGCGGTGCTGCAGTCGGTCAGCACCTGGAAGCTGCCGTACCACTTCGAGACGTGCTTGATTTCGATCATGAGGTCTCTCTCTCCGGGCCGCGCTCAACGCACGATGGCAATTCTCTTTTGCAGCTGGCGCACCAGCATCGACAGAGAAAAGCAGATGATGAAATACGTCAACGCTGCGATCAGATAGGTCTCGATCGGGCGGTTGAAGTTCTTGCCGGCGATCTCGAAGCCTTTCAGCAGGTCGTAAGCGCCGATCGCGTACACCAGCGACGTATCCTGGAACAAGATGATGGTCTGCGTCAGCAGCACCGGCAGCATGTTGCGAAACGCCTGCGGCAACACCACCAGCTTCATGCACTGCGCGTACGTCATGCCGACGGCGTAGCCGGCGTGGACTTGGCCGCGCGGCACCGACTGGATGCCCGCGCGCATGATCTCCGAGTAGTAGGCCGCCTCGAAGATCGTGAACGTGATGATGGCGGAGAACTCCGCGCCGACCGGGCGGCCGATCAGCAAGGGGATCAGCAGGAAGAACCACAGGATCACCATCAATAGCGGGATCGAGCGCAAGGTGTTGACGTAGAACGCCGCCGGCGCCACCAGCCAGCGCCGCCCGGAGAGCCGCATCAGCGCGAGCAAGGTGCCGATCACGATGCCGCCGGCCATCGCAATCACAGTCAGCTGCACCGAGAAGATGAAGCCCTTGACGATGAAGCTCGAGACCAGGGCCCAGTCGAAGAAGGCGAAATCGAGATGAAGATTCATGGCTGCCCCTCGCCTGCCGGGTACGGCAGGCGGTCCCCCGAGGGGAAGAGCCCGGCTTCGGGCGGCCGTGCGCACGGGCTCATCGTGTCCCCCCCAGGATGCCGGGAACCTGCGCGCGTCTCTCGACCAGCATCATCACGCGGTTCACCGCGAACGCCGAGACGAAATACAGCACGGTGACCGCGATGTAGATCTCGATGCCGCGCGAGGTCTCCTCCGAGGCCTGCAGCGCGAACATCGTCAGCTCGGCAACGCTCACCGCGAACGCCACCGACGAGTTCTTCACGATGTTCATCGCCTCGCTGGTGAGCGGCGGGATGATGATGCGAAACGCCATCGGCAACAGCACGTAGCGGTAGGTCTGCGGCAAGGTGAGGCCCACCGCGAGACCGGCGTAGCGCTGTCCGGTGGGCAGCGACTGGATGCCGGCCTTGACCTGCTCGGAGATCCGTGCCGAGGTGAAGAAGCCCAGCGCAAAGACGACCAACACGAAACTCGGCAGCGTGCGCAGGCTGAGGAAGATCGACGGCAGCACGTAGTACCAGAGGAAGATCTGCACCAGCAGCGGGATGTTCCGAAACAGCTCCGTCCATACGTTGCCGAACCAGACGAAACCCTTGTTCGGCGTGGTGCGCAGGATGCCCACCAGCGAACCCGAAACGAGCGCGACGATGAGCGCCAGCGCAGAGACCGACAGCGTCCAGCCCCAGGCCGACATCAGCCAGTGGAAGTAGGTTTCGCCGCCGCCGGTGTCCTGCAGGAAGACCTGCCAGTCCCATGTGCCCAAGTTGCGCTCCCGTCGCTGGCCACCGGTCCGGGCCGGTGCATGAAAAAGCGCGACGTGGAGGGCTCCGCGCCGCGCTGGGGTCTCGATGCAGGCAAGGGCTGCGTCGCCGGGACGCTTTAAGGCTTACCTCGAGCCAACCCGCTCCGCGTCACTTCTGTGTGTAATCTTCCGTCGGCTTGTCGTTCGGGTTCGCCCATGCGTTCTTCGTCGCCTCGCTCGCCGGCAGGCCGACCTTGGTGTTGTTCGGCGGGATGGGTTGCATGAACCACTTGTCGTAGAGCTTGGCGATTTCCCCGCTCTTGATCATCGCGATGATGCTGTCGTCGACCGCCTTCTTGAAGGCCGGATCGTCCTTCCTGAACATGATCGCGATCGGCTCGACCGACAGCGAGTCGGGCAGGATCTTGTAGGCCTGCGGGTTCTTCGACTTGGAAACCAGGCCGGCCACGATCTGGCCGTCCATCACGAAGGCGTCGGCGCGGCCGTTCTCGAGCAACAGGAACCCGTCGGAGTGGTCCTT